>Ga0209723_1000089_pt1 | contig 175197 bp, 147 predicted proteins | sample BiotimSIPDNA_2_FD_185750 | JGI IMG/M metagenome (GOLD analysis project Ga0209723, IMG submission 185750) | Anaerobic biogas reactor microbial communites from Washington, USA - Biogas_R2 time_0 SIP DNA (SPAdes) (version 2) | ecosystem: Engineered > Bioreactor > Anaerobic > Unclassified | place...
GCAAGGCAAGAGGCTTTCGTACATACGAAGGATTCCGGATAATGATCTATCTGGCCGTAGGAAAGTTGCAACTTAGCTACCCCAACCCCTTTCCTTGCTAAATTTTCACGGAAATAGGTGAAGAGCCACTTGAAAGATTGGCTTGCGTGTAGTAACTTCTTAGGTGTACAATAATGAAATCACTACAATGTGTATTATAAGCATGATTGATCAGACATTTCCGGATAGGTGACGCGAAAGATGAAGAAGAAATCACAATACCAGGCACAACGAAAGAAGAAATCAAACAAGATCGTATTAATCGCCGGGATAGCGGTTGCGGCTTTGCTCGCGATCGGAGCGACGACCTACTATCTGGTGACCCATAAACAGCGGGTTGAACCGACGAATCCGTCCGGAATTACCGGCGTTTCGCTTGAGGAAATGAAAGCGTCGCTTGATGTGAGTACAATCTATGACGGCATATTCATCAACGGACAGGATGTATCCGGGAAAACACGGGAAGAAGTGCTCGCGCTGTTTAACGATTCTACGGTAATCAGTGATTCGGATATTCGAATTGTACTTCGCTTGAACGGTCAGGATTATCCGCTTCATACCGACGGCTTGGTTTTAATGTCCAATGCTTCCGAGATTGTGGAAGAGGCGTACCAATACGGACGATCGGCCGAAGGTGCGACGGACGAAGATATTATTGCGGAAAGGTACCGGATGATATCGGAACTTCGTACCACTCCGAAGTATTTCCAAACAGCGGTTACCCTCAGTGAGGAGAAGGTTGCTTCTTTGGTTCACGAAGTACTGGATCCGCTTCTGGTCGAGGTCAAAGAGGCGACCGTCACCGGATTTGATGTTGAGACACTGCAGTTCATCATAGAGGATTCCAGTAACGGATTCGAGTTCGACATTGATACGGTGATTCAGGATGTCAAAAATGCAATCGATAACGGCGAGTACGAGAAGACGATCGGGATTAGTGCCTCCGTTACCATGCCCAAGGTCTCAAAGGAATTTCTGGAAAGCCATCTGGGTCTCGTATCGACGACCAAGACCAGCACAACAAATGTTCGTAACCGCAACACAAACATCCGACTGGTTTGTGAGACAATCAACGGATTGGTGTTGCAGCCCGGTGAGTATTTCAATTATAACGAGTATGTCGGGGAACGCACGGCGGAAAAGGGATACAAAGAGGCCGGCGGTATTTATGACGGCGCGATGCGGGATGAACTCGGGGGCGGTATTTGCCAGGTGTCCGGGACGATGTATCACAGTGTGGTGAAGGCTGATCTTCAGGTGGACCAACGTCATCCGCATTCTTGGCCGAGCGGATATGTTCCGATCGGTACGGATGCGACCGTTACCTGGGGCGGGGCTAATTTCCAATTTACGAACACATCGGATTATCCCGTGGCTATCCATGCCGAATATAAGCCGAAGGATAACGGTAACGGCGGTTGGTGTACCGTTGAGATTTTCGGCCGTCCGATTCCGGACGGGATGACCATTGAGTTTATCGGGGTCGTGCACTCCAGTACGGCTCCGACCACTGTTGAGTATGTGGCGGATCCGACGAAACCGGTGGGCGAAACGAAAACGGAAAGAGATCCGCACAACGCCATCAGCGCTTCCGGATATCAGGTTTTCTACAAGGACGGAGAAGAGGTCCGTCGTGTGAAGGTTTCATCCAGTTATTATCGATTGATCACCGCGAAAATTTTGGTCGGTGTGCTGGATCCGGACGGAATAACAATTCATTCCATTGATCCGTTGACCGGTGAGGTTATAATGACTCCGACTCCGACTCCCACTCCGGATCCGACCGCAACCTCGTCTTCCGGCGAGCCGACATCTTCCTCGAGCGAATCGTCGGAATCTTCGAGCGATCCGACATCGTCCTCCTCGGAATGATCATTATCCGAAAACGATAATATCTATATGAAAAGCCCCCGACGCTTTGTCGGGGGCTTTGTGTTGTTCCGGATCGGTGCAAATCATATGGGTTGGTTCAGGAGGATGACCGAATTACAATTTCCGGATCATCGACTCGTTCCAACATTCGAGCGGTTCGACGCCCAGAAGCGTCGACAGGGTGGCGGCAATATTGGAAAGACCGAATCCCTCTTCTTCACGAACCTCGTAAAGGGATTTGTTTTTTGTATTATCATAGAAAACACACGGGACGGGGTTTAAGCTGTGGCTGGTTTTTGCTTTGATTCGCCCGGTCTTGTCGGTCTTGATTTGTCCGTCCTTGGAAAGCTCGAACATTTCCTCTGCGTTTCCGTGGTCCGCCGTGATGATCGCCATACCTCCGACCCGGTCGATTGCGGGAAGGATGCGCTTCAGTGCGATATCGACGGATTCGACACCGATGATCGTTGATTCCATGATTCCGGTATGGCCGACCATATCGCCGTTCGGGAAATTGACCCGAATAAAGGGGTACCGGTTCTCAAAAATTTTTTGGACCAAAACATCGGTAATCTCCGCGGATTTCATCCACGGGCGCTCTTCGAAAGGGACGATGTCGGAAAGAATTTCGATATACTCCTCGTTCTCGTCGCTGAATTTGGACGAGCGGTTACCGTTGAAAAAATAGGTGACATGACCGAATTTTTGTGTCTCGGAAATGGCCAGCTGGCCGATTCCCTTATCGGCCAGAAGTTCACCGAGCGTATTGCGAATCAAAGGCGGAGAAACGAGGAATTTCTTCGGGATATGAAGGTCGCCGTCGTACTCGAGCATACCGGCATACCGAACGTTCGGAACGCGGACGCGATCGAAAGCATCGAAGGAATCGTCCGACTCAAAGGCGACGGTCAATTCCTGAGCCCTGTCTCCGCGGAAATTGAAAAGGATAACGCTGTCGCCGTCCTCGATGGTACCGACCGGCTTTCCGTCCCGGCCGATTACAAAGGCGGGCAGGTCCTGATCAATGACGCCCGGAATTTCCTCCCGGTAGGTTTCGATCGCTTCGGTCGCGCCGGGAAAAAGGCGGCCTTGACCGAGCACGTGCGTTTTCCAGCCCAATTCGACCATGGACCAGTTGGCAAAATATCGGTCCATTGTGACCTTCATTCTTCCGCCGCCGGAAGCGATACAAAAATCGGTGATCGAGTCGTTCAGCTCGGAAAGTTTCTTTTCAAGTTGATCTACGTACAGAAGAGCACTGGTTTCTCCGACATCCCTGCCGTCGAGCAGCGGATGGATCCGGGCCTTACGAACCCCCTCTTTTTTCGCTTGTTCCAACATCAAAAGGAGATGGTCGATATGTGAATGGACATTTCCGTCCGACAGTAGTCCGATAAAATGCATGGTCCCGCCGTTACGCGCCCCGTCGACCAAATCCTTCCAGACCTCGCTTTCAAACATCGCTTTGGAAGCGAGGGATTCGGTAACGAGTTTTGCCCCTTGGCTGTATACCTGTCCGGCTCCGATCGCATTGTGACCGACTTCGGAATTGCCCATATCCGCATCGGAAGGAAGTCCGACCGCCGTGCCGTGCGCTTTGAGCCGAAGCAACGGATATTTATCGAAAATTCGGTCGATGGTCGGCTTGTTGGCCAGACGAAAAGCGTTGCCGACTTCCGTTTCGCTCAAGCCGATTCCGTCCATGATAATCAATACTACGGGTCCTTGGTAAGAAATGCTCATACTCGTTCTCCTTCGGGCTTTTCTATGCGAAAAACATCATAACACAGATTGGCTGTAAACATTCGTAAAATTATATATGGAATTGCCCGAAATTTCTTCTGTGGCATGTCGAAAAGGTCGGACGAATCGATAACCACTGTGCTATAATATATGCGGTTCTCCGACCGGAGTGTCGGTGAACTTCCGAATTATTCAAACCATTTTTCATATAAAGGAGATCACAGTCATGGCAAAAGAAACGAAAAAAATGACTCTGGACGGGAATACCGCCGCCGCATACTCTTCGTATGCGTTTACCGAGGTGGCGGGCATCTTCCCGATCACGCCGTCATCCCCGATGGCGGACTACACCGATCAATGGGCCCAGCAGGGCAGAAAGAATATTTTCGGTCAGACGGTCAATGTCGTGGAAATGCAATCCGAAGGCGGCGCTTCCGGAACGGTTCACGGATCGTTGGCAACCGGTGCGTTGACTACAACGTACACCGCCTCGCAGGGACTTCTTCTGATGATCCCGAATATGTACAAGATGTCGGGCGAGCTGTTGCCCGCGGTTTTTCATGTATCGGCCCGCTCGCTGGCCGCACACGCGCTCAGCATTTTTGGCGATCATGCGGATGTTATGGCGTGTCGTCAGACCGGATTTGCTCTCCTTTGCGCCAACGGCGTTCAGGAAGTCGCCGATTTGGCGGCGGTTGCGCATCTTTCCGCAATCAAGGGCCGAGTTCCGTTTCTTCATTTCTTCGACGGTTTCCGGACTTCATCCGAAATTCAGAAAATCGATGTTATCGATTACGATGATTTTGCAGAACTTGTCGACTATGACGCAATCAAGGAATTCAGAAAGCGCGCGCTTTCTCCGAACAGCCCGGTTCTCCGCGGAACGGCGCAGAATCCCGATATTTATTTCCAGGCCCGTGAAGCGGCGAATCCCTTCTACCTGGCACTGCCCGCAATCGTTGAGGATTACATGAATAAAATCAACGCAATCCGCAAAACGAACTATAAGCTGTTTAATTATTACGGGGCTCCGGATGCCGATCGCGTCATCATCGCAATGGGCTCCGCCGTCGAGACGACCGAAGAGACCGTCGATTACCTCAACAAGAAGGGAGAGAAGGTGGGCCTGCTGAAGGTGCGCCTCTACCGACCGTTCTCCGTTGAGCACTTCCTGGCGGCGCTTCCGGCCACGGTGAAATCCGTTGCGGTTCTGGATCGCACCAAGGAGCCCGGCGCGCACGGTGAACCCCTGTTCCTCGACGTATGCGCGGCGTATGCCGGAAACTGTGACGCACCCAGAATTATCGGCGGGCGCTACGGGCTCGGGTCGAAGGATACTACTCCGGATCAGATTCTTTCCGTTTTCAAGGAGCTTTCAAAGGACAATCCGAAGCGTCAGTTTACGATCGGAATCGTCGACGACGTTACGAATCTGTCGCTTCCGATCGAAGAGTCGATCGATGTGGCCGGTCAAGGTACCTTCGCGGCACGTTTCTGGGGTCTGGGCGCGGACGGTACCGTCGGCGCGAATAAGAACTCAATCAAGATTATCGGCGATAACACGGATATGTATGTTCAGGCGTATTTTTCCTATGACTCCAAAAAGTCCGGCGGTGTTACGATCTCCGACCTTCGCTTCGGAAAAACTCCGATCCGTTCGACTTATCTGGTCAACAAGGCCGACTTCATCGCCTGCCACAACCAGTCTTACGTCGATAAATACGATATGCTCACACCGCTGAAACCGGGCGGAACTTTCCTTTTAAACACGCAGTGGACGTCCGAGGAGCTCGAAGAGTTTCTGCCGGCTGCCATGAAGCGCTTCCTTGCAAAAAACAACATCCGCTTTTTTGCGATCGACGCGGTCGAGAAAGCCAGAGAAATCGGTTTGGGCGGAAGAATTAACACGATTTGCCAGGCGGCGTTCTTCAAACTCGCGAACATTATTCCCGTCGATAAGGCGGTCGAATTGATGAAGAAAGCGGCCCTGAAGTCCTACGGAGCCAAGGGAGACGATATCGTCAAGATGAATTATGCCGCAATCGACGCCGGTATTGACGCAGTCGTCGAGATTCCGATTCCCGATGCTTGGGCCGACGCAAAGGACAAAGAAATAACCCCCAAAAAGGTGCCCGCTTTTATTCGCGATGTCGTCGAAGTGATGAATGCGCAGGAAGGCGATAAATTGCCGGTATCCGCATTCTCCGGACGCGAGGACGGGTCGTTCCCGCAGGGGACGTCAAAATATGAGAAGCGCGGGATTGCCGTCGATATTCCGATTTGGACACCGGCGAATTGCATCCAGTGCAATCAGTGCTCACTGGTATGCCCGCATGCTGCAATCCGACCGTTCCTGCTGACGGAGGAGGAAGCCGGAAAAGCTCCCTTCACCACCATCGACGGAATGAAGGGTTATGAGAATTTTAAGTATCGTATGCAGGTCTCTGCTTTGGACTGCACCGGTTGCGGCACCTGTGTGGCAACCTGCCCGGCGAAGGAAAAAGCCTTGACCATGCAACCTTTGAAGGATCATATGGATGAGTCGGATCACTGGGATTATGCGATGACGCTTACCGTTAAGGAAAATCCCGCGAACAAAAAAACAATCAAGGGAAGTCAGTTCCAAACTCCGCTTTTGGAGTTCTCGGGCGCATGCGCGGGTTGCGGAGAGACGGCATATGCCAAGCTTCTGACGCAGCTTTTCGGAGACCGGATGCAGATTTCCAACGCGACGGGGTGCTCTTCGATTTGGGGAGGATCGGCTCCTTCGATGCCATATACCTTGAATGCGCAGGGATGCGGGCCGGCATGGGCAAACTCGCTTTTTGAGGATAACGCCGAGCACGGCTTGGGAATGCACTTGGGCGCCAAGCAAATTCGGAACCGGGTGGCGGATCGTCTCGAGACTTTAATTTCGGATGTCGATGACGATGCGGTCAAGGAAGCCGGGAGCGCATGGATTGCGGGTAAGGAAGACAATGATAATGCCCGTGGGCTCTCAGAGTCTCTTGCGAAAGCACTGAAATCCTATCGGGGCGATAACGCCGCTGTGAAGGAAGCGATTGCTCAAATTCTCGAATACGAGGATTATTTCATGAAGCGTTCGACGTGGATCATCGGCGGAGACGGATGGGCATACGACATCGGGTACGGCGGACTGGATCATGTACTGGCAACCGGTGAGGATGTGAACATTCTGGTTTTGGATACCGAAGTATACTCGAACACGGGTGGTCAGGCATCAAAATCAACACCGACCGGAGCGATCGCACAGTTTGCCGCGGGCGGGAAAGCAATCAAGAAAAAGGATTTGGGGATGATGGCGATGAGTTACGGTTACGTATACGTTGCGCAGGTCGCAATGGGTGCCAATCAGAATCAACTCATCAAGGCGATGACCGAAGCGGAAGCCTATCAGGGACCTTCGCTGATCATCTGCTACTGCACATGCATCAACCATGGAATCAAGACAGGCATGGGTTCCACCCAGAAGCACGAAAAGGAAGCGGTCGAATGCGGATACTGGCACCTTTATCGGTACAATCCGTTGCTCAAGGCGGAGGGCAAAAACCCGTTCGTTCTGGATTCCAAGGAGCCGTCGGGAGACTTTGTCGAATTCCTGAAAACCGAGGTGCGATACAACTCGCTTTATAAGAAGTATCCTGCCGAGAAGGTCGAGGAGATCTTCAAAAAGACGCATCAGGATGCTGTTGAGCGCTATGAGTCGTACCGAAAGAAGGCCGAACAGAGCTGATGCAGGCTCTTTTGACATGAATCGATAACGGACCCGGGCGGTCGCTCGGGTCCGTATCTTTTTCGGACCGGCTTCGTTGGAAAAGGCGCGTCGGTGATGCTATAATTAGGAATGATTCACGAAAACGGAGGATGGTTTTGTGAAACCCGAGGACCGGAAAAAACTGCTTCTTTCGGATACGGCGGTGCCGGATCTTTTCATTTCCGATTATATGTCTTCATTGACCGGATCGGCCGTACAGGCATATCTGTACCTGCTTATGGTGCAAGGGAATGGCTACGGCGTCGGAGAGAAAGAAATTGCCTCTCGGCTCTCTCTTTCTCCGGAGGAAGCCAAGGGAGCGATTGCGGAGCTGACCCTTTCCGGATTGATTGATCGAAACGAGAGAGGACAGATCGTGATCTCGGATATCAAGGCTTCCGAGGTGGATCGCTATATCCTTCGGAACAACCGGGACGGGATATCGGAAAACGAACCGATTTCTCCGCCGGATGAAGCGAGAGAAGAATTGGCCCGCTCCATCGAAAGGACCTTTTTTCACGGATCCATGGCGTATAAATGGTACCGTGAAATCGATACGATGCTTTTCGAATTCGGTTTCGATCCCGATGTGATATATTCACTGTTCCAATCTCTTTATGAGAACAACCGGCTGGCGGGTGTATCCCGCGTCAAGGAGAAAGCCGTGGAATGGCAAGGAAAGGGAATTCGCAATGTTCGGGATCTCGACGCGTATCTGGCTTCGGAGGAGCGGGTTGCCGTCACGCTTCGAAAGCTCGGGAAAAGGCTTCGCAAGAAAATGACCGGATTTGACGAGGATTATGTTCGCATTTGGGTCGAAAAGATGTCCTTTCCTTACGAGATGATCGAATTTGCTATACAGAAGGTTTGCGAGTACAGTACCGTTCCGTCCATGAAAAGAGCCAATGAACACCTTTCGACATGGCTGGCGGTGGGAATTAAAACTCTTCCGGAGGCGAAGGCGTTCGAGGAAGAGCAAGCGAAGCTGAATTCCGCCCGTTACCAAAATGAAAAGGCGGCCAAGGGCAATATCGGGACGAATTCTTCCGGGCAAAATTTCTCCGGAGTGACCTATACCGATGAACAGCTGAAGTCTTTTGAGGATGACCCGGAGGAGATATTACGGCGTTATTCCCCCGAAACAACCGGGGATATACCGAGATAGGAGATGATATGGGGGCCGTTCCGGCTGAGGTAATGAACACACTTTCCGATCGTCGAACCCAAAGTGAGGTGCTCCGGTCCCGGCGTGTTGCAAAAACATACGAGCAATATCCGGAACTCAAGGAGACTGACGATCAGCTTCGGTATTTTACTGCGGAGCGTATGCTTTTCGTTCTTGAAAACCGCGACGAGAACGAAGCGATTCGTCATATCGAGGATTTGAAAAAAAAGAAATCCGCCTTTCTTTCATTGAACAAAATCCCGGAGAATTATGATCAGGTGATCCCTTTTTGTCCCTCGTGCTCGGATGAGGGGTTTGTCGACGGTAAAGAGTGCGCTTGTCTTCGCGAGCTTCTGTTGCCCGTTTATTTCGATGATTCCGGGATATCCCGACATCCCGGCGTTTCCTTTTCGGATTTCTCGGAAGACTTTTACTCGGATCCCGATAAGATCCGGCCCATACGCCAATTCAGCGACGTTTATGTCGATATGGATCGGAATAAGAGGCCGAACCTGTTGTTCTGGGGAAATCCGGGAACCGGAAAAACCTTTATGGCCATAAGTATCGCACGCGCGATTCTTATGAGGGCGGAGCCGGTCTTGGTGATCCGCTCCTCCGAATTGATCGAAACCATGGACGAATCAAGAACGCTGAAGCGATCTTTTAATCCGGATCCGATTCGGGAGAGTGAAGTCGGAGCAAAACGCGAAAAAATCCTGGAAACGGACCTTTTGGTCATCGACGAATTGGGGGTTGAGGCCAAAGGGCCGTATAATGCGGCGGATCTTCTCTTCATACTCGGAGAGAGACATCAGAAGGGAAAAGCAACAATCATCACCACCAATTTATCGCTCGCGGAGCTCGGCAAGCATTATGATCAGAGGCTTCATTCGAGAATGATCGGAGATTTTACGATTTTTCATTTCGAGGGCGAGGATATCCGAACAAAGGACATATACCGAAAAAGCGACAGAGGAGGAAGAATCTCGTAGCCATACGGGATGGAAGCATCATGGCCATTTCATCCGGAATTGATATCATTCGCATTTCAAGAATCAGGGATATTTATAATCGCAAGGGCGATATCTTCTTGAATCGGATCTATACCTCTTTTGAAATTCGCTCATGCACCCTCCGATCGGGCGAAGTATCCATGGAGTCTTTGGCGGCTCGATTTGCGGCCAAGGAGGCGGTTTCCAAAGCGCTCGGCACGGGAATCTGGCGTCAGGGAGTGAGCTTTACGGATATTGAGATATTCGTAGACGAGAAAGGAAAACCTTTCTTACAGCTTCACGGGGGCGCGAAAGCTGTCTTTGAGCGGATGGGCGGATCGGATGCTTCGGTCAGTATTTCTCATGACGGAGATCTGGCGACCGCGATTTGTGTGATAGAGTACGTACGAAACAGCGATTCGGGGGATGGTGAATGAAGCGTTTCCGCAAATGGTTTCGGTCAATCGGCCGATTATTCCACCCCCCCGGAATCCGACCGTCGAAAACGGACGAATCGGAACAAATATATGTGCCCGATAAAGTTGCGAGACTTGACGGGAAGTTTGGTGCTGCTCAGAATCTGGAAGAAGTCTGGTCCCTGGATGAGTCGGATACCCATGTCTCGGGAGGCAAGAAGAAAGGTCTGTCACAGATTATCCTTCCTTCGGTTATTTTTCTCGTGATTGTCGCCTTACTGTTCTGGATTTTGCCGACGCTGATACCGAAGCTGATCGAAACTCCGGAAATTGCGATGTATATTTCTCCGGAAGCGGAACGTGTTTATACCGATCCCGCGGATCGTCTGGTCATTCGATATGTGACCAACCTGATGACGGAGCCGGACGTACGAAGTGATCGAATCACCCAATTATTGTTTAATGAGCCGGTTCGATTGCTTTCGGCATCACCGACCGAGGGATTCTACCTGGTTCGTACGACCGATGAACTGGAGGGATTTGTCCTCGCAAAAGACTTGTCCGACGAAATGGACGCGATTGAGCCGAACCTTCATGTTTACAAACTGATTGTCTCCGATGTTTCCAAAAACGTGATGTCGCATGCCAGCAACGGAACGCTCGAAATTGAGGTCATGATGAACACGGTCCTGTATTCGGATGAGAAGCGTGACGGAGTCTATCACATCGCTCTTCCCGGCGGCAAGGACGGATGGATCGGAAGTAGCGGAGTCATTGAATTATCGGTTCACGACCCGGTCGAAAAAGTCGGAGTCCGCTATTTTGTCAGCTCCGTGTTAAGCTTTGTCAACATGACGCATCTTTCCGGCGGGATTACGAAACGGGGTCTTTCTGTCGAAGGGCTTGCTTATATTTCCGCGGCGGTGAACGGAGTGCAGCTTCCGCGAGTCTTGGAGGATCAGTTTCTTTCGGGCCAGGAGGTAGACCTCGGTTACGACGAAATCACGGGAGAGTTGATCATTAGCAGCATTGTACCCGGAGACCTGGTCTTTTTTCGCCATCCGCTTCAAAAAGACTCTGTCATTCCCTACGAAATGGGGATATGTACGGAAAACGGGATGTTGATCATGGTCTCCAGAAGCAAAACGACGCTTCGATTGACTTCCTTTGCGGAAAACCGGGTGCTTCAGGATCGGATTGTCGGCGTTCGAAGGATCTTCGAATAATCTTTGGTATGCCTGATTTTTTCGCACGAAAAAGGCGGCTGATTATAAAGCCGCCTTTTAACATATCAGAAACTTGCGAATCAGGCTCTCTCAACCGCACCGGAACGAAGACAGCGCGTGCATACGTGCATTGTCTTGGGTGTGCCGTCAACCATAACCCGAACATTACGCACATTGGACTTCTGCTGTGTGAGTGCACGGCGGGAAATCTGCGAACGGGTGATTCTGATCTTTCTGCCAAAAAACAGGTTCTTCTGACAGATCTCGCACTTTGCCATGATGATACCTCCTCCATTTCCGGATAACGCGCAGAGAGAATAATACCACATTTATTCCCGGTGTGCAAGAAAAAACAGGACAACGTTATGAAAACCGGGCGATTGCCTTTGTCGGACAAACGGCGACACACGCATCACAGTGGATACACTTGGCTTGGTCGATCACCGCAAGCGAACCCTTCATCGAAATCGCCTCGACCGGGCACTCTTTGACACACCGACGGCAGCCGATACAACCGATATTACAGAACTTTCGCGTTTGCGCTCCGGGCCATTCGTTACTGCATCGGACCGCAACGGTCGCGGCTGCGGGTAATAGCTTCAAAAGACCCTTCGGACAAGCTTTGACGCACTGTCCGCAAGCGGTACACTTCTCGCGATTGACATGAACAATCCCGTCTTTGATCTTTAGTGCGTCGAACGCGCACACGGCGACACAATCACCGAAGCCGAGACAACCGTATGTACAGGAACCCGGGCCGCCCAGTAAATTATGAGCGGCATGACAAGACTGGGTGCCGAGATACTCGTATCTGGGAGATGTATGCTCCGAGGTCCCCTGGCAACGAAGGACGACGATTTTCTTCTCCGGTTCGACGGCTTCCGTGCCGAGAATCGCTGCGATTTCCCGTGCGCATTCCGCTCCGCCGACCGAGCACAGGGAGGTATCGGCACCGGGTGTAAGCAAATAATCCGCATATCCCTCACAGCCGGGGAATCCGCATCCGCCGCAATTCGCTCCGGGAAGGGCATCCATCAACGCATCCTTTTTTTCGTTGCCCGGCACCTTGAACAGGTTGGAAACAATCACAATAAGAAAACCGAGGAGCAAGGCCGCGCCGAGCATGATCAATGCGGGAATTATAATGTTTTCAATAGCGAAAAGTCGAAACGGTACATCGTACATAGATCTCTCCTTAGAAAATCGGACAAGTCATCCGAAAATATTCTCAATCAATCCCTTAAACGCGAAGAAGGAAACCGACACCAGCGATGCGGCAATCAGTGTGATCGGGAGTCCGCGAAGCGCTTTGGGGACATCCGCCTTTTCGATGCGCATCCGAACGCCCGAAAAAAGGAACAGCGCCAGCGCGAATCCAAGCCCCGCTCCGAGCGAGTTGGTCATTGCCTTTCCGAAAGAAAAATCCTTGGTGATATTGAGAATCGTCACGCCCAACACCGCGCAGTTCGTCGTAATCAGGGGAAGATAGATGCCGAGGGCTTTGTAGAGCGGCGGCAGGGTCTTCTTCATGATGGTTTCCACCATCTGGACAAGGGAAGCGATGACCAGAATAAAGACAAGCGTCTGCAAAAAGCCGATCCCCATAGGATTCAGTAAAAAGTTCTGAATCGGCCAGGTGATCGCGGAAGCCAGAAGCATGATTGCGATAACGGCCGCGCTCATACCCATCGCCGTTTTCAGATTTTTGGAAACGCCCAGAAACGGACAGATGCCCAAGAATTTGGAAAGAACAAAGTTATCAACGAGTATGGCGGAAAAGAGAATGATCATGAGACCCTGGATGTCAATCGATAAGATAAAAGTGATCATCTTCATTTCACCTCGCTTTCACGACAAATTGAACAGGCGCCGCAGGAGGAGCACGCGGATTCGTCCGTTTCCGATTCAGCAAGCACGGTCTTGTTCTTGTTGGCGGTGATCCTTTTGATCCGGATTACGACCCATTGCATGATGATGATACAAATTCCGAAAACAAAGAATCCGCCCGGAGGAAGAGAAAAGAACATGATCGGCTCAATAACGCTACCGAACAACGGAAGCTTTACGTCGAAAAACGTTCCGGCGCCGAGAATCTCACGAATACTGCCCATCATCAGAAGAGCAAGAGTAAAGCCGCCGCCCATGCTCAGTCCGTCAAGAACCGAGTACGCGGGGCTTCTTTTACTTGCGAAGGTCTCCGCGCGAGCCAGTACGACGCAGTTGACGACAATCAGCGGAATGTAGATGCCGAGCGATTCGTTGAGGGCGGGCAAATATGCCGAGACGACCAATTGAACGATCGTGACAAAGCCCGCTATGATGGTGATGAACGCGGGAATCCGAACCTTGACCGGAATCACATGACGAAGAAGGGAAACGATAAACTCCGACCCGGTCAGTACGAAAATGACGGCGAAGCCCATGAACAGAGATGATTTGGCGGAGATGGTCACCGCCAAAAGAGGACAGATTCCGAGAATCAGACGAAGGGCCGGATTTTCGAATAAAAGACCGTTCAAAACGATACTCCAAGGGGACTCGGATTTCTTTTTCTCCTCCAGCCGTTGATCCGGCGACCGGTAGGTTTTGTCGGACATATGCTCACTCATGATCCGATTACTCCTTTCTCGGAAAGCGTGCGGAAGGTCTCGACCGCTTTGTTGAATGCGGTACAAACCGCTTTGGACGAAATGGTCGCACCCGAGATCATATCGACACAGTTTTCGGCATGGTCTCCCGCGGAAACACCGGAAAAGCGGTCGGTGAAATATTTCTCCTCCACTTCCTTACCCAGCTTCGGAGTTTCGTCCGGAGCGGTGACGATGACATGAACAATCGACCCGTCCGGCAAGAAACCGGAAGTGACGATGATGTCTCCGGCGTAGCCGAAGCTTCGTGAGACGATGATGTACCCCATCCGATTGCCATCGGAATCCAATGCTTCGTGAATCTCTTCACACGCGCAACCGTCGGAAATCAATTGAGCTTTCAAGTCCTCTTCGATCCGGACTTCCTTGAATTGATTACCGTCCGGGAAAATCGCTATCATGCGATTTTTTGCGGCCTGAGCTTCCTGTTCGGAAATCGCATCGCGGGTCAATTCGTACGTTCCCGCTAAAAGAAGAGCGCAAACCAAACAAATCACGGCAAGGGTGATTGCCGGGACAAACGAGATCGGTGCTGATTTCACCTTGTCAGAGGCTCGCATGTTTCTTCGCCCTCCTTTCGCCGAACGGTTTGCTGAGGGTCATTCGATCAATATGTGGGGTCAGAATATTCATCAGAATGATGGAAAACGAGACGCCCTCGGCCATGTTACCGTAATAACGGATCAGGAAGGTCATGATACCGCATCCGATACCGAAAATAATTCGGCCGGATCGGGTGACCGGTGACGTTACATAATCCGTCGCCATAAAAAATGCACCGATCATCAATCCGCCCGTCAGGAGCATGAACAGCGGTTCATACATCGCATTCTGCCAAGCCTCAAGCGATAACGGACGGTACCGGACCGCTTCCAATAGCGGCGTATGACCGAAAAAGAGTACCAGAATCGTAAATGATCCCAGATACGCCAGAGGAATCCACGGGACAATTACTTTTCGGACAAAAAGATAAGCGGCACCGATCAGGAGGGCCAGAATACAAACCTCGCCGATACAACCGCCTTTTTGACCGAGAAAAAGAGAAAGGAGAGAGGGCAGGGAACTCGATTCCGCTGCGATTGTAGCAGAAGAAGTCGCACCGGAAGCGGCATCCGCGACCGTATTACGCATCATCGCAAGCGGTGTTGCGGAGGAAACCAAATCCTTCCCCAGAAAAGAATCAAAGAAAGAAAATGCTCCCTCCCGAACCGTCCAATGGGTCATCTGCGTCGGAAACGCGATGACCAGAAAGATGCGGGCGGCGAGCGCCGGATTGACGAAATTGTTTCCGAGTCCGCCGAACATTTGCTTAACGACGACGATTGCGAACAAAGCGCCGAGCACGATCATATAGTAGGGGAGGGTCGGGGGAAGATTTAAGGCCAGAAGGATGCCCGTTACGATTGCCGAAAAGTCAAGGATGGTATTTTCGCGTTTCATGATTCTTCGCGATAAATACTCGAAAAGCACACAGCATGCGACGGAGACGATAATCATCATCACGGCGCGGATACCGAAAAGGAAACCGGACGCGACGGCCGCGGGCAACAAAGCGATCGCCACATCCCTCATCAGAGATGCGGTCGTTACCTTGTCACGGATATGCGGAGAATTGGATACCTGTAATTTCATATCTGTTTTGCAGGCAAAGACTCGGTCTATTCCTTAGGAACCGACTTTCCGTCTTGCTCCTCCTTTCCCGAAGATGCTTTTTGAGAAGCGGTCCGAAGCCTCTGTTCCGAAGCGTAACGCTCTTTTTCGGCGCGTATGAGCTTTTTCCCGTCTGTGATGCTTTGGTTGATAAACCGTTTTGCCGGGCAGGAATAGGTGCAACTGCCGCACTCGATACAGTCCATTACGCGAAAATGAGTCAGCATCTCAATATCTTTTCGCCGGGCGGCCTGATCGATTCCCGCGGGCTGAAGCAACATCGGGCAAGCCATCACGCATCGCGCACAGCGGATACATGCGGATTCCGGAGGAACGCGGGTCTCCTTACTTCCGAAAACCAGAATCGCGTTGTTGGCTTTGATAAGCCCGCAATCCATGCTGTCGAGTGCCACACCCATCATCGGTCCGCCCATAATTACTTTGGTCGGATCCTCGCGAAGTCCGCCGGCCGACTCGATGATGTCCCGGACACGGGCTCCGATCGGGACGTTAAAATTACCGTGAATGTTGAGCGCGCTTCCGTCGAGCGTAATGCGTCTTCTTACCAGCGGCATACCGGTTCGAAGGTACAGGCCGATCTGTCGAACCGTGGATACGTTAAGCACCGTCACATGCACGTCATGCGGGAGCTTGCCGGGCGGGACCTTTCGGCCCGTGAGCGCGTAAATAAACATTTTCTCGGCGCCCTGAGGATATACGGTCTTCATTTTGTGAACCCGGATGTCATGACACTCTCCGGTCTTGAAGATTCTCTTTTCGAGCTCGTGTTCGAAAATACGGCTGACCAGAGGTTTGTTGTCCTCGTATCCGATGATTGCCCGCGGGATGTCGATCCATTTCATGACCGCAAGAATGCCGTCGATGATTTGGTCCGGATTTTCGCACATCATGCGATAGTCCGACGTGATGTACGGTTCGCACTCCGCGGCATTGATCAGAAGGAATTGCGGCTTCTTGTCGGCGGGAGGATTGAGCTTGATGTGCGTCGGAAATGCCGCACCTCCGAGACCCACCAGTCCGGAAGCGCGTACTGCGGCAATGAAGTCCTCGCGGGATTCGATGACCGGAGGAGCGACGGACGGGTCGTCGACGAATTTCCCGTCGGATTCGATCCGGACGGCTTCAATCGGTTCACCGATCTCCGAGACGACATGATGAATTTCTTTGACCGTTCCCGATACGCTGGAGTGGATCGGAACGGCCATCGGGTGTTCTGAACGGGCGATGACCTGTCCGACACAGACATAGTCGCCGGGAGAGACGACACAGGTACAGGGCGGACCGATTTGTTGATGTAAAGGAATGTCTACTTCCGAAAAATCCGTGAGACGAATGGAGGGAAGGACATCCGTGTTCTTATTATGCCTGGGATGGACTCCTCCGCGAAAAGCGAGTACGGTTGACAAAATATCGCCTCCCTCAACTATTATTAACGCTATTATAAACAACGGACGGTCATTTGTAACCCCAAACATTATAAGCATAATCGGAAAATAAGAAAACCGATAAACGATTCACGTGTCCCTTGAGACAAGCGGGGGCCGGATCCGGGCGTCTTTTTCTCTGAAGTGCGTATCCCGATTCGGATTTCTTTTTTATCCCATGCAAATCGGGTATAATATGCCTGATAGTTTACGGAATGGGAGGCCATGTCATGATCGACATCAATATGATCCGAAATGATCCGGAAGGGGTTGCGGCGAAGCTCGCCAAAAAGGGCTTTGTCGTCGATTTTTCCGATTTTCTTCATAGCGACCGCGAAAGACGCGACAGAATCGGTGCCGTCGAAGCATTGAAAGCCAGTCGAAACAAGGTCAGCGCGGATATCCCCGGAATGAAGAAGGAAGGACAGGATGTTTCTTCCGTATTTGTTCGAATGAAGGAGATATCCGAGCAGATACGGATCATGGACGAGCAGCTCGCGGAAATCGATCGGGCGCAAAACGATTTTCTTTCGGGTATTCCGAATTTGCCGGCGGATGATGTGGTCGCGGGCGGCAAGGATAAAAATGTCGTTGTCGACGTATCCGGAAGCAAGCCGACATTTTCTTTTACGCCGAAGCACCACGTCGATCTGGTCGAGTCGCTCGGGATGATCGACTATACGCGCGGAGCCAAGCTGTCCGGCAACGGTTTCTGGATGTACAGAAAGGACGGCGCGCTCATGGAGTGGGCGCTTTTATCGTATTTTATCGAGACGCATCTCCGGGACGGATATGAATTTATCCTTCCTCCGCACATGCTCGGATCCGCCTGCGGGTACACCGCCGGTCAATTCCCGAAATTTAAGGATGAGGTATATCAGATCCTGGATCGGGAGGCACCCGAGGGATTTACGCATTTTATGTTGCCGACGGCGGAAACGGCGCTTGTAAATCTTCATCGCGATGAAATCCTTGACGAGGCCGATTTGCCGTTGAAATACTTTGCATACACGCCCTGTTATCGAAAAGAAGCGGGTTCGTATCGCGCGGAAGAGCGCGGGATGATCCGCGGGCATCAGTTTAACAAGATCGAGATGTTCCAGTACACGCGACCGGAAGATTCCGAGAACGCGCTTCAGGAACTCGTCGGGAAGGCCGCAGAATTGGTTGCCGGACTCGGGCTCCACTACCGTGTCAGTAAGTTAGCCGCCGCGGATTGCTCCGCCGCAATGATGAAGACCTATGACATTGAAATTTGGATCCCTTCGATGAACGATTATAAGGAAGTCAGCTCCGCATCCAATGCGGGCGATTATCAGGCCCGAAGAGGGAATATGAAGTTCAGAAGAAAAGACGGAAAGTCGACCGAATTCGTTCATACCCTTAACGCCTCCGGGTTGGCAACCAGCCGGATTCTTCCGGCAATCGTCGAGCAGTACCAACAGGAAGACGGAAGCGTAATGATTCCCGAGGTTCTCCGGAAGTGGATGGGCGGAAGAGAACGGATCGAGTCGAAATCATAATCAAATAATCCGCACCGATCATCCGGAGAATCAGAGCCGAGAAAAGCAGGTCGGAAAGCGCGATTATTGTTCCGGAGCGTTTCAACCCCCGTCGTATTGACCGTCCGGGTAATTGCCGAAAACGTTCCACAGGATGAATTCGGGGCTTCCCGCATCCTGCGCTCCTTTGATTTGACGGTTGATGTCGTCGTATCCGTAAGTGTAGGCCGCAAGGTAGGGCCGAACGACACTAAATCCTTGTGCGGCCTGTTGCCCGGCAACCAGCAACGAGTTATAGACAATCTCGTAAGGGTAGTCCTTCGGCGGGGAATACAGCCTGCCGTTGAGATAAAATTCTCTTCCGTAATGATCCGGATAAATCATGGGGCACAGATTGTCAACGCCGGTTAACCCGACGGTCGGCCAATCCTGGCCGACAATCAGCCGATCCGGCTGGTTGGTCATAACGATTGCGAAAATATCTGCTCCGACCGGAACGCCGTACGTATCCTGAATCCGTATTCTGGCTGTCTGAAGAAAGCGATTGATTGCTTCGGCTTTGGTCGGTGTTGTTTCCGGAGGGCCGAAATAAGGCTTCTCTCCCGTTGTCGTCGCCCCGGCAGGGAATCGTACATAATCAAATTGAATTTCATCGACGCCCATTTCGACGGCTTCGATCGCCAGGTCGATAAAATAATCCCAGGTATTGGTGTTGTAAGGGCTTAAGAACGAGGAGTTCTTTTCATTTTCAAATTTCAGGGTGTTTCCGTTTTCGTCCTTGATGTAGTAATGCGGGTAGGTATTCAGTAATCCCCAGTCCTTGAAACATACGATTCGTCCGATTACCCAGATATCGTTCTCGTGACACTTTTCAACAACGGAAGAGAGATTATAAAGTGACTTGACCTGACCTGTCTCAAGGGCGATGGGATTGGTACTGTTAAAACCGACGCCGTACCCTTCTTTGAGATCCAGGACAAATGCGTTGATTTCGGAGTTGTTCGCAAGCTCTATGTTTGCGGTAATATTTTCACCGGCCGCGATATAGATGCCGTGCACCTCTTTGCGCACCAGAGGCGTCCGGAATTCGGGCACGGGTAAGGGTCCGAAATAATTCTCGATGATCTCCGAATACGGAAGAAGCTCCGTGATTTCCGGCATCGGGGTCGGCGTCGGTGTGGCGGTCGCCAAAGGGATCGTCGAGACAGAGGCGGAAGTAACGCTGGTTTTTTTTGTGAAAAGGCCGTTTTCGTGCGATTGTTCTCCCGCGAAAAACAACTGCCAGAACAGCACAAAGGCTACCGCCACGATCATGACGGTCATGATTGCGATGAACCCGCGCAAACAGCCGAGAATTCTCCGGCGTCTTCTTCTGGAGTCACCGGAATATGCGGATAACTGCGGATTGTACCGTTCGTATCTCATCCGTTAACCTCTGACTGGACAACCTTTATGAATGATAGAGTCATTCCTCATTATATCGGAACAAAATCCGGTCAACAAGAGGAAGTCGGCGTGAGCTCTTCGCCTCATTCCGTGAAACACGGGAAAACGAAACTTTCCGTGGTACCAAGACCAGATTATTTTTAACGCTCTATACATTTCGAATTGAAATCAACGCGGTGTCCCGTGAGACTCCTTCTGACGGAAAATACCGGCAAACGGGCCACTTTTCGCGAATTTGCCGGTATCCGCGCCGCCCGAAAAGCTAAAAATACCGGCAAACGGCGTCATTTCGCCGATTTTGCCGGTACGCGCGACCCGGCGGAGGCAACCGTTGCTCGTCGTGCGACAATCCCGAATGCAACGCTTTTCGGGAAAGAGGTGAAGCGCCCTTCCGAACGCTTTGTTGGATTTCGTCATATAGCATGGTACAATAATTCTGTTGTCAGAATTTCTGCATGGAGGGCGATGATATGCTGGTTCGAAATTGCTCGGGAGGCGTTGTGTTCTATGAAGATACGGTGCTTCTTTTAAAGAACGAGAAGGACGAATGGTGCTTTCCGAAAGGCGTGATTCGATCGGTTGAGAAACCCGACGACGTTGCTTTGGAACGAGTTTCGTACGAAGCCGGCGTTAAGGCACGGATTCTGTCTCCGGCCGGTAGAACGAATTACGAATTTTATTCCATCACCCGCCAGAAGCCGGTATGCAACAAAATTGTCTGGTATATTATGCAGGCCGAGAGTGCGAAGGTAACACCCAATCCGTCTCAGAATTTTTCGGACGGCAAATTTTTTCCGGTACGCGAGGCGCTTGAGAAGGTAACATACAGTCAGGATAAATCCCTTTTGATGATGTCCTATCAGCGCTACAAGGAGCTGGTCTGATTGCGTCGTGAGCGCTGGATTTCACTTTCGCAGATTGCGGAAACGAGGCTGACTGTTAAAAAATCCGTGTTTATCGCCGAAGCGGGACCCCTTGCGTCCGCGGAAGAGGCTCGGATTCGTATGGATGAGATCCGCAAACGTTATCCGGATGCGACACACCATGTGTATGCCTGGAGAGTTTCGCGTGAAGAGATCATGCAAAAGTACAGTGACGATAAAGAGCCTTCCGGCACGGCCGGACTTCCGGTTCTGGACGTGCTTCGAAAAAACGGGATCGAAGATGCGATTGTCGTGGTGACCCGGTATTTCGGCGGAACGCAGCTGGGGACCGGGGGCTTGGCGCGGGCATACGGTGAAGTTGCGGCCGAAGCGGTTCGTGAAGCCGTTCCTTGTGTGTTTGCAGCTGCGGCACGATATGAGATAAGGGTTGAATTCCCTCTTTTTGAGCGTCTGAAATATGTTTTGGAAAAGGAAGGGTTTCCCGTTGATCGCGTGATGTACCGGGACTGCCCGGTTATACAAATATTATGTCCGAAGAACAGCGAAGACCGATTGGCTCAAATATGCTCGGATCATACTTCGGGAAGGTCGACGCCGGTTTTTGTCGAGGACGCGGAGATGATCGTCGAAAGGGTCGGAGAAACACGGAATGAATGAAGGAATCAACGATTTTTTTATCCATCGAACGAATAAGAGGGCAGAATCCAAAACGGGCGTCCGGGCAGTGCTGACTCGCCGAATCGTTAAGATGGCGTTGGTCGCGTTTGCTTCCGCTGTCTACGCCTTCATTCTTTATATGCAAAAATCGGCGTCCGATACTCCGCGGATCGGTCTGAGCATCGTTTTGTTTATTTCCGCGATTATCGTTCCGATTGCGCTTGTGCTGATGCTGATGGCTGTATGGGCCCGCAACCGCTGTCCGAGAGATCGGATCGAGTGCCGCGCCGAGGACGGGGACGATTCCGATCGGGAGTAAAATGCCGCAATTTTCCTCGGAAAAATGCCCGGATTTGCGGTAAAATAGTTTTACTTTGAGAATAAACGAAAACGGAGGTGCGTTTCACAATGCGTAACGAAAATAATTCTTTTTATGATTCGGGCGTTTCGCCGGATGCGTTAAAGAGCGACAACGAAAAAAAACGTTCGTCCGGAAAGGTCGTTATCGCGATTGTCGTACCGATTGTATCGGTACTTATGATCCTATCGATTATCGCCGGTGTATTTTTGAGCGGACAATTCCTTGCTCCCGGCAAGAACCAATCCGAGGTGAATCCGTCCGGGGAAACAAACAAAACGGAACCTCAAAACACGGAGGGTTTAATTCCGACGGTTCCGGCCGAATCGGACGGGAAGCATTTTTCACTGGAAGATGCTTCGAAATTGCCGGATGCGGGGAATCGTAAGGCGATGAGCACAATCGGAATCGCTTCCAAGGTCAGTCCGGCGACGGTGTCGGTCATTGCGGAAATATACTTCGGAGACTTCGCGGAAGACTCGTTATACGAGGCTTCCGGATCGGGCTTTATCATTTCGGAAGACGGGTATGTCATCACCAACTATCACGTGATTGCGGGCGCGTCAAGTGTCTCTGTTGTCGTTCCGGGCTACAGCGAGGCTTTGCCTGCCGAGGTGATCGGAACCGACAGCAAGATGGACATTGCCGTGCTGAAAATCAGCTCGGACGAATCCTTTGCAAGCGTTGTCCTGGGCGACTCGGATCTTCTTCAGGTCGGGGAGCTGGCGGTAGCGATCGGAAATCCCTTCGGAGAGTTTGCGGGGACGGTTACGGCCGGCGTAATCAGTGCACTCAACAGGGATATTCTGATCGAATCCACTACGTTTCGTCTGATCCAAACAGATGCGTCGATCAATAACGGGAACTCGGGCGGACCGCTCGTGAATTCATACGGAGAAGTGATCGGTGTGACCAACGCGAAAATAACAAGTGCCGAGGGGATCGGATTTGCGATCCCGATCAATGATGTGAAATCGGTTGTTGAAGAACTGATTAACAAAGGCTATGTGTCCGGAAGACCCATCCTCGGCGTGGTGGTGGTTTCGATTGATGCTTCGACGGCGGATCAGTTCAATTGGCCGGTAGGGCTTTTCGTCCGGGAAGTGACAAAGGACGGACCGGCGGACAAAGCGGGGCTGAAGCCGGAGGACATTATCACGCACGTTAACGACGAGAAAACAGAGACGACGGACCAACTTTTAATGATGAGAGATGCCCTGGCGGTTGGGGACGAGATGAAGATGACCGTCTACCGTGACGGAACAACGATAACCGTTACTCTGATTTTGGGGGAGGGAAAATTATCATGAGCCCGATGAATCGCTCCGGCATATTCAAGATTATTGCGTTGATTCTTGCTCTTTTGATGGTCTCGACCGTTCTGATTTCGTTTGTGTTCGCAGTGCTGAACGATCTTTGATGCTTTTTTTGCTTAAGAAAGCCGCCCGGTGGATCCGTTATGCGGATACGGATCGGGCGGTTTCTTTTTGATCGGCATGCGGATTCGGAATCAGATGTCCTTCAGACCCAATTCATTGAATTTGCAGGGATATTCTTCCTGCTTGGCGAAAAGGAATTCCTCAAAATTGTTCATTCGTATAAATGTGTTTACACGGTCAAACCATTCCGGATTATCGGAAACGGACACGAAGAACAGGATCGCAATTCCGTCTTCGACCGTGATGGTCGTCGTGTTTCCGGACTTTCGGTCCGGATCGAAAATCCAGCTGTCGAACGCAGGATTCAGCTTTCCGCGATAGGTGTCGGTACTGTTCGCGAACGAGAGAATTCCTTCCGCGAACCACTCCTTATATTCGGTTTCCAGCGCAATCAGGGATGCTTCGTCGGAGATCGAATGAAGCAGGATCCTGGACTGCGGGACAATTTCGGATTCGGGGATTCCGGAAATGCCGTTATCCAAGTCTTCCCGGCGCATATATACGATTCGAATGTCTCGGAGAGGCTCGGTTTGACGCTCTCTTTTCGAGAAACAAATCAGGATAGGGAAGCCGTCCCCGTCCTCATAGATAATGCAATCACCGGGCCTGCGTTCCGGATCGAAAAGCCATACGCGCCATTCCGGATCCTCGATTTGAGAAAAGCGGGTCCCGTAAATCAGCGTTGAATCCGGCTGAAGAAGACGATCCTTATCCTCGCCGGAAAAGTATTCCGCCGCGACGGTTTCGAACTTGCTTTGGTCGTGCCCGATCTTTTCGATGATTTCTCTGGCGTGAAGATGCGCGGTCGCGATATAACTGGGTTCTTTATCCTCGAAAACGATGCGAAGCAGGCGGTAGGACACCTGATCATACTGATTCGGCGAGGTCAGATAGGCTTCCTCCGCCTGGTCATCGGACGCCCGAAGCTCTTCCAGTTTCGGACCGTATGCGTAATCCTCCGCGAAATACTTCCGGGCGAGTACGGTCCGGATGGTTTCGGACGTGACGTTTTTACCGAACGCTCCTATGATATATGTTTCGGTATCGACGGAGATTGCGGCCGCTCTTTGAGTGATCCAATCGAGATAATCGCGCGCGCGGTCATAATGCGTCTGTTCGATCGAATACCCGCGGGCGATTGCGTCATCATAAAGAATCGCGGTTGTCTGCATCTCCTTAGCGGTCATGTCCAGAAAAAAATCACGGTATGTCTCGAATCCGTTCTCCGGCGAGCTTGCGAGAAATTCCCGGGAAGAGTCGGAAAGAATGTCGATTCCGTTTTCGAGCAAAACATAATGATACATGAAACTGAATTCATCGTTCGGGACCGCGATTCCGCGGATCAGCAGAGGGCTCGCGGCGCGCTCGTTTTGATTCCCGATTGCCAATACAAAAATGAAAAGCAAAACGACGGCGAGCGCGACGAGCGGGGTGATGATATGACGCGGCTTCAGCCAGGAAAATTTTCGGACCCTCGGCTCGAAAACGGTATTTCCTTTTCGGATGCGAACGGCGGAAATGTCCTGAATGTCCGGGTCATCGGAAACTGTTTCCGGAAATATCAAATCATCGGAGTCCCGAAAAAGAGACGGGTCCTCGGAGAAAAACGGCAGGGTCGGCACGTCGTCCGTTGTCCCGGACGGATCCGTTTGCTCTTCGTCTTTTCCGACCGCAGACTCGGATTCCTCGGGGGTCTCATCGATATTCGTTGGCCCGGAATTTTCCGATATATCGTCTCCGGTCGTCGGTTTCGGCTCATCGGAGCTCGTTTCCTCCGGAATAACGGGCTCGGAGACCGATTCATCCGACTCCGTGCTTAACGGTATGTTACCGGGTCTTCGGAGCTTCATGGGTTCATCGGTATTACCGGATGGATCCTTCTCCGGAGCGGGTGTTCTCTTTTTCATGGAAAGATTAACCTCCTCAAAACACCCATAAATATACTACTTTTCGCCGCAAGGCACAATCAGCGACAAGGCTCGGGGGACGCATCGCACCGAAGCGGGGAGCTCCGGACCTTCTTCTCCGTCCAAATCAAGTCGGACCGCCCGGTCTTGTTTGGACGAAATCCGAAGATTTCCGGTCTGAAAATAGAAAACATTATCGTGACGAAACAAGTCTCCGGTCAGCGCTTTTCCGATGAACGGAAGAACCGCGCCCTGTGTGAGCCGGGAAATGATGAAAACATCCAGAAGCCCGTCATCCGGTCGTGCCTGAGGCAGCAGATTTTTGAATCCTCCGACATTCGGACTGTTCGAAATCAGGAAAAGCAGGGCTTCACTGTCAAAGCAGGTATCATTGCATTCAAATCGAACGGGGAAGCCCTCGTGAATACCGGCCGGCAATGAAAGGGCACCCTCAATCCAGTAAGCGAGCTTCCCGAGCGCCGCCTTCGAGTCGGCAGGCACCTTGTAGGCGACATCGGTCATCAGTCCGCCGGCGAGGACATTCAAAAAATAGAGATCTCCGACCTGTCCGACATCAATATCCGTTGTATGAAAATCAGTGAGCATTTTGGAAAAAGATAACGGATCGGAAGGGATGTCCATTGCGTTCGCAAAATCATTGACCGTTCCGCCCCCGTAAATGGCAAGCGGCAGTGAAATGCCTCCGCGCATCATTCCGTTTACCGTTGCGTGCGCGGTTCCGTCTCCGCCGACCGACAGAATCAGATCATACTGCATAGGATCGGTTTCTTCCGCGATTTGATCCGCATGGATCTCTCCTCCGACGAAAAAAATATCCGACCGCAGGAGCGACTGAGCGTCCGAAAGATGAGCGAGAAGCTCATAAACCAATTCCAGGTTGGTCTGTCTGCCCGAAAGAGGATTTGCGATGATTTTGATCCGGAGCTTTCGAGGCATTTTCGGGTTCTCCAATCGGTATTATGTAATCCGGTATTAACTTCACTCTAGCACAAACCCGTTCGGAATAAAACGCCGCCGGACTTGCCCGGGTGTGGTAAAATATGAATCGAGCGGCCAAAATTTCCGGATCGCGAAAGATTTGTATATTTAGGAGAGAAATAAATGTTTGAACCTATTTATGCCGGTGTGCGGACGTTTGTTCGGCGAAAATCACTTTTCACGCTTCTTTCCTTTATGATCCCTTTTTTGGCGATGCTTGCGGTTTTCATCGTACAGCAGGTCCATCCTTTCGGAATGAAGATGATTCTGACTGTTGATCTCTATCATCAGTATGCCCCCTTTGCGGTTGAGGTTCGGAACAAAATTCTTTCCGGAGACAGTTTTTTTTACTCATGGAATATCGGCCTCGGGTCGAACTTTCTCGCGACATTCGCAAATTACGCCGCCAGTCCCCTGAATCTTATTCTTCTAATTTTTCCGACGAAATTCGTCGCGGACGGGATTGCGCTGATCGTATGCATCCGGGCCGGACTTGCCGGTCTTTTCATGTCAATGTTGCTTCGGGATATGGACCATAATCGCAAGGACTTTTTCCTGAGTGCGTTTTCTTCCATGTACGCTCTTTGCGGATGGGTTCTGTCGTATTTTTGGAATATCATGTGGATGGATGCCGTCGTCCTTTTGCCGCTGATTGTGCTCGGGATGCGCAAGCTGATGCGTGACGGCAAACCGATGCTTTATACAATCTCGCTTTTTTTCTGCTTGTGGTCAAACTTCTTTACCGGGTACTTTGTTTGTGTTTTTCTTGTCCTGTTCGCCCCGGTCTGTTATGTTACTGCGGTCGAAAAGAAGACCGTACCGAATTTTTTCTTTTCCGCCGGCCGATTTTCTCTTTATTCACTGATCGGCGGAGGCATGGCGGGTATTTTATTGATTCCCACATATATCGCGCTCGGTCACGCATCCGCGACCGGAGACGCTTTCCCCAAGGACTATAACCTGACGCACGATATGTTTGACTTTTTCGCGCGTCTGTTTCTCGGCTCCAACCCGAATATCCGTGACGGAATGGCCAATGTTTACAGCGGTGTCCTGATCCTGCTTCTTGTATTGTTGTTTTTTCTGAACACCAGGATTGCTTTGAAGGAAAAAATTTCATACGGAGTTCTTCTGTTGATCATGTACTTCAGTTTTGCGAGCCGCATATTGAATTTCATCTGGCACGGATTTCATTTCCCGAATCAGATCCCTTATCGACAAGCGTTTCTGATGTCTTTTCTTCTGATTCTTGTCGGTTATCGCGCGCTTCGGAACCTGAAATCCGTTTCGAACACGGACCTGACGATATCGATATTTATCGTGCTTTCCTACATTGTCCTTTACGAAAAACTGGGCGGAGACTCCGAGGGGTACCAGGCCATCGCGTTAACGGCGATGTACATCATCGTATACGCGGTTATCCTTCGCATTACGGTTCGCTCCGGACGAAGTGCCGTCTGGCTCAGAAACCTCTTGTTCGGAGCCATCATCGCCGAATTGATCGTTGCTTCCCAGCTGACCGTGGGCCTTGTCGCGATGAATGAAGGCTTCACGGGCTGGAATTTTTACGGAAAAAAGGAGCCGGAGGTACGGGCTTTTCTGGACCGGAAGGCAGCGGACCCGGAAGTCGGTCCGTTTGTTCGGGCGGAAGTATACCCCGCGTATATCTGTAATGAGCCGGCACTGTACGACATGAAGGGGCTCTCGATTTTTTCCTCGACCGCGAGAGAATCCCAGGTGAAACTGATGAAGAATCTCGGGTTTCATTCAAACAAAATCAATTCCTTCCGCAATTACGGAATGACGGAAGTAACCGCTTCTCTTTTCGGAATAAGGTACATGGTGGATCTGGAAGCCAGCACCGAGATCCCTTCCGTCTTTGATCAGGCCGAGGAGAACGAACAGGGCTTACGAATTTTTCGGAACCCGGATGCTCTGCCCTTGGGTTATATGGTTTCGTCGGACATATTGGATATGGAAGTCGTTCCTACGACCAACGTATTTGTCGCGACCAATGATTTTCTGAATGCACTCGGAGCCGATTCCGTTTATGTTCCGGACAGTATCGTGACCGGAGAACTCGAAAATGCCGAGTATTTAAGCGGCAATTCTTTTTCCGGGTATATTTTCGATATGGATTTGGACGCTCAGAGTGCCTCGATTGAGCTGCTTTTCAATAAAGATTCGGTCGGCAAGCGCGTATATCTTTTTGAGACATCCGGACAGAGTTGCAGTGTTCAGATTACCGGCAGGGATCCGGACGGGGAGAGTTCGGAGACCCAAATCCGCAACCTTTCGGCCCGAAGCGACCGGATTATCGATGTCGGGGTGATTTCCGACTCGCTGGTTTCGGCAAAACTGACCTGGAGCGGTAAGAAAACGAAGTCAATAACGATTTTCTGTTATACGGTGGACGAAGATGCGTATTCCGGGATGATTGATCGATTCGGATCCTCCGGAATGGAGATCACATCCTTTGATACGACGCGTGTTCAGGGACGGATCGATGTTCGCGAGCCGGGCATAATGATGATGACCATGACCTACGACGAGGGATGGAAAGCGTGGGTGGACGGAGAGCCGGCCGAGATCCTGAATCTTGCCGGCGCTTTCTGCGGAATCGCGCTGGAGTCCGGCAGTCACGAAATTCTTCTGAAATACGTGCCGGAAGGATTGAATTACGGACTGGCGTCGTCTCTGGCTTCTGTGTTTCTGTTGATTGCGTTAACGTGTCTTCACTCTTTCCTCCGGAAAAGAAGAACCGAAAAATCAGCGAAAGCGATTTGTAAAGCGGAGGAATTTCCGGAAATTTCGGAGCATCGGAGCGCCGGTGAGCCCGTCTCCGAACCCGGCGGTCCGGAGCAATGACGATGAGCACCGGGAATCATAGAAACATCGGAATTCAATGGCTGAAAAGGATCCGGGATTTTTTCCTCGGCGAAGAGCCGGATGCGCAGGCAGGCGGAAACCGGAAGCCGGAAACGCTCGATGCCGCATTCCGACTGCTTGCTTTTATTCTTCCGATGGCCGTGATCACGCTCCTGTTGATGGTCGTGAAAGTGTATCCGTTCGGGGAGCGGACGATTGAGCCCGACCTTTTTTTCAAGCGGCATCTTCCGTTGCTTGAGGAATTCAGAGACAAGCTTTTGTCCGGAGACGGTTTGTTTCTTTCCGGGGAACACGGATTTAAGACCAACTTTCTGGCCCGTGTGGGTTTTTATATTTCCGGACCGATGAATCTGTTGTCGGTACTGCTTCCGAAGGAAGGCCTGTCCTCGCTGCTTTTGCTGCAAACCATGCTGCGCGCCGGGTTTGCGGGCATGGGGTTTTTCGGTTTCTTCCTTGAAAAGGACCGGATCCGTAACGGACTGCTTCTTGCGCTCTCTTCCGGTTACGCGCTCAGCGGATATTTTGTTGCGTACCTTTGGGATTTCACGCTGGCCGATTCAATCGTTCTGCTGCCTTTTATTTTCTGGGGCGCCCTTCGAATCATTCGGGGCGGACGGCCGACCCTTTACGCAGTCTCACTGTTTCTTCTGCTTTTTTCCGCATGGAGGACGGGCACGTTCATCGTGTTATTTCTGATCTTATTTATTCCGCTCCTTTACATGGAGGAATGGAGAAAGGGCATTCCGAAGATATCCAAGGTGCCTCTCGGAATCCGTTTTCTTATCTTTTCTGTTTTGGCCGCGGGCGGAGCCGCGATCATTCTGTTCCCGTCGCTTTCTGTGCTTCAAAACGGAGTGTCGGGCCGGGAGTTTTATCGGTTGACCCGGGATTTTCAAATGAATTTCGCGATTTTCGATCTCGGGGATCGGATGTTGATCCGGTCACTTCCCGCAATAAACGATCTTTTGCCAAACATCTACTGCGGTGCGTTTTCACTTTTTCTTCTCCCGGTGTTTGCGTCTTGCAAAAAGATTGCCGCACGGGAACGGATTTACGCGTTTGTCATTCTCGGAATCTTTCACATATTTACGAGTATGAGTTTTTTGGATTCCGTACTGAACGGTCCGGATTTTTCCGGAGACGTTCATTCCAGACAAGCCCTTCCGATTGTGTTCCTACTCCTTTACATGGCCGCGCGAGTCCTTCCCCATGTCGGCGAGCTTTCGAAAAAAGCACTCACGTATTCACTTCTCGGCGTGCTCGTGTTTCTTGTGCTTGCCGATCATGTCGGCGAAACGCAGCATTCCTGGCAGTCCGTATTCGGAACGCTCGGTGCGGTTGTGATCTACTATTTCTGTATCCGTGCGCAAGGCGGTCCGAAGAAATTGCATCGACTTGCGATTATGATTTTTCTTGTTGTGGCCCTCGCCGAGCTCGGGTACGGAATGCTTTCCGGAGCCGGAAAATATGTGCCCGGGTTCGAGCCGCAGTATGAAAACCATCCGGGCAACCCGTATATTCAAGATCGGAAAATCACCGATTTCATCGAAGAAGCGGAGCCGTTTATTTTGCTGGAGGACACACGACCGGTACCCGATAACTTTGTTTCGCCCGGATTTTCCGCCGGAGTACTCGTCACATCCGTCTCGGCATTGGTTTTTATTCTTCTTCACCGACTCAACCCGGGAAATATCGCGGGCGGGTACAAACGAAAACGGAACGGAGTCCCGACGCCGAAGGACCCGTCGGATGATTCTTATGACCGGAAAGATCGGGAGACGGAAGAGACGATGCCTGAAAAAATGCAGCCGGAAGCGATTGATTGTACAGAGGCCGGGCCGGAGCCGGCGGAACGGAAAGACCGATGACGGACGCAAAGAATCCGATTCAAGAAGGGATACGGCACCCGTCCGATACGTATATCATTATTGACCTGGAGTGGAATCAGCCGATTCCCTGGATAAAATCAAAGGTCGATCCCAAGACCCTGCCCGGTGAAATCATTGAAATCGGTGCGGTGAAACTGACGGTCGGCGAGTCGGGGGTCGCGCTCGGCGGGCCTTTTCATATGCTGATCCGACCGGTGTGTTACACAATCATGAATAAAAATGTCTCCCGGGTCATCGGAAAACTGTCTTCGGATCTTCGATCCGGCCTCGGTTTCATCGAAGCGTACGATGCGTTCATCAAGTGGTGCGGCGAGGATTTTATTCTCTGCGGTTGGGGCAACTCCGATCTTTCGATTCTGAAGTCCAATCTTCGATTTCACGACCGGTCGGCGATTCTCGGGCATCCCTTCCTGGATGTGCAGATGTTTTTTTCAAAAATCGCGGAGGGCAAAGCAAACCAGAGAAGTGTCGAGTACGCCGTCGATTTTTTGAAGATACCGAAACGTAAAGAGTTTCATGAGGCACACCGGGACGCGGAGTATACCGGAAGGATATTGAAGGCCCTTTTCGAGGCGATTATGTCGGATCACATGCATGCCGTGAACCCGTTCCCGGAAGATCCCGCAGAGCCGGGAAAAACAGCGGACACAGAGCCCATCCGACCGGAAATCATTGACCTGGAACGGTATTTATTCGATCCGGATCTCAATGTACACGCCGAGCGAAAAACGGCTCTTTTTGACACATGGGATCAATGCTGTCGCCTTACCTTTGATGAGGATGCGTATTGTCCGGCCTGCGGAAGCAAATTGATTCCGGAGCTTCCGTGGTTTCGAATTCGAAAAGCTGCGTTTTCTCTGTTCCGATGCGAACGCCATAATCTTGTCGCGGGAAGAATCCGTATGAAAAAGAATGCATCGGGGAAGGTTTACGGATCCGTCAATATGAAATTGATCCAGCCGGGGGAGACCGTACCGATCCTTGAGCGTTTCGAAGAGTATAAAAATTTCGGACCGGCCGGAAAACCGGTTTCGATTCCGAAAGGCGAAACGATTCACCCGGAAAACTGAGGAGACGCCCGTTTCCCGCTTCTTATTTTAGGCGGGGCGAATCGTTTCTTCTCGTCACAAAAGTATGTTTTTCGCGCTTCTTAACATAATGGACACACCTCCGGGATTGAAGATTTATGCTTTTGCGATATAATTGTAGATGGAATATTGTATTTGTTTATTACCGTGCAATGATAACCAATGCATTGGAGGGGAAAGATATATGATTAGAAGAATTAAATCACCCGGAGAACGTTCGATTGTATCGGGATCGGGTTCATCGCGTTCCGGAGGAATGTTGATTCTGGTGCTCGTACTGATGGCCGTCGGAGTGATTCTGATTACTTCGGCGCTTGCCGTTACGGCGGCGACAAGAAATCATTTCTTTGTCGATGCCCAACAGAGTCAGGCAAGGCTTACGGTAACCTCAGCGGCCAAGACGATTGTGGACGCGATTCTGGTTTCACAGGAACTGAACGATGACCGAGTCGAACAACTGGCTGCATCGGGGGGTTCTTTATGGATCAGGTCGGCGGGAAGCTACGAATATTCATCCGGATTGGGATCGCCGAACACTGTTGCTCCAGGAGTCGCAAATGCCGATGAGTCATCAAATTCTTATACCAAAGCTACCTTTTCAAGTGTCGGAAGCGACGGAGACGTTAATATATTGTTCACAACCTATATAAATGTTTCCGGAGAGCCTGGATCGGGAACTACAGACAGTTTGCTGGTTGCCCTGAAGAAGAAACCGGCCGATACGGATACCGGAGATTGGCCGGCGGTCTTAAATCTTGGTTCGTCTGATTCATATAATACGTTGAAAAATATGTATGTAGGATGGGGAGAGGACGGAGGTAGCCCGACCAATATCTCATTTGTTCGCGGAAATTATTCTGCGGGCACTGGCGGCAACAACTTCAGTTCAACGGTTATTTATACCGGAATTCTGGGAATCGGCGATGGTGTCAATTACATGAAAGATGTAGTCTTCTTAGGAGATGAAGCCGGTTTGGACGTGGATAGGTTAACATCGGGTACTGGTGTTCAAAATGAAGGATATCTTCTGTTCATCGGAAAGAACGGAGGATCGGTTTTCTGGAAGAAAAGTGGCACGGATTATTTTCCAACAACTCTGGATGCAGCATCAATAGGTGGAAGTTATACGTCCAAAGAAAAAGCAAACATTTACTTTAACACTACATTCCGGACTGCGCGTAAGTATGATGCTTTTGTACAGCAGGCGGATACGTTCGTAGTCAGTGGAGATTTGGTTAACAGCGAATACAATCATCCTGGTCTTGGGACCACACTTACTACAAAGGTCCATAATCTCGGATCGGGTAATATCGTTAAATCCGACTCGCTGACGCTTCCGGATAATCCGTCAGATTCGAGGGCGACAGAAATAACTAATAAGTTGAATGAATATAATAAACAGTCACTGTTTGATGCTGCCAGCAGTGATATTATGTCTATGCAGGCGGCCGTCGATAAATTTGCAGCAGTATATCCGACCGGTACACTGACATCATTGGATTCTAAACGTGGTTCTGTCACAACAATAACAAAAGGAGACTATAAGGTCAGTGGCGGTACGCTTACGGCAAACTGGACTGTAGACTGTGCGGGGGGACCGGTAAAGATCGTAATTGAAGGGGACATGACTTTTTTGAAAGCAATATACGTCAAGAATGTAAGTAAGGATGTGCCTTGTTACATTTTTCTGAAAAGCGGAGTAGATCTGACGATTGGAACGACTTGGAATCCCACTGCGAGCGGAATCGTATGGGGGACGCCGACGTTCTGGGGCAGCAGTGATAATCAATCATTATATCCGACAGGAAACCCGTATGTATATATCATTGGGTATAATGAGAACATCATTTCGTTAAGCGGTTCAGGTGCTTGCTTGTACGGTTATTGCGGACTTTACGGGACAGGAGGAACGATAACCTTCTCGAACAATGTAAATATGTACGGACGTTTTGAAGTCACCTACTTTAGCAATCCGGCACAAGATGGTCAGCCAAGAATGCCGTTCTGCCCGGCGCCATGGGAAGAGTCACAATCCGGAGATAAGTTGTTAGTTACAGAATATGAATTGGATTACTATGAGTATCTTTAGTGTCACCGAATTGTCTGTCAGTATAATGGTTTAGATCGAATAATTAAATAATGAAAACGGTCTTCGATGTAAAATCGGAGACCGCTTTTTTTTTTATATCACTACACATTTCGGTTTTAAAAACTAGACACTAGGAAAATCGAAATTAAACACTGATCCACTCCCGGTGACCAATTTCTCATTTTCGTTTCTGTTTCCGTTCGGAAGATAGACAGAAGATGAAAGCGAATAGTATGGAGTAAGAGAGGAGGGATCGGAGTTATCAAAGAGATGGACTGTGTAGGACAACGTATTGGTCCCCGAACTCAGCGAGAAATCAACGGTAACTTTCCATTTTTCTTGCCCACTGGTAATTGTATATTGGGTGTAATCAAATAAAACATCAGATACACCACCTTTTCGGAGATAAAGAACACCGCTATTCGAAAATATAGAGTTGTCATAAGCAGTATCCTGCGAAGATGTCACGGATGCGTTGCTCGCATTTAATACCAAATTCTCAATAGCTCTGGAATTAAGAGAGGCATAATCTTTTGCATCATTCATAACCGCGACACTTGCATGGGAACGCTGAACCAAATAGAAAGCCGAAAATGCCAAAGGAATGACAATAATCATAATCGCCATAGCCAAAACGATTTCGATCAAAGTAAAAGCCTTTTTTGACGCGTTAGTTTCTCTTTTTATCATTCTCATAGTCCGTCTCCCATACAGCATCTCAATTGATTATCGTTGCCGCTCATACCCCAATATCGATCATGGCACATATCCGACAACTTTTTGTCCGCATGTGCTACATTTTGCAATGATATTACCAGTACCTGCCTCAATATAGTAATTGATGATTCCGGGGCATCCGGGAATGGGACATGGACGGTTGACATATACGAAAGAGTGGCGATTCGTAGCGGCAATATCAGCCGGAGTATCTTCGGAGAATAACGGATCCCCAACAATAATCACCGGAGTCTGACCGTCTGCAAAAGTATTCACTCGAATAACCTGTTTATATGCACCTGAACTAATATAAACGCCCTCATCAGAAACTCCTCCATTCGCATTGCCGGCCGAAAAAGCAGAATTAACGTCTTTGACGGCCTCTTGAGCGGCGATCTCGAACTGAGCAGTATTATAAGAATACTGAAGAGATGACATAAATCCTTGGTATACAACCAGCGATACAATGACCATCATGGCGACCGCGAGAACAATCTCCAACAAGGTAAAGCCTCTTGAAGAACGTCTGCGGGAAATCATACCGCGACTTTTGGAAATGACTTTCATATAATCACCTTACCTCCCGAATCAATAGCCCAAAGATACGTAATCCTGGTTGATTGCATCCTTGGATTGTTCGACGGACTCTTCCATTGAACTGACCATATCCTTTGCGTCGTTCGCACTCTGGATATATCGATTCACCGCAAAAAAGATCGCCGATCCAAGAATAATAATGATCGCAATCACGATTACAATTTCAACAAGAGTAAAGCCTCTTCTGGTATTAGATAATCTGCGCATGATATCCTCCGAATGACACACAAATACATTTATCATCCATATTATAGCATATTCAAGGACTCAGTTCTATGACAAATGAAATGATTTCGTAAAAAAACCGTTGCCGATCTGTGATCGGCAACGGTAAGAGTAACTTGGCTTTGATTCAAACGAAATCGTTTGATCAGGTTGCACCGGCCATCGCGCCATCCGCAACATCCAGGATCGAGCACATGGACTCGTGCTCCGCAGAAATTGAGGAAGCAGCCTGCTGGCCTCTGATAATGTACTCATTAAAGGCGAAGAAAACAACTGCTGCCAAAATGACGACGATTGCGATAACAATGATCATCTCAACCAATGTGAAACCCTTTTTGCTCTTTGAAATCTTTCTCATTTTATAGTCCTCCTTTAGCGATTTGCTACCGTTTATGTACTCATTATAGCACGTTTGTGTCAAAGCGCAATACAAATTTTGAAGTTTCTTCACATTTCTGTGACAAAATATCAAATTGACTTCGACCGCTTTTCTTGGATTACGCTCCTTCTTCCGTATCCGCGGGTGCGGGGGTCGGGTAAAAGGCGAAGGGCAGGTAAATCTTGTCGTCACGCAGAGTCTCAGGAACCCGATCATACGGGATGCCGATCAGCCCCTCACGTGGAATTTGGTTGACCGGTATGCCGTTCCAAGTGATGTAAGCTCCACTGGTGCTCGGCTCGGAGATTCGATTCGGAAGGTACATCGTGTAAGCAACAACAGAAACTGAATAGTACATGAACCCTTGTCCGGAATCTTCCAAAGTGATAGATCTAATTTTGACGGAATCCGGCAAGTCATCCTCGATGTCTTTCAGGGCACTAATAAACTCATCGTAACCGATCAAAATATAATTTAGTTGTTCATCTTCCTGTTCCTGCGATGGCTCGGTTGCTTCAACATCGTCCAATACCGATTGATGGAATCCATCTGTACCACAAACCTGTAAATTAAAGATAACGGATATTAAGGCTTCATCACTCATTTGGGTACCGTCAGGCAATAAAACTCTCTCTTCAGTCGGAATGCTGGTGTTTGTTTTTGTTATAAAAGGTATTCCATGATCGACGAATTTATCCTGCAGAATTTGCGCAATCACTTGAGTTTCAATATCCGGGAGAAGACTCTTCTCAATATCGGTAATGAGCTTTTTATAACTCTCAATCTCGGCATTCAATCCCTCACCCGCCGCGATACGATCATTGATTCTTTTTTTCTCCGCTTGTACCGTTTGAAGTTCCGTATTTTTCACGACCAGTTTATCGGATTCGGGTCCGTGGATAAAAACAAAATAGCAAAGTAGAATAAGCGCGATCAAAGCGATGAAAAGCAATGTGGTTTGTTTTCCTGCCATTTTCATTTTGCATCACCCGCTTTCAGAACATAGTAGAGTTTCACATCTATCTTTTGAGTCACGCGTGTAGAATACTCGTTCATTGACATATAATAATCGAAATCCTCTTTTCCAACGAGTTCTCCGTTGATCAATATACGGGACAACGTGTATGTTTGATCATTAACAACAATTGAATTGATTCCGGATGAAGTGAATGTTTCACCGGCTCTCAGAATCATGGTTTCTGCAGGAGACAAGAGTGATTGTGACTCATCATCCGTTATCTTGGAAAGCACAACGGAATAAAAACTTTCCAAAGCGCCAACTACTGAAAATTTATACTTCATCAAACGACCGATTTGTTCCGGTGTCATTCCGGAGATGTCTCCGGATTCCAAAGTTTCAATGCTTTCAATCGAGACATATTGAAACGTACCCTTATCCTGAAGGATCTGAACAAATTCCAATGGTGTGCCATACGTCCTTGAATTTCCGGCCAATAATACCTGACCATCTGAGTAAATCAAATCGGTAAGAATGATGCCGTCAGGAATACTGTCGGCAATCCGATCCATCAATGCCGTATTTGCATGTAGATTGTCTCGACGAAGCAGATCCAGCTGACTGACGATGAAAAGGTTGGTTCGATAATCCTCCACCTCTACCTGAAGATTCTCGAATTTGGCGAGAGCCAATGCCGTGTTGGGATCATTGATCTCTGCATTGATTTCATTGATGTTCTTCTGAACGTCGTTTACCTTGATTTTTATGTAAAGGAAGGAGCCGAGCGCAACGGCTATCGCCAAAATGAAGACGAGAAGAACAATGGCAAAAGAAGAAACGACCTGACTCCCCGAAGTGGAAAATTCGGAGAAAAAGTTCATATCTCTTTTGTTGATATCGGTTTTCTGGCTTGCAATCATTATTATATTCCCCCTCTCAGCTTTCGCGGATCAGCGCGCCGCACGCATTAACGTAATCCGAAAGGTCGAAATCCTTCGGGGAAGCGACGGTGCTGAGTGATTCGAGTTTCTCGACCTGTGTTCCGAGCTGGCGCGACAATTCCTTATCGATTCTTCTGTATTTTGCTCCGCTTCCGTAAAGGAAACAAGTGCTGATACTGTTCAGTCGATATTTGGATATCGAGAACTGCGCGGTCCGTGAGACGGCGTCCGTCAGGCTCTTGAAGTAGGCGGAAACCGCACTGCTCAGAGAAGGCTCGTCTTTTACGGATTCGTTCCATACGTCAATGTCGGATACATCCAATTGTTTAACCCCTTCGCCCTTCACAATCTGAAGACGGCGGGTGAGGATGGACGTCTTATCCGCGGCGTTGGATTGGATCTTCTTGACCGTCTCCGCAACCTGACGAATGTTTGAGTGGCCGAACTGCAGTCGACGCGTAAGAACCGGGAATCCGTTATCCAACACGGTGATGTTCGTCGTCTTGCTCGCAAGCTCGATCAACAGCAGTGTATTGGAATCAACATTTGTTTTCCCGTTAATCGCCCCGCTTTGAAACAACTTGCGGATCGCATTGGGGTTGACATCCAAGATGTCCGGGGAAAGAGCGCAGGTCTTTAAAAGATCGCGGAAGTCGGTGACGATTTCCTTGGGTACGGCGGTTGCGCGAACCTTGTACTTCGCCTGCTTGCTTTCCTCGTCAATCGTTTTTCCGAAAACCATGTACTCAACGACCATGTCACGGTTGGAGCTCTGACCGAGTATCTCATACCGGACCATGTCTCTGAGTTGTTCCGGGCGAACGGCCGGGAATTCCAAATCCCGGGTGTGGAGGTAGCTTCCTTCGACGGTAACAAAAGTACGTTTTGAAGTAACGTCCATTTTGGCCAAGGCGTTTTTGAGTGCCATGACCACCCCGAATTGATCCGAGATCACACCGTCGGCGATGGTCTCGGGCTCCAGGGGGATCGTGGTGAATTTTTCGACCTCCACAATTCCTGACTTGCGGTTATATCCTCCGACCACCAATCGCAAGTTGGAACTGGAAGCATCAATCGAAATAATCGAGCCTCCCAATTTACTTAACGGACTTCCCATAATTCTCTCCTTTCGGGCGAACAAAATATGTATTACAGAATACTACCGGTCATGGTAAGGATCGGTGCGCCGCATGCACCGATGATGATAAAGACGACGACGGCCATAATGATGATCATCAGGGGTTCAAGCGCGGCCGTTAGCTTGGCGGTCGCCGCATCCGCTTCTTCTTCAAAATAATCGGCGGCTTTGTCCAGGATGGAGTCGAGCGTTCCGGATTCCTCCCCGATCGCGGTCATCGCGTAAATCATCGGAGGAAACTCGGAGATGCCGCGAATGGATCTCGAAACAGAGGATCCTTTACGGATGTCGTTGCGCGACTCGTACAGTTTCTTCTCCAAAAAGCGGTTCCCGAGGGTTCGGCTGGTGATTTCCATGGACTCCAAAACGTTGATACCGCTTCGGAGCAGGGTAGACATCGTGCGAGTGAAACGGGCGGCAGAGGTGGCCTTCACGGTTTTACCCAAGATCGGCACCTTCAACTTGAAGCGATCCCACATGATACCGCCTTTATCGGATTTTTTGAACGCCCGGAAAAAGAATGCGATGGCGGCGAATAAACCGGCATACACATACCAATAATCGACCAGACTGTTACTGATTCCCATGACCGTTTTGGTCAGAGCGGGGAGCTCGGCGTCCAGGCTTGCAAGTGTCATCGCGAAGCGGGGAACGACGAACAGCATCAGACCGATCGTGATACTGAACGTGACAATTGCCAGAATCACGGGGTAAATCATCGCGGCTGCGACCTTGTTTTTCAGTTTGGCCTCTTTTTCAAAATGCATGGCCAGTCGGGACATGACTTCATCCAAACGACCGGATTCCTCACCGGCCGAGATCATGCTGATCATAATGTCCGGCAAAGCCTTCTTCTGGTCGCGAAAAGCCTCGGAAAGCGTCTTGCCGGCTTGTATTCCTTCATAAATCGATCCGATGACTTCCTTGCCTTTTCGGCTGGTTATTTGCTGATACAACATATCAAGGGCTCGGATAATGGTGATACCGGCTCCGATCAGAGAGGAGAGCTGACGACAGATTAGAAGCAGATCCTTGTTCTTGAGCTTGGGACTGCCGATGTTCATATTAAGGATGCTGGTCCCGGTATCCGCCGCAAGAGACGACACGAACTTGCCGTCCGAACGGAGCATCTTGGAGGCATCCGCAATGGAAGAAGCCTCGATAATACCCTTGCTCATCCGACCATTCGAGTCTATGACCTCATATTTGAAATTTGGCATGGTTTACGACCTCCTGATTTTCTCCGATGACTAGTATTCCAGCGAGTCAAACAAACCGGATCCCGTTGAACCCGTGGCGCTTCCGGTGTTGGACAGAAATCTGCGGAAATCTTCGGGATTCCGGCAACGGCTCAAGGCGACCTCGCGAGTGATCAACGATTTCTTGACCAGTTCCGCAAGATAATAGTCCATGGAACACATTCCGGATTTTAAATTGGTTGCGATTGTGTTATCGATCTGATAGGTCTTTCCTTCACGAATCAGGTTGCGAACGGCATCATTGGCCAAAAGAATCTCAAAGGCCGCGATTCTTCCGCTTCCGTCCGAACGCGGAACCAGAGTCTGAGAGATGACCGCAACAAGAACCGTGGCGAGCTGAATCCGGATTTGATCCTGTTGGTGCGGAGGGAACACGTCGATAATACGGTTAATGGTGTCGGCGGCTCCGCTGGTGTGCAGTGTTGACATAACGAGGTGACCGGTTTCGGATGCGGTGATCGCCGTTGCGATCGTATCCAGGTCACGCATCTCACCGACCATGATGACGTCCGGATCTTCACGGAGAGCGGCGCGGAGCGCGTTGGCAAACGAAAGCGTGTCCTCGTGAATTTCCCGCTGATTGATCATGGACTCCGAATGCCGATGCAGATATTCGATCGGCTCTTCCAGGGTAAGAACGTGACAGCGGCGGCTCTGATTGATGTGACCGACCATCGCCGCCAATGTCGTGGATTTACCCGAACCGGTCGGTCCGGTTACGAGGATCAGACCTCTGGGTCGTAGGGATAATTCCTTGAAAAGCTCCGGAAGGCCCAGACGCTCACAGGTCGGTATCTCGGTGGTAATCGTTCGGGCGGCGAGCGTGTAGCTTCCGCGCTGCTTAAAAATATTACAGCGGAAGCGGCTGTAATCCTTAACGACATATGAAAAGTCGATCTCGCCGCGCTCGTTCAAATACTGAAGGCGCGACTTGTCCAGCATGGATTTGCACAAAAACTCCGCGTCGCTTTGGGTCAGGATATTCGAGTTCATCGGCATCAGGTCTCCGTTTACGCGAATCATCGCGGGCAGACCGACCGTAATATGCGTATCCGACGCCTGTCTTCGTACCGCCTCGGTAAGTATTGCGTCCATGGACAGTGAAAATGCTTCCATTCGTATCCTCCTTGTCAGTCGACCGAGTAGGTGACTTTATTCATTTCGCGAACCGTTGTGATTCCCTCAAGAACCAGTTGTGCGGCGGAGTCCGCCAGCATCTGAGTTCCTTCCTTGATCGCCAACTGACGCATTTCTTCTTCGGGCGCCCGGCGATCAATCAGTGCTTTCATCGCTTTGGTCATGATGACGATCTCGTGAATCGCGATACGTCCCTTATAGCCCGTACCGTTGCATTCCGAACAACCCTCGCCCTGATAGAGTTTCTGTCCGGGCTTGAGCTTGAGCGCTTCAATCTCCACTTCGTCCGGCTCGTATTCAATCCGGCAATTCGTGCAAATTCTTCGGACCAGTCGCTGTGAAACAACTCCGATCAGGGCGGAGGAGACCATGAAAGGCTCCAGTCCCATATCGATCAAACGGTTGATCGAGGAAACGGCGTCGTTGGTGTGGATCGTACTGAAGACCAAGTGACCGGTAATGGCGGCCCGCATCGCTATTTCGGCGGTTTCCGCGTCGCGGATTTCTCCGACGAGTATGATATCCGGGTCCTGGCGGAGGATGGAGCGAAGTCCGCTGGCAAAGGTCATGCCCGCTTTCACGTTGACCTGAACCTGATTGATGCCCGAGATTTGAATTTCGACGGGATCCTCAACCGTGACAATATTGGTTTCCGGCTCGTTTTTCTCGGAAAGAAGGGTATAGAGCGTGGTCGTTTTACCGGAACCGGTCGGACCCGAGATCAGGCAGATTCCCTGGGGAACCTTGACGATCCGGTCAATCATTTTATTGTTATGTGCGTTGATTCCCAAATATTTACGGTTGAGATTTGCGTCATTTTTGGCAAGGATACGGATAACGGTCTTTTCGCCGTGAACGGTCGGAAGAACGGATACACGCATATCCACCGCCTGGTTGTTGATTATGGTCTGAATACGACCGTCCTGAGGAATTCTCTTCTCCGCGATATTCAGACCCGCAAGAATTTTGATACGGGTGATAATCGCGTCACGGGCGGCAATCGGGTTGCTCATGATTTCGGAAAGAACACCGTCGATACGGATACGTACGCGGACGCGATCCTCCATCGGCTCGACGTGAATATCGGAAGATCCGGCCCGGATCGCAAAATCGATCATGGAGTTAACAAGTTTGACGACGGGTGCCTGGTTCACTTCATCGGTAATCTGTTCGCCGAGATTCTTCATCGCTTCGAGATCAAAGTCTTCCGCCAAGTCGGCCGCCGCCTTCTGTGCAACCTCCTTGCCGAAGTTCTTCTTAATCGCTTCGACGATGGCGTTTTTGGGCGCCAACATGGTAACGACCTCGCTTCCCGTACGGAAACGAAGATCGTCGGTTACAAGAATATTCAGGGGATCATACAGGGCGATGACCAATTTGCCCTCGTCAAATCCAATCGGAACGAATAAGTTCTCTTCACAGTACTGTTCGGATACGACCTTGGTCGCTTCCGGATCGATGTCGACGTTCTGGAGGTCGATAATCGGAATATCGTATTGACTGGACACGGCCCTCAGGATATCCAACTCGGAAAGAAGACCCATTTCTACGATTACTTCGCCGAGTCTCTTGTCGGTTCCCTGTTGGGCGGATAAAGCTTCGGCCAGTTCGGCTGCGGTCAGAAAGCCGCTGTCAATAAGAATGTCACCCAGTCGCTTCATTGTTCCCTCCGTTATTTATGTTCGAACATCTGTTCCGAAAAGGGCGCCTTCTTGATTTCGGAAGGGCGCCTTATATTGCTAATTTACACCTAAATACCGTCATTTGTACAGTATCCGGGACGACCGCACCACGGGAATCCGTGTTTTTGCACCGGATTCGGGGCACAAAAATCAGTTATAATCGTCAAACTCGTTTCCATCAACATATTATACGCAAAATAGTTTCTAAATAATACACCAATACACCCAATTTTGCAAAAATTTTTTAACATTTTGTAAACTGATTGACCACGAATCGTTTTGTCTGCGATGGATTTCCCGAGAGAAGGTTCTTCCGGTGTGCTAATATGTTTTTATCTATTTATACGGAGGAGATCGCCAATGGGCGTAAACATGGCTTTTCAGATATTCGGTACGGTTTATCTTGCTGTTTTCGGTTTGTTGGTCGGCAGTTTTCTGAATGTCTGCATCTATCGGATTCCCGAAGGCAGGACCGTAGTCAAGGGTCACTCGATGTGCATGAGTTGCGGGCATACGCTGGCGCCTCTTGATCTGGTTCCGCTGTTCAGCTGGATCTTTCTTCGCGGGAAGTGCCGTTACTGCAGCGCGCCCGTATCCTCCCGATACGCGAAAATCGAAGCGCTGACGGCCTTTGTTTTTGCGGCGGTCGCTTTATCGCGGAGGCAGTGGCTTGCCGGTCCGGACAAAACGATCGAATCGTGGCCGGAAATCGGTAAGCTGATTATTCTTCTGGCGATCTTTTCGGTGCTGATTGTTCAGATGATGATTCAAAAGGATCGCGGAATCGGCCGTCCGGGTGTTTTTGTTGTGATTACGGGGCTTGCGGCGGCACGTTTTGTCCTTCTTTTTTTCGAGCCGGATCGCGCGATGGATGTTCTGATCTCGGCCGTGACGGCATCCGCCATCTGTGTCGGCGCTCTGATGATTTCGATATGGCTTTCTCCGGAGAAGCTCTGCACCCGGTTGTACTTGGAGTCGCTGTTTCGTTTTTCGGCGTTTCGCGAGTATTTTTCGAGCGGGCAAAAAGCGCTTCGCATATCGGACGGCGTTCATGCCGCGACCTGTCTTGCCATAGGGTTTTATCCGGCCATCCCCGGGTTGGTCGCATATTCTCTGATTCGAATCTTCGTTCCTTGGGAAAAATCGATCCCGTATCTCGGGATGGTGACCGCGTTATCGGCGCTTATCGGGATTCTTATGCCGGTTTCCGGTGTCTTTGTCTGAGGCGGACGTGTCGGTCGGATCGTTTTCCGTCGTGATATAATGGTAATATTCTTTATGTAAGCGGAGGTATTTATGTCGGGTCATTCCAAGTGGAGTAATATCAAACGGAAAAAGGAGGCTTCGGACGCGGTCAAGGGTGCCGTCTTCACGAAGGTTGCCAAGGAAATCGCCGTGGCGGTCAAACAGGGCGGTCCGGACCCCGAAACGAACTTTCGGCTCAAGGACGTTATTTCGAAAGCGAAAAGCGCCAATATGCCGAATGACAGTATTTCGCGCGCGATCAAAAAGGCTTCCGGCTCCGAGGAAGGCGACGATTATGAGGAAATCCTCTATGAAGGGTACGGCCCGGGCGGAGTCGCGGTCATGGTCCGGACACTGACCAACAATCGGAATCGGACGGCCGGGGACGTTCGTCATCTCTTCGATAAATTCGGCGGTAATATGGGCGTGTCCGGGAGCGTGGCATTTTTGTTTCAGCAGAAAGGAACGCTTCTGGTCGACGCGGAGGAATTTCCGGACGAGGACGCGGTGATGCTCGATGCGCTCGAAGCGGGTGCGGAGGATTTTGTGTCCGGCGGAGACTATTTTGAGATCGTGACCGCATATGAGGAATACTACACGGTAAAGGAAGCGCTCGAACAGAAAAACTACACGTTTGCGGATTCTTCTCAGGGACCGGTTCCCGTCACGCGGGTAAAGGTGGAGGACGAGGATACGATTGCGCAGATAGAAAGACTTCTCGAAAAAATGGATGAAAACGACGATATTCAAGAGGTTTTTCATAATATGGAAACCGACTAATCGATTGGTGAGGGTATCGCTCAGTTGGAACAGCCGAAAACACCGGTAAACAAAGAATCAACCGCCGAGTCGAATGACGCGAACCGGCCGCAATCCGCGCTTCGGCGAAAGGTTTTGCTGCCCGAGCTGATGGCGACGCTGAAGCGTTTTGAAAAAATCGGCGATACCTTTGTACACCAGCGCGCGGAGCGTGAAATCGAGGAGGCGGCCGGAAACGAAAAGCTGATGCGGGAGATCCTCTCGCAGATCGTCGTCATCGCTTTTATCGGCTCGTCCGGTTCGGGGAAAAGCACCCGCGCGATCCAGGTGGCCAAGAATAATTCCATACATTACATTATCGATGACGGTCTTCTGATTAACGGAAGTCGTATCATCGCGGGCGCTTCGGCCAAAAAAGCCAAGACCAAGTTGGATTCGGTGCGGCAGGCGCTTTTTGCGGATAAGAGCCGGGCCGAGGTCATGAGAAGGGCGCTCGCGGAGCACCTGCCGACCACCGTCATGATCCTGGGCACATCCGATGCGATGCTCGAAAAAATCTGTATCAATTTATGGCTTTCACAGCCGGCGATGCTGATTCGGATCGAGGACATCAGTACCGAGGATGAGATGCAGATGGCCAAACAAACGCGCCTGGCGGAGGGGCTTCACACCATACCGGTTCCGAGCATGGAAATCAAGCACGAATTTTCGGGTTATTTTTCGGATCCGTTGAACCGGATCCGCAGAAGACTCGACCGGGAACGCGGCATCCCGACGGTGGCACCGGAAATCGAACGAACGATGGTACGTCCGACCTTTTCGAGCCTCGGATCCTATTCGATCTCCGATGAAGCGCTTCTGGATCTGGTTCGCATTATTTTACGGAAAATCCCGGGTGTTCATGACGTCATACGGTTCCGTACGGAAAAGAGGGTGTACGGATTCGCGCTCAGCGTGGACCTCGAACTGATTTACGGATTCAACGCGCAGGATACGCTTCTGGCGGCACAGGAGCGCATCGGCCGCTATATCGAGGAATACTCGTCCATCAACACGGTTGCGGTCGATGTGCGGGCCCGTCGACTCGTCCATGTCCGGACAGGGGAAGAAGAGCCGGACGGGCGCACTTCGAATAAGCCCGCGACGAATAACAAACCGGAGGGAAGATCATGAAGGAAAAGATTTACACCATCCCCGTCAACGACGCGTATCGATCGGATGCGGCCTGCCCGTTGTGTAAATTACGGGCGGATGTGGAGCGCGGGACGCTTGACTTTTACCTCGGCGCTTCTCTGATGGAGCCGGATACCCGGGTGGCGACCAACAAGCTCGGTTTTTGCAGAGATCATCTGAATAAGATGTACGGCCGGGAGATCAACCGTCTCGGTATCGGACTGATGCTTCATACGCATATGAAACAGCTTCGCGACGATTTTCGTGATCCGATCCGGAAAGCCGCGCCGGACAAGCGCACGCTTTTGAAGGGAAGGGACGGTGATTTCGGAAAGCGTATCTCGGAGCTGGCAAGCGCGCTCGAAAAGCGTTCGGCCGACTGTATCGTCTGCGACAAAATCCGATTCACGATGGAGCGTTATTCGGACGTTTTGCTTTGGATGTATTTTGAAGATGAAGAATTCCGTGAGGCGTTCCGCGCCAAAAAGGGACACTGCGTCGAGCATGTCGCGTTTCTTCTCCGCGGGGCCGTAAACCACTTGAACCAAAATAAATGCTCCGAGTTTGCCGGTGAGCTGCTGTCCATGCACCGGGAGGCCTTTGACAAGCTGATCGACGATGTCGAATGGTTTACGCTGAAATTCGACTATCGGAATAAGGATAAGCCGTGGGGGGACAGCAAGGACGCAATCCCGCGTGCGATGAATATGCTGACGGGGGAGGAGAGTCGCGGAAATGATACTTGACGATAAGTCTCCGGTTTTGTCCGAGCCTTTAACACTTCGGGAAGCCGGGTATCCGGACGGCGAGACGGAGTACCGACTGGCGGATCATTTTTCGCGGGGCGGGCGCGTCGTCGTCGCCATCTCCTCGGACACGATCGGCACGGGGGACGAGGAGCACGGAGCCGATTTGCTTTCGGCCTTTCTGCAGGGCCTGTCCGAGCGCAAAACGCTACCGGACGAGATTCTTATCTATCACAGGGGTGTTCGGATCCTTTCGGATGGGCATCCGCTTTTCGATCAGGTGCGACGACTTCGGATGCGTGACGTGACGGTCAAGGCATGCGCGGAGAGTCTTGATTTCTACAAAATAAAACCGGCCGAATGGACCATTCAGCCGGTCTCGATGATGGAAATAACACAATCACTCATGAAGGCGGACCGTGTGATTCGCCCGTAGCACCCGAATTCTTCCGTTTCGCCAAGCGTCCGGTTTCCGGGCACCGTAATCTTTCGGATTACTTCAGGATCTTGATCTTACCGATAACGGGAAGTTCCTTCCGCTCGCCGTTGTTCGCTGCGATGATTCCCATGATCGCAAGGATCAGAAGCAGGATTCCTCCGATCGGTGCCAAAATCCACCCGATCACCGGAATGACTCCGAGTACCATAAGAATGACAGAACCGATGCTCAGCACGATGCCCTGATTGACATGAAACCGGACGTCCGGGTCATTCGGAGATTGAATTAAACCAACCAGCCAGAGAATCCAGAGATAAGCCAGAATGCTATAAAGTTTCTTGTTGCCGTCACCTTGCTCGTTTGTGGACATAAACATACCTCCTAAAGTGCGTTGAAATGAAATTTGATATTCCTATTCTAACACAGCACCGGAAAAATTGTATCGGGAAATTGACGCTTTTTTTAAATTAATCAACGATGTTTTCCGCCCGAATGGCCTTGATGGGTGTATAATATCGCGAGAACGGGATTGAATCGCCCGCGAAACATGAACGCGGAGCGCGCGTGTTACCCCGGATGCCGGCAGATTTTTTATACGGACGCCGACGAAACGAGGAAATCGAAAGAGACGGAGCAAACCAGTGATGAAGGAAAGAGAAACGGTCGGGATCAGCAAAAAGAACGGAAACGGGTCGCCGGGCGCGGATCCGACGCATCCGGTGCATCACGAGCGGGAGCGAATCCTTGCGACCCGCCCGATTATTCCTCTGCTTTTATCGTTTTCGATCCCGACTATTTTATCCATGACGGTCCATGCGCTGTACGGCTTCGTGGATCGGATGTGGATCGGACGGATGTCCGACGGCGGAGCGGCCATGGCCGGTGTCGGTCTGACCTTGCCGCTGACGACCATTGCGTTCGCGTTTATGGCTTTGGTCGGAATCGGATCGACCGCCTTGATCTCGATCAAACTCGGGCAAAAAAAATACGAAGACGCGAAAATGGTGCTCGGCAACTGTCTTTCGTTTTCGATGATCGTCGGAGCCGTTATCGGTGTTCTGTTTTATATTTTTGCGGATGAATTGGTCCCGCTTTTCGGTTCGAGTGCGGAGTCCCTGCCGCACGCTCTTTCCTATATCCGCATGCTGATGATTTTCAACATGGCAAATTCGGTTCAGTTTGCGATGTCGAGTACGATGCGCGGTGTCGGGCATCCGCTCTGGTCCGTCATGACGCAGATCATTGGGGCGGTCGTCAATATGATTTTTGATCCGATCTTCATCCTGAAAGAATATACGTTTCGGTTTTTTTCTGTCGAGTGGACGATGGATTTCGGGTTGGGGCTCGGTGTGAAGGGCGGCGCGATCGCAACCGGGATCGCGCAATGCGTGTCGCTGGGTATCGTCATCTTGTTTTTCGCGGGAAAAATCTCGCCCGTACCGCTTCTTTTCCGTGCGCTTCGTCCGAGATGGTCCGTGCTTCGGAAGGCGTTTGCGATCGGAATGTCCGCTTTTGCGATGCAGAGCACCGCTTCGATCGTCCAGGCGATCATGACGCGTCAATTGACTTCCCTGGGCGGGGATATCGCGGTCGCGGGGATGATGATGGTCACCTCCGTCGCAATGCTTGCGCTGATGCCCATTATCGGGATCGGACACGGAGTCCAGCCGATCATCGGCTACAATTACGGAGCCGGCAACTACCGGCGGGTACGCCGGGCGTTATTTGCTTCGGTTGTTTTCGCGACGATATTCACGGTTGCGGGGGCGGTGGTCATTCAGACCCGATCCGTTGAGATCGCGACGCTTTTTGATGATCCGGACGTGATCGAGCTTGGGGCTCCGGCGATGCGGATCGTGATGATGGTCTTACCTTTGTTGGGTCTTCAGATTATGGGCGGGCATTATTTTCAGTTCATCGGAAGGTCGGTCGTTTCTTTGATCCTTACACTTATGCGTCAGGCGATCATCCTGCTTCCGCTGTATCTGATCCTTCCGCGTTTTTTCGGATTGCAGGGCATGTTTTACGCCACTCCGGTCTCGGATGCGATCACGATCGCGGTGACGGCGGTGGTTTTGTCGTTTGAAATGCGGCGGCTCTCAATGCTCATCCGCGGGCAAAAAGCCGTGGGAAAAGCCGAGGGGACCGCCGCATAATTCAAGTTCAAGCGGTTCGGTTGATGATTTCTTCCGTTCACCCGGACGGGATTCGGATCCGATTACGCCTTCTTGTTCGGATCCTTCGGTCCGGCAACGGCCGGCACACTTTTTTTCGCTTTCCTTTTCGATATTTTTCGGGTGACAAACACGATCGCGAAAATAAACGCGCCGATGATCAGAAGCGGGATCAGGGCGTAACTGAGCACGATCAGGATGAATCCGAACGCGTTGGTGACGAAGGTGATACTGTTTTTAAAGCCCTTGGCGATATTCGATCCGATATAGTCAAAGCCCCAACGGGCCAGCAGACCCTCGTTCTCGTCGGCTTCGGGTGATTTCGGAACGTATGTCTCGGTCAGCTGAATCGTGACGGTCGAAAAATCGACCATGTTGTCGTAATAGCGAAGCTGACCTTTATACACTTCGATTTCTTCCTGAACCCGGGCGAGTTCATAACGCACGGCCAGAATACCCTCGATTTCCGTCGCCTTTTCCATCAGTTCGAGCAGCTGCTTTTCCTGGGCTTCGGCGCTTTTCAAACGGGATTCGATATCCACATATTGAAAAGTGACATCGTCGGAGGAAAGCTTGGTGCTGAGCACCTTTCCGAGGCCTCCGATTTTCTCCGTAAGCTCGGACAGCTTCCCGGGAGGAATCCGTGCGGTGACGGTTCCTGCTACGCGATCTTTATTATAATAATCCGAACCGGAAATATATCCGTCGAATTCCGTCACCTTTGCGGTGATCTCATCCATCGCTTCCTTTACGTCGTTTACCTCAACGGAAATCAATGCGGTATAGATGATCTTTTTTCCGGAGGTTTGCGGCGCACCGGCATCGATTTCCGGAGTGAAGCTTCCGGATCGATCGTCGGCCCCGGAAACTTCGCCGTCATACGCGACGTTGGCATCCGCACCCTCTTTTTGGAGTCCGGGCGCTTCCCGCGATGCCGAACATCCGGCCATCAGGCTCAGGATCAACGCAAACAATGGAATAACGGTGAATACTTTCTTTTTCATAATTTCATCCTCCTTAACCCCGATAATTCGATTATCGGGGCTTGTTTATCGGGTGTCAATGATAAGACGATTTATCCGCGCAAAGTATTGCATCGGTTTTGAAATCATGATAGAATCTCCTAGTCTGTAGAAAAAAAGATGGAGGTGAAGGGAATGCCGAATATCAAATCAGCGATCAAGCGTGTCAGTGTCACCGCGAAGAAGACCGCGGCAAACAAGATGAAGAAGAGCGAACTGCGCACGGTAATCAAGAAGGCGAAGGCCTCCGTCGCCTCGACGGACGATCAGGGTGCGACCGCGATTCGCGAAGCACAGAAGGCGATTGATCAGGCAGCGGCCAAGGGTCTGATGCATAAGAAGACCGCGGATCGCAAGAAATCGCGTCTGGCCAAGATGGCGAATGCCGTTACCAAGAGTGCCGAATGATTCATTGAATCCCTGTTCGACCGAGTTTTATCATGAATACGAATGGGCTGTCTCAAAAGACTTGTAGCAAAGTCGGATGAGGCAGCTTTTTTTCGAAGCAGATGGATCATGGGTCTGAACCCAATACGATGCGGCAAACGTTCAAGCGTCTCACCACTGGATTGAAAAAGAGCCCATGAAACTTACTCTGAATCCATTCTGATACAGTAGTAGTTTATTTGCAGCGTTTTGAGATGTTATAGAACCGGATTCGACAGGAATGTATGGGGGACGGAGACTGCACTTGCGTGACGGCGAGGAAATACCGACTAAATCGCCGATGTGCTTCGTTTCGTCGGTAATCATTGATCAAAAACGAGACCGCGCGCCGCCCGGATACCGACTAAATCGCCGATGTGCTTCGTTTCGTCGGTAATCATTGATCAAAAATGCGATCGCGCGCCGCCCGAATACCGACTAAATCGCCGATATGCTTTGTTTAGTCGGTAATCATTAATCAAAAACGAGGCCGCGCGCCGCCCGGATACCGACTAAATCGCCGATATACTTCGTTTAGTCGGTAATCATTGATCAAAAACGAGGCCGCGCGCCGCCCGGATACCGACAAAATCGCCGATGTGCTTCGTTTAGTCGGTAATCATTGATCAAAAACGAGGCCGCGCCGGTATGTTCGGCTTTTCGAGCGGCGCGGATACCGGCAAATTCGAGAAAAGTGCTCCGGACCCTCTCGATAATGGAATAATGTCGAAAAATCCGAGTGTTTCCGGCATTTTGTCGGCAATTTCAAGCCGCTACGGACCTTCGAAGGTCCGTAGGCCCCGGCCGGATTCAAGTTATACTGTGCACCCTTTCATTGGGCTTCGGTTCAACATCCGGGCGTACATTGTTTTGAGACCGCCACTTTTTGTTTCTCGTGTCGCCCAAACGACCGGAACGAAAGAACGGATCCGAGCCGAAGAAACGACCGGAACGAAAGAACGGATCGTTCACGCTGATGAATCGGGGAATACACGCTCGTCTCTTCTTTTGGTTTGAGCGGCGGTCAGCCGGATAACGATCCGCTCAAATTCATCGCCGTAGCGAAGTCCGGCCTTCAACGCCCAGAGGTCCGAGGCGATCAGGTCGAGCTCCGCCATTCGGGTCAGGGCGGGATTTCCTCCGTGGGACAGAAAATCGGACGCTTTGTCCATTACGGGGAGGGCAGAGGTCTTGCGCATCATCCGCAACAGATTTCTTCCCCGGTCCGAAAATCCGAGGACGCGAATATACTCGGGTGTGACTAAGTCGGACAGGTCTTTTTCAAGCTGACCGACCAACATGGAGGTCATTGCCCGAAAGATGCGCGTCGGAGCAAATCTTCGGGTATCGGCTTCCTCCCGAAAAGCCTCCAGGAGGTGTTCGGGATCCGTATCACGCAGCCGTCCGACCGCGTTTTTCAGACGCCCGGGGAGTCGGTCACCCATGTACGCGAATTTTTCGAGCGTTTCTATGGATTCGGACCGGATTCTTATAATCTGCTCTCCGATCAGGGCGCGCGGCGTAAGCGGGCAGACGCCCTTCTGCCATTCGGACAGAAGGAGGGACAAAGAGATTATGGGAAGTCGGCCGATCAGGTCCGATGCGATATCCGTCACCCGGTATTTCCCGTCATCGATCCGACGGTCCACGAGATTTCGAATTCCGGTTGCGCTCATCAGCGCGGATTCGGTCGAGCAGTCGTTGTAGCCCGCCCCTTCCCGCAATAAGGCGGCCGGCCGGATCTTCGATCCGGTCTTTCGGATCGCGATCAGGTACTCGAGCGCCAGGATGCTGTTCGGCATGCTCATGATCCGTGCGGATGCCTCGGCGAGTTCCGTTCTGCCGCTCCTGCGAAAATACTCGCCGACCGCCATTTCACGTGCTTTGGCGTAGGATTTTCCCTCACGCAGCTTCTCCCGCAACAGGGAGATATATTCCGGATTCTCCTCGTCATACTCCTCGGCGACGCAGCACAGAAGAGAAAGATCATCACACTCGGAGCCGAAATACAAATCGGTGACGATCCCGGTATCGGATAAAAGTCGGATCGCGCCTTGGGCGAAACGCTCCGCCGACGCGCAGGCGAAGGTAAACGGAATCTCAATGACTAGGTCTACTCCGGAAAGAAGCGCGGCTTCGGTTCTCAGCCATTTGCTCGCGATTGCGGGCTCGCCGCGCTGAACGAACGGGCCGCTCATCACGGCGACGATCGGGGTTTGATCTCCGAAGCGATCGCGCGCCCTTGCGAGCTGGTAAGCGTGTCCGTTATGAAACGGGTTGTATTCCGCGACGATTCCGACAACGTTCATCGGGCGAATGATTCCTTTCCCGGCCCCGGATTGTGGTAAAATAATACTTTAATATACGACCGTGGATTTACCCATTATTGTACACAAACCGAGCGCGGATGGGTAGGCTCGAAAGGACGGAAATGTCGGTAAGATTCGGAGAGTCTTCAAAGAAAGCATGGCGAATCATCCTGATCGGGTTTATTATTCTGATTGCGGTCGCGGGTGGGATGCTTCTTATTTTTCGAGACCGTATTTTCTATTCCGGTCCCAAGCCGGCGGCGAATTCGTACGCCCCGACGCGCGAGATGCTGGAGGCGGCGTCCGAACAGGGCTATCGCCCCGATCTTTTGCGCATGCGGCTCAATGCACTCCTGATCGATGATTCGCAGACGGGCCCGTACGTGCTTTCCTGGTATCTTTTGCCCGGTCAGTTGCTGAGTATGACGCCTGCGCAATCCGCGTATATCGATCTGACCGATCAGGCATTGCTGATGCGACTGTACGTTGCCCGTAAAGACCGTTCGTCCGCGGCCAAGCTGTCTGCGGCGATTGCGCAGGATTTCGACGACGGAAACGGCGGCTTTTTCGGAGCCCGTCGCATCGATCAGATCGATCGGCTGTCCGGGAAAGCTCCGACGGCGGACATCGCGGCGGAACACGAACCGACCGACCGGAACCCGGGGACTTCTCTGGAAGCCGAGTGTGCGTACCTGCGCGCTTTGCTGGAATACCATACGCGCTGGGGCAAAGCGGAGGACTGGGAGCGAATCCGGAACGCGGCCCTTTCCGTTCAGTCGGAGGACGGAACGCTTCTTCAGGATTACGCATTTGTTCCGACCGATACTTCGGAATGGCCGGTCGCCATCATCAATCTGGATACGTATCTTGAGGAACGGGACGAACCCGTTGAAATGTACCGCGCGATGAAGCTGTGTGCGCCGGATCTGCGCGCGTTTCTTCTTCTTGCGCAGACGGACGCGCAATATGAGCCGCTGTACAACGACGCATTGGAGATTCTTCGCGGGGGATACATTTCCGACCGACTGCCCCTGTTTGCGCTCGCGTATTCGACAGATAATGAAGATTATATATATACCGCGGGCGGCGATGCGAAGGTGGACGCGATTTCTTCGATCAAGACGATGCTTCGACTTTCCGAGGTCGGAGCACTTCCGGTCCAATCGCTCGCGTGGATCCGGGAGCAGATCTACAACTCCGGGTTTATTTACACCGAATATGACATTATCACGGGGGCGGCCGCGTCCCCGACGGAGGCGACCGAGGCCTACGGACTGATCCTTCTGATCGCGATTTCGGAAGGGGATACTAATCTGTACGCCCGAACGCTCGATCGCTTGAGCCGGAGCATGGCGACTCTGGAGACCAGCCCCGCCCGATACATGATTTTTCGAAAAGTCGGCGACTACCGGAACATGACGACCGCGACGGATAATCTGACGGTGCTCCTGGCGATGACCGGAGACGGGTAGCGGGAATTGCGGAGCCGATAACGGGCACCGGACGAAAAACAGAGAAAAAGAACGTTTTTCCCTTTTTTTGCATTGTCGCGGGATACTTTTTTCTATATACTGTCTGCGGACACAACGCGCGCTTCAAAGCGTGTGAATAAAGGAACGAAAGAAGGCGAGGTTCATGACGTTTATCGAATCGATCATCGAAAGGGCGAAGTCGGCCGGAAAAACCATCGTTCTTCCCGAGGGAGAGGACCCGAGAACGTTGGAGGCCGCATCCAAGCTGATGGCGGATGACATCGTAAAGGTCATTCTTTTGGGGAACAAAGAAAAGCTGATGGCCGGCGCGGGGAAATGGGATATTTCCGGCGCCGTTTTTATTGATCCGATGAATTATCCCGAATACATCGAGTACGCGGAGATGTTTGCTCAGCTGCGGCGGGCGAAATTTTCGAGCATGGATGAGGCGCGTGCGGAAGGTCTTCGCCGGATGCGCGACGAAATGTATCTGGGTGTGATGCTCGTCAAGATGGGTGTCGCCGACGGAATGGTCGCCGGCGCGATCCACAGCACATCGGACACCCTTCGTCCCTCATTACAGATTCTCAGAACCGCGCCGGGCACCAAGCTGGTCTCCGGTCTCTTTATGATGATTGTTCCCGAATGCGAATACGGTGCGGACGGCACCTTTCTTTTTGCGGATTCCGGACTGGTCGAAAACCCGGACGCGGATCAACTTTCCGAGATTGCGATCTCCTCGGCGAAAACCTTTCGTCAATTGACCGGAAAGGAACCGGTCATCGCGATGCTTTCCTATTCGACCTACGGATCGGCGAGTTCCGAACTGACGGAGAAGGTCATCGAAGCGACCCGAATCGCAAAGGAAAAAGCGCCGGAGCTCAACCTGGACGGCGAGCTTCAGGTCGATGCCGCGCTGGTCCCGCATATCGGCGCGAAAAAGGCCGCGGGCAGTCCGGTTGCGGGCAAGGCCAACGTTCTGATTTTCCCGGATCTCAACTGCGGCAATATTGCGTATAAGCTCGTCCAGCGGCTGGCGAAAGCCGAGGCGTACGGACCGATTACGCAGGGAATCGCGAAACCGGTAAACGATTTGTCGCGCGGCTGTTCCGCGGATGATATCGTCGGTGTCGCGGCCATCACCGCCGTTCAGGCAATCGATTAAGAGACAGGAGAGTATCGATGAAAGTATTGGTTATTAATGCGGGAAGTTCTTCCCTGAAGTATCAGTTTTTTGAATCGGATACCGGCGAGGTTCTCGCAAAGGGCGGGGCCGAGCGGATCGCACTGGATGATTCGACGATTACGCATACGCGGCTCGGCGAAGAAAAAATATCGATTGACGTCGATCTTCCGGATCACAAGGAGGCAATGGAGCAGGTTCTGGCAATGCTTACCGACCCCGAGCACGGTGTCATCCATTCGATGATGGAAATTGACGCGGTCGGGCACCGCGTCGTTCACGGCGGCGAAAAATTCTCCGGATCGGCGTTGATCACGCCTTCCGTTAAGGCGGCGATTCGCGTTTGCATCCCGCTGGCGCCGCTTCACAACCCGCCGAATCTGACCGGGATCGAAGCGTGCGAGGCGGCGATGCCCGGCGTCCCGCAGGTCGCGGTTTTTGACACCGCTTTTCACCAGACAATGAAGCCCAAAGCATACATGTACGCGTTACCGTACGCGCTCTATGAGGAATTCCGCATCCGTCGATACGGATTTCACGGGACCTCACACCGTTATGTCGCCGAACGCGCCGCCGAAATGCTCGGTCGTCCGCTCGAGGAGCTGAAGATCGTCACCTGTCATCTCGGCAACGGCTCGTCGATCGCGGCGGTCAAGAACGGGAAATGCATGGATACGTCAATGGGGCTCACGCCGTTGGCGGGCATCTGCATGGGGACCCGTTGCGGTGACATCGATCCGGCGATCGTTACCTTTCTGATGGAAAAAGAGGGTTTGGACATGAAGGGAATCGATGCGTTGATGAATAAAAAGTCCGGCGTGCTCGGTGTCTCCGGCGTCTCATCCGATTTTCGGGATCTGGAGGACGCCGCCGCGCACGGAAATGACCGCGCCCGTCTGGCGATGGACATTTTTTGTTATCAGTGCAGAAAATATATCGGCGCCTACGCCGCCGCGATGGGCGGAGTCGATGCGGTCGTTTTTACCGCGGGCATCGGCGAGAACAATTCTAACGTTCGTCGCGACAGCATCCGGGGACTCGAATTCCTCGGGCTTGCGATCGACGATTCGGCGAATGACGGACTGCGGGGTGTCGCGATGGATCTGTCCGCACCCGGGTCGACCGCGAAAGTGTTGATCATTCCGACCAACGAGGAACTGGCGATCGCGCGCGAGACACAGAAAATCGTATCGGTTGCCGCAAATCCCGAGGGCTGAATCGCAAGAACGCGGAAGACACTTGTATATATAAACGCAGGGGCTGTCTCCAAAGACTTGTAACCAAGTCAAATGAGACAGTCTCTTTTTATCGGAATTGTATATTCGCAATCCTGTGTTTTCCCTGTCGATTCCACGCTTCCCGAAGCAGGCGACAACCCCGTACGATCGTATCCGCGTCCGGAGCGCCGTAGCCCAGAAGCACGGTCGATTCGGGAATCCGCAGGACCGCGGAGGGGTCCCGTATCCCGCGGATCGAAAAATAAGCCGAGATGCCGTAGACCCGGACACCCTTATGTGCCGCACGCTCAACCAGTTCCGTTTCTCCCGGCCCGTCCCGAAACGAGCAGATCAGGTGCATCCCCGCATCGGTTCCGGTGATTTCCGGCGGTGTCTGAAAAGACGACAACTCCCGGACGAGCACATCCTTCTTGCGCCGGTAGAGCGTCCGCATCCGGTTGATGTGTCGCTCGAAAAGCCCCGTCTCCAGAAAGCGGGCGAGAACGAGCTGGTCGGGCACGGACACGGTTGTGTTAAAGAAAGCCATGCGGTTCCGGCTGATCCCGGAAAGCACTTCGGGCAAAACGAGATAACTGATCCGCAGGGAGGGAGCGACGGACTTGGAGAATGTGCCCAAATAGATGACCTTATCCGCTTTGGCCATCGCGAAAAGCGGCGGGACCGGACGACCGGAGTAGCGGAACTCGCTGTCGTAATCATCCTCGATGATGTACCGGTCGGCGCTGTCCGATGCCCACGAAAGCAGGTCGGCACGTCGTCCCGCCGGCATGACGATGCCGAGCGGAAACTGATGCGACGGCGTCACATAGGCGATATTCGCCGGACAGGCGCGCAGGGCTTCGGGAATCAGCCCCTGATCATCAAGCGGAAGGGGTACGACCGTCTCGCCCAGACTCGTAAAGATTTGAATGGCCTTGTTATATACCGGATTCTCGGTCGCGATCGCCCGCATATTCACCGCAAGCCGCAACAGCCGGATCAGGTACTGCAGAACATAATCCGTACCCGCCCCGATGACAATCCGGTCGGGCGAACAGCCGATCCCGCGCACGACGGCCAGGTACCGGCAGAGTGCGGCGCGAAGAGCCGGATGACCCTTCGGATCGCATCCGCCGAAGACCACTTTCGGATCCGACGAGAAAACTTCACGAATCAGCTTTCGGAGATCATGGATCGGAAGGGCGGACAAGTCGACGCCGTTCGGCGAAAAATCGATGAGTTCATCCTCCGTATTTTCCCCTTCGGACTCCGTGTTTCCGGACCCCCGGTCGGCGCCTTGATTGCGCCCTTCGTCGGTGAAAGATCCGCGCCCCGCGCCTTTGCTTTCCCGCAAAAAACCGAGCTTTCCGCCTTGTGCGTCTTCTTTGAATAACGGACGCACGACGAAGCCGCTTCGCGGGACGGATTCGACATAGCCCTCGGAGACCAGCTGTTGATATGCGCCGTCCACGGTATTGACGGCGACGCCGAGCTCCCGGGCGAGCTTTCTTCGGGAGGGCAGACGATCGCCGGGGCGCAGTAAGCCCGAGAGACAATCCTCCCGGATCGACCGGTAGATTCGAATATAAAGCGACTCATCGGACAAAGCGGGAATCGGGATATACATGATCAACCTTTCCGGCGCCGGCGATCGATTTGCCCTTTGCCGGAAGGGATCCGGAACAGAAGCGGTTTTCGCGCAAAACTGGCACCATCAAAAACTTATAAACTGACCCTTTCAATGGTATCAAACCGGCGGTATGATAGCAAGACAAACCAAGGAGGCACAACATGAACCATCCAAACGATAAGAACCCGGAAATCCGGACGGAGAATACCGAAAGTGACCGCAACGACGCAAACGGACCGCGGGGCACGGACCGGCGGTTCGGCCGTAAGCCCGTTTTTACGATTACGTTTCTGGGCCTGGCGGCGGCACTGATTTTCGCGGCGACCCTGCTTATGATTCCTTCGGGTCTCGGCTATATGAACTTCGGGGACGGGATGATCCTCCTTTGCGCGTATCTGTTCGGACCTTGGGTCTTTTTCCCGGCGGCCATCGGCTCCGCGCTCAGTGATTTGGCACTCGGTTATACCGTTTACATACCGGCGACGTTTGTGATCAAGGGACTTCTCGGCCTGTGCGCCGGACTGATCCTTCGAAAAAGCGAGCCGTCGGTCAAGCGAAAAGCCTTTGCGTTCGCGGTCGCGGAAACGATCATGGTCGGCGGATATTTTCTCTTTGAGGGACTGATGTACGGGTTTGCCGTTGCCGCCGCGCAGGTACCCGCGAATCTGATCCAGGCGGTCGCGGCGATTGCGGTCGCGTCCGTTCTGACCGTCGCGCTCCGGAAATTTCGTTCGTACACCCGATTGCTGAAGGACTGACCGGCAAAGCGAACGAGCGATTTTTTGCAATAAACGGAAAAAATTCCGCAAAATATTGATAATGTACCGTCAATGGGATACTCTTTGTGCTAGATTAGTGACAGGAGCGGTTTTCACTGCGCTTGGAATCGGATTGCACGGACTTCGCGTCCGCCAATGGTTTTTTTGGTGCGGCGGATTGTTTTTCCGTCATGTTACATGATGCTAACTAGTGTATTGCGATATGAATTATCGGTTGTTGATTGCTTCTCCGATGTTTATCATAAATACAATAGCGGAAGTATTGAACCGGAGGGGAAGAAATGAGCTCGGATACGACGACGGAGATCGGTATCGAACAAATCATTACCATGCTGCGCAAACGATTCTGGCTGATGCTCATCGTAACGATCGTCATCGGGGTCGGGGCAACGCTGATCACGTATCTTTTTCAGGACGATGTCTACGAGGCAAAGTCGACGATCATCGTCAGCAGTGTCAAGAGCGCGGAAGCCGGCACCGATCCGCTTACCTACAATGATTACACGTTGAATGTCAAACTCGTGAACTCCTACAGTGTTCTTTGCAAGACCAACCGGGTGCTCGAGCAGGTGATCGCCGAGCAGCGTCTGCCGATGACGACCGCACGGCTCGCCGAGAAAATCAATGTCTCGTCCGCCAAGGATACCGAGATCATCCATATCTCGGTCCGGGACGGAGATCCCGCTCTCGCGCAGGCGATCGCCAATTCGGTGACCCGCATTTTCCAGAAAGAAGTGATCGAGTTCATGAAGATGGACAACGTCCAGATCATCGATGAAGCCCGGCTTCCGGCTGTGCCGGTTTCCCCGAATCGACCGCGCAACGCCGCTTTGGGCTTCGCGGTCGGACTCGTTTTCGGCTTCGGTTTGGCTTTTCTCGTAGAGATTCTCGACCGCTCGATCAAGAGCGAGGAGCAGATCACCGAATTACTGGGCATTCCCGTCCTCGGAAGTATCCCGAGGATCATCGAAGACTGACCCCCGCGCCGGGAAAGCGGCGCAGCGCATATGAGCCGGTCGCGAGACCGTGTCCGGCTCGATTCAAAAGGAGGCCGACCATCATGAACGAAAAGTTACGGATCGGAGCCGGACGAAATCCGGATCTGGCGATCGCGTCGATTTTCGGAAAATTGAAGGCGAATATCGATTTCTCGTTCGTCGAAGCCCGACAAAGGACACTGATCTTTACGTCCGCACTTCCCGCGGAGGGGAAAACGACGATCGCGGCCAATACCGCGGCGGCGATGGCCGCTTCGGACAAGAAAACCCTTCTGATCGACGCGGATATGCGCAATCCGAGCGCACACCTTCTCTTTAATCTCGTGAATACGCGCGGTTTGAGCGATATTATTTCTCAGGATGCGGACTGGCGCCAATTCGTCTATAAGGCCAAAGTGCCGAATTTATACCTGATTACGGCGGGTCGCAAGCCGAGCAATCCCAGTCGTTTCCTCACTTCGGACCGATTCCGGAATCTTCTGGAGGAGCTTCGGAAGGAATTCGATTACATCATAATGGACACACCGCCGATCCTTCTGGTTCCGGATACGCAGATCATCGCGTCCCTCGTCGACGGGGTAATCCTGGTCGTCCGGAACGCCAAGACCCGTCGCGAATCGCTTAAGGAAGCCTATACGACACTCATTCGCGCGAACGCGAATGTCATCGGAGCGGTTCTCAATCACACCGGCAAAAAGGAGGGTGTCTACGGTTACGGCTACGGCTACGGAGTCGACACCAAGAGCCCAAAACGCCCGCCCGGCCGCCCCGCCCGGCCCGCTTCGGAGAAGCTTGTCTCCGCGAACAGCACCGCCAAACCGAATCCCGAGCCGCCCCCGCCCAAGCCTGCCCCCAAAGCCCCGATCCGCCGACCTCCGATGAGACCGGGGGGATAAGTTTTGAAAAGATGACATAACGTCGAGTCAACGGTTTTGATTTGCACAAGTTATTTGAAATGATAATTTGCTTTTTGACTTGATAATGAGCAACGGTGTGAACAAGGGAAAAGAGAGATCAGATGAAAGATACAATTGCTTCAAGTTTTTATCGAGATTTATTTTTCCAGAATGTTCGTTTGAAGGAGGGTACTTCAGATTCGAAAATGAAAGATGTGCTGTTTTTATGTCAGTTTTTTTACCCTGAATATGTGTCTTCGGCAACACTCCCGTATGATACAGCGGTTGCTTTAGCAGAAGCCGGATTGTCGGTAGATGTTCTTTGCGGTTGTCCGAAGGAGTACTGCAACAAGAGAGTTGCCATTGAAGAAACACACAGAAAAATTGGCATACGAAGACTTCGGTACATTCAAACGAAAAGAAGCAGTCGGATGGGTCGTTTGATTAACTTCTTTTCCTTCACATTGGAAGTACTGTTGAGAATTCGAAGATTCAAAAAATACAGAACACTGATCGTGTATTCCAATCCGCCCATCTTGCCGATGGTGGCGTCTCTTGCGTATAAGCTGTACGGAATCAAAGTGATCTTTGTGTGTTTTGATGCATATCCTGAAATTGCTATCGCGACCAATAAAATAAAGAATAACGGTATTCTGAGTTCATTAATGATTCGCATTAACAAGTCTCTTTTCCGGATTGTTCATCATGTGGTGGTTATTTCCGAAGATATGAAGCGTTTTCTTCTTGCAAACCGTAAGGGACTGAAAGAAGAGCAAGTAAGTGTTATTTACAATTGGTATCAAAACGTGACGATGGATAGAATGCAAAAAACGAGTGTAACCCGAATCATCGAACACCAAGAATTGAAAAACCGATTTATTGTCTCATATTTTGGAAATATCGGGACGGCTCAGGATGTTGATACACTCATATGCGCCATCAAGAGGATGAATTCGGATAGTGTAGGATTTATGTTTGCGGGACATGGTAACAAATTTACACACTTGCGTAATCAGGTTGAACAAAATGCCTTGCAAAATGTTTATATATCCGATTATCTTCACGGCGATGATTATTTGCGGGCGCTTAATGATAGTGATGTGTTCGTCGTTACGCTCAATAGCGGGCTCTCGGATCTTGCAATGCCCAGCAAAACATACAGTTATTTGATGGCAGGTAAACCGGTTATTTCAATCATGAATCGAGATGCCGAACTGTCCAGAGAATTAGTTGAGCACGACGCAGGATTTTCTGTCGAGATCGGGGACGTAGAGGCTTTGATTCGTAGCATTGATGAACTCAGAAGTGATGAAGAGAAACGACAAAACATGGGTGAGAATGCCAGACAACTTTTTGAAAGAAAATATACTACTGAAATATGTACCGAAAAATACATCAGTCTATTACGGAAAACTTTGGATGAGATATAAGGAGACCATGCTGAACATTATGATTTCTCTCCGATAGAACAGTTCGGGAAACGCTCGAAAATCAGAAGAAAAAATGAAAGGATTGAAGTTTTTTACCAAACCTATATGTGGGACGCATTTCCTGCAAAAGAACTCTGTGATGTACAGAACTCAATGAAATCTGCCCGAGGGCACATGTGGTAATTATTGCTAATTGACGATATTCTTGCATCGGGATTTTTTTGACGAAATATGCACTCGAATCGGAAAAAATGCTCAAACGCGGATCGTTACAGTATTGGTTGCGTCATCAATCCGATCGATGGAGTATTAACACCCAAAGTATTTTGAAGGGACAAATGTACTCAAGAATACTCGGGCAAACATAATTGGGATCATGCTGATATGATAGACAATTTGCTAAGATGGAACAGCGTGGGAATTACTCAGAATCGGTATGGGATGCGGCAGAGTTGTTTGCGTAAAGGGACTCCGGGAGATTACAGCAGGAGTGAAAACTTCTTCGCCAATCTCAAGGAAGAAACCGTACACTGGAAGCGCTTCCAGACAAGAGTTAAAACTAGACAGAAGATGTTTGCTTGCATTGAGGGATTCTACAACAAAAGAAGAATACGGAAACGTCTCGACTACTTAAGTCCATTGCAATGGCTCAAATGTAGAATCTTAGTCTTCAAAAATGTGATGATTAAATACCTGTCCAAAATTGTGTTGGAGTTCCATAGTACATTTCAATACTAGTGAATGTGCAGAATAAAAATCAGCCAAGGTATAAGGAGAAAAATATGCTAAACGAGTATAATTCGAATTATACAAAAATGAGATTATGCCTCATTGCGCCTGTTCCACCTCCTTATGGCGGAATTGCAAACTGGACTCGCTTAATTAATAGTTACATTTCAGAAAACCGTGATGATGTTGAGTGTGCAATTTTGAACACTGCATCAAAACTCAGGGCGACAGAAGGGAGAACTCTTTGGAATAGGGTCGTTGATGGCGGATTTTCAATGATAAAAAAAAGAATAGTTCTGAGTGGCATCATCAAGAATAGTCGTCCAGACGTGATTCATATAACCACAAGCGGACAACTCGCCATATTTAGGGATATTGCTCTTCTAAAAAAAGCAAAAAAAGAACATATTCCGACTGTTTATCACATACGATTTGGGCGTATCAGTCAAATCGCAGACAACAATACTCGCGAATGGAGGCACATATCAAAAGCAATCATGCTTGCCTCAGAAGTGGTGACGATTGATAATGAAACCTGTCGATCAATTCGGAAATATCTACCAGATACAAAAGTTGTATATATTCCCAATCCTGTGGACATATCGAAGCTTCCGGAACCCGCAGACAAAAAAAGTAAAAAAGTCGTGTTTCTCGGATGGCTGATAAAAGAAAAGGGAATTGAAGAACTTTTACTTGCGTGGAAGCAGGTTTTCGAAAAACATACGGATTGGGCTCTGCTTCTGGTTGGTCCTTGTCTGCCCAAATATCTTGCGTATTTGAGGGAGAAATACTCCTTTGAAGGCGTGAATTTCGAAGGCGAAAAAAACCATGAAGAGGCCATGAATTTACTTAATTCTTCGGAAATCTTCATTCTTCCAAGTTACACTGAGGGCTTCCCCAATGTCATTCTTGAAGCTATGACGCTGTCTAAGCCGATCATTGCCACAAAAGTGGGTGCAATTCCCGATATGCTCGAAAATGACTGTGGTGTGCTCATTAATAAAGAGGATTCGAGTGATATAGTGAATGCATTAGAAGGATTAATTGCCGATAAAGCCCGGAGAGTGCTTTTGGGAAATAACGCAATGAGAAAAATCCGTACACATTATTGTGTAGAGCTTGTTTTCCAGGAGTATATGCGAGAGTGGAAACAATTAACCGAAGGGGAGAAGTAGTTGAAGTTTGTAATGAGAAGCATAATCGCCGGATAAACGAAAGAAATTTCCTATTAGTCTATGATTGAATCTATATAAGGATTTTGATAAATAGAAACTTGCATACGATGAGAGGGTAATCAATGAAAGCGCTAATTTTATCGATGTATAAGTATCCTGACGGATTTGCCGAAACGGTTCGAATGCACTATATAGCCAAATTATTTCAACGCAATGGATATGAAGTGATTATTGTGGCTCGAGGTGAATGTACTGAATTTAAGATGAAAGAATATGACGGAATAAGTTATTTGTCATTAAGAGGCTCTAGGAATGGTCGATTGAATAAACTGTTTGACTTCATTTGGTTCACGAAACATATAAAACATGTAATTAATGATAACGGACCTTTTGATGCAATATTAGTGATGACGATTCCTACTTCAACATTGATCTATGTGAAACGCTTTGCAAAAGAAAAAAGAATCATGCTTTTACATGACAGCGTGGAATGGTATTCTCATGAGCAATTCCGATTTGGAAGAATTAGCTTGGAATACAGAAAAAAAGAGTTTTGGATGAAGCATCTTATTGATAATGGTTTTAAGATTATTGCAATAAGTAAATACTTGGAGGATTACTTCAAAGAGAAAAAAATGGTAGTCGCACGAATCCCGGTGATTATGGATGTAACAGGTGTTTCAAAAAATAAAAAAGTTTTTGATTCAAAAATTACAATTCTTTATGCAGGCTCTCCGGGGAAAAAAGATTATTTGAGTATTGTCATTGAAGGACTTGCGTTGTTAGAATCCGAAGAATTAATTAACATCAAATTAGTAGTGGCTGGAGTTACAAAGGAACAACTTTGCAAAATATGCGGAGTAGATCAACAGGTCATAGATCGTCTGGGTGATAGTCTTCAATTCTTGGGGAGAATATCTCGCGATAAGGTCATTGAGGCTCTTGAGTTCGCTGATTTTACCGTTCTTTTGCGTTCACCTACTCAGAGATATGCAAAAGCCGGTTTTCCCACCAAAGTGGTCGAGAGTCTTGCGAGCGGAACCCCCGTCATTTGCAATCTCACCTCAGATCTGAGTGATTATATCAAGGACAAGATTAATGGTATTATTGTCTCAGAGTGTACCGCGGAGTCATTTGCGGAATCACTTAGAAGAGCAGAAAAGTTGACTTTTGAGGAGAGAAAAGCAATGTGTGAGGAAGCACATCAATCTGCGGTTAAGTATTTTGATTACCGACTCTATCAAAGTGCGCTTGCTGAATTGATAGTAAAAAACAAAGAGGGTTAATGATGGCAAAAGTTACGATGTTGTTCAAGTACTTAATTCGTTTTATCTGGTCAAAACTGAGCCCCATCGGATATGCAAAACATTTAGGCGTTCGCCTTGGAAACAATGTGCGATTTTATGGAATGAAGCCATCCATGTTCAGTACGGAACCTTGGTTAATAAGTATCGGAAATGATTGTTATATTACTGCTAATTGTACTTTTATTACGCATGACGGAGGCACGCTGATTTTGCGAAAAGAAGTTCCTGATCTCGAAATAACAGCTCCGATTACAATCGGTAATGATGTCTTTATCGGTTATAATTCTACAATTCTTGCGGGAACAACGATCGGGAATCGCTGTATCGTTGGCGCTTGTTCTCTTTTAAAAGGTGAATATCCGGATAATTCCGTCATAGCGGGAGTTCCTGCACGGGTTATCAAGACAGTGGACGAATATCTGGAAAATGCCAAGGCGAACTCACTACATCTTGGACATTTGGATGCAAAGGAAAAGGCCAAGGCGCTGAAGAAACACTTTGGTATTACGGATTGAGAAGGTGAGATATGCTGAACTATTTGAAAAGTTACATTAAATGTAAATTGCTTCAAAGCAGGTGCCATAATGTGAAAATATATCAGCCTTGCAGAATTGGGATAAACACCGTCTTTGAAGGCTCTAATACAATATACAGCGGCACCATTTTTGATGGGTACATCGGTTACGGGTCATATATTGGAGAAGGATGCTCCATATTGAAAACAAAAATCAATAAATACTGCTCGATCGGCAACGGAGTGACCACTGCGGCGGGAAATCATCCCTCCTCCGGATTTGTTTCTACATATCCCGGTTTTTTTTCAACAAAGCATTATAACAAGCCGTGTTTTGTAACACATCAGAAATTCCAGGAGTTTACTTACGTTGATGCAAAGAATCTATACTCTATCGTTATCGGTAACGATGTGTGGATTGGAAGCAATGTTACCATTCTGGGCGGTGTTACAATCGGTGATGGCGCGATCGTTGCGGCGGGTGCTGTAGTCAACAAAAATGTTGCGCCTTATACCATTGTCGGGGGAGTTCCCGCCAAGGAAATTTGGAAACGTTTTCCACAAGAGCAGATCGATCGACTGCTTCAGATTAAATGGTGGGACAATCCGCTGGAATGACTCAAAACGAACGGCGATAGCCTTGAGAACATTGATTTTGTCTGGAAAACATGAATTGAAAAAGGAAATAAATAATGAGAATCGTTCATTTATGCCTTGCCAACCATTATATAGAAGGTTATGAATATCAAGAGAATATCCTTCCAAGAAAACACAAGCAACTGGGCTATGAGGTTTCTATCATCGCTTCACAGTATTGCTTTGATAAAAATATGAACGAATATGAAAGACCCGTGGACAGCTATTTAAACACTGATCAAATCCAAGTAACGGTTATGCCCTACGATCTGCGTTTTGGCAAGTTTGCTCGGATGTTTCGGATCTATAACGGCTTATATGACATGTTACAAAATATACAACCCGATATTATATTCTGCCATGGAACACAATTTTTCAGTATCGGAGAATTGACGAAGTACAAGAAAAAGCATCCTCAGGTAAAGATTTTTTCTGATCAACACGGCGATTACATTAATACCGATGTAACAAGGTTTCGCAGGCGAATATTTCTACACCGTTTTCTATGGGGGCACATGGTTAGAGAAGCGGCAAAAATATCAGAGGTGATATGGGGCGTTACTCCGTTGCGGGTAACTTTCTTACAGGATATTTATCGTGTTCCTGCAAAAAAGACTGCGCTTTTAGTCATGGGCGGAGATGATGACAAAATAGATTTCGCCAATCAAAGAGACATACGTGCAGGATTAAGAGAGAAACACAATATTGCCCAAGACGATTTCCTGATTGTGACGGGCGGAAAAATCGGCAAAGCAAAACAAATTGACTTGTTAATGGAGGCAGTTGCAAAGATCAATGAGCCTAAGATAAAACTATTGGTATTCGGACAGCCTTCCGCCGATATGAAAATCGTCTTCGACACTCTGTCGAACCATGCATCAATACGTTATATTGGCTGGATTCCTTCCGACGAAACATATAACTGGTTCCTGGCCTCTGATTTAGCGGTATTTCCGGGAACTCATTCGGTACTCTGGGAACAGGCATGTGCCTGCGGTATCCCGTGTGTATTTAAATACTGGGCAGGAATGACGCATGTAGACGTGGGCGGGAACTGCCGATTTCTGCATGAGAATTCGATGGAGGAAATCAAGCGTACAATCTTGGAGCTTTACCGCGATACCGACTCTTATCGGAAGATGAAGAAGATTGCAACAGAGAGAGGAATACCGGAGTTTTCCTATGAACAGATCGCTAGACGATCCATTCAGTATGAGGAGCATGGGGGGAACGATCGTTGATCTTATTGAATAAATATTGACGTGAGGGCGAAGAGAAAGGAGGAATTGAAGAAGAAATATGAATAGCTTATTTATTGTAAATTTTTATAATATTAAACCTGGACCAAATGGCTTATGTACCAAACAGGTGGTTAGGGAGTATGTCAGCCGAAATAATCAGGCGGTGATATTAACAAGGTTGATCCGTCGGGATCAACCCCGTTTTGAAATACAGGATGGAACAGAAGTATATGGCCTACGTAGGTGCCTGCAGGCTTTCCCTAAGGAAAATCGATTTGTGGAAAGCATTTTTCAAATATGGTATAGGCTACTAAATTTAGTTTGGGCTGTCCTTGGATCAAGATACTGGCCGCTGACTGATCCGCTGTTAGCTTTTCGATACTACCGTAAAGCTTGCAGGCTGTATCGACAGAAACCCTTCGATACGGTAATAGGCGTATATAACGGAATGGATGAGCTATTTGCAGCCACGCTAATTAAGCGAAAGTTTCCACAGGTACGGATGATCGTTTATACGCTGGACGCGTTAACCGGCAGACAGATGCAAAAGAGCAAAAGATTCGAGCGCGTACACAAGAAGTCTTTACAAAAATGGGAAAGAACGGTATTTCACGCTGCGGACATGATATGCGTCATGGCATCCCATGAAGCGCACTATCAAAAAACCTTTTATGACAATATAAAAGAAAAAATTAAATATATGGATATTCCATTGCTTGATTTGAATAGAGTACAAGATACTGCTCAAAAAGATACGATACATGGAGAATTGAAGAAGGCAGTATATACGGGATACATGTGCTCGTACACCGGTAACCCATTATACTTTCTCAAAATCCTCCAGAAAATTGATGGGATAGAGTTCCATATCTATGGAACAATAGAAGAGACTCTGTTGGCGCAGATTAAGGCCACAGGACTTATGGATCGTCTGGTTTTTTACCATGGGCAAGTGTCGCATGAACAAATCATTCAAGTACAGAATGCTGCAGATTTCTTGTTGAATTTCGGTTGCATTAATCCCAACATGGTATCATGTAAAGTATTTGAATATCTATCGGCAAGGAAGCCAATAATTAATTTATACCGCATTCAAGATGACTCTTCGTTGCCCTATCTCAATGCTTATCCTAATGCATTGCAAGTGTTCGAAGATGACAATAAGTTAGCTGACAACATAGGAAAAATATCGGCATTTTTTAGAAGAACAGACTTCATAACTATAGATGAAAAATTTTTGTTGGAGAATTATTATAATAATCTGCCCATTCAGATGGCCAATATCATCGTTGGTGACAGAGATAAGAAAGTCCCAGGGATGTTATACAAGGAAAAGCGATGAAAGCTGTTGGGTTAACTAGATGCTATGTAGATTACTTTGAACCATTGCCAGGGGTTTAAGTAATATAGACGTTTCTGTATTCATCTTGTTTAAAAGAAGCCCTCAATGTAAGCCAAAATCTTTTGTCTGGCTTCTTGTTCTTGCCTTGAAATGTATCCAGTGATAGAGTACATGTAAGTTCACAGTTTTCATCCTGTAGATTATACAAAGAGTTCTTTTTTCACACACCTTAATATCTCGCAAAAGTCATTGAGGGATGAATCAATAATGATGGGAATACTTATGACATTCAATAATAGCCTAAAGTCTAATATTTCAGTGGCACAGGAGATTCTATTAGGGTTTTTATTTGTAGCAATCCTTTATATTTGCAATGGCTTTGTTGGGCTAAGAGTTACAGTACAAATTATATTATTGGCAATTATTTGTATATCAGTTTTCATCATTCAGACTACTCTTTACCTAAATAAACAAGGAATAGCAATATGCTTGTTTCTTGCATCAAACACTATAGTGACTACTTTAATAGTTCGTGAATCATTAGATACTGCAATCTTTCAAATTGGGATGATTTTGTTTTCTTTTTTGATCGTTTCCTTAGTAAGCTTTCACTCAATTGCGGACATTTATACAAAATCTTTATTGATTACAACGTCTATTTCTTTAGTAGTGTATGCATGTTCGGTTTCACTTCCAGCTCTGATCGAGAGGTTTCCGATCATTTATAACAGTAACGGACTTGCAGTTCGTAATCTTGGGATTGCTTATGTTTATTTGCGTTCTAATCCAATTCGCAATTTCAGTTTTTTTTGGGAACCAGGTGCCTTTCAGACGTTCATTGTTTATGCATTACTATTTGAGATTTTTGTTTTCAAACTAAAAAGGAAGATAAATATAGTAATATTTTTCGCCGCATTGGTAACAACATGGTCTACAGCAGGCATAATTAACCTGCTCATTCTAGTATCTATCATAATGCTATATGTCAATCATGAGAAAAAAAATAAGCATCTTAATGTCGTAGTATCAATTATTTCCTTCATGGCTTTGTTTTTTGTTATTTACTCGTTTCTATCTTCTGAGATGCAATATGCAATTTTGGGCAAAGTAACAAACTATTTTATATCTGAGAGCGAAGTGGTTACCTCTGCTAGCGTTCGATTTGACTCAATCATAATACCGTTCCGGGAATTTCTATCATCACCATTATGGGGAGTAGGAAATGATAATCTTAAAGATGCCATGCAAACAAGGGGACATCGAATGACGACTAATACAATTATGAATTGGTTCGCAGTTTACGGGGCTTTTTTTGGCATATGCATGACGTACCTAGTATTTAAATTGGCTAGAATCTTTGCCGGTAAATCAAAACTGATTTTCTATCTTGTTATATTGTCCCTTGTATTGGCTATTTCAACAGAACAATATATTCGAAACATGTCTGTGATCATGATTCTATTCTTGCCGTTTTCTCTAAGAACTGGGCCCGACGAAATTACTGAACCAATTAACAGAAACATGGATGTTAATGGGATACAATTTTGAGCAAACAACTAAGAATATTAAACAATTTTTGCAGTACGGGCAATATAATGTTGAATAGTTCTTATAAAGCCGTTGAAAACGGGATAACGTATCCTACATTGCACACTTTGAAAAAAAGAGGACATAATCCGCTCTCGCTTGGCAGAATGCTCGTTTTGAATAACAAATTTTTTATCTCATGCTAAAATAAAACACATTTATTAAGGAGACGAATGAGCAATGAGTTTATTCAAAAAAGCTACTTTTAGAATGAAGTCGGTTGGTGAAAAGGATCGTACCGTTGTAGGTAATATCATTGCATCTTTTATAATCAAAGGCGCGACAATGTTAATCGGGCTAATAACCCTGCCTGCTTATATGCGGTATTTCCCCGATCAAAAGGTCCTTGGAGTATGGTTTACTATTTTGTCTGTTATGACATGGATCTTCACTTTCGACATGGGCATTGGCAATGGTCTCAGAAATCAATTAGTTGATGCCTTAGTAAAGAAGGATAAGGAAAGAACCAGAAAACTTATTTCATCGTCTTACATAATATATTCATTTATCTGTGTGTTATTTTCAGTTATTGGTTCTGTACTTCTTTCTTTCGTAAACTGGAATCGTGTTTTTAATATTTCCTCAACAACGATCAGTTCAGAGGTGCTGCGTCGGGCTGTCACATTTGTATTCATCGGTATAATTATCCAATTTGTCTTGAGACTCATTATTTCTATTATGTATGCGCTTCAAAAATCCGCATTAACGAATTTGATCGCGATTACATCTAGTCTTCTTCAACTTTTTTATGTTCTCTTTGCGCCGTCTTATGGTGCTGAAAGAAATCTTCTAAACCTGTCAACTGTATTCATCATAAGTTCGGCATTGCCCCCTGTTGTTGCGACGGTCATTGTCTTTTCCGGCAGGTTGCGCGATTGCCGTCCCCGTATTCGCTTTTTCGACCGCGTTTCGGCAAAAGGTCTTGTTTCACTCGGCGGTTTTTTTTTCATCAACCAGATGCTTTTCATGGGTATAATGGCAACAAATGAAATTATCATTACCCAAATAAACGGTTCAAACTATGTTGTTGAATATAATATATATTCCAAATTGTTTCTGTTGGTTGGCTCCTTTTTTAGACTAGCTTTGATGCCGTTGTGGTCCGCCGTCACGAAGGCAACCAGTGAAAAAGATTATTCATGGCTTCAAAAATGGTTTAAACGACTAAATCTCCTCGCGATAATCGCTTCGATATTTGAGTTTCTTCTTATTCCATTTTTACAGATTATCGTTAATGTTTGGCTCGGAGAAAAAGCAATAGACATCAATATCGGATATGCCTTGGCATTTGCGTTATTCGGAAGCGTCGATATTTTTCAAATAGTTGTTTCGACTCATGCGTGCGGAACGGGGAAGTTGAAACTTCAAACCATTAGTTATGCCACGGGATTTGCGATGAAAGTTTTATATTTTGTTATTGCGTACAATTTGAAGTGGAATTGGATCGTGCTGGTAGTCATTAACTCATTTGTATTTATTCCGTATTGCATCTTGCAGACAATTTTTCTCTGGAAAGAATACAAACCGAGAAAAATGATAACATTTGATGATTCACTACGTTAATCACTTCAGACACTCGACTATGGTTAATCAACAATCTGTACCGACTGTACAACACAAAATATCATATGTGTTTTACTCTTAAGAGAAACTGAAGACTGGCAATTAATTCTGAGCATGTTATAGTTTTTCGTAGAGATTCATTGCATCAGATAACTAACATTGAGTAATTGTTCACTATGGGCAGCATGCATTTAGATGATTGCGCACAAGCAAATTCGATGGAGATCATAAGACTAATATTGTGTATAATTTTGCTGTAAAGCATTTTGACCCAGTATTTCAAAAATCTTCTGAATAGAAAACTGAAAAGATTGATGTATAAGTAATTTAAAGGCTATCGAAATTTGTTTGGAGGACATCAAATGAAAGATTTTGATTTATCAAAACCGAGTTTTAAATTATCAGTAATCGGTTTGGGCTATGTCGGCTTACCTATAGCGGTGGCATTTGCAAAAAAACTCCCCGTAGTTGGCTTTGATGTCAACAAATCCAAAGTTGATTTATATAAGTCTGGTTTTGATCCGACCAAAGAGGTTGGAGATGAAGGAATACGTAACACATCCGTTGAATTTGTCTCCGATGAATCAAAACTTCGAGAAGCATTGTTTCATATTGTGGCAGTCCCGACTCCTGTCAGTAATGATCACACACCTGACTTATCGCCGGTGGAAAGCGCCTCCAAGATTCTAGGACGCAACCTAGCAAAGGGTAGTATTGTTGTTTACGAATCAACAGTATACCCGGGAGTTACCGAAGATATTTGTGTTCCAATTCTCGAAAAAGAATCTGGCCTAAAATGTGGTGTTGACTTCAAAGTTGGTTATTCTCCCGAGCGTATTAATCCCGGTGACAAGATTCATCGTCTTGAAACGATTACAAAAATCGTTTCCGGGATGGACGATGAAACGCTGGATGTAATTGCAAAAGTTTACGAACTGGTCATAGAAGCGGGAGTTTATCGGGCTTCCTCAATCAAGGTAGCTGAAGCGGCAAAAGTAATCGAAAATAGTCAGCGTGATATTAACATCGCGTTTATGAACGAGTTGTCGATTATTTTCAATAAGATGGGGATTGACACAAAGTCCGTTTTAGATGCTGCGGCAACAAAATGGAATTTTCTAAGATTCTATCCGGGACTTGTCGGCGGCCACTGTATTGGCGTAGACCCGTACTACCTAACGTATAAAGCAGAAACGCTTGGATACCATAGTCAGGTTATTCTGGCGGGGCGCCGCATCAATGATGATATGGGTAAATATATAGCACAAGCGATTGTAAAACAAATAATAAAGTCGGATAAGCCTGTAAATAGCGCAAAGGTTGCTATTCTTGGGTTCACTTTCAAAGAAAACTGCCCGGACACCCGAAACAGTAAAGTGTTCGACATCGTCGAAGAATTATCCGAATACGGAATACATCCAATCATTGCTGACCCGGTTGCGGATGTTAACGAGGCAAAACATATATATGGAGTTGACTTTACTGACATCAGCCAGATAAGAGATATGGATGTGGTGGTTATTGCGGTCGCACATAACGTATTTGCTGAGTATGATAAGAGCGACATAGATGCGTTTTTCGGGAACGGAAAAAGAGTGCTCGTTGATGTTAAAGGCATTCTGGATAGAGAAACATATGAATATGCCGATTACATTTATTGGAGACTTTGATTATGGGTTACGATCACATTATTTTTCCGAAAGACTCTATATTTCTCGTGACGGGTGGGGCCGGTTTTATCGGATCCAATTTATGCGAAGCGATTCTTAATCTTGGTTATAGAGTGCGTTGCGTTGATAATCTATCGACGGGGAAGAAAGAAAATGTCGACATTTTTCTCGATCATTCAAACTATACATTTATTAAAGGGGACATTAGAGACCTTGAACTATGTATGAAAGCCACTAAGGACATAGATTTTGTTTTGGATCAGGCAGCATGGGGAAGTGTTCCAAGATCCATTGAGATGCCCCTTTTCTACTGTTCAAATAACATCCAGGGACCTTTGAATATGATGGAATCTAGCCGTCAGAATGGCGTGAAGAAATATGTTTTTGCTTCAAGTTCCTCCGTCTATGGAGACGAGCCCAATCTGCCCAAAACAGAAGGCCGTGAGGGTAATTTGTTGTCACCGTATGCATTAACCAAGCGATGCGTTGAGGAATGGGCAAAACAATATACCATGCACTATGGATTGGACACATTAGGATTGCGCTATTTCAATGTATTCGGACGCAGACAAAATCCCGAAGGCGCATACGCAGCCGTAATTCCAAAATTTATCAAGCAATTACTGAATAATGAACGACCAACGATATATGGTGACGGAAAGCAGTCCAGAGACTTCACGTATATCGAAAATGTGATCGAAGCCAATCTAAAGGCTTGTTTGGCTTCTCCCGAAGCTTCCGGAAAAGTCTACAATATTGCTTTTGGCGGTCGAGAAACCCTCATAGATGTATACAATTGCATCGCGAGAGCGTTGAATAAGGAAATTGAACCTCTTTTTGATCCGGATAGAAAAGGAGATATTAAGCACTCAAATGCAAGTATCCTTAATGCGGTTAACTTCCTAGGGTACAATCCCGAATATGATTTTTCACGAGGTCTGAAGGAAACGATAGAATGGTATGTGGAGAATCTATGAGTCGAGCTTGGGGTGTTTTGAACAAGTGTTCAATGGAGACAATTAAATCAAGTAAGGACGGGTGCCGATTATGCAAACTCACGCTCTTGAAACCGGAGTATATAACCTGGGGAGCGGCGAGAGTATTACCATTAATTGACTGACCGAGATTAGACGGGAGCTGTCCGGCATCGTCTAAGCGCCGGAGGTGTCCGACAAATCCGGTTCTATGTCGGGGACGTGCGGGATATCGCGTCAGTGAAGAGATACTTTTTAACAACGGGAAACCAGAAATATGGGGAGGAAAATGATTATGAGTAAGATTTCCGGTAACTTTTGCCGTACGTTGGCTGTAATCATTGTTTTGATGATGCTTCTGGTTTCCTGTACGCCAAAGGTCGGGGAGAATGCCGACAGTACGGAGACGACCGATGAACGACGGGTGCTTGCCGAAGGCGTCGCCGAGTCCGTGATGACGGCATTAAAAGAAGCAGACTTTGATTCGATTTCAACACTCAGCGCAGGAAAGTATTCAAGCGAGAACTTTCTGGATGAGGAATGGTCAAGAAGCAAAGAACTATATGAAGCGATTTATGGTTCCATGATATGGAAATTCGGAGAGGGAAAATTGGTTTCGGATTCAACGTTTTCGATTGATGTTGAAATGACCTATAAGGATCCACTGGCCGCCGGAGAAGCGATTATCAGCAATGAGGAACAGCGTCTGTACGTGGCCGGAATTCTGTTGTTGGGGTGCCTCGACCCGGACCAGGCAAATAAAGATAAGGCACTATTGGATTTTGCCGATGCGATATCCGAATATTTGATCGATGAACTCGAAAAGAATTCAAAGGAGATTACTGCCGGTGGCACCGTTGAGTTAACGTATAATACGGAGCACAACACATGGATATTAACTCAATTTCCGGAGGTTTTTACCGTTTGCAGGCGTTGTACGGCAAACATTGATCCGTTTTCGCGTTTATCGGAGGAAGAGATAAAGCGTAACTTTCTGGCAGTAGCCAGTCGATGGTTATCCGAAGAGATCATGCCTCCGAATATTTATGAGATTATTTATTTACTATACGGGGAACAAGTCGAAGAGTCGGTCGATTCGCTTCAAAAAGATATTATCGCGAATGAATGGTTTGATTTTGAAACGATGGACGTGGCGAAAAATTACAAAGCGGGCTCAAAGAAACTCGTCTATTTTATCACTTTCAATGAAGAGCATGTCGGAGTTGTATTTGAGTATGAATTTTTTATGGATGATCCAACCGAGAGCATTATATCCGGAAAAAAGATTTTCACGGATCGACAAGAATTAAATTCGATCCTTATCAATACCAATATTCCGGAAGAACTAACCAAAGGAACGTATTACGTGAAGATCCTTTTGGCGGACGGATCGATTCTTCTTGAGGACGAAATCCAGGTAAAGTGATTCGGAAAATTCGATATCTCCAATGGTATAATGTTAGACATTAGCAAAATGATGCCATATATTTTTATCAATTAGGAGAATACTGATATGTTTACCGGAAAATCACTTCTCATCACCGGCGGTACGGGTTCTTTCGGGAACGCCGTGTTGAACCGTTTTCTGAAGACTGACATCAAGGAGATCCGGATCTTTTCGAGAGACGAGAAGAAGCAGGATGACATGCGGCACGACTTTCAGGCGAGGATGCCGGAGGTGTCCGATAAGATCAGGTTCTATGTCGGCGATGTGCGGGATATCGCGTCGGTGAAGAATGCGCTCTACGGGGTCGATTATATTTTTCACGCGGCGGCCTTAAAGCAGGTGCCGTCATGTGAGTTTTTTCCGCTGGAGGCGGTGAAGACCAATGTGCTGGGCACCGAGAATGTGCTGACGGCGGCGATCGGGGCGGGCGTGAAGGCGGTGATCTGCCTTTCGACCGATAAGGCCGCTTATCCGGTGAACGCGATGGGTACCAGTAAGGCGATGATGGAGAAGGTGATCGTCGCGAAGTCGAGAACGGTCGATCCAGGGCGGACGAAGATCTGCTGTACGCGATACGGGAATGTGATGTGCTCCCGGGGTTCGGTCATTCCGCTTTGGATTCAGCAGATCCGCGAGGGGCAGTCGATCACCGTTACGGATCCGTCGATGACGCGGTTTATTATGTCGCTCGACGAGGCGGTCGATCTGGTCTTGTTTGCGTTCGAGCATGGCGCGGCGGGCGATATTCTGGTTCAGAAGGCGCCGGCGTGTACGATTGAGGTCCTGGCCAAGGCGGTCTGCGAATTGTTTGACCCGGAGGGGAAAACAGAGATTAAGACGATCGGGATCCGGCACGGCGAGAAGGTCTATGAGACGCTTCTGACGAATGAGGAATGCGGGAATGCGATCGATATGGGCGATTTCTATCGGGTCCCGGCGGATAAGCGCGATTTGAACTACGATAACTACTATACGCAGGGGCAGCCCGGTCGTAATATGCTCCGGGAATTTAACTCGAACAATACCGAACTTCTGGATGTCGAACAGGTGAAGGAGAAACTTCTGGTACTCCGGTATATCCGGGATGAACTTAAAAAAACGGAGCGCGGATGATGAACATTCTGGTGACCGGCGCGAAGGGCTTTGTCGGGAAAAATTTATGCGAGAGCCTGAAAAACATTCGTGACGAAAAAGATAAAACAACGGGTTTGGGAGCGGATCTTAATATTTTCGAGTATGACATTGATGCGGATCCGGCCCTTCTGGATGAGTATTGTAAAAAGGCGGATTTCGTTTTCAATTTGGCGGGCGTGAACCGGCCGAAGGAGGAGTCCGAGTTTACCGAGAGCAATTTCGGCTTTGTCTCGAGGCTTCTGGATACACTGAAGCGGCACGGGAATCGTTGCCCGGTGATGCTCTCCTCCTCGACGCAGGCGGAACGGGAGAATCCCTACGGCTTATCCAAGAAGGCCGGGGAGGATTTGTTTTTCGAGTACGAAAAGGAGAGCGGGGCGCGTGTTCTGGTTTACCGGTTTCCGAATGTGTTCGGGAAGTGGTGCCGGCCGAATTATAATTCCGCGGTCGCGACCTTCTGCCATAATATCGCGCGGGGTTTACCGATCACCGTGAATGACCCCAAGGTGATGATGACGCTCGTGTATATCGATGATGTCGTCGCGGAGCTGATCCGAGCGCTGAAGGGCGAGGAGAACCGTGCGGATCCGTTCTGTGCGGTGTCGGTTGTACACCGGATCGAGCTCGGCGGAATCGTCGAACTATTGTATTCCTTCCGCGCAAGTCGTGAGGAACGGGCGGTCCCGCTGATGTCCGACGCATTCACGGCAAAGCTCTATGCGACGTATCTTTCCTATTTGCCGAAAGTGGAGTTCGCGTATCCACTAAAGATGAACTGTGATCAAAGAGGAAGTTTTACCGAGATGATCCGGACGCCCGAGCGCGGACAGATCTCGGTCAACATCAGTAAGCCCGGGATCACGAAGGGCAACCATTGGCACCATACGAAGAACGAGAAATTCATCGTCGTTTCCGGCCGGGGTGTGATCCGTTTCCGGAAGATCGGCGAAACCGAGGTGATTGAGTATCCGGTCAGCGGCGACGAGATCCGGGCGGTCGATATTCCGACCGGCTATACGCACAATATCACCAATACCGGCGACACGGACATGATTACGGTCATGTGGGCGAGCGAATGCTTCGATCCCGATCATCCGGATACATTCTACGAAGAGGTGTGATATGAAAAAAATCAAACTGATGACGATTGTCGGAACCCGGCCGGAAATCATACGGCTTTCCGCCGTGATCCGGAAGTGCGACGTTTATTTTGATCAAATATTGGTCCACACGGGTCAAAATTACGATTATGAGCTGAATCAGGTGTTTTTCGAGGAATTGGGTCTTCGGGCACCGGATCATTATCTCGACGTCGTCGGGAAGGATCTGGGGGAGACGGTCGGCAATGTGATCGCCAAGTCCTACGCGCTGATGGTGGAGCGGAAGCCTGATGCCGTGCTGGTGCTGGGGGACACGAACTCCTGTCTGTCCGCGTATTCGGCAAAGCGCCTGCATATCCCGATCTTTCACATGGAGGCGGGGAATCGTTGTTTTGACGAGTGCCTGCCGGAGGAGACCAACCGAAGGATCGTCGATCATATTGCCGACGTGAACCTCTGTTACAGTGAGCATGCGCGGCGGTATTTGAATTTTGAGGGAACCGCCCGGGAGCGTACGTTCGTGACGGGGTCCCCGATGGCGGAAGTGTTGAGCGCGAATCTTAAAAATATCCGCGAAAGTGCGGTGGTGGACGAGCTCGGCCTGAGTAAGGGCAAGTATATCCTCCTTTCCGCACATCGGGAAGAAAATGTCGACTCGGAGGAGAATTTCCTGAGCCTGATGAATGCTGTAAACGCTTTGGCAGAGAAGTATGACATGCCGATCCTCTACTCGTGTCATCCGAGAAGCGCGAAAATGATCGAGAAGCGCGGGTTCCGGTTTGACCGGCGCGTGATTCAAAATAAGCCGCTCGGATTCCATGATTACAATAACTTACAGATGAATGCCTTCGCGGTCGTCTCGGATTCCGGGACATTGCCGGAGGAGAGCAGTTTCTTCCTGTCGGTCCATTCGCCGTTTCCGGCAGTCTGCATCCGGACGTCGACCGAGCGGCCCGAAGCTCTGGATAAGGGGAATTTCGTGCTGGCGGGAATCACGACGGAGCAGATTTTAACGGCGGTGGATGTCGCGGTCCGAATGAACGCGAGCGGAGACCACGGCGTCCCCGTTCCCGATTACCTCGATGAGAATGTCAGCGGTAAGGTGGTCCGGATTATCCAAAGTTATACCGGAATCGTGGATCGGGTCGTGTGGAAGAAGGGAAACTGATCCGAAGGTGCGAGGTTGCCCGGATTCATCGTTCCTGCTAAGCATATTTTAACGAATGACAGACGTTCGATTCGGCACAAATTATTCCTGTCCTTTGGACGGATGTGCTTATGTTCGGATCGGTCTCTCGTCAAATTCGTTATGATTTCTTAACCGTTCTGTCACGCTTCTGTACGTTCTGCACACTTGTTATAAAAATTTTCGTATTATAGTATGATTTAGGGTAAGGCTGTCTGTTTTCGCACAAAAAGGAATACGTTGAAATTTGCGGACAGCGGGTGTCGCCGGATACCCCCGATCAGCCGGAAGGAATGGTTGTGTGGAAATGAGGATTCTTTTTTGAGCGTGAGGGATGATCAATTATCTTCGAATGGCTCCGGGGCGTTGAACGGGGGAAAGAAGACCGGTTTCTTCCGGAGCGGCTTTGTCATTGCGCTTCAGGTGATTCTGGATATCGCAAGCTTTTTTCTGGCGCACCTGTTTACATTGTTGAATCGCCTCGGCCTGCGGTACGATGCCGATCTGTTCCCGGCGTACCTCCGAACGATATGCATCCAGGTCGCGGTGTATTTTTTGTTTTTCATTCTTTTCTCGCTGTACCGGACGCTTTGGAAAACGGCCGGGATCGATGAGCTCGCCCGGGTCGGCACCGCGTCCGTCCTTGCGGCGGTTTTCGGTTTTTTGCTTTCCGAGGCAATCCAGAACTACAGCGGATTGCCGTCCCTGGGCGGTACCGCCTCCTTCTTCGGCTGTGTACTGGTCATCATGCTCACGGGCTTCTCGCGCGTCGCCTATCGCTTCTGGAGAAGGATTCAGGGCGGCATGATGGGTTCGGAGCAGTGGCTCCGGGCGATGATTGTCGGCGCGGGCGAGATGGGCTCCGCGGCGATTCGACAGATGAGCGAACAGCCGGTCCTTCGGATGCGCGCAATCGTTGCGGTCGACGACGACAAGAATAAGCATCGGCGACTGGTTCGCGGCGTTCCGATTCGGGGCTCGCGCAAGGATATTCCGACGTTGGCCGAAAAATATAAAATCGACGTCATCGTGCTGTGTCTGCCGCGTGTCGATGAGAAGGACCGGAGGGAAATCATCCGACTTTGCTCGGAGACGACCTGCGCGATCAAAACGATGCCGAGCCTTCAGGAGCTGATGGATCGCAAGGAACCGGGCAGCATGCGGAATATCGATGTTGCCGATCTTCTTTCGCGGCCGGAACGTGAATACGACGAGACCGGAATACGGGAATATATTTTGGGTCGAACGGTCCTGGTGACCGGCGGCGGCGGATCGATCGGATCCGAGCTGTGCCGTCAGATTGTACGATTTGACCCTGCCATGCTGGTCATTTTCGACATGTACGAAAACGGAGCGTACGATCTGTCGCAGGAGCTGAGGCGGAAATACCCGGATGTCGAAAACGTGGTTGAAATCGGAACCATTCGCGATACGAAGCGCCTGGATGAGCTGTTCGGACAATACCGGCCCGATGTGGTTTTTCACGCGGCCGCGCACAAGCATGTGCCGCTCATGGAGAACAACCCGGCCGAGGCGGTCAAAAATAACGTGTTCGGTACGCTCAATACCGCCCGCGCGGCGATGGATCACGGAGCCAAGCGGTTTATCCTGATTTCAACGGATAAGGCGGTCAATCCGACCAGCGTGATGGGCGCGTCGAAAAGAATGGCCGAAAATGTCATCCAGTACATGAACTCCTTCGGGAAAACGCGATTTGCCGCGGTCCGCTTCGGCAACGTGCTCGGATCGAACGGGAGCGTGATTCCTTTGTTTCAGAAACAGATCGAATCCGGCGGGCCCGTAACCGTCACCGATAAGGAGATTACCCGATTCTTTATGACGATCCCGGAGGCCGCCAAGCTGGTTTTGCAGGCGGGTGCCTTCGCCAAGGGCGGGGAAATCTTTATTCTGGACATGGGCGATCCGGTTCGCGTCGATGATGTCGCGCGGACCTTAATCCGTCTTTCCGGCTTCCGTCCGGACATCGATATCAAGATCGAGTATTCGGGGTTACGGCCGGGCGAGAAGCTGTACGAGGAGCTGTTCCTGGATGAGGAGAAACCGGACGAGTCCGGCTTCCCCGGAATCTATGTCGGCAAGGTTCAAAGCCCTCCGCCGGAAACGACCCGTAAGAATCTGGATTGGCTTCGGGAGCAGGTCGAGAGCGGCGAGGACGTCCGCACCTGTTTTACCGCTCTGATTAAGACCTATCACCCCGAAAATAAGGATAAAGAAACCGGGACAGAAGGATGATTTCTTTTCCGATTTCGGATATGCGCCGGAGTTGGCTTTTTTTGAAAGATCGCGGAATCGGATGAGAAAGAACTGCCCGGAAACGGAGGCCGAGAAATATGCGCAGAGGATATCGGATCATCAAACGCGTTGCGGATTTTTTGCTTGCACTGATTGCGACAATTGTACTTTCTCCCCTGTTTCTGATCCTGTTTCTGGCCATCCGGGCGGATTCGCCGGGACCGATTTTTTTTCGTCAGAAACGATTCGGGATGCGTAAAACGTATTTTAATATTTTGAAGTTCCGGACGATGCGCGTGGATACGCCCGCCGACCGCCCGACGCATCTTCTGGAAAATCCGGAGAGCTGGATCACGCGGGTCGGCCGCTTTTTGCGCAAATCATCGCTCGACGAGCTCCCGCAGATTTTCAATATTCTGATCGGGGATATGAGCCTGGTCGGACCGCGCCCGGCGCTGTGGAATCAGTATGATCTGATCGAGGAGCGCGATCAGTACGGGGCGAACGAGGTGCCGGTCGGGCTGACCGGGTGGGCGCAGATCAACGGACGCGACGAGCTTCCCATCCCGGAAAAGGCGCGGCTGGACGGAGAGTATGTCCGCCGGTTCGGTCTCCGGATGGATATTCGATGCTTTTTCGGGACGTTTCTTGCGGTTTTTCGCGCGAAGGGCGTCAAGGAGGGCGGTACCGGCCGTTCGGGCGACCCGGAAAATCCGGCGGTCGACCATCCGTCGGGCGGTTCAAACGATTCAAAAAAGCGGCGCAACGCAAACACGGCCGCGAATAATAAGAATCCGGAGGAAAAGGTATGATTAACATTATCGGTCTCGGGTATATCGGATTGCCGACGGCACTGATGTTTGCGTCCCACGGCGTGCAGGTCGTCGGAACGGATATCAACGAGATGCTGGTCGCGGAACTTCGGGAGGGACGCATCACCTTTGAGGAAGAGGGAATGAGTGCGCTTCTGGAATCCGCAATCCGGGGAGGAATCGAGTTTTCCACCGAATACCGGGAGACGGATACCTATATCATCGCGGTGCCGACTCCGTATGATACGGAGAGCAAAAAGATCGATCCGTGCTTTGTAACGGCCGCGGTCGCCCGTGTCCTGGAGGTCTGTCCGAAGGGCGCGGTGATCGTTATCGAGTCGACGGTTTCGCCGGGTACGATCGATCGGTTCGTCCGGCCGATCGTACGGGAAAAGGGCCTAAAAGAGGGCGTCGACGTCCACCTCGTTCACGCACCGGAGCGAATCATTCCCGGCAATATGGTGTACGAGCTGCTTCATAACGCACGGACCGTCGGCGCGGACGACGCGTCGGTCGGCCAAAGGATCCGGACGCTGTACGAGGCGTTCTGCCAAGGCGAAATCGTGGTGACGGATATTCGGACCGCAGAAATGACCAAGGTCGTCGAGAATACGTTCCGCGACATCAATATCGCGTTTGCCAACGAGCTCGCCAAGATCTGCCGGAGTGATTCGATGGATGTCTACGAGATTATCCGGATCGCAAACAAGCATCCCCGCGTCCGCATCCTTCAACCGGGTCCGGGTGTCGGCGGACATTGCATCTCGGTGGATCCGTGGTTTCTTGTGGGTGATTATCCGGGTTTGGCGAATATCATCCTCACCGCTCGAAACATCAATGACAGTATGCCGGAATTCGTTCTTTCCCGGACGCGTGAAATCATGAGAGAAGAAGGGATTACCGATGTATCGAGGGTCGGATTCTACGGGCTTACGTATAAGGAGAATGTCGACGACGTGCGCGAGAGCCCGACGCTTCAGATCAATCATGTAAGGGACCGGAATCTCTGCGGACAGCCGCTGAAGATTTTCGATCCGTGGGTCAGCCGCGATATTGTCGACGGCCAGTATCACGATTTTGATGCGTTTTTGGAGGACGTCGATATGGTCGTCATTATGGTCGGACACAGCCATATTCGTGAGAATATGCATCGTCTTTCGGGGAAAGTGGTTTTCGATACCCGAAAGATCTGCGATCTTCCCGGAACGTACTTTCTGTAAGACCGGGCGGAAGAGAAGCGTTCGATCGGCGCTTTGTCGGACGCAGGATTTTGAAAACCGCGCCGGTCGCGGTATAATAAGGGTTCTATGATGTACTCTTTCGCGGAGACGGAGCAGATGAAAAGAGTTTTAATTACCGGTGCCGGAAGTTATATCGGAAGCTCGCTGGAAGCGTGGCTTTCGCGCCGGCCCGATTCCTATATCGTCGAGACGGCGGATACCCTCGGAAACGAGTGGGAGACCGCGGATTTCTCTTCCTATGACGCAATCGTCCATGTCGCCGGGATCGCGCATATCCGTGAAACGGCAAAGAACCGGGCCTTGTATTTTCGGGTGAACCGGGATCTTCCGGAAGCCGTCGCGCGGAAGGCCGCGGAATCCGGGGTCGGACTGTTTGTATTTCTGAGCTCGATGAGCGTGTACGGCGTCGAGGAGGGAATCATCTCCGAACGAACGCTTCCTTCCCCCAAAACGGCATACGGGAAATCCAAGCTCGAGGCCGAGGAGCGAATCGGCCGGTTTGCCGGTCCGGGATTCAAAGTAGCCGTTCTTCGGCCGCCGATGGTATACGGCCCCGGATGCAAGGGAAATTACCCGAGGCTCTCCCGACTGATCAGAAGGCTTCCCGTATTTCCTCTGATCCGAAACGAGCGGAGCATGGTCTATATTGATCATTTGTGTGAGTTTATCCGGCATCTGATCGACGCGAACGCGGGCGGGTGCTTTTTCCCGCAAAACGAAAAACCGGTCGAAACCTCGGACCTGGCGCTGAGGATCGCGAAAGCACACGGCAAGTCGATCCGTTTGACGCGGATTTTCAACCCCCTGATTTTTCTCGTCCGGATTCGACCGGTACGTAAATTGTTCGGAAACCTGGTCTATGACGCGAGCCTTTCGGCTTCGCCGGGCGGGGATTACCGGACGTGTGCGTTCGGACAGAGCATTGAGATTTCCGAGCGATATTTCGAGAGGAAAGAGACGGAGCAGAAAGAATGACCAGAGTTCTCATCAGCGGCGGCGCCGGATTTATCGGAAGCAATTTGGCGGTGAAATTATCGGATGCCGGATATGAGGTCACGGTATTGGATTGCCTGAGCGCGCAGATTCACGGAGAAGATCCGGACCGCTCCTATACCTGCCGGATGATCCGGGATCGGGTCGAACTGATCCGGGGGGACGTGCGTGACAGTAACGACTGGAGAAAGGCGCTCGAAGGCGCGGACGCGGTCGTTCATCTGGCGGCCGAAACCGGAACCGGACAATCCATGTATGCGATCGAAAAATACGTCGATACCAATATCGGGGGAACGGCACGGCTTCTGGATTTGTTGGCGAACGAGCCGCACAATGTAAAAAAACTCATCGTCGCTTCTTCCCGGGCCGTGTACGGCGAGGGGAAATACCGGTGCGGGACCCACGGGATCGTCTATCCGACTTCCCGGAGAAACGCCGATATGGCATCGGGGGATTTTGAGGTCAAATGCCCGGCATGCGGCGCGAACGTAAAGATGTTGCCGACGGACGAGGAATCGGTCCTCGGTCCCACCTCGGTGTACGGACACACCAAGCAGTCTCAGGAGCAGCTCAGCATGATCGTCGGCCGGTCCCTGGGGATTCCGACCGTCGCATTTCGCTTCCAGAACGTCTACGGTCCGGGACAGTCTCTTAAGAATCCCTATACGGGGATCCTTTCCATTTTTTCGACCCGGATCAAAAACGGAAACGACATCAACGTGTTTGAGGACGGCCGCGAGACCCGCGATTTTGTTTATATCGATGATGTGACCGACGCGATCCTCCTCGGACTTTCCAGGCCGGAAGCGGATTTCCGGGCACTGAACGTCGGATCCGGGGAATGCACGGACGTCCTGCGCATCGCCGGGCTTCTGATTCAAAAGTACCGTTCCTCTTCGAAGGTGACCGTCACGGGCGATTACCGGATCGGGGACATCCGCCACAATCTGGCCGATCTTCGGGCCATCCGGGAAACACTCGGCTACGAGCCGAGGATCGGCTTTGAAGAGGGCATATCCCGTTTCATTGATTGGGTCGAAGGACAGGAGACCGAGCCGGATCGCTACGAAGCATCCATCCGGGAAATGGAGAACAGGGGATTATTTAAAAAATGACGGATGAACGTTCGATCGCGGGAAAACGCGTGCTGTTTTTCGCCCCGCAGTTTTTCGGTTACGAAAAGAAGATGGTCGATGTGATGGAGCGTCTCGGGGCGGACGTGGACTTTTTCGACGAGCGATCCGTTCGTCGATCCTATGAGAAAGCGGCGCTCAAGATCGCTCCGTGGATCTTTCTGATCCAATCCTCCGGTTATTACCGCCGCATCGTCGATCGAATCAAGGATCAAAAATACGATTACATTTTCATCGTTAAAGGCGAGATGATCCCCTCGGCGACCCTGCGGAGACTTCATACGCTGTACCCCGAAGCGGTTTTTTGCCTGTATCTTTATGATTCCGTACGAAATGTTCCCGGGATCCGGCGCAAATTCAAGTATTTCGACCGGATTCTTTCCTTTGACCGTAAGGATACGCTTCGCTATGAGGGCATGAAGTTCCGGCCGTTGTTTTTTTCCGACGAATTCCGGAATACGGACGAAAAATCAGGGACGGACGGGAAGAACCGCGACGACGTGTTTTTTCTGGGTACGATTCATTCCGATCGACTGTCCGTCCTGTTGAGGATGAAGGCCTACTGCGCCCGGAACAATCTCTCGTTCCGCTCCTTTTGTTATCTTCCGAGCCGCTACGCGTATTATTTCTATAAAGTGTTCAATCGTTCGTTCCGCGGCGCCGAAAAAAGCGACTTTACCTTTAAAAAGCTCGAAAGCGGGCAGGTCGCGGAGGCGGTCCGACGGTCCCGGGCCGTTTTGGATGTTCAGCATCCCCGTCAGACCGGCTTGACGATGCGTACGATCGAGATGCTCGGCATGGAAAAGAAGCTGATCACGACCAATGCGGATATCGTTCACTACGATTTTTACCGCCCGGAAAACATCGCAATCATCGACCGCGAGAAAATCTCGATCGCTCCGGATTTCTTTTCGACCCCTTTTACGCCCCTTGACAGGGAAACCTTCGAAAGCTACTCGCTCCGTGAATGGGTGCTGGATATCCTTTGTAAGGTCGGAGGCCGTTATTATGACCGATAAGAGATCCGTCTCCGTCGCGATGCCGGTATTTAACGCCGGAGCGTACCTCAATGAGCAGGTCGATTCGATTCTGTGCGAGCTGGAGCCGGGCGATGAGCTCGTTATTTCCTATGATCCTTCGGAGGACGACACGCTCGAACGCATCAGGCAATACGCGAGCCGCGATCCGCGCGTACGGGTCGTCATGAACGAAAAGCCCGGAATCGCCGGAAACTTTGAAAACGCGATCCGAAACTGTACGGGCTCCGTTATTTTTTTGTCCGACCAGGACGACCGATGGATCGCGGGCAAGGTAAAAGCGGTGCTTTCCGCTTTTTCGAATCCCCGGGTCGGGTTGGTCTTTCATAACGGATACCATACCGATGAGGCGCTGAATATCGTGGGCGAAGACCTTTTCACGAGATATCGCGTTCATAAGCCGTTTTTCCTGAAACTGCTGATGCCCCGGTATACCGGATGTTGCATGGCTTTTCGAAAATCGTTTACGCAAGCGTTTCTTCCGTTTCCGGAGAACATCGATGCGTATGATGCGTGGATCGGGCTGATCGGCGAACTGCGCCGCGAGATTTTCTTTCTGCCGGAAAAGCTGATTCTTCATCGCCTGCATGGCGATAACGCCACGCCGAAGAACGTACGTCCGATCCCGCGTATCATCGGCGCCCGACTGCATCTTTTCCGGGCGCTGATGAAACGGCGGCCGGGAAAGAGGTCGAAATGAGCGCGTCGGCGGTCTTTGCCGTTGTGGTCGTATATAACCGATCCTGCGCGGATTCATCCGCCTGCCGGGACTTGCTTGCGGTGAAAGCCCCGGTTACGCCGATCGTTTTCGATAACGGGGATCGTGATTACGGGAACCGGCAATGGTGTGAAAAAAACAACTGGATTTTTCTGGGCGGAAAGGGAAATCTCGGTCTGAGCAAGGCGTATAATGAAAGCGTGGCGGCTTGCCTCACGAGCGATCCCGACGGCACGGTGTGTTTTCTGGATGACGACGCAAAAATTTCTTCCGCGTATTTCTCCGAACTCGAACGTGTGATTCAATCGGACAAGGAGGCGGACGTCTTCGTGCCGATCCAAACCGGAGGGGGCGGGTTGCTGTCACCGTGCGTTATGCAAAACAACGGGCGTTGCCGGCTCTTTCGTACGAAAGAAGAGATGCTCGGATACCGCGGTGTTTCGCTGACCGCCGTGAACAGCAAGATGGCGGCACGGCTTCGGGTCTTTCGCGATTTTCGCTATGACGAGCGGTTGTTTCTGGATTTCGTCGATCATTCGTTTTTTCGCGAGATGAACCGGAGGGGAGCACGGATCCGGATTTTCGAGGGGGGCGGCGGTCATTCGATCTCTTCCCATGAGCATCCGCCGAAGGAATCCGCGGCGCGAAGGTTTGCGATTTTCGTGCGGGATGCGCGTGTGTTCTGGGAACACCGACCGTGGATCGGCATGCGAATCCTTCTTCGGAGAACGATTCGACTGACGGTTGAGTATAAAAGCCCTGCGTTTGTGCGGACGCTTTTATTTGCACACCGGACGGACCGGCGGGCTTCCGGGGCATCGAAAGGAGATACGGCTTGAGTTTTGATATTCCGGTCATTGTGTTTGTCGTAACGATCGGCGCGCTCGCCATCCTTGCGGTCAACGGCGCGCTCCGCAACGCGATCGAAAAAACCTGCGTGTATCTTTTTATTATCGCGCACACCTTTTATTCCGGAATCGGGATCGCGAGGCCGAAGACCGATGATATATATCTTATTCACTACACCGTTTTCATGATCTGCCTGGTCGCCGGCCTTCGTTTCGGACTGTTTCTTTTACGGAAAAAAGAGGAATCGCCGGTTATTCAATCGCTGGGAACGGAGCTGACGCGGATCGCAAAGGTCGGAACGATTCTGTACTTTATCGTGATGCTTCTTCCCTTGGTGTATCCGGTGAACCGTCTGTCCGACCTGGTGCGGGTGGTCATCAACATAAGAAACATATTCGAGCGACGGACCGCGTATAAGGCCGACATCATCACGTATGCGCTGTATACGCTTAAACTGATCCTGTTGCCGTTGGTCTATGTGTATATCAGCCGGATCCGCTCGACCGTGAAGATCGTCATCATCCTTGCCGCGACTTTGTATCTGGAAGTGGTTCAGTTGGGGTATATCGGGCGGTCGGGACTTCTGAGCCAGCTGTTTATCATCATCGGCTGTGTGATCATCCACCGGACCGGCCGATCGGTCGGACGGGTCCGGGAAAAAGAGACCATCCGGACCGATACCGCGGATCGGAAAATGTGGAAGGGAATCCGCCGGCTGATCCTGGTCACGGCGGTGGGTCTGATTCTCGGCATGCCGCTTCTTCAGGATTTCGCCGCATATCGGTCCGGAGGAACATCGACGATGAGTGACGAGGAATCGATTCAGAAGCTGATTCACGTGGAAACCGGGTTTCCGCTTCATTACTCGTATTGTGAGGAGTATGCGGTCGATGCAGAGCAGGCGGAGAATTTTTCGGCGACCCGCTACTTGAAATGGATTGCGACACTGCCGATTCCGAAATTCACTTCTTCTTCGGCGGATGCGGTCAACATCAATTACCGGTTCTCGGAGCTTCGAACCGGAAACCTTTACGGAACGCGCTATTTCTATGTTCTCCTTCCGTCGCTTCTCGGAGAGGGAATCCTGCTGTACGGAAGCTGGTTTTACTGGATACACGGGTTATTCATCGGGTGGATGGTCGCTCTGGTCATTCGTTTTTTATCCTCCGTCCGCTCGCTCCGATACTGGGCGGTCTATATCGCCCTGAGCATTGTCCTGATGGCGCGCGGCGGCTCTCAGGGGGCCATCTCGGTGATCATCAATTATTCGCTGATCGTTTGGGTTTTTCTCGCCGTCGTCCTTACACGCGACTGCGTGAAGCCGGTGCTGAGTCCGGCGCTCAAGCGTCTGCTCGCGATCATTTCGGAACGAATAAAAAAAACAAAGGAGAATTGATCCGGACCGGCCCCATCGGAGACGCTCCGGGTGCCGGGTTCGGGTAAAAAATGCAATGAAAGCGGTTTATATTTACGACGGCATCATCGACCCGGAACTTCCGGTCGAACGGGAGTCCAACGGGATCATCCGAAAGGTCAAAATGCAGATCCGCGCGTTCGAGCGACTGGGTATCCGCATGCGGCTCTGGATGCCCCGGCCTCCGAAACATAACGGAATCGCAAGAAAAATCGCGAGTCGCCTGCCTTTTTTTCCGATGACGTCCGTTTGGAATATCGAGGATGATTTTGCGGACTGCGATTTTGTATATATCCGAAAAGGCTCCGTCGACCGCTGGTTTCTCCGGTTTCTTAAAAAACTGCGGGAAAGGAATCCCGAACTGACGATCCTTTTCGAGGTGCCGACCTATCCTTATGATTCGGAACTGATGACGCCGGCTCTTTTTCCGCTTCTGATCAAGGAACGGATCCACCGGGTCCGGCTTCGAAACGATGTCGACCGCATCGTTACTTTTTCCGCGCACGAAGAAATCTGGGGGATACCGACCGTGCGCACACAAAACGGAATCGACGTGGAGCGGACCCCGATTAAGCGGAATTTCGCGGCGGAGCCCGGACGCGTTCATATTCTGGCGGTTGCCGTTTTCTCGAAGTGGCACGGCCTGGACCGACTGATCCGCGGGCTTTCCGATTATTGTCGAAAACGGGGTCCGAACGATCCCGAGGTCATGCTTCAAATGGTCGGTGACGGGCCGTCCGGGAACGAATACCGGACTCTTTCCGCGAAGCTTTCGCTCGGAGAAAACATTGTTTTTTCCGGAAATCTGTTCGGGCAGGAACTGGACGAAGCTTTTGAGCGGGCAGACATCGCCGTCGCGAGTCTGGGCATTCATCGGATCGATCTTGCCTCGGTCAGTACATTAAAAGCCCGGGAATACTGCGCCCGCGGAATCCCCTTTATCAAAGCGTACGACGACCAAAGCTTTCCGCCTTCCGAATTTCCGTACTGTCTGAATTGTCCCGCGGACGAGAGTCCGATCGATATCACTTCTGTTGTGCAGTTCTTTCAAAACCTTCGCGACGTTGAGGACGGAGCCCGGACGGCAAAAAAGATGCGGGAATATGCCTCGGAGCATCTTTCCTGGGAGAGCCGCCTTTCCATGGTGGTTTCGGAAGCGACGGATATTCGCCAAAAGCGAATCGATGGGGTATAATCCGGAACGGAAAAGAACCGTCGAACGAACGGGGAAACCCCGGAATCGGACTTTGGGAAACGGAGTAGGGGAAGTGTCGGCAGACCACGGAAAAACGGATAAAATCAGCGAAGCGATCCGCTATCTCGGCCAAAAGGGAGCGGTCTATATTTTTGCCGGCAATTTTCTTTCGCGCTTCGCATCTTTTTTCGGATCGATCTTTCTGATACGCATTCTGTCCAAACCGACGTACGGAATTCTTGCGTATTCCGAAAACATTTACTCCTATGCGTACCTGTTTGCCGGTTTCGGCATGATGTATTCGTTGCTTCGGTATATCGTCCTGGGCAATACGCCCGCCGAAAAATATGCCTATTACCGGTACGCGGTCCGAAAAAGCTCGATCATCAACATCGGACTGGTCGCAATCATCGCGATCGGCGGAATGATCTATCCGCATCCGGATAAATTTTCCGACGCACACTGGCTGCTGCCGCTTTTGCTGTTGGCCGTGCCTTTTCAGAACCTCCTGGAACACAATCTGAATACGTATCGGTCTCACTTTTCGAATCTGCGCTACGCAATCGCCGCGTTGCTGTCTGCGGTTTTTGTGATCGCCGCCCGTTGTATCGGGGGCGAGTTCGGGGGACTTTTCGGCGTCGCGGTCGCCGCGGTCGCCGCCAATGCGGTCGTCGCTTTCGCAACTTCCGGGGATGTCCGCGGTGCGTTCTTCCGAAACGTCGTTCCCGACACGCTGGAGCGGGAAGCCAAAAGGGAAGCGAGTCGTTATTCGCTTCAATATATGCTGACCAACAGCATCTGGGCCATCATCATGCTCAACGACATCTTTCTTCTCGGACAACTGCTCGGTGATGAGATTATTGTCGCGGAATACAAGGTCGCATACGTCCTTCCCGCCAATCTGTCCATCATCAGCGCGGCGATCGGAATCTTTGTCGGACCGTATTTCGTCCGCCACGAGAAGGATCGTCGATGGGTCTGGAAGAACTACAAACGGGCGGTCCTCGCGACCGCGGTCGGTATCGGATCGGCGGCACTGATTCTTTTCGTTGCGGCCGAGCCGGTCATTCGTCTGCTTTACGGATCGGATTATCTGACCGTGGTTCCCGTGATGCGCGTGCTTCTGATCGGAGCCTTTATCAACAGCGGGTTACGGTTCATGACCGCGCATCTGTTGTCATCGATGAATCGCATCGTTTATAACATTGTCGTTTCACTCGTCGGAGTGATCCTTCAGATCGGCGTGAATATTATGGTGATCCCGCGCTTCGGGGCAATGGGCTCGGCATACACCGGCATTGCGGTGTATTCGCTGATGGCGGTTGCGCTGATTACAATTTTCGTGAAGCAATATCGGGTGTCGCCGACAAGCCCGGCGTGACGGTCGCGAATCCCAGCGTTCTGTGATACAATTAGTGCGGCAAAAACGCGTTATGTCAAAGATTTTTGCACGAATTAACGGCCGGTTTCGGCCGGACGAGAGGGATTCAATGAAAGGTATCATTTTGGCCGGAGGGTCGGGAACCCGGCTTTTTCCGCTGACGATGGTTACTTCCAAGCAACTGCTTCCGGTTTACGATAAACCGATGATCTATTATCCGCTTTCGATTTTGATGTTGGCGGGCATCCGTGAGATTCTGATCATTTCCACGCCGCGGGATTTGCCGAATTTCAGAAGCCTTCTCGGCGACGGAGCGGAATTCGGCGTTCGATTATGCTATGCCGAACAGCCGAGTCCGGACGGATTGGCGCAGGCGTTTATGATCGGCGAGAAGTTCATCGACGGCGATTCCTGCGCGCTGATTCTGGGCGATAACATTTTTTACGGAAACGGAATATCCGCGATTCTTCAGGCGGCCGCGGAGAAAAAGGTCGGGGCGACGATTTTCGGTTATTACGTAAACGATCCGAAGCGGTTCGGAATCGTATCGTTTGACGAGAAGGGCAACGCAATCTCGATCGAGGAGAAGCCCGAGCACCCGAAGTCGAATTATTGTGTGACGGGGCTGTATTTTTATGACGACCGCGTCTGCGAATTTGCGAAAAAGGTCAAACCCTCGACGCGCGGAGAACTCGAGATCACCGATCTGAACCGCCTCTATCTGGAGGACGGCTCCCTGACGGTCGTCCGCCTGCGGCGCGGGTTTACCTGGATGGATATGGGGACCGTCGATGCGCTCAGCGAGGCATCCGAATTCGTCCGCGTTCTCGAAAAGCACCAGGGGATAAAGATTTCCGCTCCGGAGGAGATTGCGTTCCGGATGGGTTGGATTTCCCAGGACAAGCTGATGGAGAACGCATCCGCATACGGGAATTCCGATTACGGCAACCATTTGCGCCGGGTCGCGCAGGGTATTTTCGAATAAAATGACCGGGAGGAACTTTGACCGATGAATTTGATTCCGACGCGAGTGTGCGATGTATTTATACTGGAACCGGCCGTTTTCGGAGACGAGCGCGGATGGTTCACCGAATCGTGGTCCGAGCGGGAAATGGAGCGTAACGGTCTATATTACCGGTTCGTTCAGGACAATCATTCCTTTTCCGCGAAGAAGGGAACCTTGCGCGGACTTCACGTTCAAAAAGGAGATCAGGCGCAGGCCAAGCTCGTGCGTTGTGTTCGGGGTGCGGTCTTTGATGTCGCGGTCGATCTGCGCAAAGGATCTCCGACATATCTTTCCTGGGTCGGGGCGGAACTTTCCGCGGAGAATAAGCGTCAGCTCATGATTCCGCGCGGTTTTCTGCACGGATTCGTAACGCTTACCGACGACGTCGAATTTCTCTACAAAGCGGACCGGTTCTATTGTCGCGACGCGGAGGCGACCGTGATCTGGAACGATCCGGATATCGGTATCCAATGGGGTGAAAAGAACCCGATCATCAATGAAAAGGATGCGTTGGGCAAACGGGTCGCGGATATCGACTTTGGTTTTGTGTATTCCGGGACAAAAGAGGAGAACAGGACGACATGAAAATCATCGTTACGGGCGGTGCCGGATTTATCGGCGGGAATTTTGTTCATTATATGCTTTCGGAGCATCCGGAGGACCGGATCGTATGCCTGGATCAACTGACTTATGCCGGAAATATGGAAACACTTGCCCCGGTTGCGGATCATCCGAATTTTCGATTTGTACGGGCGGATATCGCCGACCGGGAAAGTGTGTTCCCGCTTTTCGAACAGGAGCAACCCGATGCGGTCGTCCATTTTGCCGCGGAAAGCCATGTGGACCGATCCATCGAGAACCCGGGCATCTTCCTGAAGACCAACGTGATCGGAACCGGCGTCCTGATGGACGCATCGCTTCAATTCAAGGTGAAGCGGTTTCACCAGGTTTCGACCGACGAGGTTTACGGTGACCTGCCGCTCGATCGGCCGGATCTGTTTTTTACCGAGCAAACGCCGCTTCACACCTCCAGCCCCTATTCGGCCTCCAAAGCGGCCGCCGACCTGCTCGCGCTTTCGTATTTTCGAACCTACGGCCTGCCCGTAACCGTTTCCCGGTGCAGTAACAATTACGGGCCGTACCACTTTCCCGAAAAGCTGATTCCGCTGATGATTACCAACGCCCTTCGCGACATTCCGCTTCCCGTGTACGGGACCGGCGAAAATGTCCGCGACTGGCTCTATGTAATCGATCACTGCCGCGCGATTGACCGCATTCTTCGCGCGGGATCTCCGGGAGAGGTCTATAATGTCGGCGGACACAACGAACGTACGAATCTTCAGGTGGTACGCACCATCGTGGAACGCCTCGGCAAGAGTACGGACCTGATAACGTTTGTGACCGACCGGCCGGGACATGACCGCCGCTATGCGATCGATCCGACCAAAATATCCGAGAGCCTCGGCTGGGAGCCGACGACGAGGTTTGAGCAGGGGATTGATCTGACCATACAATGGTACCTGGAGAACAGAAATTGGTGGGAGCGGATCATCAACGGAGAGTACAGGGAATACTATGAAAAAATGTACGGAAAGCGATAAGGGAGTCGATGCTCCGAAGCGAAAGATGCCGGCGCGTGTGCTGGTAACCGGTGCGGCCGGCCAGCTCGGCTCCGATGTCCTTTCGGCCCTTCGTGAGCGCGGAATCGACGGGATCGGTGCGGATATTACGGAATTCGATATTACGGATGCCGACGCCGCGATTTCTTTTATCGGAAAATGCGCTCCGACGACGGTGATTCACTGCGCTGCGTACACGGCGGTCGATCGGGCCGAAGATGAGCCGGAACTTTGTGCGCTCATTAATGTCACCGGGACGGAGAATGTCGCACGGGCTTGTCGTGCGGTCAACGCGTCGATGATCTATATCAGCACGGATTACGTTTTTCCCGGAGAAGGGGAGTCGTTTTATGAGACGGACGACCCGACGGGCCCGCAAAATGTTTACGGGCGCACGAAGAGAATGGGAGAAGAGGCGGTGCTAAAGATTTTGGACCGAAGCTTCATCGTTCGGATTTCGTGGGTTTTCGGGAAAAACGGCGCCAATTTCGTCCGAACGATGCTCCGTCTCGGAAATGAGCGGCCGGAAATATCCGTCGTCGGCGACCAATTCGGTTCTCCGACCTATACGAGAGATCTTTCCGTTTTGCTTTGTGAAATGGCACTTTCCGATCGGTACGGAATCTATCACGCAACCAACGAGGGGGTGTGTTCCTGGGCCGGGTTTGCGCGCGCGATTATGGAAAAGGCAGGGCTCGCGTGTGTCGTAAAAGCGATTTCCAGCGCCGAGTACCCGGTAAAAGCACGCAGGCCGAAGAATTCGCGGCTGTCGAAGAAATCTTTGACCGGGAACGGTTTTTCGCTTCTTCCGCACTGGGAGGACGCATTGGAGCGGTACCTCAAAGAGCTTCGGACGGACGGATGACGGCCGGCGGATTTATGAAAAAATCCGAAGATGATTCCGGACCCGAAAAGATCGAGGGGTTTGATTTTTTTAGTCGCGATAATTGAGTATAATCAAACGGGAAGCGATGGGAATGCCTTCCCGAAGGCATCAAGCAATAATCGGAGGTAAATATGAGCAGTACTGAAATACCGAAACGGGAGGGAGAACTCGGTATCCGGGATTTTCTGAAAATATTCTGGAAGGGTCGGATACTGATCATCGTGCTGACGATCGCGGCACTTCTCATAAGCGGAGTATTGAGCCTGTTTATACTTCCGAAAGAGTACCGGGCGACCGCGACGATATCCGTTTCACCCCAGAAACCGACGCCGTCCGCGTTGGGAAGAAATGTCTCGATCGATGATCCGTTCAACTGGATTGCGACAAAAACAAAAGCGGATTATATGAGCGGACTGCTTTCCGAAGAACTACTCAAAAAAATCAACGACGAGCTCGGTTTGAACGACAGTCCGGCGAGCCTTCGCTCCGCGATCATGCTTCGCGATGTCCCGGGAAGCGCGTTGATTGATATTACGGTGACCCGCTCCGATCCCGAAGATGCCCAAAACATCGCCCGGGCGGTTTGTGAATATTCCCGGGAGATCATTGCCGAGGAGCACAGGGCGGAATGGGAGGAAGCCCTCGACTCGACACGGAATATTATCGAAAACGCGATGGTCGAGGCTTCGGATCTTAAGGCACAACTTGAGACGTTTACCGACGAAATGGACATTCCCGAAATGCGGGCGGAATTGGAACGGTTGGAGATATCGGTGATCAATCAGGAAAATCAAATCAAGCAGACGGAGATTGATATTTTGAAGGGCACCGCTTTTCTTGAGGGACTTCGTGTCGTTATGGAGAGCACGGAAAGTATATCCTGGGATCAGATTATCTATACGATTAATACGAATATCGGCTCCTCTCACGGGGGCATACGGCCCAGCTTCGAGACAACCGGAGAGAGTATTCGTGAAGCCCTGCTGATCGCCGATTTTACCGCTTCGGAACTGCGGCTGATTGCCGCAATTGCCGATAAAGCGGTGCTCGAGGAAGAATGGGAGCGCTCTCGGGATCGTATTGAAGAACTGACCGAAATCATCGATGAATTCGGCGACACGTATGACGAATTGTTGGCCGATTACACCATGAAAACCGATCAGGTAAAAGCATATCAACAGAGACGCTCGGAGCTTCGCGATTACGTTTCGGGCGTTCCGGGACAGACCATCATTCGAACGGTATCGGACGCGACCGTCGATAATCAGCCGGTCCGTCCGAATGTGCTCCGGAATCTTTTGATTTCGGGATTTCTCGGGATCGTTCTTTCACTCGGAATCCTCTATTTTAAGGCCGTGGTCTGGGCCGAATGATCCGGAGCGTTCATCGTACGGGTTGCCAGAATATCGACATCGGTTCCGGCGACCCCGCTAAGAATGAGATCTCCGAGTTGTACCGGCCCCCGGACCGTTATCCGATTGATTGCCTCCATCACCTCGAAAATCTTATCCTTCGCAATCGGCGCGCTTGTTTTGACCGGCAGGCGCGCTTCGATTTTCGGGCGGTCCGGATAAAAATACGAGACCAGAGGCATCGGGGGCGCAAGCAAATCGTGACGGGATCCCTCGGATGCACACGTCTTCGCGGTCGCGGTTTCGGAGTTCTTTTCGAAAAGAATCCGTACGGTCGAGGTGACCGTGCGTGTCGGATGAAGCGCCTCCTCGCGTCCGTATGCGGCGCCGCGCGGGCATGTGTTGCCGGTCACCCGGTAGCCGCTCTTATCGTCCACGCGAAGACGACAGCCTTTCGGGCAGAGGATGCAGGTTAATTCAATCATGGGAGGTCTCCTCTCCCGGACGGATCGTAAGTGTCAGTGACCGTGCGGACCGTGCGGTGAGCATCGACGATGAAAGCGTAAGCTTTTCCATCTCTCCGGGCGTCATATATTCGCGGTATACCCGGCGCAGGACCGTCCCGTCCGGATCGACGAGAAGAATATCGCAGTCGCGGAGTATTTTTTTTACACGAAAGTAAATATCGACGGTTTGATCCGAAAGCTCGGAGGAAAACGCCTGCGGAACGGTGTAGAGGATGTTTTCGTCCGAAGTCAGGCGAAGAACCGGCCGCGCGGATGGGTCCGGAGATTTCTTTGACGATCGCACGTCCTTCGTTTCCGCAATATCTTCACGGGTCGCGGAAAAGAGGAATCGCGCCGCTGCCCGTCCGGCCTTTCGGGCCTCAAGAGTCACGTTGTCGACGAGGTCGTGCACGTGAAGAACATTCCCGCAGGCAAAGATTCCGGGGACGGAGGTTTGTGTGTCATCGGTGACCGTCGGGCCGCCGGTTCTCGGATCGAGCTCCACTCCGGCTCCGCGGGAAAGTTCGTTTTCGGGTATGAGTCCGACCGAAAGAAGAAGCGTGTCGCAATCAAGCTCCGTTTCCGTTCCGGGAATCGGGCGCAGGGATTCATCGACTTTTGAAACCGTAACCGCCTCCAGACGCTTGCGGCCGCGAATGCCGGTAATCGTGTGGGAGAGTAAAAGCGGGATGTCGTAGTCCTGAAGGCACTGAACGATGTTTCGCGTCAATCCGCCCGAAAAAGGCATCAACTCGACACAGGCCAGCACCCGGGCGCCTTCCAGGGTCATTCTGCGGGCCATGATGAGACCGATGTCGCCGGAGCCCAGGAGAACGACCCTTCGACCGACCATACAGCCCTCAATATTGACATAGCGCTGTGCGGCTCCCGCGGTCAGTATGCCGGATGGACGGTCGCCGGGAATCGAAATCGCGCCGCGCGTGCGCTCCCGACAGCCCATCGCCAGGATAACCGAACCCGCTTCGATCCGGATCAATCCTTCGGTACGGCTGACCGCGCTAATCCGGCGATCGGGGCTTACGGATAAGACCATCGTATCGGGCATGAAGCGAACCGAGGTTTCGTCGAGTTCTCTGAAGGCGCGTTCCGCATATTCCGGTCCCGTCAGTTCCTCCTTGTAAATATGAAGCCCGAATCCGTTGTGAATGCATTGATTCAATATCCCGCCCGGCTCATTGTCGCGCTCCAGGAGGAGGATATCGCGGACACCTTCTTTGTAAGCTTGGGCGGCGGCGGCCAGACCGGCCGGCCCCGCGCCGATAATGACGAGGTCAGATTTCATCGGGGCCTCCCTTGGTCGGGCCTGTGAAAATATAGGATCCGGGTCGATCCTTGATCATTTCGGTCGGCGGGATGCGCAACTCTTCGGCCAACAGCGCCGCGATGCGCGGTCCGCAAAAACCGCCTTGACAACGTCCGAGCCCGGCGGCGGTCCGACGCTTGATCGCATCCAGCGTTCGGGCGGGCAGAGGAGATCGAATCGCGTCGAGCACCTCGCCTTCGGTGACGGTTTCGCAACGACATACGACCCGCCCGTAAGCCGGATCGGATACAACCAGTGCGGCTCTCTGCTCATCCGTCATCCGGTTGAACCGGACGACACGACGGGTCAACGCGTCGGGATGATCCGTAACGCTTTGTTTTTGAACGGTGGACAGACCGATTTCTCTCAATCGATCAACCACGTATTCCCCGATGGCGGGTGCGCTCGCCAGTCCGGGCGACTTGATTCCCGCAGCCTCGACGTAGTGATTCACACCGGGTACCGCCCGGATGATAAAATCGTCCCGGTCGGTATTGGCACGAATTCCGGAAAAATTGGCGATGTTATCGCGAAAACGGATCGAATCAACCATTCGCAGGGCTTTTTTCCGAATTTCGGCGAGCCCTTCCGCCGTTGTGGCGGTGTCTTCCTTATCCGGAACCGATTCTTTGGTCGGTCCGACTATAAGGTTACCGTGTGCGGTCCGCGTAATCAGCACGCCCTTGGTATCCTCGGAAGGACAACTGAACAGGACGCGATGTACCCGTTCTCCTTCCCTTTTGTCCAGAAGGAAGTATTGGCCGCGTGCCGGAAGGATTCGAAAATCCGGAGGGGACACCTGCGCATGTACCTCGTCGGAATAAAGACCGGCGGTATTGACGACATATCGAGCCCGTACCCGACCGTTCGGGAGGTGGAGGATCCAGCCGTCATCCGACGATTCCGTTTGCGTGACTTCGGATGAAATGCGAACCTCTCCGCCGTTTCGTATAAAGACCTCACACATCGCGATACAAAGATCCCAGGGATTGACGATGCCGGCGGACGGAGCCCAAAGCGCGCCGGTCACCTCCGGCGAAAGATTCGGTTCCATCGAAAGCACCCCGGGCCGGTCGACGACCGAAAGACCGGGGACTCCGTTTTTTACGCCGCGCTCATAAAGGGTCCGGATTACCGCGTCTTCCTTCGGTCCGAACGCGACGACAAGAGATCCGCACGGCTCGAAAAGAACATCGAGATCCCGGCAAAGCGCCGGCATTTTTGCATTGCCGTCCACATTGAGTCGGGCCATCAGCGATCCGGGCGGCGGATCGTATCCGGCGTGAACGATGCCGCTGTTGGCTCTCGTGGCCCCCAAAGCGACATCATTCTCCTTTTCGAGCAAGATGACGGAAAGATCGTAACGGCACAATGCGTACGCAACGGAGGCGCCGATCACGCCTCCACCGATGATCGCGACATCCACCATCAGCCTATGTCCTCCGAATACAAAATGTCCCGGATACACGATTTTGAAAAGCAAAACGTCCCGGGGTCATTCGCCGTATAAAAAATCATGAAGCACCTCGTTTTGAGCTTCCCATTTCAAGGACATATACCATGTTCCCTCGCTGTGCACCTTATACATGCCGGTGCCGGGAATGGTCATCTGATCCATCGAGGAGTCGATTTTGAGCGCGATTTCGAGGAAACGGGAGGTGATATCTTCTCCGGGAATGTTTGAACGCAGGTGCTCCAGAGAATCGATCGCCAGTTGATATTGAGTGATCGGGTCCTGCTTGCGCATCCCCGAGAACAAGGCCAGCAGAACGTTGCGTTGTCTTTGTACCCGGACGAAATCCGAATCGATCTTCCGGATCCGTGAATATGCGAGCGCTTGTTCTCCGGTCAGTTGATAGGTCCCCGCACCGGAGATCCCCGGGATTTTTTTAGCCTCATCATCGCTGATCTTGACCGTCACGCCTCCGAGGATATCTATGATCTCCTTAAAACCGGAAAAATCCATCACCATATATTCCCGGATATCCAGCCCGAAGCTTTCGTTGATGATATTCACCGTCTGGCCGGGCCCTCCGAACGCATAAGAGGCGTTAATCTTGTTCCATGAATTCCGGTTCGGAAAATACGTCCAGATATCCCGCATGATCGAAACCAACTTGACCTGCTCGGTCTTGGTATTGATGCTGACGACCAGCATCGTGTCCGAACGATGACCTTCATTGTCGATATCGTTGCCGTCGATCCCGATCACGAGAACATTTTCGATGTCGGGATCGATTCTTTCCTTTTCGATGATCGGGTCGTTTCGAATATCAACGTCTCTGAGTTTCGGCGGCTCCAGGGGAATACCCGTCGGCGTCGGAGGCTGCGAGGCCGACGGATCCGGTGTAACGATATTGCCCGAGGGATCGGTCTCCGGCTCAAAATCGGAATCGGTAATCCGGTCCCACGAATCGACATAGCTTTGTTCCACGTATACATTTCGCTTGTATCGGTCACGGAACTGTAAATAAATCACACCCGCCGCAATGATCAGGGCAAGCGGAATCAGAACGAGAAGCCAGAAGAATCTCTTGCCCGAGTGACGTTTCGTCCGATTTTTGGAATGGGAGCGATTTTCGACCCGCGCGATACCTTCCGGCGGTTCCGCGAACCGTGACGGTCCTTCCCGGGCAATACGTTTTGATTCTTCGGGCCGGCGGGGAGCATCGGAATGCTTTTTCATCCGTCAGTCTCCTTCGTATCCGGGGTTAAGACTTCATGCCCGGTCTCTTGGGTCGGCTCAAAGACCGTCATACCGATCTCGTCCTCCATATCGAGCGCGTAACAGGTTTTCCCGTTATAAGGCCGGAGTTTCCAAACGACCCAAAGATCGGCTCCGGATCCGAAAATCATGACGACCGTCAATAAATGCAGGAAATAGAGGTCGGTCGCGACGGCGACGACGCCGAGCGGCAGGCATACCGCCCACAATGGCGCCAAACAGCTCTGACGTGCGATAGAAACGGTGGTAGCCTCTTTGCAATGACAATACGGAGTCAGGTACTTGACGCCGAATTTGATGCTTTTCCAGCCGTTCTCGCAGCCCTTGAGGAAAAACAGGGCGTGCAGAAACTCGTGCAGTACGATCAAAACAATCATTCCGACCAGATATAGTCCGAGCGACCAGAGAATCGATTCGAGACGAATCGAAACGAAATTTGAAGTCACGGTGTCGGGACGCTGTACATGGAAGAAAAAAGCGATTGCGATGTAAAGAACGACAATCGGAATCGGATAGATGAGCGAAACGGTATTGGCCTTCAGAAAAGACATGGTTATTTTGGTGGATTTGTAACCGGAATCGATCAGTTTAGAGAGTTCCATTGTTCACCTCGATCGTTTGCTCTCCTTAGTTTATCATATTCGTGAGCAGACATGCTATCCGGCATCCCCGAAAAAATATCCTGTCGCATGTGTCTTAGGGACGGGTTGTTTGCGGCTTTATGAAAGGCACTTTCGTTGACATCAAAGAAGTGAAAACGTATACTTTCAATATTCAAAATCAACGGAAAAGGAAGTGCCGGAAATGCGCGTTTCATCTTTATTTATGCCTACCCAGAGGGAGGTTCCCGCCGATGCCGAGATCATTTCTCATCAGCTGATGCTTCGGGCCGGACTGATGCGAAAAGTAGCATCGGGTTTCTATTCATTCCTGCCGATGGGGTACCGCGCTTTTCGAAAAGTGGAAAATATCGTCCGTGAGGAGATGGACCGCGCGGGCGCTCAGGAATTGATTATGCCCGCGGTACTGCCCGCGGAGGTTTATATGGCGTCCGGACGCTGGGAAAAATTCGGCCCGGATATGTTTCGTCTTCAGGATCGGAGCGGTCGCAGTTTTTGTCTGGGACCGACGCATGAGGAGCCCTTTACCGAAACGGTGCGCGATAACGTGCGTTCGTATCGTCAGCTTCCGGTCACCCTTTATCAGATCCAACACAAATACCGGGACGAGAAGCGACCGCGCTTCGGTGTGATGCGCGCCCGCGAGTTTGTAATGAAGGATGCCTACAGCTTCGACGCGGATGAAAAGGGTCTGGATCAATCCTATCAGGCGATGTATCAGGCGTACTGCCGGATTTTCGATCGTTGCGGATTAGATTATATTCTGGTCCACGCCGATTCCGGCGCGATGGGCGGATCGGGCTCTCAGGAGTTTATGGTGAAGTCCGACGTCGGGGAGGACGCGATTGCGTATTGTCCCGCCTGCGGATACGCCGCGAACGAGGAAAAGGCACCCTGTCCGGCGGTCCGGGGATTTGACGGCGAGGCCGGGACGGTCGAAAAGGTGCATACCCCGAACTTCCGAACGATTGAGGAGCTGATGGCTTTTCTCGGCTTGCCGCCCACGGCATTTGCAAAGACGCTCCTATACGATATCGACGGAAAGATCGTCGCCGTAATGCTTCGCGGAGACCGGGAGGTCAACGAAATCAAGCTCAAGAATCTTTTTGACGCCAATGAGGCAGTTCTGGCGGGGTCTGCCGATGTTGAGCGCGTGACGGGCGCAGCGGTGGGGTTCGCCGGACCCGTCGGTCTGGCCGAGCCGATTCCCGTCGTCGCGGACAGCGAGATTGCGGGCATGGGAAACTTTGTCATCGGTGCCAATGAGACCGATTACCATTTCTTAAATATAAACGTCGGGCGGGATTTCACGCCGACGCGTATTGCGGATATCCGGTGCGCCGTCGAAGGTGACCCGTGTCCTTCCTGCGGAAAACCTCTTTCGATGTGCAGAGGAATTGAGGTCGGCCATATCTTTAAACTCGGAACCAAGTATTCCGAAGCGCTCGGATGCAATTTTTTAAACAGCGACGGCGAGGAGAAGCCGATGATTATGGGCTGTTACGGGATCGGGGTCGGGCGTACGCTCGCCGCAATCGTCGAACAGCACTATGACAAGGACGGGATCATCTGGCCGATGGCGGTCGCGCCGTACTCGGTGATCATCGTGCCGACCAATTCGACGGACGAGACGATCAACGCGACGGCTTCCGAGCTTCATGACCGACTGACGGAAGCCGGAATCGAGGTTCTGCTCGACGACCGCGATGAGCGCCCGGGCGTTAAATTCAAGGATGCGGATCTGATCGGCATTCCGATTCGGATTACGGTCGGCCGCAAGGCTCCGGAGGGAATCGTCGAATATAAGCTTCGTTCGGACGGAAACGTCGTTGAAAAGACCCCGGAAGAGGCCGTTGCCGAAGTGCTTCGGGAAATCGGGAGAATCTAACCGTTCTTCCTTGTCGATGCAAAAACAAAAACGATTGCGGTGATACCCGCACTCACGCAGGCGAGCGCAAAATCCGTGGAAACCTGCGAAGGTACGTTCGGGTGATTCAGATATCCGATATAGCCCAGCAGAACGGATCCGACGGAAACCGATCCCGGGCCCAATGCGCGGTTGATCGAAGAAACAATCTGCGGCGTGGATACGATGGAGAGTCCGAAAAACAGAAAAACGGCCAGCATTCCGAGACAGATCAGAAGCCCCCGAACCTTGATGATGCCCGCAAATTTCCGGTACGCGAAGAAGATCAAGAAGGAAAGAATGATTCCGGCCGGGAAAAGACCGAACGGGACCATTCCGAGCAGGAATAGAATCATCATTCCCACGAGTGCGCCGACCAGAGCGGCGATTGATCCGGGCAAAAACAGTTCCTTTTCGCTGATATCCGAGGAAGCGTAACGCGTAAAGCGGTTGTCTTCCGTTTTCTCCTTGAGGGACTCGCAAAGATCATCCGTCGTTCTTTTCGCGCAGGCCGGACAGAGGTACGCGCGAAGCGATTCGATCTCATACGGGCGAATATCGTCCTGGGTTTCCCCGCACAGATAGCATCCGCTTTCGATGTTCATATCCATGCCGATTCGTTCGATCGTTTCAAGGATTCGCGAGAAACGGAAGCGCCAGTTTGCTTCTATCTGAAGTAATATGCAGATTGAATTCTCATCAATCTGTAAATGGGATTTTCGACTGTCAATATATTCCTTGAAGGCCTGACAGATATCCGTAAGATCATCGTCCGTAAGACGAGTCGCACCGAAACGAATTTCCAGAAGACTGCGGGAGGGGATATGCTCGACCGTGACCAAAAGTCCGTTCATGACGCCCGCGAAAAAATGATCGCAGGTTTCCACCAGGGGGGTATTCGTTACAATTTCAAAGGTAATGTCATTCATTCGGACCGACCTTCATTAAACCTTCAGACCCGCAAACGCGGAGTCGGGTCGCGAACGGATCGTTGCTCCGGTTCGCGGCGTATTACATACGGCAATTATATCGGAAAAGACGGATTTCGAAAAGGATTTATCGGGTAAAACGATTCATTTCCGGTCGGGACATGAGTCGAATCCTTTTTGCGGTCGATTATTCCTCAATACTTATGTCGTACATCGGTTCGATCGAAAAGGTCCGACCGGAAAGACAGCGGTGCATGTTATCGGGAGGGATTCTGGAAAAGATCAGCGAAGAGGCATAAAGCTGCTGTCTTCGCAAATAGCCGCCGCCGGCCGTCCGAAAAAAACGGTTGTAAACGTTCCGCCCGTAATTGCCGTCTCCGAGGATCGGATGCCCGATATGTGCCATATGAGCCCGGATCTGATGGGTCCGGCCGGTGACCAACTCGACCTCCAGCTCGGATACATCCTCACCTTCGGGACCCATGCCCGCGTACCGGTTCAGAACGCGGTAACGGGTGATGATCGGAAGATCATCCGGACCGGGTTCGTCATGAATAAAAACATTACCGCGCGCGGGCTTTTCCAAAAAAGCCCGAAGCTCGGTCATCAGGGTGTCGTCCTTACAGACGCAGGGCGTTCCCCCGTCCGGGACACCGCGGACCAGGCAACGATACCGCTTGATCAGCCGATCCTCCTTAAAAAGACGCAGCGCGTGTTCCAGGGCATCCTTGCTTTTGGAAAGAAGAACCAGACCGCCGGTGTTCATATCGATCCGATGACACAGGTCGATCCGGTCGTTGCGCTTGTCCTTTCGGATGATGTCGATCAGGGTATTTCCGGTCTCTCCTTTGCCGGGATGAACCGCCAGTCCCGGTCGTTTGTTGATCAGAAGAAGGTGATCGGTCTCGAAAACGACGCGGTAATCGTCATAGACCTTCGATACCGTCGGAGCCGGATCCGAAAAACTGGAATCCGGGAGCCACAGATCCACGACATCGCCCGGAGACAAAGCGACATCGGCCGACACTCGTTTTCCGTTCACCTTGATGTCACGAGCTCTCAAAGCGCGATAGAGATCGGGTGCCTTTAATGCGGGAAAAGCCGCAAGCGCGGTGCGAACTAATTTTTTCCCCGGGGAATCGGGCGGAACGATGAAACTTCTCATGATCGGATCCTCCGTCTCGCCTGCCCGTCACCGGGCCATCGGCGCAGGCTTATACTACCAAATCCGGCGGCGGAAAAAAAGACAAAGGCGATTATCGTAAATAAAGCGCGCCGCGATGTTTCGGCTCTTCGCCGGTTTTGCCGGTATCCGCGCCGCCCGCAAGACAGGGGAAAAGCCTGTTTTATGAATTGTTTCTATGGAGACGTAAAACTGGTAAAATGTACAAGTAGAATTTTCTTTTCAAGGAGTATCGGAATGTCCGGGAATCAAAATTTCTCTGCCGAGTCGGATCCGCGAAACCGACCGATCGGTATTTTCGATTCGGGGATCGGCGGACTGACCGTCCTGCGTGAAATATGGAAGGCACTTCCGAATGAATCGACCGTGTATTTCGGTGACAGCGGCCGTTATCCCTACGGAACGAAATCTCACGATAACATCGTTCAGTTTTCGCTTCAAAACATGCGATTTCTTTTGAGCCGGAATGTGAAGATGATCGTCATTGCCTGCAACTCCGCCAGTGCGCACGCCGGAGACGAGGTGCGCCGTCAGGCGGGCGTTCCGGTCATCGAAGTGATTTCCCCCGGCGCAGAACAGGCGGCCGCGTTGACGAGAAACGGGATCATCGGAATCAGCGCGACGCGCGCGACCGTAACCAGCGGCCTTTATGAGTCGGCCATCCGCGAGGCGGCCGATCGAATGATTGCCGTTGGGGAAAATCGGGAGGCATTGCGTAATCTTTCGGTCCTGCCGGTTGCCTGCCCGTTGTTTGTCTCGCTTGCGGAGGAGGGGTACTGGAATCATCCCGCCACAAAAATGATCGCGGAAGAATATCTGTCGGACATCCGCGAAGCGGGAGCGGACGTTTTGGTTCTCGGCTGTACGCATTATCCGCTTCTCGGAAAAATAATCGGAGAAGTGATGGGGCCGGAGACAATCCTGGTGGATTCCGGTGCGAGTGTGGCACAAAAAGTGAGGCAGACGCTTTTCGAAACGGGGTTGAGCCGATCGGAGACCGGCACGATAAGCTATCAGTTTTTTACCAGCGACGATCCGGAAATGTTTGAACACCGGGCCGGGCCGTTTCTCGGAGGCGGAAAGCCTTCCGGTACGAGATTTGTTTCGGCGGAGTCTTTTTCGGAAGGGGTGAAGCCATGAAAATCAGTGTTCGGATCGCCAGTGACTTTTCCGAGGGTCCGAGTGGGAGCGGAATCGGAGAGTACGCGTTTGAAAACGGGAAGCGTTTGATTTCCTGGATTCAGCCGGCCGGTGAGGACGAGTCGATCGGAGCCAAGTATTCTTTGGTATATGACACGCAGACGGGCATTTTGGAGGTGGAGCGCTTTTGCGATCATATTTCGCAGATGACCTTTTGTTCGGGGGTCAAGACACGCGGGGAACTGCGGACTCCGGAGGGACATTTTGAGATCGAGATCTTCACGCATGTGCTGAGCATTCCCGAAGACGGTTTGGGTCAAGCCGTCCTGCGGTATGACTTGCTTGCACAAGGACAGGAGCCGATACCGAACACCCTGATTCTCTCGATTGCCAAGATTAACGAAGAATAGACAAAAAACTTTCATGTTTTCCCGAAAAGCCCCGAATATCAAAAAAATGCCCGGGAACGGTCGGAAATGTCTTGACAAAAGCCGGTCGGATGCAAGAAGCTTTTCGGGCGTCGAATCGAAACGATGCAGTCGCCGGCGGTGCTTTTCGATCGTGATCCTCATACTACCGACTCCGAAAGCGGATTGCACAACACAACTTTCTACATATATCCCAGTCCGACAAAGTAATTATTAATCATTTGTTTGTCCAATTCATCCGTGCTGAAAACCCATCCGCTGACTAACGCTTTGTCTGCGAGTATCGCAACCCAATATGTTGGAGATTGCCCACCATAGTTTCCGCTACTGACCAATATTTTGTATTCACCTTTATCGGTAATTTCGCATGTTCCCTCGAACGGTTCATCCGTCTCTCCCTCTAAAATTGATGTATGAATTGCCTCAAACTCCTCCATCGCTTTTTCCTCGACAGTGAAAGACTGATACCGATAATAGTACTTATAATCCGAATCAAACGCAGCGGTAAAGGTTTCCGCGAATTCATCCGTTGGTGTTATATCTTTAATGATTAGTCCCATGGCAATAAAAATATCCACAGCATCCTGATTGCGGATCGGATAAACCCGCTCGGCGGGTGGTGTAATAATAATATGAATGTCTGTCTCGATTGAAGCTACTGTAGTCACTAAAGTGCTGTCTTGCGATATGGATGTCATTTGATTATCCGTCTGCGTAACCATGGAGTTGCTTGTTTCCGACTCTCCGGAAACAGAAGTTTCCGTCGTATTTGAGCATGAAATACAGAATCCCGCTAACGTGATCGCACACAATAATATACATAAACGCTTGTTTTTCATAATGATCTCCTATTTCATGCGCTCATCGACATATACCCGAACCCGGTTCTGAATAATGGGCACGACTTCCGCAACTGTTTTTTGTCCGGCAAAAAAAGATGCACTTTCTTCCATAACGATACGGATAATCATATAATCAGCACTGGGAGGTGTATCGACCCTCTCGAGAATATCATAATACGAATTCCAAAAATCCATGTCTAAGACGGACACATCAAATCCGTCTTCCTGATTTTCCAATAAAAAATTCTCAACTTGCTTTGCCGAGGCTTCTTTACTGACCGGGATAAAACCCTCTGAAACACGGCTTTGGACGTCATCTTGCAAGAAAAGGCTAACGAAGTCCCAAGCCAAATCCGGGTTTTCACAGCCCGTTGTAATTGCACAAACATAGTTTGGAAAGAGTGGGAGTCCATCCGAAGTGCTGTTGGGATACCCCATATAAGTTGGAATATATCCTTGAGTGAAATAATTGATGTAATAAAAAAATGGCGAATCAATCCATGTCAAATCAATTGCCAGTTTTCCTGCTTCTACCTCCCAAGGAGCGACTTCGTAGGTATCCACATCCGATCCATATGTGTCTACCCAATTCAGCAAATCGGCAAAATCTTCTGAGTCAAAGGAAACGCGGCCGGTATTCAAGTCTGAAAAGTTTTTCATCGACATAACAAGTGTCCACTCCAGAAGATCCATCTTCGGAATGTTTGTGAGAATCTTGATCTCGGACCCAAGTTTCTTTTCTAACTCATAATAATCAGAGAATGTCCAAGAAAAGCTTTTGCCGACAACCTCGGGATTTCCATAAAAACACCGAGTAAAAAAACCGCAAGGAAACATATATAGTTTGCCGTTTGTCGCGTAACTAAACAGTGCGTTTTGATAATAATTGTCAAGTTTTATATCCGGATCGTTTTTGATGTATGGGTATAGGTCAATTAGGTAGGAGTCCGTTTCCAAAGCAGTTAATCCCATACTGCCGTTCACATCAATAAAAATGTCCGGTGGGTTGCCGCTTGCATATTCAAAAAACATTTGTTGGTTGAGTTCAACAACATCTTTTTTATAGTCATCGGAATTAAACGGGTATTCTTCTGCATAGTCCCTCAATACAATTCGACAATTGCTGTGGTTTTGATTAAATACTTTGACTGCGTTCATCAATTTGTCATCGAAGGCTGCATCGTATACACCAACAATAATTTCCGAAATCGCTTCGTGCGGATCTGTCATAGAAGGACTCAATACGGCTACCAGAATTTCTGAGGTACCATATTCAGCACCCGTTGCGACGACAGCTCCGCTACTGTTTATAAATACTGACGCAGGGAAAAAAGACATACCGACTTGATTCCACTCAAGCACAGTCTCCATCGTCCGGGTCTTTAGCGAAAAAGCTTTCAGGGAAATCGTGTTCGATCCATATACATATTCGCCTTTTATAAAAATGTTGTTACAGTCATCAAAAAAATCCGGTAAAACAATCTCTTCGCCAAAGCCGGAATGATTGGAAGAGAAAGGAGTAATCAAGCTTGTGAAGTCGCCATCGCTGTACGATCTGGAAACGACATATAAACCATCGGATGAGGGGAGTATGATTTCCGGATCAACATCACCCACCGGATACATTTCGAGCAAATTCCCGGATGATGACATGATCGCAACCAATCGTTTGCCATCCATGTTTTCTCCCGCTATATAATAATTACCGGCATTATCAACGCAAAAATCGGTTAGAAAAGCCATCTGCTGTTCAAGGGGAAGATTGGCAATGTAAGACTTTCGATCTCCATTCGTGTCATAAACAGATATCGTGCCCAGTACGTTGCCTTTTTCCCAATCGATACATGTGCTAAGCACAGAAATATCTCCATTTCCGGCTAAAGCAAGAAGTGGTCGAAAAGCAGAGGATGTCGAATCGCTTAAATAAATTTTTGTCAGTAATTCGCCGGTATAATTGTATATAGTAAGCATATAGTCAGGATAGATCGGATTCCCTGATCCATCCGAAACATAAAGCTGATCGCTGCTTTCTTCAAATCGCTTGAGTCCTGCCAAGTATTCCTCTGAAAAGGAAATGCTTAATGCGCAGCAGAAATCATCTCCTAATATCGTTTTGCTTTCGCCCTCATCAACATCAAATTCATAAACCGTAAAAAAGGGGGCGGATATCAATGGCTGTGTCGAGCCCGATTGTTGCGCAGTTTCCGTTGGTTGGGTGACTACTATTGTTTCTGATTCGCACCCGATCAGGAGTGTAATTCCCAATGCAAAAACAAGGAAAAGCGAAATCCAAACGATTCGGAAGCTATGAGTAAACCCTCCCGGTGTATATTGGTGATGCACGTGTAATAATCCTCCATGGAAAGAAAACGAAAAAATAAATGCGTTTTTGTCTAATATAGCGGTACGGCTGTTTCAGTAACACTCGACGAATTAAAATGTGTATCCAAGCGTTTAGTAACTCCAGGGCTACCCGCATCAATAATGTAACCGTTGCCTGCGCAGATTGCAACGTGATCGATATCATGGTATCTGTTATTGTTATTCTTGTATAAGTCATAGAAGATTAAGTCCCCATATCTTCGATTTGCATATGGTGTAGATTTTTTCATTGTGACTACTTGGTAATATGCTTGAGCAGCAGCAGTGCTACTTGGTATGTTTATGCCAATATATGCTTTGTATGCCAATCCACTACAGTCGTATGTATTCGGACCAAAGCGCGTTTCCCCTTCTTCTGCATAATCCGCGCCTATTGCACCTGTAGCATACGTGATGATTTTTGTTCTGTAGTATTGGATGACACTCTCCGGCGTTGCACTTACTGATGAATTCGTTCCTATAACAACAGTTGACATCATTAAAAACACTAAAACGAGTGATACTACCTTTTTCATGTTAGATCCACCTTTCTTCGATTTGCCTTTGGCTGTTCCTTTGAGTGAATGTTTAAATGTACCTCCCGACACCTCCTTGCATTTGGATTATTACACGAGCATCACATAAATTAGTCTTTCACCAGGACCGCCCTTTTTTGTTGATTATTGCGCAATCGCTTTGTTCTTCGAATTGACCAAATCAAAAATAGTTTTTATTAGATAGAGTGATTTTTATTGTTAGCATGTTAACATTTTTTTAGGGGGGGGTCAAGAATATTTGCTAATTTAATCGAATATAATCGAATCAAACGTTTATTTACGAGCGTGCGGCAAACGGGTACACTATTCAATAGAGATTTTCGGTAAGGAGAGTCGAACAGTGGGGACAGATGCAATGAGTACGGGCAACGGAATAAAGGATCGACCGATCGGCGATACCGAGTTGCACTATGACTGGGTCTGCGTCGGCGGAGAGCCGATCCGCAATACAATGGTGATTCCGTTTTCAAGGAAAAGAGGCAATAGTCGGTGCGTTTTCGATTCTTTCTGACTTTCAAAACGATTTTTTGCGAAAAAGTGTCGAAAAAGATAGGAGATGACTTGACAAAATACTTACGGGTGTACGATAATATCATTCGCGTCTTATTCATAGGAACGGGCGCGGAACGAGACGAATGAGTAATCCGACCGGTTATCGATGGAGGTATAGATATGGCACATCCGAAACGCAAATGGTCCAAGGCGAGGACGTCCCGGCACAAGAGCGCGTGGAAACTGAGCTTACCCGGACTGGTCGAGTGCCCTCAGTGCCACACGAAGATGTTGCGCCGTAAGGTTTGCAAGACCTGCGGATATCTGGACGGCAGAGAAATCATCAAGAAGGACGAAACGGCCTGATCGGCCGACGGCGCTTGAATTCAACAGACGACAGTGCGGGAACCGGGTGGGTTGAACGCACTGTTTTTTTATCCGGGAGAGAAATCTTGAAAAGAGGAAACGAGAAGAGCAGGACCATTGCGTCCGTGGCGTGCGGAAGTGTCGCCGAACGGCTCGGGATCACACCCGGGGATATTCTCCTTTCCGTCGATGGTGCGGAAGTGGCGGATGTGTTTGATTTCCGGATGCGTGAGCTTTCCCAACAATTGACGATTGAAATCCGACACGCCGACGGGACAATCGAAACGCGGACGGTCGAAAAGGACGAGTACGAGGACCTGGGTCTTTCTTTTTACGAGCCGCTGATGGACCGGCCGAGAGCCTGTTCGAACCGCTGTGTTTTTTGTTTTATCGATCAACTTCCGAAGGGGATGCGTCCCACGCTGTATTTTAAGGATGACGACCCGCGGCTGTGTTTTCTGAACGGAAATTTTGTCACGTTGACCAATATCGACGATAACGAGTACGCACGCATCCTATCGTATCGAATGTCTCCGCTGAATGTATCGGTGCACTCGACGGATCCGGAGCTGCGCGTTCGGATGACGGGTAATCCGTGCGCGGGGAATATCATGGAGCGTTTGAGACAAGCCGCAGAAGCCGGAATCGAAATCAACTGCCAGATCGTCCTCTGCCCGGGAATCAACGACGGAACGGCGCTTTCCCGCACGGTTTCGGACCTGGTCGGTTTGGGCGAGGCACTTCTTTCGATTGCGGTGGTCCCGGTCGGTCTGACACGATTTCGCGAAGAGAACGGGCTTGCGGGACTGAGCCCTTACGACGCTGAGTCGGCGGGCACCGTCCTTGATTACGTTCACCGCAGGCAGAGCGAATTTCAAAAGAAATACGGAAGAAGGATCCTCTATGCGGCCGATGAGCTTTATATCCGGGCGGAGCAGTCGATACCGCCTGCATCCCGATACGATGATTTTCATCAGTTGGAGAACGGGGTCGGTCTGTTGGCGCTTCGCCGGCGTGAATTCCGGGATGAGATTTCACGGCTTTCGCGTTCACGGCCCTTTCGCCGCGATTTTCCGTCCGGCTTGACCGGAGCGGATCGTTATCGGGTGATATCCGGCACGGATGCCGCTCCATTTCTTGCGGACGAACTCCGGCGCGCGAAAAGTGTTCTCGGGACTGTTCCGGAGGTTATTTCCGTGCCGAACCGGTTTTTCGGTGAACGTGTGACGGTTACCGGTCTTTTGACGGGTTCGGACATCCTCGATGCAATAGAGCGTTTATCCGCCGACCGGGGTGTACGCGCGGTATTGATTCCCGATGTTACCCTGCGGGCGGCAGAGGACGTTTTTTTGGACAACATGACCGTCGGTGAGTTGACCGAACGATGCGAGATCCCCGTGGTCATCTGTGAGACGAACGGGCGCGGATTGATTCGGGCTCTGATTGAGCTGGAAAAGACGGACCCCGGAGGAATTTTCGGGGATTTGACGAAAGGAGACAACTAATGAGCGCACCGGTTATCGCGATCATCGGACGGCCGAATGTCGGGAAGTCTTCTCTGTTTAACGCGTTGCACGGGGAACGGATCTCCATCGTTGACGACACGCCCGGCGTTACCCGCGATCGGGTATATGCCCGCGCGACCTGGAGAGAACGGGAGTTCGTTATGATCGATACGGGCGGCATTGAGCCGGATTCGGACGATGAGATTCTGAAGGGAATGCGCGCTCAGGCGCAAGTCGCGATCGACACCGCCGACGTGATTGTGTTTATCTGCGATCTCAAAACCGGTTTGACGGCCGCCGATGAGGAAATCGCGGTCATTCTCCGAAAATCGCGGCGCCCGGTTCTCCTTTGCGTCAATAAGTCCGATCAGGTCGGTGAGCCTCCGCCGCAGATGTATGAGTTCTATAATTTGGGGCTCGGTGAGGTGTATCCGATATCCGCGGCGCACCGACTGGGGATCGGTGAGCTTCTCGATGCGGTGTATGATTTGATGCCGCCCGAGGCAGAACCCGGCAATGAAGAGAGTGCGATACGTGTCGCGCTGATCGGGAAGCCGAATGCGGGAAAATCCTCGCTCTCGAACAAAATGATCGGACAGGACCGGTCGATCGTATCAAGCATACCGGGGACGACGCGCGACGCGATCGATTCCCGGATTGAGAATGAGTTCGGGTCCTTTACGGTCATCGATACGGCGGGGCTTCGGAAAAAGGGTCGAATTGACAGCTCCATCGAAAAATACAGCATGCTTCGCTCGCTCGCTGCGATTGAACGCGCCGATGTTTGCGTGATCCTGATCGATGCCTCCGAGGGCGTGACCGAGCAGGATACAAAAATTGCCGGATATGCACACAATGCCGGAAAAGCGAGTGTTTTCGCGGTCAATAAATGGGACCTTATCGAAAAAGAAACAGGCACGCTTGAAGCGATGCGAAAGGAACTGCTGGAGCGATTCTCCTTCATGGATTATGCGCCCGTCGTGTTCCTTTCGGCCAAGACCGGACAACGCGTCGGGACGCTTTTCGAAAAAATCGTTGCCGCTCACGGACAGTCGAACCGGCGCCTTTCAACGGGTATGCTGAACGATCTGATTGCCGAATCGGTTGCGATGGTACCGACCCCTCAGGACAAGGGTAAGAGCCTGAAAATCTATTACGCGACACAAGTCGCGGTTTGCCCGCCGCAATTCGTTTTGTTCGTCAACAGCAAGGACCTCATGCACTTTTCTTACATGAGATACATCGAAAATCAGTTGCGCAAGAACTTCGGCTTCGAAGGCACCCCGATCCGAATCTATTTGCGCGAAAAAACCAGGGACCAATAAGCTACAACGGGAAGGGGATATCATCCTATGGAACCGATCCGACATTTAAGAAATATCGCTATTATTGCGCACGTCGATCACGGAAAAACCACGATTGTCGACTCCATGCTCAAAATCGCGGGTATCTACCGGGAAAACGAGCAGATCGTCGAGCAGGCGATGGACAGCAACGCATTGGAAAGGGAGCGAGGCATTACGATCCTTGCCAAAAACACCGCCATTGATTACGGGGAGTACCGGATCAATGTCGTCGACACCCCCGGACACGCGGATTTCGGCGGCGAGGTGGAGCGAATCCTCAAGATGGTCGACGGCGTTCTTTTGGTCGTTGACGCCTACGACGGACCGATGCCGCAGACGCGCTTTGTTCTTCGAAAGGCTCTGGAAATGGGGTTAACGCCGATCGTCTGTATCAACAAGATGGATCGTCCCGACGCCCGGCCGCGAGAAGTATCCGATATGATTCTTGAGCTTTTCATCGAGCTCGGTGCCGACGATCATCAGCTGGATTATCCCACGGTCTATTCCTCCGGCAAAAAGGGAGTCGCATTTCAAAATCTCGAGGATTTTTCTCCCGATCGGGAAGCGGATTTTCGCCCGCTCCTCGACGCCATCGTGGAGCATATTCCCTGCCCGGTCGGGGATCCTTCGGCACCGCTTCAGTTATTGGTTTCCAATATCGATTCGGATCCGTATGTCGGACGGATCGCTATCGGCCGCATCGATCGGGGAACCATCTGTCAGGGTCGTAATGTTGTCGTCTGCGGATATGACGACAACACCGCTCGGGGAGCGAAGGTCGTGAAGCTGATGCGCTTCAGCGGGCTGGCGAGACAGGAAATCACGGAGGCATCGGTCGGAGAGATCGTTTGCGTCGCTGGAATCCCCGAGATCAATATCGGGGATACGATATGCGACCCCGAGCACGTCGAGCCGCTTCCCTTTATCAATATCGACGAACCGACGATCGCGATGACCTTTTCGGTCAACAACAGCCCGTTTGCCGGGCGCGAAGGAAAATACGTCACCTCGAGACATTTACGCGACCGTCTGTTTCGGGAGATGGAGAAGAACGTATCCATGCGGCTGGAGGAAACCGACACAACGGAGTCGTTCGTCGTTAAGGGCCGGGGAGAGCTTCATCTTTCCATCCTGATTGAAACGATGCGACGGGAGGGATATGAGTTTCAGGTCGGAAAACCCCGCGTTATCCTAAAGGAGATCAACGGCGTGATGCACGAGCCCGTCGAAACGCTTCTGGTCGATGTTCCGGAGGATTTTGTCGGAGCGGTCATCGAAAAGCTCGGCCGGCGGAAAGCGGAGATGATCAACATGCTTCCGCCCGAAAAGGGCTATACCCGAATGGAGTTCAAAGTCCCTTCCCGAGGGATTATCGGGTATCGTACGGAGTTTTTGACCGACACCAAGGGCAATGGTATAATGAACAGCGTTATCAGCGGATTCGAGCCCTTCGCGGGCGAGATCGAAACGCGTTCCGCCGGGGTTTTGGTTGCCTTCGAAGGCGGGGACGCGATGACGTACGGTCTTTACAATGCGCAGGAGCGCGGATTTCTGATGATCGGCCCCGGAACGCAGGTTTACGAGGGTATGATCGTCGGGATCAGTCCGAAGGGAGAAGACATTACCGTCAATGTCTGCAAGAAAAAACATGTTACCAACATTCGTGCTTCCGGAAGCGACGAGGCGCTTAGGCTGACACCGCCGCTTCAGTTCAGTTTGGAACAGTGTCTAGAATTTGTAGCAGACGACGAGCTTTGCGAAATCACCCCCCAATCCATTCGAATGAGAAAGCAGATCCTGAACGCGGAAATGCGCATGAAGCTTAGAGGCAAGAAAAACAGCGTTTGAGAGGAGTCGGTGATTCCGTATGTTTTCCAAAAGAGTTCGAATCGCTTTTTTCTCCGCGGTCATCGTAATCGGAGTAATCGGTTGTGGTTTGATCGGCGTTTTTCTCGGGTATAATTACGTTCTTTCACAGACCAAACGTTTCGATGCGCTCGAATCGGCGCTCTCGGAAGGAACGCTTGAAATTACGGAAGAGACTCCGGGAGCGGTCATGCTGATTATCGAAAACGGAGACAACACGGCGGATATCTCCAAGCGGCTGAAAGAACAAAAGTTGATTGATAACGAACTGTTCTTTACGATTATGTCCAAATTCAACGGCTTTGACGGCGGATACCTTGCGGGAACGCACTTTTTAACTCCGAATCTGACCTATGACGAGATTATGTATATCCTTTGCCAGGAGCCCAAGGCCATTCGCGTCACGATTCCGGAGGGGACAACCTATATCGAGATGAAGAATATCCTCAGGGAAGGAGGGCTTTCCTTCGACGAGGCGGAGCTCGACGCGAGTATGAACAGCCCGAATCAGTTCGTCGATTACTCTTTTGTTTCCAAAATCAAGGCGGACGAGGAGCGGGATTTTATTCTGAACGGATATCTTTTTCCCGATACGTATGATTTTGATATGAATGCGGATTCGGAGGCCATCATACGTACATTTTTGCGTAATATGGAAAGAAAGCTTCTGCCGGATTATTATTTTCGAGCGGAAAAACTGGGCATGACCATGGACGAGGTCATCGTTCTGGCTTCCATCATTCAGAACGAGGCCGTCGTTAAGCCGGAAAACGTCAAAGACATGTTCCTGATCTCCGCCGTTTTTCACAACCGAATGAATTCCGATGATCCGAGCATGAGAAAGCTTCAGTCCTGCGCCTCCATCAATTTCCTTCGTGAGAAGGACGGTCTTCCGAAGGTATGGGCCGCGAGTACGGCCGACATGATGCGGGAGAGCCCGTACAACACCTATATGTACGAAGGCCTGCCGCCCGGACCGATTTGCATGCCCGGCAAGCTTGCGATTCAGGCCGCATTGTATCCGGAACCGAACGCGAATTACTATTTTTTCTGTGCGACCGGAGACGGAGGCACGGCTTTTGCGGTAACCTACGAAGAACATTTGAAGAATGTCGCGTTGTACGAGCAGTATTGGACCGATCAGACCCGAACGGAAGGCGACGCAACCCAATCGAGCGAAAATGATTAAACCGGAAATCCTCTCGCCTGCGGGCGATTTCGAAAAGCTTCGTGTCGCGGTGGAATACGGAGCCGATGCCGTTTATTTCTCGGGACCGAGGTACGGTCTTCGGGCGGGGAGCGGCAATTTTTCGCGCGAGGAAACCGTTCGTGCGGTAAAATACGCGAAGGAAAGAAACGTTCGGTGTTATTACGCAATGAATATTCTCGCGCGCCCCGGGGATTTTTCCGCGCTTGATGAGGAGCTTTTATTTGCCCGTTCCGCCGGGATCGATGCGCTCATTGTGTCGGATCCCGGAATCTTCGGAAGAAGCCGGCGGATTTGCCCGGATACGGACATTCATATCAGCACACAGGCCAGTGTTACCAATGCGGAGGCTTGCCTGTTTTGGCTCGGACAGGGCGTGCGGCGCGTCGTTCTCGCTCGTGAGCTGTCGCTTTCGGAAATCCGTGATATTCGCCGGACGGTTCCGGATGAGTTGGAATTGGAGTGCTTTGTCCACGGCGCGATGTGCATATCCTATTCGGGCCGCTGTCTTCTGTCCAATGAATTTACCGGACGAAGCGGCAATCTCGGCGATTGTGCTCAGCCTTGCCGTTGGGCGTATCGCGTTGCGGAGGTGAAAAGACCGAAGGAGATTCTGACGGTACAAGGCGACGAGACCGGTTCCTATATCTTCAGTTCAAAGGATCTTTGTATGATCGACCATATTCCCGAGTTGGCGGAGGCCGGAATCGGAAGCTTTAAAATTGAGGGACGCGTGAAAGGGAGTTTTTATACCGCAAGCGTCACGAGAGCGTATCGTGAGGCCGTGGATGCCTATGTATCGGATCCACTATCCTACACGGTGTCCGATAAGTGGAAAAGGTTTTTGGATCGAACCGTTCACCGGGAATTCGGGACCGGATTTTTTTACGATCATCCCCGGGAAAACGCACAGCTGTATCCGGATCAGCTTGCTCAAAAACCCGCGTTTGTCGTCGGAATGGTTACGCGATACGATGACGAATCCGGGCGCGCAACCATCAGTCAAAGGAATAAAATCAACTGCGGCGACGAGTTGCGGGCATTCACTCCGAAGGGAGATGAATACCGATTTATCGCGACAGAGCTTATGGACGAAAACGGGGTGTCGATCGATTCGACACCCCATCCGATGATGAATTATTCATTGAAATCGCCGTTTGCGCTTCCGGAATACTCGTTTCTGAGCAAGGACGGGGATAAGGACCGATCGGGCGGCGGGCGAACCGGTTAGTCTTCGATGGTCTTTAAAACACGCCCGGTGAAGTCCCGAAGCTTCTTATCGAACGAGAATACTTTCAGTACCTCGATCAGAATCAGAAGGACGACCGGTCCGACTAAAAAGCCGATCGCTCCCCATATTGCCACTCCGATAATCATCGCAAAAAGCGTCGCCAGAGGATGCATGTTCATCGCGTTTCCGAGAATCGGAGGCTCAATGACCCTTCGAACGACGGTAATCAATGCCATGCCGGCCAGAAGAATCAGGAAGCCGACATAATTCCCCTGAATAAGCATGTAAATCATCACCGGGACCATGGTAGCGCTGACGCCCAGGACCGGCATGAAATCCAGGATTGCCGTAATCAGAGCCAAAACGACGGCGTAGTTTACCCCGGCGATATAGAACACGGCCAGCGCCTCAAAAAACGTGATAATCAGAAGCGCCAGGTAGCCGCCCAGAACACGGAAAAGAGTCGTCGAAAGTTGATCCAGAAGCATAAAGGACTTGTGTCTGAATGCGCGGTTTTTGATGTTTCGGGCAAAAAAGCGCAACAGCTTTTTCCCGTCCGTGATGAAATAGAGCCCGGACATGACTACGACAACCACAAAAAATAACATAATCGGAATGTTTCCGATGAAGGATAGCAGTTTCTTTCCGGTCGAAGTGACAAAGGAAGGAAGCAACAATAACAAATCCCTGGCATAAATGACCGCGGATTCCGTCAGTTCATCCGGTAAAAAGCCGCCGTTTGAAACGGAAAATTTCTGAATAAAGCTTTCAACCCAGTCCGTCGGGGTGATTCCGTTCTCGGATTCCTCAAGGTTTTCTCCGTCTGTTGTCCCGTCAATCATCTCCGTCGCATCCACAGAATCCGCCACCGTTGTCTGATCCCGGAACTGAGCACCGACCGGACTTGCCGCTTCGACGGGTGCGACCGGATCCGTGGGCGTCTCGATATCAAACCATGCGGGGATATTCTTGATCACCGTGTTCATCTGTCCGACCAAAGCGACCGAAGCCAGGGACAGAGAGCCGAGGATTACAATGACGAGCACGGCATACACCAGTAAGGTAAGCCGGGTCTTGAAAGGACGCGGTCTTTTGGAAAGCGAGGGAAACAAAAAGGACAAAAATCGGCGAATCGGATGTTTCTTTTGCCGGGTGACCATGACGGTTGTCTCGGATTCGATCGGCCGGTCCGAGATTTGGACGGGCTCCGAGGAATCCGGTTCGGGGATCGCTTCTTTTTTTCGTGATTTTCTGCCCGAAAAAATTCGTTTCACGAAACATCCGAAGGAAATCATCAGATTCGTGATGTGTCGGGAGGCCTTCGCGAGGACAAAGCCGAGAAGGAAGGGAAGAGCAATCACGACAAGCCGGCTGAAGAAGTATAAGAAAACGAACGCAATCAATACAAACAGTATATATTTGATCAGCGTCATAACGGTTGATCGGTCGTGGGCATAACGGGTTTTTTCGTCCATGTTATCCTCTCGTCTCCGGATAAAGATCCCGGAAACATTCTTTGAATAAAAACATTATACACGATTCACCCGATTGCGTCATACTCCGATCAGGGTCACCCAAAGCCCTGTAAAAAACAGGATGCCGAGCAGAAACGACCAGCCGAAGTGCTCGCGAAGGCTTCCGGGGGTTTTGGGCGGTTCGTCCATTTTTTCCAGACGAAGGTAACCCGAAATCCGACGAATCTGCGAAAGAATCGGGAACAGAATGATCGTGCCCATGATCAGTGCGGTAATCGAAATATACATCACCGTCGGATCGATATCCGCTTCGGTTCGCACCACGGCGACATCCAGATTCGGAAGGAGCGGCTGGAAAAGAAAATACGATCCGATCATCGAAAGTCGCGTCAACACACAGCACAGCGTGTTGTCCAATGCCAGGCGGATATAACCCAGCAAGAGACCGAGAAGAAAATAGGAGAAAAAATCGATTGGGTTTAGCATGAAAACGGCAAACAGAAAAGCGACGATGACCGTTCCTTTTCGATTGGACAGGATTCCGGGAAGACTTCCCGTCATTAATCCGCGAAATAACAGCTCTTCGGCCAGTATCGGCAGGATGACTCCGACGGCCACATAAAGAAGGAGTGCTTCCCCGGAACCGTCCCGGGTCGTAAAATAGAAGGCCTGCGGCGGGATCCGCACCGAACGGAGAATCAGGAAGCGGATCAGCAGATTGTGAAGACTGATAAATATCAGCATGACGGGAAGGCCGAGAAGGATGCTGTGAATAATCGCCCCGAATCCCGGATGCGAACCGTACAGAATAGGATCATCGGCGTGATATCGGGAAGCGAAGAACACGAGCGGAAGCAATAGACAGAGGAACACCCGGAGCACGCTGATCAGTGAAAAACCGATCAGAGAGCTTTTCGAAAAAGGCAGAATCGATTGCGGAATTGCGTTCCAAACCAAAAGAAGAACGGTCATCGCAAGTGCGGAAGAACCGAAAACAAAACCGACCGATAATGAATCGGGAATCGGAAGAAAGGGACGTATTTTTCGTAAAAAACGAACGATCATGAGAATAAAATCTCCAAGGTTCCCCGGATGTTTTCGGAGTAGTACCGAAAAATCGGTGTCTCAAACAAAAGGAAGCAAAGGGTGCCCAGTGCAAGAAACGGACCGAAAGCAATATAGTCCGGGTCGTCCGCGAAAGAGATTTCCCGCTGCTTTATCAAAAGAATCTTGCGTGCCCGTTCGGGATCTTCGCTTTGACGGATTTCTCTTTCCTCGCGCGCGATTCGCAGTCGTTTTCGTATCAGCAGCGGAACCGCCGCGACGCCGCCGAGCAAAAAGGAGAAGAAAAGGACAAAAATCAAGCCGTAGCCACCGGCAAGAAGTCCGCAAACGGCGATAAACTTTATGTCTCCGTGCCCCATTGCCTCTCTTTTACTGACCAAAGCGCCGATCCATCCGAGTAAAAGAAGAAGCGCGGCTCCGATCAGTCCTCCGATCAAACGATTAATAAGAGGATGCCAGAAAGGAGCGTCCGCGGAAAACCAAAAACTGCCGCCGATCGAGTCCGCGACAAATCCGAGAACGGAAAGGACACCCGAAACGACGACGACATGATCCGGTATAATCCGGTTGAGATAATCGGACATGATTACGACGGCAAAGGGGAGCGACGGCAGAAACATCAGAGCGATGCGAAGAAAATCCATTTGCTCAAAGTATAAAGGATTGGCGAGCGCTCCGAGGAAAAAAAGGATTGCGGTGGCCGGGATCAGGATCAGCGAGTGAGGGAATCGTTTCATTCTCTTTGCCGGACGTGTGTTTGCGTCCTTCGGATCGTAATCGTAATCCTGAAGCCAGGCCTCGGGCAATCGATTGAAAATCGGCTGACAGGCGGCACCCATCAGCGCTCCTCCCGCGGCACAGATCAGGGGAATGACAAAGGACGCCATATTTTTCCTCCGAATCGGAATATCATCCCGTACAGAATACCGTTTTATCGATGAACACGCAAGAATTTACAACGCCGGTTTCCTGTGAAAAATCATGTGGGTTTCGGGCCCGCATCCGCAGAAATCGGAAAAGACATGAACAGAAGTGTCGTGACTTGCGTAAAGGGTATGTCATAAAAGCATGAGTTGACCCCCTAAAGCCCTGCTGATACAATCAAGCGTGGAAAAACTGAATCGACCGGGAGGAGACGGATCGGCATACGTCGAATCCGCACGTATAAATGGTTATCAAAAAATCACCCGAAGAGCTTCGCGACGAGATTGCGTCTTTAGTGCGCGCCGAGGCCGGAAAAGCGGCGGAAAGAGGCACGCTCAGAAATTACTGGCAGGCGCTCGGAAGAGCCGTCGTCGGTCTTTTGGCCGATCGGTGGGAGAAGACACGAGACATCTATGACAAGGTCCCACAGGCGCATTATTTTTCGGCCGAGTTTTTGGAAGGCCGATCTCTTTTAAATAACCTCGTGAATTTGGGGCTGTATGAGGATGCCAAGGAAGCGGTTGCTTCCTTGGGTGTTGACATGGATACGCTCCTTGAGGAGGAGACGGATCCGGGACTCGGAAACGGCGGTCTCGGCCGTCTGGCGGCTTGTTTTCTCGATTCCTGCGCGACGCTTGATCTTCCCGTTACGGGGTACGGAATCCTTTATCGATTCGGGCTGTTTCGCCAATCCTTCGAGGACGGCTTTCAAAAGGAACACCCGGACAGTTGGATGGAGAGAAATTATCCGTTTATCGTTTCCCGTTGCGAGGAGCGTGTAAAGGTCCGCTATAATGACCTCACGGTTTGGGCCGTTCCGTATGACATGCCGATCACCGGCTATAAAACGGATAATATCAACCGCCTGCGGCTTTGGAAGTCCGAGCCCGCCGAGGAGTTTGACTTTAATCTTTTCAACTCGCAACGGTTTGATGATGCCGTGATTGAAAGAAATCGCGTGAATGATATCTGGCGCGTTCTTTATCCCAATGACGCTTCGTACGACGGAAAGGTATTGCGTGTGCGTCAGCAATACTTCTTTGTTTCGGCGTCGCTTCAGGATATCGTTCGTCGTTTCGTCGCGGTGCACGGTAAAGATTTTTCAAAATTTCCCGGTTTTAACACCATACAGCTGAATGATACACATCCGGTCATCGGAATCCCCGAGTTGATGCGAATTCTTGTGGATGAATACGGGACGGATTGGGAGAAGGCGTGGTCGATCGTTAAGGAAACGTTTGCGTATACTAACCATACCGTTATGGGAGAGGCGTTGGAGCGCTGGGATATCGGAATTTTTCGCTTCCTGTTCCCGAGAATCCTGGAAATTGTCGAGCGAATCAACGAGCAATTCCGCAATGAGATGATCAAGGCGGGTCAGCCCGGAGATAAAATCGACCGTCTTGCGCCCATCGGTGACGGAAAGGTCCAGATGGCGAATTTGGCTGTTTTCGGTTCCCGATCGGTAAACGGGGTCGCCCGTCTCCATACGGAAATATTAAAGCGCGATACGCTGAAGGACTGGTACTCGGTGTATCCCGGAAAGTTTTCGAATAAAACGAACGGAGTCACGCCGCGAAGATGGCTTCGGATGTGCAACCCCGAGCTTTCCGCACTGATAACGGAATTGCTCGGCGATGACTCCTGGGTTACGGACCTGGACCAGATTGCCGAGCTGGAAAAATATACCTCCGACGACCGGGTGATGAAACGCTTTTTAGATATCAAGCAGTCGGGAAAACGGTCTTTGTCTGCGTATGTTCGTCAAAGAAGCGGGATTACCGTCGATCCGGAATCGGTTTTTGATATTCAGATCAAACGGATGCACGAATACAAGCGTCAGCTGATGAACGCGCTGTACTTGCTGAATCTTTATGATCGGATCAAGGAAGACCCATCCCTTCCCTTTCCGAAAATCACCGCGTTTTTCGGAGCGAAAGCGGCCCCCGGGTATTTTCGAGCGAAGGGGATCATCAAATTCATCAACGAGATCGCGAAAATGATCGAATCGGATCCCGAGGTCCGGGATCGCCTGCGCGTGGTCTTTATCGAAAATTATAACGTCAGTAAAGCAGAGCGGCTTTTTCCCGCGGCGGACATTTCCGAGCAGATCTCGACGGCCGGACTGGAGGCCTCCGGAACCGGAAATATGAAATTCATGATGAACGGCGCGGTGACGCTCGGAACGATGGACGGAGCCAATATCGAGATCGCGGAAGCGGTCGGCGATGACAATATCTACATTTTCGGATGCCGCTCCGAGGATATGTGCGCAACGCGAGGATATTATAACCCTCAATGGCAGTACGAGAATGTCCCCGGACTCAAGAAGGCGATCGACCGCTTGATCGACGGAACATTTGACGACAAGGGGACCGGTATGTTCCGGGATATCTATCAGTCGCTTCTTTACGGGAGCAACTGGCAACCGGGTGATGTTTACTATGTTCTCGGAGATTTTGAAGACTATCGAAAAACCAGAGATCAGGTGTATATGGATTACGGGGATCGACTGGAGTGGGCGCGGAAATGCTGGATGAACATCTGCCGATCGGGACGCTTTTCTTCGGACCGGACGATTTCGGAGTACGCGGAGGAGATTTGGAACATCCGGCCGTTATGCGTTACCGGTTTTCAGGAGCCCTCATCCCGCGCATAAAAGACAGATGAACGACCTGCGGCTTTGAGAACAATCGAAGCGGGAGCATACCGCACCCGACACCGCGGGTTACGTAGCCCGAAACCCCGTTTTTTTGTAACGGTCCCCACAAAAAACCTTCTTTCGGGAGGCGGTCGCCGCGCGATATTCTCATCAGACGGATCAGCGGAAGGGCAATTTGGCCTCCGTGCAGGTGGCCGGACAACTGGTACCGGTAATGAGGGGGCTCCGTTTGCGAGAAAACGAAATCCGGGTTGTGAACCAGTACGATTCGCCGAGCGGCATCGAAATCCGAAGGGAGGTCCGTCGGTAAGCCCGGGAAGAATCGATTCTTTTTTCCCGGATCATCGACTCCGATCAGGAGAAAACGTGCACCCGATGCACCTTTTAATTCAACGTATTCATCGGCCAGAAGTCGAAAGCCCGCATTTCTTGCCTGATCGCTAGTTATCAGCCGATCGTGATTTCCCCGGACGGCAAAACACGGGATGCCGGAACGTCGTGCCCGATCGGATACCGCCCGGAGAATGTGAAGACCTTCGGCAGGTTTTTTACAAGAGTCGGCAATGTCCCCGGCGAACAAGACGGCGTCGCAAGGCGTCTGAAATATTCCGTCGAGAAGTTTCGGAAGCGGAACCTTACAGCCTTTTCCGTGAATATCCGAAAAAAAAGCAACGCGCAGAAGCGTTTCGTCGGACGCCGGATCGGTCGAAGGGACAGCGTTTTCGGAGGAAACCGAGATCGGAACGGAAATCGTAATCCGATCAATCGTCAGAAGATGCGGCTCGATCAGGGCGCGAGCGAGGGCCGCAAGTCCTCCCAAGAAGAGAAGGACCCCGGAGGCCATCAGAATCTGCATCCAAATCGGCATGTCCGATAAACCCTCCGTTCTTACGACCCGTTTGAAGATTGCCCGAGTATGCTATAATCATGTAGTATTTCAAAAAGGGTGTCAACGACTCCCGGGATACAACAACCAATCATGTCGGAGGTAGATATGCCAAAGGGAGAGATTACATCGGAAATCATTAAAGAGATCGGGGTCCTTTCCACCGGAAAATCCGGATGGAATCGGGAGGTGAACATCGTTCGCTGGAACGGCGGAAATCCGAAGATTGACATAAGGGACTGGGCGCCGAACCACGAAAAAGCCGGCAAAGGCCTTACGATGACCGGCGAGGAAGTCGCGGTCCTTAAGGAATTGCTCGCGGAATACGATCCGTACGAGGCGGAAAGTCTTTAATCGGAGGAAAAATCTTTGAACGGCGGGAAGCGGGCGCTGATCGTATCCATATTGCTGTTCTTGCTGTGGGGGACCGTCCTTAGTGCTCCCTTTCGTTTCTTCGTCGGCGCACTGCGCGGACCCGCGGATCTTCTGACCGGTCTTTTCCCGTTTTCTCCCGGTGTGACAGCGATCATGCTGACCGTTCTGTTTCTGGGGATTCATCTGTTGTATCTGTGGATGCGAAACGGAGTGATCAGCGAAATCATCGCACCGTTTCCGGCCGCTTATGCCGTGATTTACCACCTTTATATGTGTGTGGTGAACCGGACCATCGAAAACGACGCCGTTTGGGTCGTCCTCGGATTGGCGGTTGCCGTGCTCTTGATTCTTTTTCGTGCCGACAAGGCATCCCGCATATTAGCGGATGCCTATTTCTATTCCATTCCGGTCTATCTGTTTTATGAATGGGTGATGACTCCGGTTTTTATCGCCGCAGGTCTTCGCGGAGATTTGCTATCTCCGTTCATTCGAGTGGGATCCGGAGGATTGGCAACCGATGTCGGTGATTTTCTCGGCTTGCCGTCCTGGGTATGGGGATCATTTGTATTTGTTTTAACACTGCTCCCGATTCTGTATTTGTCCAAGGGGCGAGCGTCGGAATATCGGGATTCGTATGAGTTCAAGCTATAAATCGATGAAAACATACGTAAAATCGCAGATTGGGTAAGGAGATCTTTTCGAAAGATGGAACCGTGGGAGAGAATTTCGGAGCTTCGCGAGCAGATTTTTCGTCATAACCGGCTGTATTACGAGCGTGACGAGCCGGAAATCTCGGATTTCGAGTACGACGGACTCGTACGGGAGCTCAAGGACCTCGAAGAAAAATATCCCCTTCTGGCCATGAAGGACTCGCCGACCAAAACGGTCGGCGGAAAGGCTTCGGAGCGGTTCGCGAAGGTCGAGCATAAGAACATCATGCAAAGCCTCGCCAATGCATTTTCCCGGGAAGAAGTCGAGGATTTCTGCGCACGCGTTATTCGGGCAGGATCGGAGGCCGGAGTGCCTGTTGATTTTGTCGTCGAACAAAAAATCGACGGCCTTTCCGTGTCCGTCGAGTACGAAAACGGAAGATTAACGCGCGCTTCGACGCGCGGCGACGGCGTTGTCGGCGAGAACATCACTTCCAACATTGCGTTTGTGAGCGGTTTGCCGGAGCGTATTGATCCGGATATTTCTTACCTTGAGGTGCGCGGAGAGGTGTTCATGCCCATCGACGCGTTCGAAAAAATTAATGATCTGGCCATGATCCGGGGAGAGAAGGTTTTCTCCAATCCGAGAAATGCAGCCGCCGGATCCTTACGCCAGACGGATCCGGCGATAACCGCGTCGAGAAGTCTTGAAATTTTCGTATTCAATATCCAGGAGATTTCCGGACGATCGTTTATAACGCACAGTGAGGCTTTGCGTTTTCTGACCGGTCTCGGGTTTCAGACCGCTCCCGATTATCGCGTGGCGCGTTCGGCGGATGAGGTGTGGGCCGCGATCGAATCCATCGGAGAATCCAGAGATACGCTTCGTTACGGTATCGACGGCGCGGTCGTCAAGCTCAATCCGATCGATTTGCGTGAACGAATCGGTCAGACGAGCAAGGCTCCGAAATGGGCGATTGCTTATAAATATCCTCCGGAGGAAAAACAAACCGAGCTCCTTCGTATCGAGGTTTCGGTCGGCCGGACGGGGAAATTGACTCCGGTCGCGGTTCTGAATCCCGTTCGTATTGCAGGGAGCACTGTTTCCCGAGCCACGCTCAACAACGAAGACTATATTCGCGAGAAGGACATCCGCGCGGGAGATACCGTAATCGTCCGAAAAGCCGGCGACGTAATCCCGGAGGTGGTAGCCGTTGTATCCGGCTTGCGAAAGCCTCACAGCGAAGCGTTTGTTATGCCGTCCGTTTGTCCCTCGTGCGGGGCTCCCGTCATTCGTGAGGAGGGAGAGGCCGCCCGGCGCTGTACCGGACCGGACTGTCCCGCACAGCTTTTCCGGAACATCCTTCATTTTGTATCCAAGGATGCTTTTGATATGGACGGGTTAGGGCCCGCGATTATCGAAACACTCCTTGATCGGGGACTGATCCGAAGCGTCGCCGATATTTTTGTGCTGAAAGAAAAAGAAAGGGAGCTTCTTTCTCTGGAACGGATGGGCGCGACATCGGTCGCGAATTTGCTGATGTCGATTGAAAAGGCCAAGGACCGGACGATGGACCGGGTTCTTGTCGCACTCGGAATTCGTAACGTCGGAGTTGTCGCGGCACGCACACTCGCCGAGCATTTTGACTCTATCCGCGATATCGGCGATGCGGATGAAGTCTCGCTCGCATCCCTTCCGGATTTCGGAGAGATTACCGCCCGCTCGGTTTGTGATTTTTTTGAACTTCCTCAGACGAAGCGCCTTTTGGATGCGATGGAACACAACGGAGTTCCGCTTAATAAAAAACGAGCCGCGGCGAGAAACAACGGAGCCTTTGCCGGAAAGACATTTGTTTTGACCGGGACTTTACCGAAATTAACGCGTAACGAGGCATCGGAACTCATTCTCAGAAACGGAGGAAGAGTATCTTCCTCCGTTTCCGCGAAAACCGACTATGTCCTTGCCGGAGAGCAGGCGGGAAGCAAGCTCGACAAGGCGGTAAGCCTCGGAGTCCGGATCATCGACGAGGCTGATTTTATGGGTATGATTTCCGAAGCGGACGGCTATTCGGAGGAATCGAATTGAGTTCTTCAACGGACCTGCAAAAACAAGTGTTGAGAGAGCGGATGAAGCAACTTCGATCGAAAACGACTGCGAAGGAGCGGATTCGTGCGGGAGAGCGGATTCTTCGAGCCGTCACGGGGAAAGATGCTCCGATTCCGGGACTTGGGCGCGGAACGGTTCTTGCCATGTATGCATCCGACGACGGAGAGCCGGATTTTCTGCCTTTTCTTGCCGATCTTTTGGCGTCAGAAGTCATTTGTTGCTTTCCTGCTTTTCAAGAATCGGAGATGGTGTTTATCCCGATTGAGGACGAATCGGATTTTATACCCGGCGCTTTCGGTATCCGACAGCCATCGGGAAGGATCCAGCCCGTCGCCGGAGATCAAATCGACATTATGCTGATGCCCGGACTCGCGTTTGATTTCCGCGGCGGAAGACTCGGACGAGGAAAGGGTTACTATGATCGATATATCTCGCGTATCGAACCGAAGAAGAGACCGATGGCGATCGGGACGGCTCATGATTTCCAACTGCTCGACTTTGTGCCGACCGATGCGGACGACATTTCGGCGGACTATGTCTTTACGCCCGAGAGGTCGTTTTTTGTCCGATCGTGAGATGATGCGGGGATTTTCGCAAGAATGTGCCATTGGCGGCCGTATGTAATACAATGGATTCATCAAGGAGGTGAACACGCTTGTTGTATTTTTTTCTGAATTTACTCGCACACGCCGTGATATCCTCCGGTCTGGTCCTTTTGTTGATTCGCCGACTCCGGATCAATGCGGAGCGAAGGAATCGCCGGGGGATTACATATCTGTTTCCGGCGATTCTTGCCGGTTTAATCCTTGTGCAGATGATTCTCTTTACCATTCCGAGAATGCTGGATACGACGGATGTTATCCGCGGAACCTATGCCGTTCGTACCGGTACTGTCGAAAAAATCGATTTTCTCAATAACGCCATGACCGTTGACGGTGCGGTTTATTTCTACAATCCGTTGGTTCATAAGCCGCAGGTCGGCGACCTGCTGGAAATTTCGCACACCCGATATTCAGGATATATTCACGAGATGACCAAAGCGGGGCTGTCTCAAAAGACTTGAAAAAAGTCAAATGAGGCAGTTTTTTCTTCGTTTTGATTCAGTCCCTTTTTTTGCTTTTCATCCGCGCTTTCTTATTTTGAAATTTTCGAATATATCCTGTTGATTCCACTTTTTGGGGATGACAGAATAGTACGTACGATAGTTTTTCTAAAAGGAGAAGGGAAATGGCTTTTGAATCCGAAACCAACCATCGGACTGCTTTTGGTTACAGCATGAATCCGGAGCGTGAAGTCGGATTCTATGTGGTTTGCAGTGACCGAATGATCCTCGATAACATCAATTCGCTGATGAGAAAGAGAGGGATGGTCGGCATTTCGGACACCGCGGGCCGTCTGCACTACTTAGTGGATGCCAGAACCGGTGTGCCTTCCGCCGTGAAGCGAATCACGGGACAAGCTCTGAAGGGGCTGGATCACTCGTCGCTTTCGAACGCACAGTTGCTTCAGGGCGTCGAGAACGTTTTGGACCGGTACTTTCTCGACCGGATCTTGCTCGGCACCCGGATTGCCCGGTATATGCTTGTTCAGAGCGTGCGCGACCCGTCGCTCATGAGCGCGGTAACGAAGCGTTTGTATCCGATGGCCGGCAAAGAATTCGGTATCAGCGCATCTCAGGTGGAACGGAATCTTCGATACGCTTTTCGCAAGATGAGGCTGTTCGAGGAGGGGCGCCGTAATGTCTATATTCTTCGTAAACTCTTCGATGAGGTAACGGCGCTGCTGGTACGAAACCATGACTGTATCCCATATCCGGCCAGCATGTCGATATGAGACAATTCCATCCTTGCGGACATCCACAGTCCGAGGGTTTTTGTTGAAAACGTTTTTTTCGTAAAGAAAAGAAGCCCCCGAATACACAAGAGCTTCCTGTTTTCTCAGTCATGCCATCCGGAACGGATTACTTGTTGACCTTGTCCTTCAAGCCTTTGCCGGCACTGAATACGGGCGCCTTGGACGCGGGAATATTCATCGGAGCACCGGTGCTGGGGTTGCGTCCTTTGCGAGCATTACGCTTCTTGGTCTCAAAGCTTCCGAAACCGACCAATACAACTTTTTCTTCCTTGGCCAGAGCGTCGGAGATGGCGTCGATTGTCGCGTTAATCGCGGCCTCAGCCTGCTTCTTGGTGAGATCTGTTGCCTGTGCAACTGCATCGATTAGGTCTGTCTTGTTCATAGTAACGTAGCCTCCTTCAGGCGATATTCACACTCGGCTGATAATAAATGATGGAACACCATATTGTCAAGCCCGGTGTGTCGTAGTGCTCGTAAGAGCCAATCTTACTTCGTGCACGAAGCATTTTTTGCAACGTGCATCATAGACATTCTACTTCATGGAGCGGAATTTGCATAGTGGAAAAATCAGTTTTTCTTAAAGAAAGTGAATAAAATCGGTCTTTTTCGGCATATGCAATCTTCTTTTATCGGGAGATCGGAAAGAAAGACCCTGTGCGCCGAATCGACGGTTGTACTCATCACAGCCCGAAGGAAGCGTTTTTACCGTACTCGAAAAACAGACAAAGACGTGTTATAATGTAATTGGTATTTTAGATTTCGGTGTTATCAGATGATTTTTGGTCCGACGAGGCATACCACAGGCAGATGATTTCCCGGTCGACTCTTTTCATTTGAAGGAAGGACTCGCCGACTCGTTTCTTTTCTTTTTATTGACACAGCTTTTCGGATGATTCCTTAAGACAAGATTATTTGTACCGACGGCGCGGGAAAACATTTCTTTCGCTTATTGAGGTGTCGGCAGACGCTTCGGTCAGCGCGAAGAGGCGGAGGCGTTTTCTATGCCCGATCGATATTCGCATTCTTCCGGCGGCATCGTTTTCAGCAGGATGCGAAATCTGGCGAGCCAACACGAAGGAACAAGGCCGGGCGTTTCGAATCGGCTTCGTATCCTTCATGTCCGCCGATATTTCGGCCTTCAGCTGATACGCAGAAGGCTTTCACGTTTCCCGCCCGGGATGATTACCCTCATTCCGGCATCACGATGGCTGTTTGAGAACTATCACAAGCTGTACCTGAGTTTGAAGTCGTTTCAGGCAAAGGGCGGAGCGGGTTGCTTTCGCGGACTTCCGTTGATTTTAAGCGGTCCCGGAAAGGGCTTTCCGCGTATATACATGATTGCCCGTGAAATCCTTTTAAGTACAAATATGCACGTCAGTGAGGACGCGGTCATCGATCTGATCAATGAGTACCAGAAGATTCGAGTTCTCACAACGGCTGAGTTGGATCTTCTTCCGGACGCGCTGACGCTCAGCTTGCTGGATATGGTGATCGAACAGTCGAACCGAATCCTGCCCGCCATTGAGTGCAAAATCCGGGCGAACGATATCATGGATAAAGCCGCATTACACTTTATTCGTGACGAATCTGAAGGCTTTCGTTTTCTTTCCGAACGCATCAGAAAAAAGGATGCCCGAAATCATACGTACAGCTCCCATCTGATTTATCGACTGAACGCCCTGGCGATCGGCAAAAATGATATCGAGGAATTTCTTCGCGAGACGCTCGGAGAAAATCAGGGAGACGGGATGGAGCTGGTTCCGGATATTACCGAAAAGGAACGGCTGTTTGAGTCTGACTCCGAAAGCATAATCAGCGCATTGATCGAAAGCCTGAGCGAGGTGTCCGACCTCGATATCGATCGTTATTTTTCTTCCGTATCGACCCTTGAATCGATGCTCGGAAAAGATCCTTCCGGCATCTATTCGGCGATGGATGCGCCGACCAGGGGATTATACCGAAGAAAGGCCGTGCGATTCGCCAGAAGATACGGAGTGGATGAATCCTTTGTCGCGGAAGCGGTATTGAAGATCTGTCGGTATCCCCCGAAAGACGGACATTTTTCAAGTGAAAATCATGTCGGGACCTATTTGCTCGGAGAGGGCCGTCCGTACCTTTGTGCGCATTTATCCGGGAAAAGGGTTGTGCGGCGAATGCCGGCGGATATTTTCAAGTCTTTGGCGCGCGTTGCTTATTTTCTCATTATGTTGTCGTTAACAATGGCGGTCATTCCCGCGGTTTGTGTTTTTTGCGCAATTCGACTCGAGGCGTTCAGTTATCGGGAGATACTGTTTGTTCTTTCCATGATCGTTCCGGCGACCGGAATCGGTGTGTTTGCGGTCAACACCGTTTATACGAGACTGATTGAGCCCCAGCCCTGTTGTTCGATGGATTTTGAAAAAGGAGTTCCCGAATCCTGCTCTACCTTTGTGGTCATGCCGGTTATTATTTCGTCGGTGTCCGGCGCGAAAAGTATGACCGAATCCATGGAGCGACACTATCTGGCGAACCGGAGCGATCATCTGTATTTTGCACTATTGGTTGATTTTCGGGATGCTCCCGCCCAAAAAATGCCGGAGGACGACGCGATTCTTGAAGTTGCCCGTCGGGAGGTGGAACGACTCAACCGGAAACATACCGATCACAGGGATCGATTTTTCCTTTTTTATCGGGAGCGTGAGTGGAATCCGAAACAAAAGTGCTGGATGGGCTGGGAGCGAAAAAGAGGAAAACTGGAAGGGTTTAATTCGCTTCTTTGCGCAGAGGAAGAAAAACGTTACCGGATGCCGGTCGGTGATGCTTCCGTTTTTCCGTTAATTAAGTATGTAATCACGTTGGACGGGGATACCGAAATTCCTCAGGAGAGCGCGAAAAAAATGATCGGGGTCATCGAGCATCCGCTGAATCAGCCGGTTCTCGACGCCGATGCCCGAACCCTGAAATCCGGGTACGTGATCGTTCAGTCCGAGATCGGGAACCGAATTCCCGCTCCCTCCGCCGGGTTGTTTCAAGTGATGCTTTCCGGCCAGGCCGGTTTTGATCCGTACTCGACGATTGTTTCGGATGTATATCAGGATACTTTTCACGAAGGAATTTACGCGGGAAAGGGGATTTATCACCTTCGGGCGTTTCATGCTCTGTTGAAAAAGAAAATCCCGGAGAACAGTGTTCTGAGTCATGATCTTCTCGAGGGGAGCCTGACCCGGTGCGCGTTTGCAAGCGGGATTAAGCTTTTGGAGCGGGTTCCGTCACGCATCGGAGCCTATATCAAACGCGAGCATCGATGGATTCGCGGAGACTGGCAATTGCTCCCGTTTCTCATTCGGGCCGAAAGACTGAATCTGCTTTCCCGATGGAAAATGCTCGATAACCTCCGAAGGAGTGTCATGCATCCGGCACTTCTGATACTGATTCTGTGCAATCTTTTTCTGGTTCCCGGTACACCGTGGATCTGGATGATTTTTCTGTTTTTTGAGCCGGCCGTCAACATCATTCGCGTGTTTTTGTATACTTTTTTTCGAAAAACACGGCGTGTTTTCGAGCGGATATCCGTTTCGATCCTCGGTCAGAATATTTTTGACGTGATGATTCAATCCGTATACCGCTTTATACTGGTGCCCGTACGTGCCGTTTCGGCGTTGGACGCGATAGTACGGACACTGTACAGACTTCTTGTCAGTCACCGGAATTTGCTTGAATGGCAGACTGCCGACTCGGTCGAGCGCGACGCGCGCTCGTCCTTCGGCGCATATCTTCGGTTGATGTTACCGTCCGTGATGATGTCCGCCGCTTTTTTCCATGCCGCCGCATTGCCCGTATCCGTCGGTCTTAAAGCGGCCTTCGCAATATTTTGTTCCCTGTTTGCGCTCTCACCGGTGATTGCCCTGCTCTCCGAGAAACAGATTCCGAGGGAGACCCGCCTGTTTCCCAATAAAGAGCAAATCGCTCAAATTCGTCGGATCGCGGTTCGAATTAAAAGGTATTTTGCGGATCATTCGAGAGAAGAAACGCATTATCTATGCCCCGATCATTTCCAGGAGATCCCGGGCCCCAAAACGGCGGATCGGACGTCGCCGACCAACATCGGGCTCCAGTTGCTCGCGTCACTTTCCGCCCGGGATCTCGGATACTCCGGTCTGTTGAGTTTTGTTGACTCCGCCGACAAAGTAATCGAAGTGATTCGAAAGCTTCCCAAATGGAACGGACATCTGCATAACTGGTACGATACCGTTACGCTGGATCCGATCGAACCGAGTTATGTGTCGACGGTGGACAGCGGTAATTTTCTCGCGCATCTGATCACCGTCAAGGAGGGTCTGATGGAGCTCAAGGAGCTTCCGATCTTCCGACCGCCTCTGATTCAGGGCCTTTCGGATCTTCTGCTTGCCGACGAGGAGGAAATCATAGATGACATCAGCAGCAGAAAAAGAATAAGGCCCCGAAAACCCGTCTACGCAAAGGCTCCCCGGAAGCAATCCGTTATGGCGTCACTTCTTCGCTATGAGACCGAGGATTCTGTTCCCGAAGAGCGACTGGGTGTCTTCTTTATGTTTGCGGAAACGCTCCTGGTTGATCCGAAAACCTGGAGCCAGACGACAAGATTTTGTGAAGAGCTAATCCGTGATCGCGATAAACTGGCGCGCGATCAACTTTCTGATCTTCTTTTCAGTCCGGCCGAATTGGCCGAAAAAGGCAATCGAAATGCAAATATTCTGATTCGACGCATGGACAAACTGATCGGTGAAATCGACCGAATCATTGCCGCCGCCGATTTCCGACCGCTTTTCGATAACCGGAAACGATTGTTTTATATCGGATATCATGTTTCGTTGCAAAAGCCGGACCGGGGACATTATGATTTGATGGCCTCCGAGTCGAGGCTGGCAAGCTTCCTGGCGATTTCGAAGGGGGATGTTCCCAAACGACATTGGGTTCGGTTGGGACGGCCTCTGACCTTGGTCCGCGGAATGCCGGCTCTTGTTTCATGGAGCGGATCCATGTTTGAGTATCTGATGCCCAATCTGGTCCTGCGTACACCGCCGGGAACCATTATGGATTACAGTTGTCGCGCAGCGGTCGTAAGTCAGATTCGGTACGGTCGAAAGCATCATATCCCGTGGGGGATTTCCGAATCTCAATACTATATTTTCGATAACCACGCGAATTATCAGTACGGTCCGTTCGGAGTCAGTCGCATGAGACTTCAGCCCAGTTTGAAGCCCGTCAAGGTGGTTGCCCCGTATGCGACGATATTGGCTTTGGGTATTCAGCCGCGAAAGGCGCTCGCAAACATCCGTAAATTAATCCGAGAGGGGGCCGGCGCAAAATACGGTCTCTATGAGGCTCTGGATTACGGAAGTCCCGACCCGAATACGATGAGCGAACACGCAACGGTTCGCAGTTTTATGACGCATCATCTGGGGATGAGTATTGCCGCGATCAATAATTTGCTGAACGAAAATATTTTACAAACTCGCTTTCACAGAGAACCGATGATCCGGGCAAACGAAATTCTTTTGGAGGAGCGCTTTACTTCGCCGATGGTGACCATTGCCAGTATCGGCTATACCATCGATGTCGAAAGCGAACAGGCCGCCCGCGAGGAGATGCAGAGCCGTATCCTTCACACGACACATCCGGAATACCCGACTGCGCATGTGCTGTGTAACGGTCATTACCAGGTGATGATTACCTCGGAGGGCAACGGGTTTTCCGCATATGATCACATGAGAATTAATCGTTTTCGTTCCGATCGGAGGTATGGCGGAAGCGGAACCTTCGTATATATAAGAGAACCTGCCACCGGGCGTCTTTTCAGTGCAACATACGCGCCGGTCCAAATCAAACCGGATTCGTATCAGGTGATTTTTTCCCATGACAAGGCGGAGTTTCGAAGAAAGGACGGAATGATTTCGACACAAACCGAAGTGACGATATCCCCTGTGGATCCGATCGAGATTCGTCGCATCACGCTGACCAATCACGGAAACAGTCCCGTTTATCTCGAGCTGACCAGCTACCTGGAGGTCGTTGCCGATGATGCGGCGGCCGACGCGAGTCATCCGGCATACAGTAAGCTCTTTATCGAATCACAGTTTCTTCAGGAAAGAAGCCTTCTGATTGCCCGCAGGAGACCCAAATCCGAAAAGGATCGCGTCGGATATGTAATGCATTTGGTTCGAACCGATATGGACCGTTTTGCGCCGATTCGCTTCGAGACAAGCCGACAGGACTTTATCGGGAGGGGCGGTTCGACGGCTTGTCCGGAGGCGCTTATGCCGGGCAACACCCTTCCCGGAAGAGGAGGGGTATCCACCGACCCGATCCTAAGTCTTCAGATCGGAGTGACCATCGGCCCCGGAAGGAGTGTTTCGGTGAGCTTTATGACCGGATACTGTCCGTCGATGAATGCGCTTCTCAATCTTTGTGACAAGCTTGCGATCCGTATGAGCGACGAGGATATTTTCCGAATGGCCAGGACCAGCAGTCTTCTGGAAATCGAATATTTTAAGATCCGTTCCGTACAATTGAACGCGATCCAGAATCTGGTCGGTGCCATCTACTATCCGACGAATGTTTTTCGGGGCGGAACCGACGAATTGGCCGACAATAGCCTGGGCCAGAGCGGGCTGTGGCGCTTCGGGATATCCGGTGACCGTCCGATTCTTCTGCTGCGCGTTTCCGAACCGGAGGATCGAAGCACCGTAAAAGAAGTGCTCCTGGCATATGAATTTTTACGCCTGCAAAAGGTTTCAACGGATCTGATTATCTACAACGAAGCCGAAGGCGGATACGACGATTCATTACAGCAGATGATTTTTGAGGAAACCGCACAGGTACGCGTATTTGAACACAGCCTCAACCGCCTCGGGATATTTATCATCCGGGCATGCCGAATCGAAGAAGCGGAGCGGACGCTTCTTTTGTCGGCCGCCCGCATAATATTTACGCCGCAGACCGGAATCTATTTTCGAAAAATTGTCCCCGGCGGCAAGGAGAGTACAAACGGAGACGTCATTCATCTTCCCTCGGGAAATTTCCCGACGGCCGGAGGAAACGGTTTTTGCGGGCACACCGGCGAAGCGGTTCCCGAGTTTTTCAACGGGATCGGAGGATTTGTCCGGAACGGACGCGAATATGAGATCCGATTGAGTCACGGAGCAAAAACCCCGGCACCATGGCTCAATGTGATTACGAACGGCCGCTTCGGCTTTCAGATTTCCGAGATCGGATCCGGGTATACATGGAGCAAAAACAGTCGTGAAAATAAACTGACGGTTTGGAGCAACGACCCCGTTACGGATCCTCCGTCCGAGGTGCTTTATGTTCGAAATAAAAAGACCGGATTGATTTGTTCTCCCTGTGCGCTCATACCGGGTGCCGACGGATATTTTCGCGTTCGTCACGGGTTTGGATATTCGGTTTTTCAAAGGGAATCCAGAGATTGTGATCTCGAGCTTATGCTGTTTTGCTCCGCGGATGCCCCGGTCAAGCTGATGATTCTAAACATTATTAACAAGACAAATCAGTCGGCCAAATTCAATGTTGCGTTTTATGCGGAATGGGTGCTGGGTGTTTTTCGCGAAACGACGGAGCGATTTATCGTTACGGAGTATAACGGGAAATCGGAGATCCTTACGGCTCGAAACACTTATTGCACCGAAGAATCGAAAGGTGTGACATATCTGTTTTGCGACCATCCCGTTACGTATAAAACCGGTGACCGTCAAACCTTTTTCGGCCGGAACGGGAATATTTTATATCCGGAGGCTCTCGTCACGCCCGCCCCGTCGCAGTTGGGAGCCGGTCTTGATCCCTGCGGAGTGATCGCCTGCGACGCGAAGACGGCGCCTCACGGGCGGACTTGTGTCGTGTTCGGTCTCGGACACGCGGAGAATTCGGAGCGGGCGGAGATTACGGCTTCCCATTTTCGAACGCCGGGACACGCTCAGGCGGAGCTGAAAACGGTACAGAAATTCTGGGAGAAGCTTCCGGGCAATATATCGATTCGCACACCGAACCGGGCCATGGACATTCTCATGAACGGCTGGCTGCTCTATCAGGTGATTGCCTGTCGACTGATGGCACGCGCGGCTTTTTATCAATGCGGAGGCGCGTACGGGTTCAGGGATCAGTTGCAGGATGTGCTCGCAATCATGGATTACGACGCGGAAATGACCCGCCGTCACATTCTGCTTTGCTGTTCCAGGCAATTCAGGGAAGGAGATGTTCAGCACTGGTGGCATCATCCGGACGGAATGGGCGTACGGACGAAAATATCCGATGACCTTCTTTTCCTTCCGTACGCCGTCGCCGAATATATTCGACACACCGGAGACGCCGGAATCCTGTGCGAAAAGGTATCGTTTATCGAATCGGAGCCGCTGGGACCGGAGCAAAGCGAGAGCGTTTCCACACCGGTTATTTCGAAGAAGACGGGGGATGTTTATGATCATTGTGTTTTGGCCATTGAGCGAGCCTGCGCGTTCGGACGACACGGTCTGCCGTTAATCGGCGGAGGAGACTGGAATGACGGAATGAACGCGGTCGGAAAGGAAGGTCTGGGAGAGAGCGTATGGTTGGGCTGGTTTTTATATCATGTCATGGATTTGTTTATTCCGGTTTGCATCGGTCGGGGGGATCAGGCAAAAACGGAGCGTTTTCGCCGGCACATGAGCGAAATTAAGAATGCTCTCGAGCGATATGCATGGGACGGACGGTGGTATTTGCGTGCATATTACGATAACGGCCGCCCGATGGGCTCATCTCATAATGAAGAATGTATGATCGACTCAATCAGTCAGGCGTGGGCCGTCATCTCCAAGGGCTCCGATCGGAAAAGAGGCGAGACTGCGCTTCGATCCGCGCAAAATCTGTTAATCAGCAGGGGGGAAGGTATCGTGCGATTGTTGACCCCTCCGTTTGACCGGGGGGAAAACAATCCGGGATACATCAGCGGATATAATCCGGGTATTCGTGAAAACGGTGGTCAGTATACGCACGCCGCCGTTTGGATGGCGATTGCTTTTTGCGAAATCGGGGACATGGAGGAGGCATACCGGATTCTGAATATGCTGAATCCGATTCATGCGACCGCTGATTTCCGGTTGCTCAACCGTTATCAAAACGAACCGTATGCGATGACCGCGGATGTCTCCGACGGATATCCGAATGTCGGAAGGGGCGGATGGAGCTGGTACACGGGCGCCGCGGGGTGGATGTATCGGGCAATCCTGAATCCGTTCCTCGGATTGAAAAGAGAAGGGGAGTATCTGGTGTTTTCACCGAAAAAAGCGATTCCTTTCGACCGGTATCAGATTGAGTACCGCTTCGGATCGACGATTTATGAGATTGCTTTTGAAAAACGAACGGACTTTGACGAAGCCGTAACCATCTACTTTGAGGGAAAAAAACAGAAAAGTCATCTGCTGAAACTGGTAGATGACGCCTCTGTTCACCATGTCGAGGTTCGTTTCTAATCCGGCCGATTCAATCGGCGAGAAGATGGAAACGGATCGGCAACACTATTGCTTGTTGCTCCGGGTCATGATATTGTAATCATTACAGATTAACCCCCGAAAGGAGGAATGCATATGACAAAGATTACCAAAGAAATGATTATCGCCGATGTCCTGAATCTACATCAGGGAACGGTTCCGATATTTCTTCAGAACGGCCTTCATTGTCTGGGCTGTGCGATGGCAAGCGGCGAGACGATTGAGGAAGCGTGTGCGGTTCACAACATGAACTGCGATGCATTAATCGACGAACTGAATCGTTTTTTCGAAAAGGCGGAAGAATCCGGAACCTGACATGTATTTCCGACCCGGGATTCGTTTGATATTCGGGGATCCTTATTCGGTCGGATCCATTGACTCAAGAGAGCGGCGCGGAGTCGGGGTCTTCCCGTTTCCGGGTCGCTCTTTCCATGTCCCGGGGTCCGGCCGACGGAAGGATTACATGAAACGAAGAGCCTTCTTTTTCGACACTGTCCGCCCAAATGCGGCCGCCGTGCTTTTCAACGATGCTTTTCACGATGGAAAGGCCGAGACCCGAGCCGCTTTTGTGGATGGAAGCATTCGTTGCACGATAGAACCGATCGAAAATATACGGGAGCTCGGAAGAAGGGATCCCGATCCCGTTATCGCTGACAATAATGTGCACGGAGTCGCCGCCCAGCATCGCGAGTTCCCGGAATGCGCGGATGTTGATTTTGCCGTCGTCCGCCGTATAGCGCATCGCGTTGACGATCAGGTTTTCGAAAACGCGTAACAGCCGGTTCGGATCACCCATTACCGTGAGCATATCGTCCTTCGGAAGATCCAGATGTAGTTGCTTGTTTGAGCCCTCCGATTCCATCAGATACAATTCGTACAGATTGTCAATCATATCCCGAAGATTGACCGTTTGGGTTTTTATGTCCGCGGGATCGGATTCCAGCCGCGTCAGTTGGACCAGATCATCGATCAATTGCTCCATTTGAACGCTTCGTGTATGCATGTTGGTCAGATATGTCCGGATCGTATCACGCGGTGTATTGGCCTTCGCGTTCATAATCAGCTCAATGTACCCGCGGATTGCCGTAATGGGCGTGCGAAGATCGTGGGAAACGTTGGACATCATCTTTTTTCTCGCTTCCTCATTTTTGATCAGCATTTGATTGGTGGAAACGAGCTCCGCGTTGACGCGGGCGATGCTACGGGTCTTCTCCTGCACCGCGTTTTCCAGTTCGACGGTGAACCGTTTGATTTGGTTAAAGTTGTTGACGTATCGTATCGTGAAGTATATGGCCGTTCCGAAAATCATTAAAACGATTCCGACGGAATGAAGGGGAATGAAAAAGATCTGAGGTGATCGAATAATCATCGTCGAAAAAATGATGCTTGCCATCGCGGCTGAAATCAGATAAAAAGTTCCTTGCTCCGGATAGCGCGGAGTCATGTACAGAACACGTAGAAAATTATAGGAGTTGATGATCGTGACGAACGTGGAGTTCGCGATCACCGAGGAATTATAATACAGCAGATCCGGACGCATCCAATACACGGCCAAAAACGCGCAAACCATCGTTGCAATCAATACGATATCCCAGTTTTTGATCTTTGCGAAAAGACTGTCGTCATTTTTGGGATACAGGGAGGAAAAGTACAATGCCGCGTTCAGGGACATCAGAAGGAAGAATGTGGTCTGCAATAATTTGTTCCAATTGCCCGGCATCGGATTGAAAATTTTATCGCTGAATTCGTAACTGATCGAGATCATGATGATGAGGATGAAAAAATAATACTTCAGTTTACGGCGAAATGTAGATGACACGTAAAAACCGGTGATAATCAACAGCACGAAAAGGGTCACGACACCGCTGATCCACATTTTTGAAACGGTGTCGATGGCGTCGATTTGCTCCGGAGTCCCGATGGCCGGAGGGACTGCGATACCGCCGAACGGGGAGGAAAAATTCGAGCAGGGGATGATGATATCGATCATCCCGTCCTCCGAGGGACTGACCCGTATATCCGAATACGCCTCTTCGTTTTCATAGCCATCCACGGACTCGGATATTTTGCCGAAAGACGCAAGCAGCTTCCCGTTTGCGTAAATTTTCGCTGCATGATTGATTTCCGGGAAATCCATTGCGATGACGCCCGAATCGGGTGCGATTCGGATTGCGATGCGATAGGTGCCGTACCCGAATTCGGACATCACCGGAACCGATTCGGAAGAGGGTTCGGCAGAAAGACCGAAATGTGTCCATCCGTTCGTTGAGATGGATACGTTCGTATAATGAGGATATGCGGAAGCGGGCGTAATCCTTTCGAACGAAGGGCCGGGACCGTCCGAATCGACGGGATATCCGAAATCCTGAGGGGTCAGCAGCTGATTCGGATAAAACGTCCATCCGGCGTTAATATAATTACGACCGTCATGCTCAAAGGACCAGTGCTGAAGGTCAAGGACCCCGCTTTCCTCGTCCGTGACCAGATGGATGCCGTGACGTTGATTGGTCAGAAGAACAAAGACATAGATAAAAAGAAGGACAATCAAAAAGACGACCGTACGCACAAAAATACGCAGGACCTTTTTGTTGTCCGTCTTTTCCAGAAGCGCGTCATTTGTCATTTTGCTTATCGGCCGATGTGCGTGCGTTTACTCCGGACGAAGGGTATTACGAATCGGCGGGTACGCGAAGGAATATCCGCTGCCCCACTCGGTTTTCACAAACAGCACGTCCGGAGCGGCCTTCTCCATCTTCTTTCTCAGATAACTGATATTCACCATGACCAGATGATTGTCGCACATTCCGTCGTCACCCCAAACCACGGAGTAGATCCGGGAGAAGGGAACGATTACGTTCGGCGTTTCGGCCAAGAGACGGAGAATGTCAAATTCACGGTTTGTCAGGTGAACCTGCTTGCCGTTCAGTATGACCTCGCGGGACTTGATGTTAATCGTCAACGGCGGATAATCCATCAGGAAACCGTCTGCCGTCATGTTTCGACGGATATGAGCCGAAATTCTGGCGGACAGCTCCTGGAGACTGTAGGGCTTGGTCATATAGTCGTCTCCGCCGACCTTGAATCCGGTAATCTTATCCTCGAGTTGATCTCGGGCCGAAAGGAAGATGATCGGCGCCTTCGTATACACGCGAAGCTTGGAGGGCAGATCATATGCACTTCCGTCGGGAAGCATGATATCCAACACAATACAGTCGAAAGAGTTGGTCGCAACCTTCTCAAGCGTCTGCGTCATCGTCGTCGCAACGCCTACTTCATAACCTTCGTTCTCAAGATAAGCTTTGTTTACTTCCAGAATATCGGTGTCATCATCAACCAGTAACAACCTTTGCTTTGCCATAAATCCACCACCTTTGGGAGTCAAAACGACTGCCCCGAGGGCAGACGTCCTATGTGTAAGCCTATTCCTATGCTCAATTATATACCAACTTATCAAAGATTTAAAGAGTACAAAACCTTTTGAAGATATATAAATGAGGAATTCTTGCAAACATTCGGTGAACATGGTAGAGTAAAGAAGAACAAATGTTCTATTTGTTCCGATCCGTCCGTTTGACTCGGACTCGATCAAATGATGAAATGCTGCGGAAAAGAAGGGGTTCTATTGGATCGGAAAATTTTACACGTGGATCAGAATTGCTTCTACGCTTCGGTTGAAATGGTCAATCATCCCGAGTTCCGGGACGTGCCCTTGGCGGTCGGCGGGGACGAGGAAAAGCGTCACGGAATCATCCTGGCCAAAAACAGACACGCAGCCGCCTTTGGAATCAAAACGGCCGAAGCGATCTGGCAGGCGCGACAAAAATGCCCCGGACTGGTTGTCATTCCGGCGAACCATGAGCAGTATATGTATTACTCGGCAAAGCTTTTCGATATGTATTGTCAGTATACCGATCGCGTCGAGCCTTACGGACCGGACGAGTGTTGGCTTGATTTGACCGGTGTGGCGGGGGTCGGTGACCCGGTTCGGATTGCCGATGAAATAAGGATGCGCGTACGCGAGGAACTGCACTTAACCTGCTCGGTCGGTGTAAGCTTTTCCAAAATTTTTGCCAAACTCGGATCGGACTACAAGAAACCGGATGCGACAACATGGATATCCCGCGATAATTATCGGGAAATTGCCTGGCCTCTTCCGGTCGGGGACCTTCTTTTCGTCGGTGAAGCCACCCGAAAAAAGCTCGAAAAAATAAATATTCGTACCATCGGAGCGCTCGCGACCATGTCACCCGAATATTTGCGGGACTATATGGGGATTAACGGAGTTAAGCTTTGGCTTTCCGCAAACGGGGAAGAGAATCTGCCCGTGGCGCATTGCATGCGGCAAAGGGAAATGAAATCGATCGGAAACAGCACGACCACCGCAAGGGATATGTTGGACGAAAAGGATGTCTGGCAGACGATTGTTGCGTTGTCGGATCAGGTTTCCGGAAGATTGCGAAAGCATCATTTTCAGGCACAAACGATTCAGATATGGGTTCGGGGATCGGATCTTCACGGTTTTGAGCGACAAAAACGGCTCTTTGCCCGTACGGACCAAACGGATGAAATTGCAAAGACCGCAATGCGTTTGTTTCGCGTCCACTATACTTGGGATCGGCCGGTGCGGAGCATGGGCATTCGTGCGACACAGCTTGTCCCCTCCGATTCGGGGCGGCAAAGATCGCTTTTTGACGCCGATTTCGGTCCATCGGGCGCGGCAGACATCGATGCCGTAATCGATAAGATCCGAATGCAGCACGGCGTATTGTCGATTCGACGCGGGATTCAGGTAAAGTGCGACTCCGGACTCATCGAAAACGGTGTCCTGGAGGAAAATCGGGGCGGATTTTCGGCAATCCGGGGTTTCGCGTCCCGTTAAAATCTCAGCTCGGACCGGGCCGCGCGAAACGGGTTCTCTTGAATCAATCGGTGTTTTATACTATGATGCAAGGAGGCGGGTTCCGTTGCGATCGGCGATTGATTCGTCAACGGAATTCCCGAAAATCCAAAACGTCCGGAGGAGAGCATTATGTGGAAAGAGGTCAATCCCGAAATTGTTCAAAAGGTGATCGACCGGGAGAGAAGGGAAGCGCAGAAAAAATTCTGGGCGTTTTTTCTTCTGTGGGTGGTTTTATGCATGCTCTGGATCATGGGTATCTTGCCGCGTGCCGAGCTGTACTCGCTGTCTCTTCGAACCGTACAGATCAGTTATATGATCCTGCTTGCACTGCTTGCGATCATCTTCTTGGATGTAATTGCGGATTACAACCGTCGAGTCGCCACATTCAAAAACGCAAAATACATGATGACGGTACCCTGCAAGCAACGTGACCGGCTCCGGGCGAAAGGCAGTTCCGATTTATTTCAGGGGCATTTTGTATCGTTTGAAAAGTCCGGGAACAAGGATTCCGGGTGGGTTCCCGTATCCCCGGAGTTCTATGAAAAATGCACAATCGGGACCGAGATGCTGATTGTTGCCGCGGATCAGGCAGATCCGATGAAAATGTTTGCCCTCGACCCCGAGGAGTACGATTCGGATCTTCTATGAGCGGCGTGAAAATACCTGCTTCGAATCAAACCGATGAAAATTCCCGCGCCTTACGGGTCTGGGTGGCCGGGAATGCGGTTTTAGACATCACGCCGGTTTTTCCCGCTTCTGCGGCGGACCGGAACGATTTCCGGGACGAGCTGGTTCCCGGTCGCCTGATTCCGATGAACGGCGTGGATATTCATGCCGGAGGAGCGTGCTGCAATACGGGAGCCGCTCTTCGTTTTTATGGCTTTGACGTAGAGATTTCGGCGGGTATCGGTTGTGATGCTTTCGGCGATATTCTTTCCGGCCTGATCCAAAAATGCGGGCTGAGCGGAAACCTGACACGGATGGAAGGTGCGAACACATCATACACGGTGGTCCTGGCGCCTCCGAATACCGACCGGATATTCCTTCATGATCCGGGAGCCGGGGATTATTTCGACTCCTCTCATGTCCCGGAAATACCCGCCGAGTCTCCGGCGTTATTTCATTTCGGATATCCTCCGTTGATGCGGAAAATGTATGAAAAAACCGGAGAGGAGACGGTTCGTCTGTTCCGGCGTTTTTCATCACACGGAATTCCGACTTCTCTGGATATGGCGATGGTTTCCGGGGATTCGCCGGCGGCTTCGGTGGACTGGACGGCGATATTTAAGCGATTGCTACCTTTTGTCGATTATTTTCTTCCCAGCCTGGAGGAGATTTGTTTTTTCATTGATCCGAACCGATATCATCAATGGAAAAAAAGATGCGGCGAGAACGGTAATATTCCCGAGGATTTATCGATTAGCGAAGATATTGCTCCGCTGGCGGAGCAATTGCTCACGCTCGGAGCGGGCGTGGTCGTCGTGAAGTGCGGAGCATACGGAATCTACTACCGTACGGCGGACAAAAAACGACTGACGGAGACCGCGAAACGCATCGGACGCAGCGCGGATGAGCTTTGCGACCAAGCCGGTTTTGTTCGTGCATTCCGTGCGGATCATTTGGTTTCGGCCAACGGAGCCGGCGACGCCGCGGTCGCCGGTTTTCTTGCGGGAATCCTCCGGGGTCATTCGCTTGAGGAGTCTGTTCGTTTGGGCGCCGCATCGGGTGCGTGCAGTGTCGGAGGTTATGATGCGGTCGGATCTCTTCTTCCGATCCGGGCGCTTATGGAAAAAATTCGGGACGGCTGGCCTCCGGGCAGAGAGATCAGAGCGTAGAAATGTTTATTTAATATCTCTTCGGGTAAATGAATCAAAGGAAATATACAAAAGACAAGAGATTAATACGAGCAGATACACCGAAGAAAACAACAGCCCCGGACGATAAGAAGCTGTCGTAGCCATCTGCATTTGCCGAATCATATCCGGAAGCATGTTGTCGGCAAAAGGAAACAAGTCGGAGTGCAAATCAAAATTCAAAAACGGCACGAAATCCATCCATCTTTTTCGAATACCGAGCAAGGCAAACAGTTGCGCGATATTGCCGGTGAACAGATACGACGCGAGCGACAAAGCAACGGATAATGCCGTGTTCCGGAGCACCGTGGATAGCATGAAAGCGAACAGGAGGAAAACAAACAGATCGACGCTTCCGATCAGAACGGAAAGGAAAGAATACACAAAGTAAGGAAGGGTGGCGACGTTTCCGTTATTTATGTACATATAGTCTCCCATACTGTCCGGACCGAACACGACAAGGGACATCAGCCGGTATAGAAACGAAAGAATGAGCAGTGATCCGACCATAATCGAGAGAAGAGAAAGAATTTTTGCCGTGAATATTTTCCACCGTCGAACCGGCGCAATGATCAATGATTTGATCGACCCGGTTGCTATTTCCTGAGAGACCGCGCTTCCGGCAAGAACAATAATCATCACGGCGATGATAAATTTTCCGAACGAAACGGAAAAAAAGTTGGACAAACCGGCCATGACCGAATTATCCTTGTTTACAAAAACACCGGATATTACCTTGTGCTCTTCAATCGCGATCTGATCGGAAAGATTTTTTTGCTCTTTCGGAGAAAGGGGAACAAGTCTCTCGCCGGAAAAATCGTATACATAGGAGTAACCGGAATCCAAAGAATCCTTCAACTCTGTAACATAATCGAGCGATTCGCGTAAATGCCCGTAATCCACTGTGCCGTCGGTCCCGCCGCTGGGATCGGCTTTGTACATCAAATCCATTTTTGAAGATAAAACCTCAAATAACCGGTCACGATCACCCTGTATGGAACTCAAATCATACCGGAGCTTTTCCTTGTGCATGGAAACAAATGATTCAAAATCGTGGTTTTGAGGAAAAGCATAGATCCGATCAATACTTTCCTTACAGAAGGATAAGTATTCATCCTGTTCGACGGAGCGAAGATCGGAAGGAATTTTTTCAAGTTCACGGATCGTTCTGCGGTATTGAGGCAGTGTTCCGATCGCTTCCACCACAAAATTCACCACGGTTTGGTCGGTATAGCCCGACGCAATCAATAAATTCAACCGTTCAAGCTCAAATTCGGATTCGGCTTTACTGTCCAACAGTTCGATTCGTCTTTGATTGGGACTCCCGTCGGTACCGATATTTTCAAGTTCTGTCTCGATGCGCTTGATTTGAGCGACGACAATATTCCGATCATCTTCCGCAGACGTCATGTATTCATCCCCCGTAATGCCGATAAAATAATCAGACACACGAATGATCACAGGGATGAAAACGCATCCGAGTATAAGAACGCATAACAAAACCAAAGTGCTGACCTTACGAAGTATCTTTGTCATCTCGTTTATGTATAAAAGGAAAATTTTACGCAACGGTAATCCCTCCTCCCGTAATCTGCATATATGCGTCTTCCAACGTGCCTTCCGTACGGCTGACGGCAAAAATATCGACCCCCGAGGCCGTAAGTGTTCTTATTATCCCGGGAACTTCTGTTTTTTCCGCGCAGATACCGAACGATTCTTCCGTAACGTCGGAAATTTTTCCGTCGAAAGCGGAACCGAGGGATTCGATCGCCGTTTTCGGCGATGAAACGACAAATTTATATTGCCCGACGGCCAACGATTTGAGTTCATCGACGAGTTTGATGTCCAAAAGTCTTCCTTTGTTGATGATCCCGACCCGGTCACACATCATTTGCATTTCGGACAAGATGTGACTGGATACCATAACGGCGACGCCTTGCTCATGAGCCAGTTTTCGAAGGATGTCCCGAAGGTCCTTGATTCCGACCGGATCCAGTCCGTTGGTCGGTTCATCCAAAACCAGGACCGCCGGCTTGTGAACGATCGCCTGCGCCAATCCGATTCGTTGTTTCATACCTAAGGAGTACTTCTTGACTTTGTCTTTTGCCCGATCCTGCATGCCGACCGTACGAATCACTTCGTCAATTCTCTCGCGGGGCACGTTTTCATGAATGCGGGCGTACATGGTAAGGTTGGTAATCCCGCTGAAGTCACGGTACATTTCGGGATTCTCAACGATACCGCCCAGCCCGGACATTGCGCGCTCATATTCCTTTTTCCGGTCAAAACCGTTGATTTCAATCGATCCCTCGTCCATGGAAAGAAAGCCCATGATCATTTTGATCAAAGTGGATTTGCCTGCTCCGTTCGGTCCGAGGAATCCGAAAACCTCTCCCGCATGAAGGTCAAAGGAGACATGGTTCACCGCAATGTTTTTCCCGAAAGCTTTCGTTGCGTTTTGTATACGCATCGCTACCTTTTCTTCACTCATAGTACGCTCCTTATCCGTTGAATGTATAAGTCAAATCGTAAGATAATCGATAGGTATCGTACCGGGAGATAATCCAACGATCTCCTTCCCGGAAGAAAAAAATCTGCTCATCAAAATTGCCGGAAGATTCTCCGCTTTCGCCGTACATATCCGTATACTTGATATTGTCGCGCGTTTTAAAGGCAAGAGAAGCCTCATCTTTATAAACGGAAAACTTGCCGAATCGGATAATCTCGGGATTTGTCTCCGTTATGTATCGACCGTTGAATATCTGTTGATAGTAAGATTGAATCAGGTGGTTCAACGCATATGTCCGTGCAATCCATTGCGATGAAAAATAACGATCAAGTGTTTCACGGTTTTGGGAATAGTATTCATCCAATATCTCGTTTGCCAGAGTGCCGGAATATTCCACTGCGGTGTCGTATCCGTAATCCGACTCTTCATATACTTCGTGCATTATCCCTTCATTATGGGCGTCGTAGTAATCATCACTCGTCGGCATCAAAGAAATCGACGGTCGCTTATCTTCCGGAATAACAGGGGCCGACCTTGTGTCCGCGAGAAAACTCGCCGTCATCGCCTGAAATTCGGATTCAAGCCTTCGGTCCGCCTGATCCTGAACAAACAGGTAGATGAGAACGCCTGCGAGTAAAAGGACGAATACGATCAGGCCGCGGTTCGTCAGTCGAAGTATTTTATTCATTTTTTCCTCCGCAATACGCCGTGGACATCCGCGAAAATCGAACCGAAATTCGGGCGTTATTCGCGAATAACCGGCGAGTCAATCCCAACCATTGTATCACTCGGATGAAATTGAGGAAACCTGAAACCATTAAATAATTTTGAATAAATTTGAACGAATCCGGATTCGTTTATCTATTCCTTCGTCCGGTGAATTGACTTCACGAAAAATACGGTGAGGCTTATGTTATAGTATCATCATAGGGGAAAAAGATTAAAGAAAAGCCCCGGGAGAATCAATGGGATGAGGAATACCGAGGAAAAGAAATGTTTTCACTGATTGACCGACTGATTGAAAAGCTCGGACTGACCGGGCTTTTCGCGCAGATACTGACCTATTCGTTGCGAGCCGCATTTGTCATTTTTCTTTGCTTCGCGGTTTTTTTTATTGCCAAACGATTGGCTGACGCCGTTTTCTACCGAATCCCCGCGGTACGGAAAAGCACCGTCGCGGAAATCATCAAGCGAAGAAAACTCATTCCCAGAACGATGCACTTGATTACGCCCTTGATTATTCAAATCAGTGCGCATGGTTTCGGTTCCGCCGAACCCTATATCATCAAGGCGGTAACCGTATATACCGTCATCATTCTTGTCTTGGTCGTCGATTCGGTCCTGGACATCGTCGATGATTTATACCGAAGAAACGAAATCGCCAAGCGTCGTCCGATCAAAGCCATTTTGCAGGTGGTCGAAATCATTGTAATCGTCGTGCTCGGTATCGTGATCATTGCGTCATGGATCGGACAAAGTCCTCTGGTCTTACTGTCCGGATTCGGCGCGATTGCGGCGGTTCTCTCCTTTGTCTTCAAGGACACGCTTCTCGGATTGATTGCCGGCATTCAGCTGACGTCCGACGATATGGTTCGAATCGGGGATTGGATTGAGGTGCCCGGGCACAACGTGGACGGAACCGTGACCGACATCAACCTGATCTCCGTGAAAATCGATAATTTTGATAATACGACCAGCACCATACCCGCGTACACCCTGATTACAACCACATTTAAAAACTGGAGAAAAGTCAGCCAAACCGGCGGGCGGCGAATCAAGCGATCCGTCCATGTCGATGTAAACAGCGTCCGGTTCTGCAGTGAGCGGATGTTGGATAAATTTTCGAAAATTCGTTTTCTTGAGTCCTATATTCGCGAAAAGCGGGATGCGGGACGAGAACCGGTCGAAGGAGATAAACCCGACTCAGAAGCGGCCAACGCTTTGCATCTGACGAATATCGGCGTTTTTCGCGAGTATCTTCACCGATACCTGTTCCATCACCCGGATATTCGACAGGACATGATGGTTCTTGTGCGGCAACTTTCGTATGACAGCCGGGGAATCCCGATCGAAATCTATGCCTTTTCCGCAAAAACCGATTGGGAGGAGTACGAGGGTGTTCAGGCGGATATTTTTGACCATGTGTACGCGATTGCTCCCGTTTTCGGGATATCGCTGTTTCAGGAGATCAGCGGAGGAGATATCCGTGCGATGCGAGAATAGTAAACGAATTCCGCTTCAACAGGCCGAACCGAAAAAATATAATCCGAATCACTCGCCGATGATCTTGATCAAAACGCGTTTATCGCGTTTTCCGTCAAACTCAAAGTAAAAAATCTGTTCCCATGTCCCGAAATCCAGATCTCCGTTCGTGATTGCCGCAACAACCTCACGGCCCATGATCGTTCGCTTCAGGTGCGCGTCCGCATTGTCTTCGTAACCGTTGTGATGATATTGCTCGTACGGTTTTTCGGGAGCCAGCTTTTCAAGCCAGAGCTCGTAATCCCGATGTAGTCCGCTCTCATCGTCATTGATGAATACGGACGCGGTGATGTGCATCGGATTTACAAGGACCAAGCCTTCGCGAATTCCGCTTTCACGGATTGCCTCCCGCACTTTGGGGGTGATATTTATGATCCCGCGTCGCGAAGGAATCATAAAATGCAGTTCCTTTCGATATGATTTCATGAAGATATCAACTCCTTTTCGACAGATTCAAGCGCAAAAACATCATAGTGCATTTGAGAATCAATGTCGAATTCGTAAACAAATTTTTTCCGTAACGTTTTGCTCTCAACGTCTAAACTGGCGAAAGCCTTGACCCATAGGCATTTGGCGATTTTATGTTTATAATGCACAAAAATCAAAGATGAAAAACGCCGATTGTTGTGAAAAAGCCTTGACAGGATGCGTGTCCATGCTATAATTAAAACAAGCTCCAGGGAATACTAGAGAACACCGATTCCTTGAAGGAGTGCCGCCACACCGGACGCAATGATCATTCGTATCGGAGATCATATCAAGGTAGCGAGTAGGAGCGTTGGGAAGTGGAAAGCGAATAGCGATTGACGGTACGCGAAGGCGGACACAAGTCGCGGGCATGGGCGCAATGAGTCAAGATCTTACGGAAGGAACGAGTAGGTGGAAGCCGAGTCGCGATGTCCGGGGGGTCGGAAGGATTGAAAGGCAAAGGTGAAAGCCGGCACCGAGTAGGTTCGGAATCAGAAGGATGGAACGGCGAGGGCATTAGTTCGAACCAAGTAAGTCCGCGAAGATACGGTTCATTCGTCAGGCTATTGAGATTCGCAGATAATAAAGGGCAACCGGAAACAGTCGGAAGTATCGAATAGGTTCGCTGGAGCCCCTTTTTGTCCCTTAACGGGACCGGAAATAGAAGCACCCGCCGTTATCCGGCGGGTGCTTCCTGTTTTCGAAGAGAATGAATCACGTAAACGCCGGTCATATATCCACAATAACTATCAATTACGGATGATCCAGTTCGCCGATGTACGGCAGATTCCGCCATTTTTCGTCGATGTCCATTCCATACCCGACGAGCCAGGAGCGGCTGACTTCAAATCCGTAATACGCAATCGGAACGTTAATCAATAAACGATCCGGATTGTATAGAAGAGTACAAACTTTCACATCAATCGGTTTTCGGGCCTCAAGGCTCTGAATCAGATAGGCGGTCGTAAGCCCGGTTCGGATAATATCCTCGATGACCAAAACATGTTTACCGGTGATATCCAAATCCAAATCCTTGGTAATCCGGACGATTCCCGTACGACTGGTTGTATCGGGGATGTTTCCGATGGATATCATATCGACACCGATCGGGATGTCAATCTCTCGGGTAAGATCGGCGAAGAAATACATGGAGCCTTTGAGCACCGCAATCAGCACCAACTCTTTATCGCGATAATCCTCGGAAATTCTTTGCCCAAGCTCCGCAGCCTTTTTTTGCAGAGTTTCCTGAGAATAAATAATCTGTTTGATGGACGGATCGCTCATTGCCTTCTCTCCCGATACTTAGTTGCCGAACGATTTGAACCGTTCGATCAGCGAGATGAAATCTTTCTTGTATACGATTCGGATGTTAATCCCGGGGTAGAGCTCGCGCACCTTCTTCAGTTTTCTGTTTTTTTCGGTGACATACCTCTGGCTCATGGTCGTCAGCTCCAGGTATGTGTCGAATTTCGGCAGGTAGAAATCCGGACTGAAGGCCAAGGTAATGTTCCCTTCGGCATCCCATTCGACGGGGAAGGTTTTTGGCTCATATTTCCACTCGATTTGGTACATGTCCAGAATCCGGGCAAACTCGGCCTCGGACGGATTTCGGAAGACGGACAGCTCGGTCATATGGTCCAAAGTATCGGATTCCTCATTTTCGCTGCGCATACGAAATCGCAATTCGTGCTCCTGCTGAAGGGCGACCAGAGAAGTGACGCATTCATCCTCGCTTAACATGCCCGTATTCAGGGTAATATGATAATGCGCCGGGTCGGTTAAATCAGCTCCGAACACCGTGGAAACGAAACGTTTATGCTTCTTGTCCGCCACAGAGAGGATGGAGCGTGCCTCCTCCTCCGTTACATGAAACTGCTTGCGAATCCGATTCAGGCGCGTCCGCTCGGGCGCGATGACCCGCACGTGGATGGCACGGGCGTCGTCCGCAAAAATGACCTGTGAGCCGAATCCGACGAGTATAGCGGACTGAATGCCCGCCAAATCATAAAGGGATTGCTCGAGAAGATCTTTGTATGTACCCTTGCCTTCCACTTCCGTCAGGTAAAACTTCGCGCTCTCATTTAACATGTGTCGTTGTGAAGCGTCGGCAAATTCGGCAAAAAATCGGTCGATCAGATGACTTCGAGTAATCAGTTCCCAGTCTAATTTACGTGCGAGCGACTCGGCAATCTCGTCTCCGAGACTTCCCATTTGTCTGGATATCGTGATGATCGGCAATGAATTTCTCCCTTCGGAAGAAAAATTTGTGCTCTCGGACCGGACGTTTTCCGACGTCTTTGACCGTCGATATCGACAAGCATTTCTCCAATAAAATTATATCATATCGATCTGCTGAAGACAGAAAACAAACCGGCATATTTCATCATGGAATACGGGGGGCGTGCGATTTTCGGTTTTCGGAAGGATCGTGAGTTTCGACGCTTTTCGTTTCGGTTGAGAACACAAGCCGGAGAAGGTATAATGAATAAGGACTTGATACGCTTAAACGGAGGAATGTGTAATGAAAAAGAAGATATTAATTCTGTTGTTGGTTTTTGCGCTTGTGTTTCCCGTAACGGGATGCTTTGAAAAAGCAACGGTAGAGAGCCTTTTAAAGGACGCCGCGGAAAAACTTGAGAAAACGGAATCCTATGAATTTACGGGAGAGCTCGATATTGACGTTAGTATTGAGATTCAAACGATGAGCGTGGGTGTGCTTGCGGAAGGAAAGGCGGATGTAAGTGTCACCGAAGACGCGACTCATATCAAGGGAAGCGGATCCGTTAAGGCGATGGATGAAAACGAGGATGCCGAATTCGAAATTTACATGATGGAAGGAAAAGACGAAATAACGGTGTACGCCGATATGGGAGAAGGATGGACCAAGAGCGTAACCGAGGACGAGGATGAGGTCGATGATGTCCTCATGGTTCTGGAGGCCGTGAAAATTCACAACCTGATTGATATTCTTTCCGATCATGATGATGATCTGGAGCTCGCGGACGATACCGAAAAAGTAGGAAAGAATAAAGCATATGTAATCGAGGGAACGGTTTCGGGAGAATATCTCGAGGATTTACTGAAATCCATTGATGTCGACGAGATACAGGACGAAGTGGATTCCATGCTCGAAGAAACGGATGTTGATTTTTCCGACTATGAAGTGGAAATTCGTCTGTTGATTGACACGAAGACGAAACTGCCCGTATCTCTTGAATTGGATTTTGCGGACGCCGTCACAAAAATCGTCGAGGAAGTGATGGAAACCATGATGGGATTTCAGAGCATGTACGATGACGAAATGGATTACGAGGATTATGACGAGGATTATGACGAGGATGACGAGGATGACGAAGATGACGAGGATCCGGCGGACGAAATCAGCGTCAAGGTAAAAACATGCCGGATCGAATTGGAGTTTGCATCCTTTAACGAAGTGGATGAGATCGAAGTGCCCAAGAAGGTTCGCGACTCCGCGAAAGAGAATGAAAACGGCTTGCTGGACGGAGATATGATCGATGATGTAATCGACGAAATCGACGTGTAGATGAGTACGACGGATTTTGGTACGTCATGAATGGAAAACCGATGATACGAGTCGCCCGCAAGGGCGACTCTTTTTCCAAATAACGAAGCGCCATATCTGTCTCCGAATGAGTGAAAAACTGAATATCGGAGTATAATGAGGACGTGTGGAAGAAAGGAAGCGGGCAGGGAGCCCGGCTCGGCAAGTCGCAATGATCGAAGAAAAAAGAAGCATCATCAGCTGTATCGTAATCGTCTTTTTTGCCGTATTGTGCGTCGGGGTGAGTTCCTGTGCCATTTCCGTGAAGACGGATCCGGAGGCATCCGTTGAAACCACAACCATCGAATCGGAGGATACGGCGTTTCCTTCCGAAGTTCAAATCAATCCGGATGCATCGGGCAGTCTGGAGCGTTCGAAGCAAATTCAAAAATATCTGAATTCGGTAGAATACAACGGAGCCGTTCTTGTGCAAACGGAAAACGAGGTGATTTTCGAGGGCGCGTACGGTTTTGCAGACCATAAAAACCTTTCTGAAAACCAAATCGGAACGGTTTTTGAAATCGGGTCGATTACCAAACAGTTCACGGCCGTCGCGATTATGATGCTTGCGGAGCAGGGAAAACTGAGTTTAGATGATACTTTGGCAAGTTATATTCCGGATTATCCTCGGGCGGATGAGATAACGATCCTCAATCTGCTTAACATGACCTCCGGAATCCCGGACTATATTACATGCGGAGCCCTCGGATTGAGTTATCACGATATCGAAGAAGCTTCCCCGGAAATGATTGATGAAATAACGGAAATCGTCGGCAGGGAATATTCACGGGAAGAAATCATCCGAAAGATATCGGACTACGAGCTTTTGTTTGAACCGGGCGACGACAGTTTTTACAGCAATACGAATTATTTCTTCTTGGGCATTATCCTCGAAAAGATAAGCGGAACAACGTTTTTCGACTTTGTCGAAACGAACTTTTTTGTACCGCTTGAGATGAAAAATTCGTCTGCGGATTCGCGGGACATTTCTTCTTCGGGTATTTTTCGCATCGCAAACGGAAGGGTTTATCTTCCGCACACCGATCGCTCGTTGAGTTTTTCCGCCGGATCGATCTGCTCGGACATCAGGGATTTGCTCCTGTGGGAAAACGCCTTGATGGAAGGCCGTTTTCTGTCTCCGTCGGGATGGGACAGCGTTTTTGATCCCGGAGCATTTAACTACGGATTCGGATGGAGAATCAACGGGGATTATTATTATCACGGAGGTCAAACCGCAGGATATAACACATTCGTTTTGATTGAACCGTCCTCAGCAACCGTTATCATCGCGTTGTCCAATATCCAGGGCACGGACGGGTATTTTTCCGAAGGTGTCGTTCGATCGGATCAAGTGGGTTTTGAAATCTATTCAATTATGCAACATTCCGACACGGAGAAAATCAATGAAAACCGAGGGTATGAACCGGATGCGTAAAATCGACAGGAATGTATATCCGGTCATCCGGGGGCGTTCTCGAGGAACCGGTGAGTTCAAAATCCGAAGGCACAGCGATTCATAAAAAAAGGAGAAGATTATGGACAGAAAAGGCGGAAGCGGAAACAGAAAGAAAAGAGTCACCACCGGTTCATCCGGAGGCGGCATCTATAAAAGAGGCTCGGGATTGAACCGACCGGACAGAAAACCCGTCGGCAACGCTTCGGCATACCAGGAGCGCAGAGAACGTCCGGACGATGATTTTTCGGAAACCGAACCCGCTCACAATACGGGGGGGATCAACTTCGGGAATATATTGGGTCATTCTTCGGGTTCCATCATTCGATCCTCTAAAGGGTGCGGCTCGTGTTTGCCGAAAATCATCCTGATAGCGGTCGTTATCATCATAGTGATTTTCATCTATGTAAAGTGTTTTTCGCCCAATCAGGGAGTCGATTCGGAAAACAGTGTCATTGACTCGTCAATCGAAAGCGATACGAATGCACAGGACAGGGATCCGGCCCTTACCGGAGATCCGATTCACAACAACATCAGTCCGATGACCGGTATCACGGGCCCGCGAACCCGGAGGACCGAAATCCTCGGAGACGGGAAAGACGTGATCACCGTCATGGTATATATGTGCGGGACGGATTTGGAGTCGGATTACGGAATGGCGACGGCAGACATCAACGAGATGTTGTACGCCGACATCGGTGAAAATCTGAACATCATCATTGAAACCGGAGGAACATCGAAATGGAAGAATACGGTGATCAAGAGCAATACCAACCAACGTTACCGGGTCATCGAAGACGGGCTGGTGCCTCTGGATGAAAATGTAGGGAAAAAACCGATGACCGATCCCAAGACATTATCGGATTTTGTTTCCTTCTGTGCCGAGGAATTCCCCGCAAACCGGTATGCGTTGATTTTCTGGGATCACGGCGGCGGGTCTTTGGCCGGATTCGGTTACGATCAGCTTTTCCCGAAAAACAAGTCGATGACCTTGGATCAGATCTACTCCGCATTGGAAGAGGCCGGTGTTGCGTTTGATTTTATCGGATTTGATGCATGCCTGATGGGTACTGTAGAAACCGCATATATGCTCAATTATCACGCCGACTATATGATTGCATCCGAGGAGCTGGAGCCCGGCATCGGTTGGTACTATACCGATTGGATCAGCGCTCTTTCAAAAAACACATCGATGGCGACCACAGCGATCGGGAAAAATATCATCGACAGCTTTGTGACTACCTGTCAGACAAAAGTGCCGCGGGATATTGCAACTCTTTCGCTGATCGATTTGGTGGAACTCAACAATAACGCGGACCAAGCCTTCCGTGCTTTCGCTTTATCCGCGGATGCCCTGCTGGACGAAGATTATAAAATCGTTTCGGAAGCGCGCAGCAATACTCGCGAATTCAACCGGTCAAGGACCGACCAGATCGACCTGATCCATCTTGCCGAGAATATTCAGTCGAAGGAAGCGATCGAACTGGCCGAAGCCATGCGCAAATGTGTGAAATATAACCGAACCACTTCCAATATAAAAAACGCGAACGGCCTTTCGATCTATTTTCCGTATGACGAACTCAAAACCATGTCTCCGATGCTTTCGGTTTATGATCGGATCGGCATGGGGGAGGAATACACCGGACTTGTCAAGAAATTCGCAAACATGGTGGTCGGCGGACAAATCACGACAACAGGCTCGTCTTCTCCGATATCATCACTGTTGGGCGGCTTGCTCGGAGCTTCCGGCTCCGATTCCGATATCTGGTCTTCCGCATGGAACTCTTTTTTCGATCATCCGGATTTCTCGGCATTCACCGGACTCTCTTCCGGAGACACGGGATCATGGATCGATTCAAACCTGATTCAGTCCGGCGCGGATTATTACCAAGAGCATTTCCTGAATGCGGCTGACCTGAAACTGGTCGAAAAAGGGGACGGATTTGTCGTTTCGCTGACCGACGAGCAGTGGGATTTAATCCTTCGGGTCGAATTGAATGTCTTTTTCGATGACGGGGAAGGATATATCGATTTGGGAATCGACAATATTTATGAATTTGATTCGGACGGTGATCTCATCATCGGATTTGACGGAACGTGGATTGCGCTCGACAAGCATATCGTCGCATTCTATATTGAATCGATCGAGGAAGACGAAAATTCCTATACCGTCGTCGGAAGCGTTCCCGCTCTTTTAAACGGAGAGCTTGTCGATATCATTGTGATGTTTACGAGCGAGAACGAGTACGGCTATGTAGCGGGAGCCAGAATCAATTACGGCGACACGACCGATACCATGCAAAAAGGATTGATTGAAATTCAAAAAGGAGACGTTATCGATTTTCTGTGTGATTACTACACATACGATGAAGACTATGACAACAGCTACTTCCTCGGTGATCAGATGATTTCGGACGGAGATTTGACGGTCAGTTATCATTCGGTCGGCGGAAATGAATGTATGATCACCTATCGGCTGACCGACATATATAACAACACATACTGGACCGAAGCAATCCTCTATCAGGAGTAAATCCGCTTATGTAAGCGCTGAATCGAAAAAACGGTGGAAGAAAGCGATCAGTCAATATCCTCGGTAATTTCCTCGAGACGAGTCTCTAGTAGGCTCGGGTCGAGGAAATACTTTTTTGCCAGCGAAAAGGAGTTTGCCATATAAAGACCGTCGCAAATACGATCGTCAAACGAGTAACCGATTGCACAGCATTTTCGTGCGACGACTTGTCCGTTTTCAACGACGGGGAGCATCTCCGTTTTCCCGAGTGCGGCAAACACACCGGCGGTTCCGACATTATACGGGTGGTGATACACGTAGTCCGTGCGGATGGACTTAAGGTAGGTAAGAAACATCGTCGCGTGGAACGGGCTGGCGTCGATGACGGATTTCGGAAGAAGATTGTGTCGATCCGTCCATTTGATCAATCCGACCAGTGCTTTTTTAAAGATTCCGGGCATCGACAGAATGAATGAGACCAATTTTCCGGTTTCCGTTTCGGAGGGCGCATGTTTGGCTTCTTCGATGGTTTTGTTGATGATTTCGGTCACCTCGGTGATGGTTTCATGACCGGTAAAGGAGAATTTCACGGTGATTTCGGGTCCGCTGTCACGAAGATCCGGCTTGACAACCATCGAAAAGGAAATCCCTTTGCGGGCGTATACCTTTCCGTTCATGATAAATCGGTTGACGTACGGTCTTTGCGCGATGGCGCGGAGATAAACCGCAATGAAGACGTGCAGGTAAGTGATTTTAACGTCCTCGGCGCGTTTCGCGCGAATATAATTGTCGATTCCTTTCGTGAGAATGATTTGCTTGGCGTAAACCTGTGCGTCGCTTCTTTTTTCGATAATGAAGGGGTACAGTTTCTCAAACGGGCCAAGGCTCTTGATGATTCTTCCGTCATGTCTTTTCATAAACACCTCCGGTTCGTCTCTACTGTCGATTTTACCATCAAATGACGAGGGAGTACGAATTATTTATTCATCGAAAAGACACGGATGCGGTGTCCCGGAAATGATAAAATTGTAACGATGCTACCGATCGACGAGAAAGGCTTTCCGGGGCTTCCTTTATCCGGCGTTTCTCGGAAAAGAAAACGGGACATCGAAATCAAGCGGGCAGCGGCTCGGTTTTTGGGGGAATACATAATGAGCGAGATGAAAAAACGAATCCTGATGACGGTAATCGGTGTTTTGGTTTGCGGCTTCTCCGTCGGGATGTTTAAATTCTCTGCCTTCGGACTGGATCCCTTTCAGGTTCTCGCGCACGGAATCGCGCGGCATGTACCGGTCGGCTTCGGGACCCTTTATGTCATGATCAACGCAATCATGCTGATCGCAATCTTTTTTTTGGACCGGACCAAGATCGGGCTCGGAACACTGATTAATCTTTTTCTTCTGGGCTACGTCGCGGAGTATTCGGAGAAACTTTTCATTTGGATGATTCCCGAAGCGGATTTCTTTATTCGTCTGGGCATTTTGCTGATCGCGATTATCATCATCTGTCTGGGCTCCGCCTTCTATTTTACCGGGAATCTCGGTGTATCAACCTACGATGCGGTCGCACTCATTATGGCCGAAAAGAAGATTGCGAAATTTCAATATTGCCGAATCGGTACGGATTTGATTTGTACCATCACAGGGTTTTTACTCGGCGAAAAGCCCGGTGTCGGAACCATTATCACGGCCTTTTTTATGGGTCCGATTATTGCCTTCTTCCGGCATCATCTGGCGATGCCTTTCCGCTACGGAAAGGAAAAGACCCGCGAGCTGATTCAGATCGAGGAAGAGGAACGAAAAAAGAAAAAGGACGTAAAACAATAATAAGATATCGAAAAACGATATAAATATATTGCAAAACGAGTTTCTACCTGTTATTATGTACGCATCGGCGAGCCGTCTTCGGCAAATGATATCGCGAGGTGTGCATATGGAACGTATGGTCAATAAAGGTCTTTCTCTGACTCTTCGGCTGATTACGGATTTTTTATTGCTGGTGAATCTTGCGGCATGGATCGGACTTCCGTGGATTGCGCGGGAAATGGTGGACTTTTTGACGCTTGCGTACGGATGGTCGGAGCCGTATGGGTTCGTACTCATGTTTTTCTATTATTGCGGAGTCTGGACCATGGGCATTCTTTTACAGGGGCATTTTATCTTACGGACTCTGGAGAAGAACCAACCTTTTGATTCGAATAATTCGGGACGGTTATTCCGTGTGGGGATTTTCTGCATCCTGATTGCGGCGGCGTTTCTGATCAAGATATTTCTTTATAACACGCTTTTAACGACGGCGGGCGCCGTAATTTTTATATTGGTCGGATTGATTTCGTTTATTCTGGCCGATATCTTCCGCAAAGCCTCGAGAATTTGGGAAGATCAGCAGCTCACCGTTTGAAGGAGGATGAAATAATGGCAATCGTGATTCGACTGGATGTCGAAATGGCCAAGAAGAAAATCAGCCTTTCCGAATTGGCGGAACGGATTGAGTTGTCTCCGGCGAATCTTTCGGTTCTTAAGAACGAACGGGCAAAAGCGATTCGTTTCTCAACCCTGGAAGCGATTTGCCGCGAGCTGGAATGTCAGCCCGGAGATATTATGGAGTATGTACAGGAGGGAAATCAGTGAAAAAATATATCAGAATACTGATCGCGGCTATCATCGGATCTGCGGCGGTCGTAGAGTATATCTTTTATTCGGACGGGCATACGGCCGTAAACGCGACGGTTTACTACACTTCCTTGTGTCTGGCGTTTTTTCTTGCCGTCGGGCTTCCGCCGAAGGGTGCGCGGTCCAGAGGATTTCAGTATTTTCTGATGGGATCGGTATTGGCGATTTCCTTGATGTTCGTCCTTTTTGATAATCGCGGGCTCCGCTTTACAAACGGTGCGGTGATTCTATTACTCATGGGGTTCCTGTTTCTTGAAAGAATCGACGTTAAGCGATGCGGCGTCGGACAAAACGGTTTTCTGCCGGAGGTGATCCTCGGATATATCCTTCGACCGTTTGTTTGTCTTGCCGATCCCGTCAAGGAAGGCATTGAGGTCTTCTCCAAAAAGACCGGAGAAGGGGAGACCGCGAAGAAAAGAATCGGCATTATCCTTATACAAATCGGGATCGCAATTCTTGTCGGCATTCCGGTTGTCTTTATTCTTGCGATTATTCTGATGTCTTCCGATCCCGTTTTCGCCGATTGGTTTTCCGGTTTTTATAACTTTTTCAAGGAATTATTCTCGGTGCGGGCCATTGTCCGGGGAATACTGACTTTTGTGCTCCTTCCGTTTTCCGCAAGTGTACTTTTCAGCTATGTGAACCGGCGTGTGTTTTTTCAAAATTTCTCGGATGCTTTGGAAAAAAAGCCGCTTCGGATACCCGGATTTTCAGCGGTAACATTGCTGGTTCTCATTAACGCGCTTTATCTTGTTTATGCGATGATTCAGTCGGTTTACCTGTTTGGTGCCTGGGCGGAAAATCTGCCGGGGAATCTGACCTATGCTCAGTATGCACGTCAGGGCTTTTTCGAGCTCGCATTTATTTCCGCAATCAATGCGTTCATGATTCTGATTGCGATTCGCTATACCAAACGCGAGGGAAGGGTAGGGCATACGATTCGCTGCCTGTCCGTTCTTCTGATTCTTCTGAGCTTTGTACAGTTGTTTTCCGCTTTTCGTCGGATGACGCTTTATATCCGTGCATACGGACTTTCAGAAGACCGTTTTCTGGTGTCTTCGTTCATAATTCTTCTCGGAGTCTTGTTTATCCTGTTGGGGATCCGTGAATTTTCAGAACATTTTCCGCTGCTTAAGGTTTCACTCGTTGCGGGTGTGCTCGCTCTTATCCTCGTCAACGTTTGTGTACCGGGACGGATCGTCGCCAATTATAACATCAATCGATACTTGCAAGACGAACTGAAATCGCTTGATACCCGGTACCTTCAAAGATTATCATCCGATTCTCTGATTGTGCTCCTGGAAAATGAGAAAGAGCTTCGGGAGACCGGGGACGAAACGGTTACAGAGTCAATGGATGATGTTCATGAATTCATCTGTGTCTATTATCTCGGCGAAGAGAATAGTGATTATGAACACTCGGATCATCGATATGATTCGCATGAGGTCGGATCCTATCGTGAGGCGATGGAGCAGTCATGGAAAGGCTTCAACTTGAGTAAGCATCGCCTCATGATGATTTCAGGAAAAGACTGACACATTTCTTTTCGAAAAATGGTCTCTGAAACTTCGTCATGCGCCCCAATCCGGGTCAAATGGATCATTTTGAAAGATCGGCAGACCTCTTCTGCGTGCCAATTCAAAACTGGATTGATTTACCAGGGGCGTCGCGCGCCCTTGAAATTTTTCGTCCAGAAGTCGGTTTTGCAGGAGCGGCGGACGACCTTTCCGTTCGAAGAAGAGGCGTCGATCATTTCTCCGTTTCCGATATAGATCCCAACATGACCGATCGACTTGCCGCCGGTGCTGAAAAACAACAAGTCTCCGATCTCCAGATTGTTCATCGACTTGATCTCCTCCCAATCCGTGACCTGTGAGTATCCCAAGGCGTTATATCTGCCGCGAGAAGAGCCGGCCTCTCTGAGACAGTAATAGACCAGACCCGAGCAATCAAATGAATTCGGACCGACGGCTCCCAAAACATATTTGTCGCCGAGCTGCTCTTTTGCGATAGAGATGAACGTCTTGATGTTTGCACGTCGGTTTTCTTCTTGAATTTTGCTTGCGCTCGCCTTGGCTTTCGGCGAATAAATGAGAGCCAGCGTTTGCTCGCCGGTTTTTCCATCGACCGTCAGACCGTTTCTTTCCTGAAAGTCCTTAACCGCGTTGACGGTCATGGTCCCGTAATATCCGGTGGCTTTTTCCAAATACCCCAAATCAACCAGTTGGCGTTGGAGACTGTCGACGTCGTTACCGGAGGTTCCTTTCAGTAAAGTATATTTTTTCGCGTCCCGGGAAAACAGAAGGTCCAGTGTTTTCGGTCCCGCGACTCCGTCCTGAGCAAGCTCGTGTTGCCGTTGGAAAAGTTGGATGGCATATTTGGTAGCCGTTCCGAAATATGAAGTTGCCTCATCCAGATCCATATAATTCAGATCCATGAGACGCTCCTGAAGCTCCCGGACCCGATCATTTTCGTCGCCTTGCCGAAGTGTAGGATCGGGCGTCGGTGTCGGAGTACATGTCGGGGTCGGCGAAGGTGTCGGCGAAGGCGAAGGCGAGGGTGTCGGGGAGGTGGTCGGGACCGCGTCATCTTCGGTGCTCACAAATACAAAATCGTTGTTATGAATCGGGTCGCTCGGTGATAAATGTGCTCGAATCTGCTGAACGGTCAAAGCGGAAAGAAAAACGGACGCAATCAAAATAGAGAACGCCAGCAGGATGAAGCGATATTCCATGGCCAAAAAAGCGATAAACTCAATAAGCTTCCGCCATTGGCTCGGCTTCGCCGGAGTATCGAAGGATTGGTCTTGTTGTTTCAGTTTCTTCAATTTTGGATTCCTCAATTTAATATATTCAATTTTAATCGTTATTGCCTGACTTATGCAAGTCAAATCCGAAAGTGCCGCAAAAATACTCCTTTTTCGAAAAAAATGCGCCTTGTTGCTCAAGACGCGATTTTATCACAAAACAAAAATGAATCAAAACGGGGGATTACTCTTTACTCCAAAGATCCTTCGGCGTTTCCTCTTCCCAAATCGGTCGCTTCGGAATTTTTGGTTCGGGTGAAGCCTTCTTTTTTGGGTTCGGCGCGGCCGCTTCCGTCGGTGTCGGTTCTTCTTGGAGAATTTCGGGCTCCGGCTCCTCCGGTTCGGGAGGAATCGGCTTAAATATCGGCATCGCCGAGATTTTCTCGCGGAGCTGGCGCTCTCTTTCTTTCATAAGAGCGGCTTTTAAAACGGTTCGGTCAAAGAAGGACTCCTGAGAAAAGGGGGAATTTTCATCGCGGAGCGCGGAACGAATTTCATCGGTGGTGACGGAGCTTTCCTCCGTCTTTAAAATGTTCGAGAAAGGAATATGTTCCGAACTTGTGTCCGAAGCTTTTTCGGATAGGGGTTCCGGTTCCGTGGCGAAATCTTCCGGTTTCTCCGGTTCCTCGGCGACATCCTTCGGCGGTTCCGGTTTTGCGGCGACAGTTTTAGAAGGTCTTTTCTCGTCGACCGGCTCTGAGGCCTTTGTCATTATTTTCTCGTCGACCGGCTCCGGACGATCTTTTTCCGTAACGACTTTCGCATCCGAAGTATCCGTTGCGTCTGCGTAGGATCCGGTAATTTCAATGATGTTTCCGTCCGGATCACTCAGTGTGAAAAAATAATACGGCGTATCAATATTGACATACAAGATATCCGATAAAGGTCCGATACGAAGCGCTTCCAGACGTTCATACTCATCGTTAAGATGCGCTGAGCGAAAATGATGGATTACATTATTTCCGAAAACGGTGTTGTGCTTTCGTAACCGATCGATATAAGACTTGTTATATTCTGCAGTTACTGTTTTCCCTGAAATAAGCTCTTTATAATCAAACATTTGATTAAAAATGCCGAAGCAACCACCGCTGATATCAAACTGAGCCCACCGATCTGAAATTCGAGCGGATGGCTCCATCCCGAACAACAGAGAATAAAACTCAACGGATCGCTCCATGTTTCGAGCGATAATGTATGTCGAACTCAGTTGGAGCATAATCATCCTCCGTTTTTCAGACGGTAAATCGTACAAACCGCTCAGATTTTATTGTAGACTTTTTATATGTCCAATCCATAACATAACATGAACGAAACAAGAAAAATATGTGAAATACGTTTAATCAGATAACAAAATCCGTACCGGAATATTCGGCACGGATTGATTCAAAATCAAACAAGAGGAGAAATTATCCGTTTTTTACTCGTTATGATTTTCAAAGATTTCTTCGGCGTTTTGGGCCGTATCCCTTAATTCTGAGTTCTCCAAGGCCTCGGACGAGACGGTTTCATCCGAAACAACAGCAGGTTCCGAATGGGCTTGGGGCTCCTCGCCCTTTTTCTTCTTTTTTTCTTCCCGATAAATCCAGATCAGAAATAGAATCAACAAGAAAAGAAGCAGGAGAATCAGCAGGATCCACATAAAACAGGAATAATCCGTGTCCGGAGTGTCCGGGATCGGAGCGGTCAAAAGAGATGTGACCGTTGCTTCCGAAGGAGAATGGCTTTCTTCCGAAATTCCGGAGACAACAGCGGATTCAGTCACCGGGACCGGTTCGGTTGTTTCTTGTGATAATTTTGTTTCCGGAATCGTTTCCGACTCGACTTGCCGTGTTGTTTCCGATGATTCGCTTTGGGTTGGTGACGTGGCGGTTGTTGCGCTTGTGATCGGTGCGGTCGTCGTTGCCTGCGTTGCATCCGAGGTTTCGGAGGTTGTGTCTGTCGTTGATTCCGAAGTTTCTGTCGTCGTCACGGTCGCAGTGTTTTCCGGGGTCGTTTCTTCAGAAGATGACGGCGGGAGAACACCCGTCGCTATATAACCGCCTTCCAACGAAATATCCGAGGAGAGGGTTGTTGACTCAGTAGCACTCGTCTCTTCGGTTGTCGCCACACCCGCGAAAACCGCAACGGGAAAGGAGAAAAGAATCAAAGCAATACATAGAGCGATCATTATGGGACGGTTGACGGACTTTTCTTCCGGTATCATTTACATCACCCCGATCCGTATACGGTAATCCAATGAAAATGTATCCTTTCGTATGATTTGATCATATCAACGGCAGGAAAATGATGTATGAACAATTCAAATACCATTTGTAACGAATACATATCGACTTATAAATTAACAAAGAACGGAAGACGATCGAAATGAAAAGGCGGTCCCGATCCATCGAAACCGCCTATTTGGAGCCGATTGTCAGACTTGAACTGACGACCTGCTGATTACAAATCAGCTGCACTACCAACTGTGCTAAATCGGCAAAAAGGATTGGATAATGCCATTTCAGGGGCAAATGGAATTATATGAATTTACGCGGGTGATGTCAATAATGAAAGGTGCAAAGCGACTACAAACTCTCTTCGAATTTTTTCCGGACCGTACGGTTTTGGACGGATAGTCGAATCGCGGAAATGATTTGCCACGGCATTACAACGATTCCTGCAAATACGGAAAGTGCCGCCTTGAAAATCAGGTGCAGGAGAAACAGAAAAATGGAAGTCGAGAAGAAAAAGACCGGGAATAGGGAATGGAGAAAACGCCAGCCCCAAGGAATCGTAGCGATTACGATCAGTAAAAGCCACCAAAGCGGAGATAGAAAAGCGGCTGAGCCGACCGCGATAAACAGAACGGCCGCCGTTACCAGAAAGAAGAAAGAGCCGACAATCAAAGTATACAGAAAGGATTTGCGTTCCTTCTCGTTTGCCTGGATCAGACAATCCGCACACCTCGGCGGCGTCGAAATCGATCCGCAATAGGAGCACAAGCCCTTCCGACAGCCGACACAGGTGCATGTCGCCTCCGTTTCATGATGATAGAAGCAGTTCATCTTGTCTACAACTCCTTTTCACATTATCGTGATTATAGCATACGTAAGTTCCGGAAGGACGGAGACTGCATTGAAAATTACCCGGGAAAAAATACGGAGCGTGGTTTAAGATCTTCTGGTGTAAAGGAGAACCATATGCTTCAGACGAGAGCGGGCGACAAGAAGAGCAGCATCAGAGGAAATTCGTCTATGTAACGGTGCCGTACGTGACGAACAGGGAGGCAATTGAAGAAAAGAAGCCATTCTGATCGTAAGGATTCGATTGTCGGTAGGCGTCTTTTTGATGATATAATCGTTGGAACAAAGCGATTGAAAAAACGGGCGGAGACGGGGGATTTTTTGGATAATTACATCATGATGCAGTATTTCGAGTGGGATCTTCCCGCCGATCATCGCCACTGGGAGCGCCTGGCGGCTGACGCGGAGCACTTGGCCGCGCTCGGCGTGTCCGGCGTGTGGATTCCGCCGTGCTGCAAATCGACCTCTCCGTGGGATGTCGGGTACGGGGTCTATGACCTTTTTGACCTCGGGGAATTTGACCAGAAGGGAGGAGTTCCGACCAAATACGGAGATAAGCAATCACTTCTTCAGGCGATCGAAAGGCTTCACTTAGCGGGGCTCAAGGTGTATGCGGATGTCGTTTTGAATCATAAGGCCGCAGCGGACGAAACACAGGAAGTGCGGGTCGTTAAGGTCGATCCGATGGATCGTAGGACGATCCTGTCGGAGCCGTTTTTCATCGAGGCATGGACGCGGTTCTATTTTCCCGGGCGCGGAGAAAAATATTCCGGCTTTCAGTGGAATTGGGAGCATTTTACCGCAACCGATTATGATCAAAGGACCGGGGAGACCGCAATATTTAAAATTGTCGGTGAAAACAAAGATTTCTCGGACGGTGTTGACGAGGAATTCGGCAATTATGATTTTCTAATGTTTGCGAATATCGATTACAGCCATCCGGATGTTGTCGAAGAAACCATCCGGTGGGGCAAATGGATCACCGATGAACTCAAGCTGGACGGGATGCGACTCGATGCGGTAAAACATATTGACGAGAATTTTATCGAGCGGTTCGTGAAAAACATTCGCGAGGGTCTGGATCGCTCGTTTTTTGTCGTCGGGGAATACTGGAGGGGTGAGCCGGCCAGACTGCGTGAGTATTTGTCGGACGTGAATTATCATCTTACGCTGTTTGACGTGCCGTTGCATTTTAACCTTTTTGATGCATCACGGGCGGGAAACGGCTACGATCTTCGTACCATTTTCGGGGACGCACTTGTTTCCTACAACCCGATGAATGTCGTTACCTTTGTCGATAACCACGATTCTCAGCATCGGCAGTCTTTGGAGTCATTCATCGAAGAGTGGTTCAAGCAGATTGCCTATGCGCTGATCCTTCTTCGCAAAGACGGCTATCCGTGCCTCTTTTACGGGGACTATTACGGGATCGGCGGTGAAGCGCCGAAGGCTCCGTTGAAGGAGCGCCTTGATCCGCTTCTTCTTGCGCGCAAATATCTGTCGTACGGCGATCAGGAGGATCTTTTCGAGCAGAAGAACTGTATCGGATGGAAGCGAAGCGGAGATCCGGAGCATCCCGGATCGGGCTTGGCGGTCGTGATCAGTAACGAGTGCGAAAATGCGCTGCGGTTCTCGTTCGGGGCGGAGCGGACCGGCTCGATATGGATCGATATGACCGGGAATCGGGGAGAGCAGATCGTCCTTGATGAGACCGGCTCTGCGGATTTTCCGGTCGCGGCCGGATCGGTCAGCGTCTGGGCGGAAAAGCAAGCGGCCGAAGCCGCGTTGCGCGGCCCCGGCCGGGTCTGATTTTACAAAACGGATTACTTTTTATTTTGCGACGATATTTGCCAGACGCCCTTTCACGTATATGAATTTAACAATGTTACGTCCGGCCAGAACCTCGGTCAGACGATCGTCGTCCCGGACGAGTTTCTCAACCTCCCCGGCGGAGAGTTCGCTATCGATATCGAGCTTGAATTTGACCTGCCCGTTGACCTGAACGGCGATCTCGATCGTATCGAGGACGAGCGCGGCCTCGTCGTGTTCCGGCCATTTTTGGTTAAAGATCGAGTAGGTGTTTCCGAGCTTCTCCCACATCTCCTCGCAGAAATGCGGCGCGTAGGGTGATAACAGCAGAAGGAGGGTTTCACACGTTTCTCTCAGGAGTGCGGGCTTGACCTTTCCGGAATCGCGATATTTACCGATCGCATTCAGAAGCTCCATCAATCGGGCGATCGAGGTGTTGAACTGAAACCGGTCGGTATCGGCGGTAACGGATTTGATCGTGTAGTTCAGAGCATAAAGAAGCGCCTTGTCGTCGCCGGACGGATCCCCGGAGAAAGGTTTACCGGAAGGCGCGTCTGCAATATCTTCGATCAGGCGTTCGATACGCCCGATGAATTTGGCGATCGCCTGAAGTCCTCCGTCGCTCCACGGGCCGCCCTCGGTATAAGCGAATCCGAAGCCGAGGTAGGTTCGAAAGACATCGGATCCGTATTTTTTGACATATTCGTCCGGAGCGACTGTGTTCCCGCGGCTCTTGGACATCCGGTTGCCGTCCGGCCCGAGGATGATGCCCTGGTGAACGAGAGAGGAGAAAGGCTCGTCGAAATTGAGGTAACCCATGTCGCGCAGGGCTTTTGTAAAAAACCGCGCGTACAGCAGATGCATCGCCGCGTGCTCGGGGCCGCCGACGTATTTATCGACCGGGCACATCGTATTGATGAGCTCACGGTTAAAAGGAGCCTTGTCGTTCCGGTTGTCCGGGTAGCGGAACTGATACCAAGAGGAGTCGACAAAGGTATCCATCGTATCGGGGTCTCTCTTGGCGGGCGCGCCGCAACGGGGGCACGTCGTGTTCATAAACGCATCGTTTTTCGCAAGCGGCGATTCGCCGTCCGGGCGAAATTCCACGTCGTACGGAAGAAGCACGGGCAGGTCTTCATCGGGAACCGGGAGGACGCCGCACTTTTCGCAGTGGACGACCGGGATCGGTGTGCCCCAGTAGCGTTGACGGGAGATCAGCCAGTCGCGCAGGCGGAAATTGATCTTGAGCTCGCCCATGTTCTGCGCGGATAGCTTATTTATGATCGCGTGTACTGAATCTTGAAAACCGAGGCCGTCGAATTCGCCGGAGTTTACATTGATGCCTTTTTCGATGAAGGGAAGCTTGTCTTCGGCGTCCGGAGCCGAGGCGATGACGCGGAGGATCGGAAGGCCAAACTTCGTCGCGAACTCAAAGTCGCGTTCGTCGTGCGCGGGGACGGCCATGACGATGCCGGTTCCGTAGCCGGCGATGACATAGTCCGCCGCCCAGATCGGAAACTTCTTTCCGGTGATCGGGTGTATCGCGAAAGATCCGGTGAATACGCCGGTCTTTTCCCGCGTCGTGGACATACGATCGATATCGCTGGCTTTCCGGGTCAATTCCCGGTATGAAGCGACGTTCTCGCGACACTCGTCGGTGGTCAAAAGATCACAGATCTCGGACTCGGGGGCGACGACGACATAGGTGACGCCTAAAAGGGTGTCCGCGCGCGTCGTGAAAACGTCGAGCTTTACGGGCTCATGATTGTCGTCGGTAAGGGGCTTTCCGTCCTTCTCGCACAGAAAAGAGATCTGCGCGCCCTCGGAGCGGCCGATCCAGTTGGTCTGGATCTTCTTGGTCTTCTCCGGCCAGTCGAGCTTCGGAAGGAAATCCAGAAGCTCCTGCGCGTACTTCGTGATCGCGAAAAACCATTGCGTCATATTCTTTCTTACGACTTCGGCGGAACAACGCTCGCACGCGCCGTCGATCACCTGTTCGTTCGCAAGGACGGTATTACATTGCGGGCACCAGTTGACCGGTGCGTTCTTTCTGTACGCCAGGCCCTTTTCGAGCAAACGAAGGAAAATCCACTGGTTCCAGCGGTAGTAGTCCGGAAGGCAGGTTGCGAGTTCATAGCTCCAATCGTAGGTCGCTCCGATCTCCCGGAGTTGCTTCTCCATTGTACGGATGTTATTGAGCGTCGAATCCTGCGGGTGAATGCCGGTCTTGATTGCGTAATTTTCCGCCGGAAGTCCGAAGGCGTCAAAGCCCATCGGATGAAAGACGTTATGGCCCTGCATGCGCTTCATGCGCGCCCAGGAGTCGGTGAGCCCGAAATTGTACCAATGACCGACGTGAAGGTTGGCGCCGGAAGGGTAGGAAAACATCTCGAGGCAATAGAGCTTCTTATCGACGGCGTCCGGGTCGAACTGATAAAGCCCGGTTTCTTCCCAGCGCTTCTGCCATTTGCGGTCGGTCTCGATCGAGTATGCCATGATCATCGCCTCACTTGAAAAAAATGGGTTGCGCGCCGTGTCGGAACGGGCGCACTCGGGGTTTTACTTCAAAAGATTATAACAGATAGACACAGGAATCACCAATGCGGTATGCTGTAGGGAAATCAACCTGCGGATTGCAATATTAAGTGTCGCAGTTGTTAAGCGACCCGGGTGTATTCTTCTTGTGGCGTCCTGTAGTCCAGTATCTTCCGGGGATATGTGTTCAGCCACTGTTCAATGCGATTGATTTCCTGT
>Ga0209723_1000092_pt1 | contig 172462 bp, 143 predicted proteins | sample BiotimSIPDNA_2_FD_185750 | JGI IMG/M metagenome (GOLD analysis project Ga0209723, IMG submission 185750) | Anaerobic biogas reactor microbial communites from Washington, USA - Biogas_R2 time_0 SIP DNA (SPAdes) (version 2) | ecosystem: Engineered > Bioreactor > Anaerobic > Unclassified | place...
CCATACTATTCCACCCTTAGCCGAATTGATCGCTCAAACGGCGCAAGCTCTGCATCTGGAGGATTCCTGGGCTGCGCCGTGATTCCCCCGTTTTTTTGATAAGATACGGTATATGGGTATTTATTTGGAGCGAGAGTGTAGTATTGTCAATGGTTACTGCAATTCTTATACTCATTGGCGTGATTGTTCTATGGTGGGAGTCTTATTCTAAGTTGAGCGCTGATGAAAAGAAGGCAGAGCAATACAAATCACAAGAGACGCGCTCTTGAATGGCTAAGAGAAACACCAGTCGCTAGCAGATTGCTCCTGAAAGGTGGCGGCAGCAAGAGTGCAAACGTTGAGAAAATGAGCGTGGGCGTTGATGGCCAAAGCTCTGCCAAAACTGTACGTACCATAACCTTGCAGCCACACAAGTCAAATGGAGGCGTCGAAAGCTATGCCGGTTCGCACCGTTACCGAGACTTACACCTATTTGCGCCAGAGCGCGCCCGCGTTTGCGCGGCAGATCGCTGTTGCAGCAGCCGCCGCCCACAACGAGGCCGAGTTTGAGCACACGATGAACAACGCCATCGCCGCCATTGCCGGCGAGTTGGGCGTGGAGATGACGTTCCGCCAGGAATATACGCTGGCGACCGGCCGCGCCGACGCCGTCTATAACCGCTACGTCATCGAATACGAGCCGCCCGGCGCGTTGCGCCCGCAGTTGAGCCACGGCCAAACCCAACACGCGGTTCAGCAGGTCAAGGATTATCTGACCGGCCTGGCCCAGGCCGAACGCCAGGCGCGTGAGCGACTGCTCGGCGTGGCCTTTGACGGGCATTACTTCATCTTCGTCCGCTACCACGAGGGCCACGTCATTGTCGAAGAACCGTTGGCCGTCAATGCTACTTCCGCCGAACGGTTCCTGCGCGCGCTCTTCTCGCTGGCCTCCGGACGCGCGCTCACACCGGAGAACCTGGTGGAGGACTTCGGCAGTCAGAATGACCTCAGCCGCCAGGTGACGCGCGCGCTATATTACGCGCTCACCCACAACCCGGACGATCTCACACAGCGTCTTTTTTCCCAATGGCAGCGTTTTTTTGGCGAGACGGCCGGCTTCGAGGCGGCCGAGGGACAGGTCAAGCATCGCCAGGAATTGCGCGCTTTTGCAGGGGGTATGGGCTTGCGTCCCGGCGAAGTCGACATCCCCCGCTTCTTCTTCGCCATCCAGACCTACTTCTCGTTTCTGGTGAAAAACATCGCCCGGCTGGTCTTGCAGGCGCACGCCGGGGGAACGCTCGGCGCGACGCCGTTGACCACCGTCGCTAATCAGTACGGCGAGGCGCTGCGCCACGAATTGCGCCGGATGGAAGACGGCGGCATCTTTCGCGCCCTGGGCCTCAAGAACTTGTTGGAAGGCGATTTTTTCTCGTGGTATCTGAGCGCGTGGGACAACGTGATCGAGGACGCGCTGCGCCAGACGTTGACCCGCCTGGCCGAATACAACCCCGTCACCGTGCAGGATGACCCACATAGCGCGCGCGACTTGCTCAAGAAGCTCTACCATTACCTACTGCCCCGCGAAATCCGCCACGACCTGGGCGAATTTTACACGCCCGATTGGCTGGCCGAGCGCCTGCTGATGCAATTGGGCGAGCCGTTGTTCCAGATGCCCAAAGTGGGACGCGCTTCCAGCCCGCCCACCCTCCATAAACGCCTGCTCGATCCCGCCTGCGGTTCCGGCACATTCCCCGTTCTCGCCATCCGCGCGCTGAAAGCCAACTGCCGTCAGGCTGGATTGGCCGAAGGCGATACGCTGGAAATCATCCTCGCGAGCATCGCCGGCATCGATCTCAATCCGCTGGCCGTGCTGGCCGCGCGGGTGAACTACCTGCTGGCGATTGCCGACCTGCTGCCCTACCGTCGCCGCGAAGTCGAAATCCCCATCTACCTGGCCGACAGCGTGCTCACCCCGGCGCAAGGCGAAGGGCTGTTCGCATTGGACCGCCGCATCCTGGAGACTGCCGTGGGCGCGCTGCCCGTCCCGGACACCATCGACACGCGCGAGAAAATGGAGCGCTTCGCCGATGTACTGGAGACGTGCGTGAACGGCGGTTTCGCGCCAGCCGTGTTCCTGGAGCGCTGCCGCCGCGAACTGCCGGAAATCGTCACCCACGCCGGCATCGAGACCGTGCTGGAAGACCTGTACGCGCAATTGAGCGACCTGCACCGGCGCGGGCTGGATGGCATCTGGGTGCGCGTGCTCAAGAACGCCTTTATGCCGCTCTTTTTGGAGCCGTGCGACTACGTCGTGGGCAACCCGCCGTGGATCAACTGGGAAAGCTTGCCACAGGGCTACCGCGAACAAAGCGCCGACTTGTGGCAGCATTACGGATTGGTAGCGACCAAGGGGAAAGAAAGCGAGCAGTTTGAGCTAGGCAAACAAAAGCGCGACCTTTCGACGCTGATGACGTATGTGGCTGCCGACCGTTATCTCAAACCCGGCGGCAAGTTGGGCTTCGTCATCACGCAAAGTGTGTGGAAGACCGGCGCTAATGCAGCCTTCCGGCGTTTTATGCTTCCCGCGCCTGCCGGGAGCGGGAAGGTGGATCAAGAAATACCAATCAGGGTATTGCACCTTGACGATCTGAGCAGCTTGCAAGTCTTCGAGGGGGCCAGTACGCGCACCAGCGTCTTCGTGTTGCGGAAGGGCGAAGCGACCCGCTACCCCATTCCTTACACTTACTGGCAAAAGACGACGCGCGGACGATTGGATTACGACAGCACCATGGACGAAGTCCTGGCGCAGACCCAACGCCTGAACTTCCAGGCCGCACCGGTAGACGCCGCCGACCTCACCAGCGCGTGGCTCACTGCCCGGCCCAAAGCCCTGGAGGCCGTGCGCAAGGTGTTGGGGAAATCAGAGTATCAGGCCCGCGCCGGAACCTGCACCTGGGCCAACGCCGTCTATTGGTTGGAGATACTAACCGAACGTCCCGACGGCCCGGTGGTCGCGCGCAATTTCACTGAGGGGGCCAAGCGCGAAGTGGAAGAGATGACGGTGGATCTGGAACCGGACCTGCTCTACCCCCTGCTGCGCGGGCGCGACGTGAAACGCTGGCAGGCTGAACCATCATTACACATCCTGCTGCCCCACACGCCAGAAACTTTGTGGCAAACGCTGCCCGAGGAAACAGTACAGCGTGATTTTCCAAGAACCTGGTCGTATCTCTATCGCTTCCGTGAACTGCTACTGCAACGCTCTGGCTACCGCCTGCTCCGACAAGGGCATCCCTTTTACATCTTAGGCAACATCAATGAGACCACTTTCATGCCATGGAAGGTGGTGTGGCCGTGGATATCACGCGAGCTAATATCAACAGTAATTGGCGATAATAGAGCAGGAAAAGTAATAATACCAGAACATAATACATCGTTTGTTGCGTTTTTAACAATGGAAGAAGCACACTTCTTCTGTGCCTGCTTCAACTCGAGCGTTATTAATCTTTCGGCTATTTCATCATACTCTGGCGGTGGTGGGGGCATAGCATCACCCAATATCGTTGAGCGAATTTGTATTCCCCGCTACGACCCCGCCAATCCTACCCATCGCCAACTGGCGACCCTCTCGCAGGAGGCGCACGCGCTGGCACCCGCCGCCTACGCCGGAGACGCCACCGCACAATCCGAACTGCGCCGCGTCGAAGCCGCCGTGGACGAGGCCGCCGGTGCGCTGTGGGGCCTCACGGAGGCCGAACTGCGCGACATCCGCCTCAACCTCGCTGAACTGCAAGGGGGCAGAAGCGCGGTTGGTCCATAACCCTAGAGAGATTCGGGATGTTCTGATGGATTGCGAGGCAAAAGAAAAACAGCGCTAACAAGCGCTTTCACCTGACGCCGCTCCGCTGCGCAGGTGAAGCACAAGCCGTTACCCATAACTCCCCCCACTCCCCCGTCCCCCCATAGACCGGGGGAGTTCCCTTTCCCCCCCTTGACCTCCTAGAACATCCGTGCTAAAAAGAAAGCAATCAAAAGCGGACGTAACCTATGACGTGGCATCGAATCGCCTTCACCGCCCGGCGCCTCATCACCCTCACCCTCAACACTATGATGTTTCCCGTGTTTCCCCAGAATCGCATCCCGGCGTTTCCCCAAGTGTTTCCCGATTTGCATTTTGAACTCCTTTAACGTTTTGTTCGCGATTTTTCGACTGAACAGCATCGACAGCACCGACAGCGGATGCGCCGGTAACGCCGCGGCAAGGGAAACACCACCAAACTTTGGACGCATAGTCGAGCGTGGATTCTCCACATCTTGATTGAGGCCCAAAAAACACACTCGAACTGCATCCGAAAGTGCATCCGCAACTGCATCCGCACCCGCATCCCGATTTGCATTTTGAACTCCTTTTCCGTTTTGTTCGCGATTTTTCGACTCGACGACATCGACGACATCGACGACAGATGCAGCGGTAACGGGTAACATCGGCGGATGCGCATTTGTCTCCACAAAAAACGGGGCTGATGACTCTCTGCCCCGTTTTGTTTCCTGCTATTGCATCTTCTTTACTTTATTCTGCCCAGGCCTTTCTTGTAAAAGCTGTGACCGTTCCCCTCTTGTATCTTGACAAACCGGCAAAAAGATGGTAAGATTAGTCTTGTATATCTTACTTACAAGACAAGGAGGGTTTCATGACAGACAAACCACCCGAAAGAAGACGTTTCTACGGCTCAATCACGGTCAGTAATCGCGGACAGATTGTCATCCCGGCGGAGGCACGGCGCGATTTTGGCATCGAAGTAGGCGATAAACTACTCGTTCTTGGCGATCTGGATGAGGGGCTGGCCATTGTCAAAGCTACAGCAGTTCTGGAAAAATATGAACACTATTCGGCAGCAATCCAATCCCTAATGGACGAAATCCAGGAGAATGAGGAAACGACATGAACGACAGACACCGTAAAGTGATTGTCGTCATCCTGGCAAATGCCGGGGCGTCAGCGTTTGCCATCACATTCATCAGCTTTGGATGGATCAAAAACACCCTGGCCCTGGTGTTGTTGAGTTTCCTGGCGGGAACGTTGGGATATCTCGCTTTCACTTGGCTGGGAAATCAACTGATGCGCCTGCAAAAGCGTCTGGCGTTTGAGCAACCGGGCAAGGCAGTCTACGCCTTTGGCAAGCTGCCACCAAGCGAGGCGGTTTCTGCCGGGGGCAAGGGGCGGGCGTTGGCACGGCTCTGGCAGGCCGGCTTTCCCGTACCTGATGGTTGCGTGCTGCTTCCGGCTGCCTTCGCTGGCGATGAGTTAACCGCCGAAGCGTGGGAACTGACGCGCGCACAGCTATCCCGCATCCGGGCAGGTAAGCCGATCCCCTTTGCTGTACGCTCATCAGCATTGAACGAAGACTCGGCACAGGCCTCATTCGCGGGAGAGTTCGAGAGTGTTCTGGGAGCAAAAACGGATGAGGAAATCCGCCAGGCCATCCGCACTGTGCGCCAGTCGCGACACCACGCGCGGGTGCAAGCCTACAGCCAGGCACAGGGTATGGATGCAGGCGGCCAGGAAATCGCCGTGGTAATTCAACGCCTGGTGCAAGCCGACTTCTCGGGTGTGCTGTTCACCGCCGACCCCATCCACGGCGATCTGATGCGCATGACGGGCAATGTTGTGGCGGGCATGGGTGACAAGCTGGTTTCGGGGCAGGTTACGGCATCGGAATTTAGCTTTGAACGCACAGCAGGTACCTATCACGGCCCGGTAGAACTAGAAAAGGTAGCAAAAATGCTGCACCGCCACGCCCATGAGATCGAGAACGAGATGGGCTACCCGCAAGATATCGAGTGGGCGGTGGCTGGCGGTAAATTAGCCATCTTGCAGGCGCGCCCAATCACCACTTTGAATGGCTACAATCCCGTCACCGCCGTGTGGAACGATACCCTGAAAGGCAATTTCTTGTGGTCGGCCACCAACCTGATGGAAGCCTGCCCCGATATACTCACACCATTTACCGCCTCGCTGCGTCCCTACGTGGAAACAATCGGCGGTCCATCACTGACCATCAAGGGCTATCCACTAAACGGGATCATCGGCGGGCGTTTTTATTCCAACCTCAGCGTGCAGATTTCGGCCTTTGCGCCTATGTTCAAAGGCGATGCCCACCGCGCTTACCGCGAAATGGCCGGTTGGTGGGGGCAAATTCCCGACGAGATGGAAATCCCCTTGCTGCCCGTCACGAAGCAAGAATGGCAACGTTCAGTCTTGCCCGGTCTATGGCGTACCTCCCGTCAATTTGCCCGATACAGGAAAAAGGCACCGGCGTTCCTGGCCCAAAACCGGCAGCACTGTGCCTGGTTGCGAACACAAATCGAACAGAGCGAAAGCGAGGCCGCGCTGGTGCGCCTGTGGCAAGATGAAATCGTGCCAACTTACCGCGATGGCATGTTCTACGTTGTAGCCACAGCCTCAGATGCACAGGTAAGGCTGGAACAAGAGCTAAAAACCCTGGTCGGGGCGGATGACGCCAACGCCCTGCTTTCGAATTTGAGTGGCTTATCCTCCCGCCTGGAAAGCCTCGGTCCGATGGCCGGTCTGGGCATGGTGTCGCGCGGTGAGATGAGCCGTGAAGCCTACCTGGAAGCCTACGGCCACCGCGGCGAGAACGAGAGTGAATGTGCCTGGCCGCGCCCGATGGAAGATCCTGCCTGGCTCGACCGCCAACTGGCCGAATGGGCCAAAGCGCCGGTGGATGTGGATGCGAGGCTGGCGCGCCAGCGCGATGCCTACCAGGCCACCTGGGGACGCTTTTGCGCCCAATACCCGCAGAAGGCAAGGTCCATGCAAAAGCGCCTGGCACGAACCGCCCAAGATGCCTGCCGTCGCGAAGCCGTGCGTTCTGAGGCGACGCGCGGTATGACCATCTTACGGGCGTTTGCCCTGCGCGCCGGGCAGATGCTGGGTAGCGGTGAGGGGGTGTTCTTTTTGACCATCGAGGAAGTGCTGGCCGGACTGGCAGGCGACACATCGGCTTTGGCCCTCATCCCCACCCGGCAAGAAACCTACGAGCGCTACCGCGCCCTGCCACCTTATCCCACCCTGATCTGCGGGCGTTTTAACCCATTCACCTGGGCCGCCGACCCCAACCGGCGCAGCGACCTATACGACTCTCGTGCCCAGGCAGTTTTACCCGCTACAATAGATGAGCGCGTTATCCATGGCGCGCCCGGTGCGTTGGGTGTGGTGGAAGGGACAGTACGGAAGCTGGAGCGGCTGGAGGAGAGCGGGCAATTCCAGGCTGGCGAGGTGCTGGTGACCACGATGACGAACATCGGCTGGACCCCGCTCTTCCCGTGCGCCGCCGCCATCATCACCGACCTGGGCGCGCCCCTCAGCCATGCCGCTATCGTCGCCCGTGAACTAGGCATCCCGGCAGTGGTCGGCTGCGGCAATGCCACCACCCGCCTCCAGACCGGCGACCGGGTGCGCGTGGATGGCGGTCAAGGGTTGGTGGAGATCCTATAACCAGGTTACCCTGAGTACTCCGGGTCTACATTGCTGGCAAACGCGTCCCTGCATCAAGTGCCGGACAAGTGACGAGGTCTGGGCGCGGCGGCGTGACATAGAGCTTGGTAGCCAAGAATGGCATCTTTGGAAAGGATCAAGGCGATGTCAAAACCTGCAAATCGAGAACGACTCTTGATGGACTCCGGCTGGCGTTTTGTGCTGGGCCACGCTTACGATGCCCAACGCGACTTCAACCACGGGACCGGCTATTTCTCGTACATGACAAAAACCGGCTACGGCGACGGCCCGGCGGCGAAAGGCTTCGACGACCGTGGCTGGCGCGTCCTCGACCTACCGCACGATTGGTGCGTCGAGTTGCCCTTCGACGCGCGCGGCGGGCACAGCCACGGCTACAAGGCCATCGGGCGCGCCTTCCCCGAAAACAGCGTGGGCTGGTATCGCAAGCGCTTCTTCGTCCCCGCATCCGACCTGGGGCGGCGCATCTCGCTGGAATTCGACGGCGTCCACCACGATGCTATCGTCTGGGTGAACGGCTTCTACGTGGGCAATGAGCACAGCGGGTACACCAGCTTCCGGTACGACATCAGCGATTACCTGGATTACGGTGGCGACAACGTCATCGCCGTGCGGGCCGACGCGACATTGGAGGAGGGCTGGTTCTACGAAGGCGCGGGTATCTACCGTCACGTCTGGCTGACCAAAACCGCGCCCCTGCACGTCGCCCCCTACGGCACGTTCGTCACCACGGACATCGGCGACAATGGCGCAGACATCACGGTACGCACGACGGTCATCAATGAAGGGCCGGAAAGCGTCACGTTCGATCTGGCCGAAACCATCGTGGGCACGGCGGGAACCACCGTTGCATCCGGTGTGCACCGCTGCGAACTGCGTCCTGGCGAGCAGCAGGAATTTGTCAGCCGGTATCACGTGGCAAATCCGCGTCTGTGGTCGCTCGCCGATCCCACCCTCCACCGGCTCGACACTGTCTTGCGGGTGGATGGAGATGTGGTGGATACGTACACGACGTCCTTCGGCATCCGCACCGTGCGCTTCGACCCCGACGCGGGCTTTTTCCTGAACGGGGAACGCGTGGAACTGATGGGAACCAACATGCACCAGGATCACGCCGGGGTTGGGACAGCCATTCCCGACGCTTTGCAGGAATACCGCGTCCGGCAGTTGCAGGCGATGGGCAGCAACGCCATCCGCACCGCCCACAATCCCCCCACCCCGGAACTGCTCGACGTCTGCGACCGGCTGGGGATGCTGGTGCTCGACGAGAACCGGCTGATGGGCTGCAACGAGGAACATCTTAGCTGCCTCGAGCGCCTCATCAAGCGCGACCGCAACCACCCCTCGGTCGTGCTGTGGTCGCTTGGCAACGAGGAATGGGCCATCGAGGGCAACGTCAAGGGCGCGCGCATCACCGCCACGATGCAGCGTTTTGCGCAAACGCTCGACCCATCCCGCGTGTTCACCGTGGCGTGCAGCGGCGGCTGGGATACCGGCAGCGGGATGGCGGCTCAGGTGATGGGCTATAACTACATCGTCCAGGGCGACATCGACGGCCATCACGCCAAATTCCCCTGGCAGGCGGGCGTCGGCACCGAGGAGACCACCACACACCAGACGCGGGGCGTCTACGTGAGCGACCCGCAGCGCGGGCACATGGCGCCGGAAAACCGCATGCCGGAAAACGTGGGCACCGAATCCGGTTGGCAATTCTACGCCGCCCGCCCGTTCCTGGCCGGCCTGTTCTACTGGACCGGCTTCGACTATCACGGCGAACCCGTCCCCACCGGCTGGCCGGTCGTCGTCGGGCAGTTCGGCCTGTTCGACCTGTGCGGCTTCCCCAAGGACGGCTTCTACTACCTCAAGGCGTGGTGGGGCAGAGAACCGGTGCTGCACATCGCGACGCACTGGAACTGGCCGGGGCGCGAGGGCGAGGCCATCCCGGTGACGGTGTACGGCAATTGCGAAGAAGTCGAACTCTTCCTCAACGACTTGAGCCTGGGGCGGCAAGCCATGCCGGTCAACGGACATCTCGAGTGGAACGTCACCTACGCGCCGGGCACGCTGCTGGCGCGCGGCTATCGAGCGGGACAACTCGTCCTCACCGCCGAAGTCGCCACGACCGGCCCGGCGGCGGCGCTGCACCTGACGGCGGATCGTCTGCGCCTCCAGGCCGACGGCGCGGACGTGGCGGTCATCGCCGTGCAAGTATGCGACGCGCAAGGACGGCTTGTCCCCATCGCCGAAGACGAAATCCACTTCGCGCTGGCCAGGCCGGGAAAGATCATCGGCGTGGGCAACGGCGACCCTTCGAGCCACGCAGCGGAGCAGTTCATCGAGAGCGTGAGCACCGCGCCGATTGTGGGCCTCAAAGAATTGGCCGTGGAACGGCTCGACGACCGCCCGGAAGTCGCCGCCGGATTCGACGACACGGATTGGCAGCCGGCCTTCCAGGACGAAGACCCGGACTGGCAAGTCTACAAGGACCCGCTCATCGTGGTGCGTGGAACATTCGATCTGCCCGCGCTCACGCCCGAAACCACCGTCACCCTGCTCACCAAGAGTATCGTCGAAGAGCAGAGCATCTACGTCAACGGGCATCTGCTGGCGGCGGATGTCCCGCGCGACGACCCGCACCAGGCGTACCGCCTCGATCACACCATCCTCAAGGAAGGACGCAACGACTACGCCGTCACCGGGCGGCGGCTGCGGAAAAAGTCTATGTGGGAGGAACTGAACCGCGATCCGGGGTTGGTACAACTCATCGCCCCGGCGGAACCCTGGCGGCGTAAAGCCTTCAACGGGCTGGCGCAGGTCATCGTCCAGTCTGCGCGGCAGGCAGGGAGCATCACCCTCACCGCCTCCGCTGCTGGACTGGAAACGGCAACCTTGACGCTCGAAACAAAAGTCAGGCAACCCTAACACCAACACAAAACGGTGCGGAAGACTCCGCACCGTTTTGTGTTCTCTACTTCAGACTGGAGACTGGGGCGGTACGACTCGAACGTACGATACACGGATTCAAAGTCCGTTGCCTTACCAGCTTGGCCACGCCCCAACGACGAAGGAGATTATACCACAGGCTGCGATTCAGGCAATCGGTATGCGCGCAATTCTACCTTCCTCTGGCGAGCGGCAGCGACCCTGTCACCGAACAAAGGCTTGACCATCTGCTCACCCGGTCTAAAATCTGCTTTGAGAAAAGCCTCAACGAACAGAACGGATTCAACAGAATCTAGCGGATATTTTTCCGTTTAGAACCTATCCGAAAATTCGCCGTTGACGCACCAGAAACGCTCGCCAGCACAATTTTCGGATAGAGACTTAGTCCGGTCAATCCGTTGAGGCCATTTTCCAAGGAGATTTTTATGACAGTGACACGGACGACATCCCACCGGCGCTGGCCGTGGATTGTGGCGATTGGCTGCGGCGCGCTGGCCTGTGTGATGGTGGCACTGTTGGCCGTGCTGGCAATAGGCGGCGGATTGGCCTTTCTCGGCTTGCGCGAATGGGCGCAGGGTCAAAACTGGAATCCCGACGACGAACCATGGGTAGAAATCGCCATCCCGTTGCCGGACGATTGGGGGCAGGTGGTCTTCTTGCGGCAGTCCGCACATCCGTATATGGCCGAATACAACCAGAAATTGTGCCTGGAGCTGACCGGGCAAGCTCCTGTGGTCGTCGAAATGCCGATGAACGTGGGCGGAAGGACGTTCACCAACGTCTACTGGGTCGCGGAGGGCATTGATGACCACGCCACCCTGCAATTGATCGACCACTGGGGGATGTACGTGGTGGACCTGGCAGCCCCGCCCGCCACCGCATTGTGGGTGACGCGCTTCAAAGGCGTATGGCGGCTCAGTGGTGCGGCGGAAGAAACTGACGTCTTGCTAGAAGCTTTAGCCGATCACGAATATCTGGGTTGTCTGGACGGCCAAGAATGGCCCCTGCGCTTTGTCCCTGCCTCCGAAGCGCCTGAAGCGGAGATTGATTTTGTGGGGGACTGAACAACTCGGGTAGCGTAAAACGGCGTCCGGCCAGAAAATAGCAACCGCCGCAGCACCAATGCTACGGCGGTTTTTCGATAGCGATGCTCCGCTATTCCTGCCCCGGAACCGGTCCCGTTTTATGCACCCATACCCACGTCCCTGGATTGGAAGTGCTGCTGTAGACGATTTTCGTGTCAGCCGGGGTGTAGGGTGTCGTCCACTCGAAAAGCCACTTCGCGTCGAGAATGGCCAGATTTACGCAGCCGTGACTGCGCGTGAAGCTGAAGGAGTTGTGCCAGTAGGCAGCGTGCAACGCATACGCGCCGTTGAAGTACTGCGTCCATTCCACGTTTTCCAGGTAATACCAGCCGGGATCATCCGGCCCCACGTCGCGGTTGATCATTGGCGTGGATGGCAGCTTCCCCCAGATGCGACTCAGCCCATTGGGCGTCCACGTGTTGGAGCGGCCTGTGGAGACCAGTGTCGCAAAGATCATACGCTCACCCTCGTAAGCGGCCAACGTCTGCTCGTAGGTATTCACCTCAATCCATTTCTCGCCGGGTGCGACGCCCTCCGGGATAGGATCAACGTCCACGCGGGAGGTGAAGGATTGATCCACCCACTGCTCCTCGCCGACCAGGTACCACATCGTCTCGCCGAGCAATTCTTGCGCGAAGATGGTGATGAGGTCGTAGCGCCGGAACACAATGTCGGTGCGCGCCGGGCCGCCGGGAACCGTTGAAGGGTTGACGTCGCGGTTAATCCACCCGAACGGATACTGCGGCTGTTCTTGCAATAGCACGCCGTGGAAACGCGATGGATTGGTGATGGCGATATGATCGGCAAGGATAAATTCGCCTTCGTTGATCTCGTACCACATCTGGCCGTTGTATTCCACCTCACCGAGGATGCTGACCCAGTTGTCGCCGGCCAGGAACTCGCGTAGCGGTGGCAGCCCGGCCGCCGCTTCCTCGGGATGACGGTAGGAGGCTGCCGGCAGCGGGCGGACGTAGGCGAAGGTATACGGCGTAATTGTATCTTCAGGGACTTTCAAAGGCTCGACGGCCAGCTCAGGCAGGGGATTGGGCAACGTCGCCCGTAAATATTCTATGCGGGTCTGGCGCGCGCCCGGGCTGTAGGAGGGGCAGCGGGCCGGATACCGCTGCGTGACATTCGCCGGGCAGACGTAATCAGCCGCAGGGTCGGCGGAAAAGAGATCCGAGCCTGGATTGTGCACAGCAGCCGCTTGCACACCCGCAGGCACCAGCAGCAAAAGCAACAGTAAAAACAAGACTTTCCAATACCGTGACATCGATTAACCCCTATGATTCCGTATAAATAATCAACGTTATTATACCACAAATTGTTCCCTTTCTTGTAGTTTTAATTAAAAAAGTCTTTTTAATTAGGGTGCAAGGCCAGAGGGTAAAGGGGATTTTTGTGGCGGGGCTGCGCCCCGCCACAAAAATCCCCACTAAAAAAGCCGCTCCTTGCAACAGTGGCTCTTTGCTCTATAATCAGAAGTAGGGTCTAACCGGTCAGATACTTGCACAGTGAGTAAGAAAACGGGTGTCAATCCCCCTTTTGATTTCGGTTTGTTTGGGTTAGCAGATAAAGCGCTGGAGGAAGAGCGAGAATGAACGTTTTGTACGAGGCTATCCAGTTGATCACCCGTCCACCCGGGGACTTGGTCTACTTCCTGGTGACGCTCTTTGCTTTGCAACAGGCGCTTCTTCCCGCGTTGACAGCACGCCGCCGCGCACCCTCGTCGTTGTCCTCGCGCTGGTTGTGGGCGATTGCCGGGATGCTGCTCGGTAAGGTCGTGCTGACCGTCATTGGGCTGCTGGGGACGGTGGGACTGCTCTCTCCGGCGCTTCTCTTGCCGCCGCTAGAACGCTGGCTGGAATTTGCCGGCGTGCTTTTGGTGATCTGGGCCGCGTTGTTTAGCGCGCGCCCGGCACGTTGGCAAACGATCTTCATCGGACTTCTGCTCGGCGCCAGCCTGGTTTTCTACGGTGTGACGGCTGCCTTGTGGCCCGTCTGGGAAGCCGGGGGCTATGCATTCAACGGCCTGTTCTACGAGCGAACCTGGGAAATACTCACGCTTGCGTTCCTGGTGCTTTATTTGCTGGTGGCGCTGGTAACGCGACCGCCCGAATGGGAGTGGGCGGTGACCCTGGGTCTGTTTTGGCTGCTCGGCCATGTGGCGCAGTTTCGCTGGCCCGATGCAGAACTGCATTTTTCGGGATGGCTGCGGCTGAGTTCGTTGGTCACGCTGCCGCTGCTTGCGGCACTGGTTCACCGGCAATTATCGACGCTCCAGGTCGCCGTGCCGGTACCGGCCCCAACCTTGCCTGCATCGTTACCCACAAAAGGTGGGATGGCCCTCGATAGCGATGCTCTGCTCGATTTGTTACAGGGTGTCGAGTCCGCGCGCGACCTGGCCCCGTCTTTGATCCTGGCTTCCTCGAAATTGGCACGTCTCCTGGGTGTGGAGATGTGCGCTGTGGCTTTGCCTTCCGGTGACGCGTCCTCGATCCTCAACGTCGTCGCTTTGCATCCACCGAACGCCGCACAGATCGAAACGCCGCCGCTCGTCCTCGATGATTATCCGGTTCTGGCCGAGGTCTACACTCAGAAACGTGCGCAGGTCGTGCCGACGTCATCCCGTACAATGTGGCTGACGGCGTTGTACAGCAAATTGGGCATTCAGAACACGGCGCCGTTAGCCATTGTGCCCCTGGTGGACAAAGACGAGGCCATTGGATTGATGCTGCTCAGCAACCTAGACAGCAAACAGCGTTGGTCCGATGAGGCGCTGAACACTCAACAATTGGTCGCGGCGCTGTTCGGCGCTTCACTCGCGCGGGCGCGTAAGCAAACGCAGGATATGTCGTTTTTGTCCCGCCTGCGTGGCTCCGACACCGAGCGCCAACAGTTAGAGGTTTCCCTGGCACAGGCGCGGGCCGACATCCAGACATTTGATGAGCGGATCGCAGTGCTGACACGGGAGATCGAATCGCGGGACCAGGAGCTTGTACGGCTCAACCGCGAGTTGGCCTCGCAATCCCAAGGATTGACCGAAACGGAAGCTAATTTCTGGCAGGAAGAAGTACAGGAATTGGTCAACGAGCGGGAGACCCTACACGACAAGATCCAGGAGCTGACACGCGATCGCGATATGTTGCTGCAGGAACGCGGGCCTTTGGCCAGCAAGCTGACCCAACTCAAGACCGATCTGGACGCGGCTCTCGATGAGCAAGCGCAGTTGGAGGCGCAGGTGGCATCGCTCCAGGAACAGGTCGCGCTTGCCGGGAACAGCCCGGCTGCACAAAACCCCGCCGCGGTGGGGCTTATCGTTGCGGACGCGGATGGCCTCATCATGATGGCGGATGCTGTCGCACGCCAGATGTTGCGCCTGCCGGGTGGCGATGTGGCCGGCATCCCCATCAATGGCGCGTACCCCGATCCACGCTGGACGCAGACGGTCGATGCCCTGCTTGCGCGGAATGTCCCCAACAGCCTCAAACATGCGCATCTCACGTTGACGATTGAACAGAGCATCATCGAGGCCGAATTGGTCGCGCTCGTGGGCCGCGATGGTCAGCCCAATGGGTTGGCCATTACAGTGCGCACCCCAGAGAGCGATGCGGAGCGCCAGGAAGCCCTCGTCAGCCTGGCGAATGAATTCCGCACCCCAATGACGTCGATCACCGGCTATACCGATCTTTTGCTGGGAGAACAGGCCGGCATCTTGACGGAGATGCAAAAGCAATTCCTTGAAAGGGTTAAGGCCAATATCGAACAGATGAATCATCTGCTCAACGATCTGGTGCGCACGGCCTCGCCGGACAGCCGGCCCGTCGAACTCTCGCCACAGGCGGTCAATCTTATTGAGATCATCGAAGAGGCGGTAATGGGGTTGGCCGCGCGTTTCCGCGAGCGCAAGCTGGCCGTGCGTCTCGATTTACCACCCGCGCTGGCCTCCGTCCGCGCCGACCGCGACAGTCTCTACCAGATTTTGCTGCGCTTGATTTCCAACGCCGCGTTGTGCTCCCAAGAAGGCACCGAGGTGGTAATCAGCGCAGGTGAGGACGAATCCTCCAAGGCCAGCGGGACGTTAAGCAACCGTTTTATCCGCATCTCGGTGATGGATACTGGGGGCGGCATAGCGCCGGAGGATTATCCGCGCGTCTTCCGGCGATTTACCCGGGCGAGCCAACCACTCATCCAGGGAATGGGCGAAACCGGTGTGGGCATGGCGGTGGCGAAGACGTTGGTGGAAGCCAATGGTGGGCGCATTTGGGTGGAAAGTCAGCCCGAAATCGGCAGTACGTTTAACTTCATTCTGCCGACGAATCACGTAAAGAAATAACGAGGTTGAACCTGTTGGAAAGCCGTCCGCTAATTCGCCTTTTAGGCGCAATTCTTACGGGCATTCTCACCCTCAGCATGGTGCTGGGGAGCATGCTGCTGACGCAAGTGGACCCGATGCTTATGGCACGGCGTTCGACGCGCGTGATCCAGCTCCCCACGACGACGCTCTACCCTACCCTTATCTCATCGACGCCGGATACGCCCCAGACACCGAGTGTCTCACGCACGCCACTGCTGACCCCGACACCGGTACTGTGCATCTGGCCTGCAGACTGGCAGCCTTACATCGTGCAGGCCGGCGATACGCTCGCGTTGCTGGCATCGGCGGCGCGTAGCAGCGTCTACCTGCTGATGCAGGGGAACTGTCTCGTTAATTCAGGTATTCAACCCGGTGACGTGATTTATCTGCCCCCGCTGGCGTTTGCGACCCCCACCCAGGTGGTGCCGCGCTGTGGTCCGCCGATATGGTGGATACTTGTCGTGGTGCAGCGTGGCGACACGTTGTACAGCCTGGCGCAGCGTCACGGCACCACCGTGGAGAACATCATCTGGGCTAACTGTCTGCAAAGTGACAGGATTATCGCCGGGCAGCGGATCTTCTTGCCGCCGACCGTAGTGGTGACGCCGACGTTCACGCCCACGCGAACGGGCACGCCGACGCTCACCCCGACCCCGACCCCCACAGTTACAGGGACGCCCACGGTGACGGCAACGCCTACGGTGACGGAAACTCCCACAGACACGCCGACCCCCACCGTCACACCGACGGAAGAAACCGTCACTCCGACCCCTACCATCACACCGACGGAGGAAACGGTCACCCCAACGCCCACCGTTACCCCGACGGAAGAAACGATCACCCCGACGCCTACGCCTACCGTGTCGGGTACGCCATCTCCCACACCGACAGAAACACCGATCCTGACGCCAACATCCACCCCGACGCTTCCGCCGCCGACCGAAACCCCTACGCCGACATCGACATCTGCACCGGGCAGGTGAGTGCCGTGCGGACCGTGTCGCGTGTTTGGTGCAGCTTGCTGCTGCTCGCGCTGCTGCTCCCGGCATGTGCACCGCTGCTGCCCCAGGAGACAGCGTCACTGTACGAAGCCTCACGGGTCGATGCGATGATCGACGACGGCCCGCTGCCCACGCGGGCCGTCACGGCCACTCCGACGGCTACACCATCCCCCACGTTTATGCCGACGGCAACGGCTACGGTCACGCCATCCCCTGTCCCCACCCGCACGCCGTGCCCTACCGTAACACCCACGGAGATGCCACTTATTTCGCCTTCCGAGCGCAACGTGCGACCTACACGCATGACGGTTTCTGAGGCGCGCGTACTGCCTGAAGCGGGCACGCTCTCCGACACGTTGCGCTCTGTGTTGCCTTCGCCGACACTGCCACTTGCTTCGCTGGTGATCCAGGACGATCCCGGTGCAAACGGTCATCCCACGTTGGCCGATTTTTGGGAGGGGCGGGCGGAATTCGTGCTTGACGTCGCCGATACGGGTCTGCCGATGGGCGAATCCGACACGCTGGTGATGCACAACGGTGAGTTGTGGTCCTACGTCCATGCCAGCGCCCAATCTGCCGGCGTTGTGGATCATTGCGGTAACCCGGTCCCTTTCCCCGGCTGTACCATCATCTACCACAGCACCGATGGCGGCATTACGTTTTCCCCGGAGATCTCACGGCAAGATTCGCGCCTGGTCTGCCAGTTCGAGTGCGCCACGTGTCCCTGCGTCTCGGAAGTCGATCATATCGAACAACAGCAGTATCCGCGCGTGGCCTACAACGGGACGACGTTCTTTCTCGTCTACGAATACCTGGGGCGCGCGCGTCTGCGGCGCTCGACGGACGGTTTGACCTGGAGCATGCCGGAACGCGTCGCCGATACGGGCGTGTGGAAGCTGTGGCTGCGTACCTGTCGCAAAGAAGAGCGTATCCACACGCATCCCTTTGTGCCGTATGAGTATGAGTGTCTTGCCGGAGGCCCGCCCGGCATTTTCGTCGAAGGTGGCCGGCTCTACGTCTTTGTGGGATTAGGGCAAAATCCGGGAGCGATGGGGTGCTACGTCGGCAGCGTAACAACGACGGGTGAACGGTTCACCCGCTGCCAGCACAATCCACTGTTTGTGGGGGCTGCAGAGTACGGCCCATTGGAGGAAAAAGGGGCGCAAACCAACCCGTACTTTGATTTCCGCACGATCAGCTCTGCCGAGGTACAGCGCATCGGATCGCGCGTCTATATGCTCTACGAGGGCGTGCGCGGTCCCGGTCCCGCCGATGGTGGGGATGCCCAATTTGGCCTCGGCTTGGCGCGCAGCCTCACTTCCGCCATCGATGGCCCATGGGAGAAATATCCCGGCAACCCTATTCTCGTCGATCAGCCGGGCAATATCGGCCTGGGACACGCGGATTTGGTGATTATCGAGGGTCAGACGTTTGTGTTTACCTCGCTCAACGGCTACACGCGTGGCCGTTTGGCGTTGGTGTGGAAATAGGTCTGTATAGACGTGCTGCCGGTCTCGGCACGGGTACAGGCTGCATTTTGGTTTTAGTGGCTGATGTGTACTGCGATGCTGCTGATGGCCAGGGCCACCAACAGTACGATGACGATGAACGTCGCCAACCGCCGCTCCAACCGGGTCGGCTCGACCATACGCCCGGAAATCCATAGGAAGACGCCGCCCGCTAAACCGAAACCCAAGAGCACGCCGATGGTGTAGGTCATGGCCGTCGCCATCAGACGCGGCAAGTCCACGGTGATGATCAGCCGACCAAATACGGAGATGGCGAAGCGGCTGCCCAAAAAAGCGTAGGCAGCGGCGATCACCAGCGCGCTGCCCATCATCAGCATGCCAAGCGTTTGTCTTCTACCGCGCTCGATCCACCAGGTGATTGCACCAAGCACCAGCAGCGCCAGCGCAAAAGTGAACACCACAATCGAGAGGAATTCGATGGCCATACGTCCACCTCAACCAAATTCAATTCTATAAGGTAATAATAGTGCAGAAGCGGTAAAGCGCCAATCGGCTTTTAAGTTTTCTCCTTTTGGCGTAAACTGTAATCCGTTTCATCCGTTAAATCCGTTGAGACGAGGAGTATGAGATGAACCCTCAAGGAAAAACAGCTTTGGTGACGGGCGGCGCGGTGCGGGTGGGGCGCGCGCTCACGCTGGCGCTGGCGCGCAGCGGCGCGAATGTGGTCGTCCATTACAACAGCTCGGCGAGACCGGCGGAGGAGACCGCCGCCGAAGCCCGCGCGTTGGGCGTCGAGACGTTGATCGTGCAGGCGGATCTCGGCGACCCTGAGGCCGTCACCGGGCTGGTGCGCGCCGTCGAAGCGACGTTCGGCGGCGTGGACATCCTCGTGAACAGCGCTTCGCCCTTCGTCCGCAAGCAATTGCACGAGACGACGTTGGTGGACTGGCATTTCGTACTCGGCGCGCTGCTCGATGGGCCGTTTTTGCTTGCGCAGGCTTTCGCGCCGGGGATGGCGGCGCGCGGCGAGGGAGTGATTGTCAATATCCTCGATCAGGCTGCCTTTGGGCCGTTTCCCTCGCACCTGGCGCACAGCGTCGGCAAACACGGCTTGCTCGGTCTCACCCGCAACCTGGCAATGGCGTTAGCGCCGAACGTGCGCGTCAATGCCATCGCACCGGGGCCAGTGCTGCCGCCTCCAGGTTACATGCTTGAGCAGAACGACCGCATCGCCGCCAAGACGTTGCTGCAACGCTGGGGATCGCCCGACGATGTGGTGAAGGCGCTGCTCTATCTCATCGACGCGGATTACGTCACCGGCGACGTCCTCTTCGTCGATGGCGGCGAACGGTGGAAGTGAGAGGAGATTGGGTGATTGAAAACTGCTAGGATGAATTTCCCATTCGCCGATTCTCCCATTCGCTGATTCGCTGATTCTCCCATTCTGGTATAATACCCGCTATGGAAAACGAAAACTCAGAACGCTTACAGAAAATTCTCGCCAACGCCGGGTATGGCTCGCGCCGGGCCTGTGAAGAAATGATCGCAGGGGGGCGCATAGCCGTCGATGGCCGCATCGCAAAGGTGGGCGACAAGGCCGATCCGGCGACGCAGCGCATCACGTTGGACGGCGAACCGATCCGCCAGCCGCAGGGCCACATCTACGTAGCCCTTTACAAGCCGCGCGGTTACATCACCACCACCAGCGATCCCGAAGGGCGGCGCACGATCATGGATTTGATCCCACTGACGCAGCGCCTCTATCCTGTGGGCCGTCTGGACGTCGACAGCGAGGGCCTGGTATTGCTCACCGACGACGGTGAGTTGACCGAGCGCCTCACCCATCCGCGTTACGGGCACGCGCGCGTCTACCGCGTGTTGGTGACAGGAGAGCCAACCGAGGAGACCATCGAGCGTTGGCGGCGAGGCATCACACTGGACGACCGCAAGGCGAACTTCAGCCAGGTGCAGGTGGAGCGCCAGGAGCGTGGCGAAACCTGGCTGCGCGTCACCGTCCACGAGGGGCGCAAGCATCTGGTGCGGCGCATTGTGGCCGCGCTTGGGCATCCGGCGCAGCGGCTCATCCGCGTGGAAATGGGATCGCTGAAATTGGGCGATCTCACCACAGGGCGTTGGCGCTACTTGAGCACCGGTGAGGTCAACGCACTGCGCAAGGAGACAGGCCTCACCCGGCCCGACGCAGCGCCCCGCCGCGAGCCGCGCAGTCGTAACGACCGTCCCCGGCAAGAGATGCCGCGCCAGCGCAAGCCCGCGGGCGGGCGCGGGTCTTCTTCCCCAACGAGGAAGCGCCAGTGAGGCCCTCCACCATCGCCATCGACGGGCCGGCGGCATCGGGGAAAAGCACGATCGGCTATCACCTGTCGCGTTATCTGGCGTACCTCTACCTGGATACCGGTGTGCTCTACCGCGCCGTGACGTGGGCCGCGCTCGACCGGAGGGTTCCCATCGCGGATGAGGCGGCTGTTACGCATCTGGCCGAAGGACTGCACATCGACGTGACGCCGTCCACAGAAACCGACGGGCGGCAGTACACGGTGCGCGTCGAAGGGCGCGATGTCACCTGGGCCATCCGCGCGCCGGAGGTGGACGCTGCCGTGTCGCCGGTTTCCGCGTATCCGGGTGTGCGCGAGGCGCTCACCCGGCGCATGCGCGAGATCGCCGCGTTGGGGCGCGTCGTTATGGTGGGGCGCGACATCGGCACGGTGGTCATCCCTGATGCAGATTTGAAGCTGTACGTGGTCGCTTCGGCGGAGGAACGGGCACACCGCCGCCAGTTGGAGCGGCAGACCAAGGGTGAGCGCGCCGAATACGAGGCCGTGCTTGCAAATTTGCAACAGCGTGACCAGATCGACAGTAGCCGTGCCGCCGCCCCGCTCAAGGCCGCGCCCGACGCGATTCTCTTCGATAACACCGACCTCTCGATTGACGAAATGCTTAAGCGGGCTGAAAGACTGGTGGACGGTCTCGATCCGAACGAATGTACGTGAACATATTCACCACGAATCTTCCTATCTTAACCGCGAATCACGCGAATCCTCGCTAACTTTTCAAGGAGATTCGCGTAGATTAGCGGGATTAGCGGTTTATTTTTCCGAGGAGGAACTCGATTATGCCTGAATCGACTTACGATATCGTTGTGATCGGCGCGGGGCCGGGGGGATACGTTGCCGCCATCCGTGCCGCGCAATTGGGGATGAAGGTGGCGCTGGTGGAGCGCGAGCATCTGGGCGGGGTTTGCCTCAATTGGGGTTGCATTCCCACGAAGGCGCTGTTACGCAATGCCGAGGTTGCGCGCTTGCTCGGCGAGGGCAAGGAATTCGGCTTCAGCGTGGAAAACGTCACGCTGGATTACGGCGCGGCGATTGACCGCAGCCGCAAAGTCTCCGCGCGGTTGGTCAAAGGCGTGGAGAGCCTGATGAAGGGCAATCACATCGATGTGGTGTGGGGGAGTGCGAAACTTGCCTCACCAACCAGCGTCGCAGTGACGAATGAAGCGGGCGAAGTCCAAACGCTCGCCGCTAACGCCATCATCATCGCCACCGGCTCGCGCGCCCGGCTTATCCCCGGCGTCGTCGCCGACGGGGAGCGCGTGCTCACGGCGCGTCACGCGTTGGAACGCCGCGAGTTGCCGAAGTCCGCCATCGTCATCGGTGCAGGGCCGATCGGCCTGGAATTTGCGACGGTGTGGCGCGCTTACGGCGCGAACGTGACCGTGGTCGAGATGTTGGATCACATCCTGCCCACCGAGGACGAAGAGGCCTCCGCCGAGTTGGCACGTCAATTCCGCCGTATGAAGATACAAACGCTGACCTCCACCCGTGTCGAGAGCGTCGAAACGACGGCGAATGGTGTCCAGGTGCGCGTGAACGGGCCAAAGGGCGAGCAGACGCTCGAAGGCGACGTGGCGCTGGTCGCTATCGGTGTACAGCCTAACAGTGAGGATTTGGGGCTGGAAGCGGCCGGTGTGGCAACCAACCGGGGCTGGATCAAGGTCGATGACCTTATGCGGACGAACGTGCCCACGGTGTACGCCATCGGTGACGTGAACGGGCTGCTGCCGCTGGCGCACGTCGCTTCGGCGCAGGCGCTACTGGCGGTGGAGACCATCGCCGGGCACAAGGCGAAGCCTTTCGATGTGAACGTGATGCCACGTGGCACGTATACATCGCCGCAGGTCGCTTCGTTCGGGCTGTCCGAGGCCAAAGCGCAGGAGCAAGGATTGAAAGTGCGCGTGGGCAAATTCACCTTCCTCGCCAATGGCAAAGCGTTGGGACTTGGCGATAACGCTGGCTTCGTCAAGATCGTCGCCGAGGAGCGTAGCGGCGAGATCGCCGGCGCGGTCATCGTCGGCCCGGAGGCGACGGAATTGCTGGCCGAGCTGATGCTGGCCCGCACCGCCGAACTCACGCCCGACGAGATCGCTCGCACCATGCACGCCCATCCCACGCTCAACGAAGCTGTCATGGAAGCCGCGCACGGGGTTTTTGGAAAGGCGATACATAACATATAGGAGTAGGGAATAGGGAGTACGAAGTAAGGGTATCAATCGTACTCCCTACTTCATACTCCTTACTCCTTCTATTATGGTCAAACAACAAGACGCAGTTTTCCGACAGGCGTATCCGGCACCGCCGTATTGGGTGGCGCGGTTCGACGTGGCGAATCCGCCCGGTCCCGGCGCGTTTGTGCTGGCGGACCTGGGTGGGCCGCTGCGCGAGACGCTGTTCCCGGCAACCATCGACGCCGACGGATTCACCGTGATGTTGCCGCCGCGCCACCCGGCGACGCGGCTCTTGCCCGGTGCAACGGTCGATATGCTGGGACCGCTCGGTCAGGGATTCCGGCTCGGCAATGCGACGCGGTTGTTGTTGGTCGCCGAGACTGGCTCTCTGCCGCCGCTGTTGCCGCTGCTCGAAGCTGCGCCGGCGGTGGCACTTGTCATCGAGGCGCCGACGCGCGCGCAGTTGCCGCCACCCGACCGCTTCCCGCCGACCGTCGAATTGACGCTGGTGACGCGCGACGGTTCCGCCGGGTATCTGGGGCCTTTGGAATCGCAGGACCCCGCGCCCGCGGATCTGCAGCGCGTGATGCCGCATCTGGTGGAGTTGATCGCCTGGGCGGAGTGCGCGTGCTTTGCGTGCGCCAACGATCGTTATCCGGCGCTGGCCGCCATCGTGCGTGCTGCGCGCATTCTACCTCTACCGGACTTCGCGCAGGCGCTCGTCCATGTGCCGATGCCGTGCGGCGTCGGTGCGTGTGAGGTCTGCCGGACGCCAACGCGGGCGAGCGAAAAACATGCCTGCATCGACGGCCCGGTTTTTGACATGCTGATGCTATGATCGAACTTGCACCTCGCCATAAATTCGGTTTGCCCATCGCCTCGCCGGTGATGCCGGCCGCGGGCGCGTTTGGCTATGGCGACACGTACCACGATCTGGTCGATTTGCGCGTTCTCGGGGCGCTCGTCACCAATCCGGTGAGCCTCAATTCACGTGAGGCCGCGCGCGGACAGCGGGTTGCCGTCCACAGAGATCATTTCGTCGCGCATACCGGCTTGCCGAATCCCGGCATGCAGCGGGTGCTGCGACAGTATCGCCAAACGTGGGAACGCCTGCCCATCCCGGTCATCGTTCATCTGATTGCCACCACTCCCCTCGAGACGGCGAAAGCAGCAGAGCGGCTCTCCGGCATCCCTAACGTCGTGGGCATTGAGCTAGGGTTGGTGGACAACGTCGCGCCACAGCGGGCGCTCAATCTGTTGGACGCCGCGCGCGCCGACGGCGATTTGCCGGTGATCGTGCGCGTGCCGTTCACCAGTGTAGACGCGCTCGCGCCGCTGCTCGCCGATCACGGGGCCGACGCGCTGACACTCACCGCGCCGCCGCGCGCCGTCTTGCCCGTATCCGATGCGCCTGAGGATAGCGAGACCCGGCGTTATATGCGCGGGCGACTCTATGGTTCGGCGCTTTTTCCACTCTTGCTGAACGTCCTGGCGCGTTGGTGCTCTAAACTGCCGGTCCCGGTGATCGCCTGTGGGGGTATCGCCAGCTTGCAAGACGCCATCGCCTGCCTGGAACTCGGTGCAACGGCGCTCCAGGTCGACGCACTGCTCTGGCGCGATCCGGCGATCCTGCAACGGATTGCGGAGGGGCTGGCGAAGGTTGAGACTTCGACAGTTTTGGAGTAGTTTCTTATGAAACCCTATGCCCGGATTTGGTTGGTTGTTTTGACGATTTTGGTTCTGGCCTCGTTGGCGCTGAATGCCTATTTCTTCGTTATCATCACCAGTTTCCGCCAGGGGGCGTTGGACATGGTTGCGAATGCCCGGGCAGAATTGGCGACATTTGGCAATGAACCAATCGTCGTTGAGGTTCAGGTGGATCAAGAGATCCCGTTCGATACTACTATTCCCATCAACGAGACCTTTATTTTGCCGCTGGACATCGATTATCCGCTTTCCACCGTGATCAACACATACGTCAATCTCCCGGTGTTGGGCCGGCAAGACCTTGCCATCCCTATTGAAACGATTATCCCAATCGAATATACCCTCGACGTGCCCATTCGAGTCGATGTGCCGATTTCGCTCACATACCACCTGCAAACTACGGTGCCGGTTGAGGTGGCCCTTCCGCCGGAGATTGGTCTCTCGCTGGATGCGATGTTACGTCAGGTGGAAGAGGGATTGCAATAAGTGCACTTTCCCTTGACGGAATTGTCCAATGCGTGTAGAATATACATAAAAGACGCTAAATTTGATGTCAAAAAAGGCGACAAAAATGTATACTAAAATCATGCCGGTTAGCGATTTGCGCCGCAAAACAAGCGATGTGATCGATATGGTGCGTGAGGGAAGTGATGCTGTTTATATCACTCAACACGGTCGTCCGGTTGTTGTGTTGATGGACTACGCGCGCTATGAAAAGTTACTCGGCCAATTGCACGCACTCTCGGAGCAAATCAAACAAGCCACACCTGCGCCGGCTGTCAGTTATACGGCGCGCCTGGCGGGTTTGCATCAGGGCGTTTGGGAAGGTGTAGACACCGATACTTATCTCCAGCAGGAACGTGACGCTTGGGAAGACTTGCCGAACAGCTAACCGGCCATGCGCGCGTTGGGCTGGATACCTGCGTTCTGATTTATCACATCGAACGTCATCCCGCGTATTTCCCTCTGACGCAAGAATTGCTTGCTGACATCGAAGCCGGGCATTTGACGGCTGTCGCCTCTATTCTGGCGTTAATGGAAGTGACGGTACGCCCCTGGCAATTGCAGCGTGGCGATGTTGTGCAGGACTACGAAGAAATCTTAACACACTTTCCCAATCTGACGCTCATTGACGTCAACCGGGATATCGCCGGTCAGGCCGCGCGTCTACGCGCACAGTATCGTCTGCGACCGGCAGATGCGCTGCACCTTGCTACAGCGCTTGTCCACGGGGCAACGGCGTTTGTCACAAATGACCGGCAGTTGATGCGGCTGCGAGAGCATATGCATATCGTCCTTCTGGAAGCATACCTCGATGGTTAATGAAGCCCCACCCCTTGAAGGTTTAGCTGAACCTCGGTTCGCACTGCTTTGCCAGGACACGGACAGCAAGAAACAGAATTTGTCACCCAGGGAAGTGACACTTCCCACTACGGGTAAGGCTTGAAGAGGGCTATAATGCCAGCAAGCTGTGATGACAGATTGTGTGCTCATGGCAACAGCGCACCGGCTCGCCAGGACTTTTAGTTTATGAACCTTGACGATAATCACCAGATCGTACCTTCACACACCGGGCAAAACGCAGCGCAAAAGCGGACGATACGCACGCTGTTCACCCGCATCGCGCCGAGCTACGACAGGATCAACCGGCTCCTTTCTCTGGGACAGGATCAAAACTGGCGCAAACACGCGTTGGCCCGCGCGCAGGTTCCTCCCAACGGAAAATTGTTGGATATCGCCACCGGGACCGGTGATGTGGCCTTGCTGGCGGCGGATCGACTCACTGGTGTGCAGATCGTCGGCACAGACCTGACCCGGGCGATGCTGGATGTGGCGCGCGGCAAAGCGCACAAGCAGACCGCCCGGCGGATTGCTTGGGTGAACAGCGACGGGCTGGCGCTCGCCTTTCCAAGCGACACGTTCGACGCTGTGATTTCGGTATTTATGATGCGCAATGTCCCCGATGTGGCCCAGGCATTCGCCGAGCAAGTGCGCGTGACTCAGACCGGAGGCCGGGTGGTGTGCCTGGAGATGACGTGGCCGCAGCGCTTCCCGCTGACGTGGCTCTTCTGGCTGTACTTTTTTGGTGTTGCGCCACTGTTAGGCCAACTGATCGCTAAAAATCGCGCTGCATACACCTATTTGCCCCAGTCCGTGCGAAAGTTTCCTGCGCCCGCAGCCACCGCGAAGGTCATGGAAGCCGCCGGATTGCGCGACGTTTTGTGGGAATTGAAGATGTTGGGGACGGTGGCGATTTTTGTGGGGCAAAAGTAACCGGTAATCAGGAATTGAGAATAGGGTGCCCGTTTTGCACATTCGCTGATTCTTTCTGATGGAGATGAGTTTGACAGAGAAAACAAACGCGCGGCTGGATGAACTCTGGACACGCCAGGCACAAGCACAGTCTGGCGGGGGACAGGCCCGCATCGATCAACAACACGCTAAGGGCAAGATGACGGCCCGTGAGCGCATTGCCGCGCTGCTTGACCCCGACACGTTCCAGGAATTACAGCCTTTCACGCTTGAACATCCCACCGACGCCAATGCTATTCCCGGCGAGGGCGTCGTGACCGGGTTCGGGCAGATTCAAGGGCGAACTGTCTGCGTCTACGCCCAGGATTTCACCATCTATGGCGGCTCCGTCTCGCTGGCGCACGCGCGCAAGATCACGCAGCTTCAGGACTTGGCATTGCGCAACGGCGTCCCTATCATCGGGCTGTTGGACTCCGGCGGCGCGCGCATTCAGGAAGGTGTGACATCGCTGCACGGCTACGGCGAGATTTTCTCCAACAACGTCCTGGCATCGGGTGTCGTCCCGCAGATTGCGGTGATGATGGGGCCGTGCGCGGGGGGCGCGTCGTACAGCCCGGCGCTCACCGACTTCATCATCATGGTGGACAAGACGTCCACGATGTACATCACCGGCCCGGACGTCATCAAAAGTGTCACCGGCGAGAACGTCGATCACGAGAGCCTGGGCGGCGCGCGCGTCCACGCGACGACGAGCGGCGTGGCGCACTTTATGGCTGAGGACGAAACGCACGCGCTCAGCCTGGTGCGGCGCTTGTTGAGTTATCTTCCGGCGAACAACGTCGAGAATCCCCCAGGTTTACCTGTCGATACTGCCGTAGCGCCCGCCGACCCGGCGCGATTGAATACCCTTATCCCGGACGATCCCAACGTCCCCTACGACATGCGTGTGGTGCTTGACGGGGTGGTGGATCGCGGCAGTTTCTTCGAAGTGCACGCTGGATGGGCGCGGAACGCTCTGGTGGGATTTGCGCGGCTGGTGGGACAGGCGGTAGGCATCGTCGCACAGCAGCCGTTGGAGAAGGCGGGCGTCATCGATATCGACGCTTCCGACAAGATCGCGCGTTTTGTGCGCTTCTGCGACGCCTTTAATCTGCCGTTGATCACGTTCGTGGATTCGCCCGGCTTCTTACCCGGCGTGGGGCAGGAGTATGGCGGCATCATTCGCCACGGCGCGAAGATTATCTATGCTTACGTCTCCGCCACCGTACCCAAGATTTCGGTCGTTACCCGTAAGGCTTATGGCGGCGCGTACATTGTGATGAGCAGCAAGTCCATTGGTGCGGATTTGCACCTGGCATGGCCGTCGGCGGAGATCGCGGTGATGGGGCCGGAGGCGGCGGTCAACGTGCTGAACCGCCGGGAGATTGCGGCGGATGCCGATCCCGAAGGACGGCGCGCGGCGCTGGTGCAGGCTTACCGCGAAACGCACGCCACACCGTACTACGCGGCGGAACGTGGCATCCTGGACAACGTGATCGAGCCGGCGCAGACGCGTGCCACGCTCATCGCGGCGCTGCGTATGCTGCGCGAGCAACTCCGTGCCAAGCCACCCAAAAAGCATGGTATCATGCCGGTTTGAGAATCAGTCAGTAAAAACATCAGCCAATAGGAGCGTGAGGATCGAGGAATCAAACTATGACAACGTTACTAAATCAAGCTTTGATATTGACCCTGGTGGGGATGGGGATGACGTTCGCGGCGCTGGGACTGCTCGTCCTGGGGATGTACGCGATGACGGCCCTCATCACCGACAAGCCGCGCGGCAAGGAGGCGCTTGAAGCCGCTCCCGAAACGCGCGGTGTGGACGTCGCGCTGCCGGTCGTAGAGGTTGCAGCGGAGCCGCCGCGAGACGAAGCGCGGGAGCGCGCTGCCGTTACCGCTGTGGCCCTGGCGCTGGCGATGGAAGGCGTGGTAACGCTCCCCGTTGCGGACGACCGTTATCGCGCTGCGGCGGCTGCCGTGGCTATGGCGGTGGCCGGCGCCGACGGCGGGGCTGCGCAGGCGAACGTCTCCGGCAATCCAGATGCCTGGAATTATCATGCGCGTGAACAACAGCTCACGCAAGGCCAACGTTTCGCGCGCGCATAAGCCTGGGAAGTTGTGTGACAAAAGAGTGCACATAGCTCAGGTAGGTAGGGCGAGTTTTGAATCCATTTTGATTTTTTAGAAGGAGTTTAGAATGTCCGTTTATTACGTCACTGTTCGTGGAAAGCAGTATACCGTTGAAGTTCCGGATCCACACGCGCGTCCCGTGCGTGCCATCGTGGATGGCGAGGTCGTCGAAGTCGATGTCGCGTCTGTAGCAACGCCTGCGCCCGTCGCCGCACCTGTCGCCGCGCCCGCGCCAGCAGCGAGACCGGCTCCCGTGCCGGACGCGCCGCAGGGTGCCGTCGAGGAGGTCAAATCGCCGCTTCCGGGGACCGTCGTCAGCATCGCCGTGAGTGTCGGCGATCAGGTCGTGCATGGGCAGGAGTTGTGCGTGTTGGAGGCGATGAAGATGAACAACCCCATTCGCGCGAGCAAGGCCGGGGTGATCCAAAAAGTCTTCGTCACCGTTGGGCAGCAGGTCCAACACGGCGCATCGCTTATGACGATTGGGAACTGACAATGCAGGCTGTGGCCCACGCCGAGCGACTGTCGTCGCACTTAGCGAGCCAGATCGAGGCGCAAACACGCGATCCCGACTGGACGTTGGCGCATTATACGTTCGTCGCCAGTGTAACCGCACTGGCCGCGGAATGTGATATTGCCCACTCGCCTGCGATGTCGGTTGCCAGCCGCCACGCAATGCCGCGGCTGCGCGTCGCCTTTATCGGCAATTCGGCGGAGCTGTTAGCCAATTACGCGACATTTCTGATCAGTCATGGCAGCGAAATTGAGCTGTTGGTCGATGATACACAGCGCGCTGTGGCCGAACAGGCCTTCAAGGTACTCAGCAGTGAACTGTACTGGCAGATGGTGTTCCGGGGCGATCCCGCCGCTCTGGATCCCGGCGCGGCGGTCGAACTCGCCGACAACGATTTGGCGGCGATGCAGGCGTTGGCGAAGAGCGTGCAGGTCGAACTGCAATTCGTTGCCCAAGACCCATTCCAACAAGGTCCGGCCTTCGGCATTTGGGAGGATCGCCAGTTGGTGGCGATGGGCGTCACCGACTTGCGTTTGCCCGGTGTGGTTCAGATCGGCAACATCGTGGCGGCGAAGTCGGCTGCCAAGCACCAGTACATAGCTGCAGTTGTATCCGCGTTGGTCAAGGCCCACGCTGAATGTGCCAACGTCTTCTGCGTCATCCCGCAGCAACATGAAACTCCCGTGGGATTGCTTGAGACGTTGGGCTTCGTCCGGGAACGTCCGATGTACCGGATGCGCTGTGTTTTTAAAGAGGTATCTTAGAACCTATCCGGAAATTTACCGTTGACGCACCAGAAATGGTCGAAAGCATAATTCTCGGATAGAGACTTAGTCTATTCTTGAGGAGTCATCCATGAATGGTATTGATTTTAGCGAACTAGCTGCCGGTCTGCTGGCTCTTAATTGGCAGAGTCTTGTCATGATGGCTGTGGGCGGCATCTTGATTTACCTGGCGATTGCCAAAGAGTACGAACCTAATTTACTCTTGCCCATCGGCGTTGGCATTATACTGGCCAATCTGCCGCTTTCAGCGATCATCGCTGCGCCAGTGTATGAAGAGGGTGTCCTAAAGGAGCCGGGTGGACTTCTCTACTATCTGCTCGAGGCGGGGGTGTCTACCGAGATCTTCCCGTTACTCATTTTCATCGGTGTGGGGGCGATGATGGACTTCAGGCCACTGCTGGCGCAGCCCCTCTTCGCATTGATGGGCGCGGCGGGACAATTTGGCATCTTCGGCACACTGATTTTAGCGGTCCTGCTTGGTTTCCGTTTGAACGAGGCTGCCAGTATCGGCATTATCGGCGCGATTGACGGCCCTACTGCTATCTACGTCTGTACCCAACTCGCACCGGAAATGCTGGGTGTGGTAGCAGTGGTAGCCTATTCTTACATGAGCCTCGTGCCGATCATCCAACCGCCAATCATGCGCCTACTCACCACCAAAGAAGAACGCATGACACACATGGAATATGCCCCGCGCCCCGTCTCCAAACTGTCGTTAGTGTTGTTCCCCATCATCATCACCGTTGCGGTGGGCATCCTGGTCCCCAAAGCTGCGCCTTTGATCGCCACGCTAATGTTGGGTAACCTTCTCAAAGAAGCTGGGGTGGTGCCTCGGCTCACCAAGACCTCGGAGAATGAAATTATCAATATCTCCACGCTTTTCCTGGGTCTGGTGATTGGCAGCACGATGACCGCCGAACGCTTTTTGAAGCTGGACACGCTCAAAATCCTAATTCTGGGGCTGTTCGCGTTTGGATTGGACACGGCAGCGGGCATCGGATTCGGAAAATTGCTGTACAGGCTCTCCGGTAAGAAGATCAATCCGTTGATCGGCGCGGCAGGCATCAGCGCCTTTCCGATGGCGGGGCGCCTGGTGCAGAAGGTCGCCCAGGAGGAGGACTTCTCCAACTTCGTGCTGATGCACGCGATGGGCGCGAACACCGCCGGGCAGTTAGGATCGGTGATTGCAGGCGGCGTCTTGCTTACGCTGGTCATACCGATGCTTGGGGGATAACAAGCTAATCGAAGACGGTAGATAGGGGCACTTATCTACCGTCTTTTAATCACTCACAACGGAGGGTTGCAATGGCTGATCGTAAGAAGATTACGTTACCGAAGCTGTTCCAGAAGGTCGCCAACCACGAGCCGATCACGATGCTGACCTGCTACGACTATCCGACCGCTTATTTCCAGGAGGAAGCGGGGATCGACATGATCCTCGTCGGCGATAGCCTGGCGATGACGATGCTCGGCTATGACAGCACACTGCCGGCGACGATGGACGACATGATCCGCCACACGCAGGCTGTGCGGCGCGGCGCGCCGACCGCCTGGCTCGTCGGCGATATGCCCTACATGAGCTACCAGCCGAGCGTCGAGACGGCGATCCGCAACGCAGGCCGCTTTATGGCCGAAGCCAGCACCGACTGCATCAAGCTTGAGGGTGGCGCGGAAATGGCCGATCGCATCAGGGGCATCGTCGCGGCGGGCATCCCGGCGATGGGCCACCTGGGACTGACGCCGCAAAGCGCGAGTGCGCTCGGCGGCTATCGCGTCCAGGGCAAGGGTGCGGCGCAGGCGAAGAAAATCATCGACGATGCGCTGGCGCTCGAAGAAGCGGGGGTGTTCTCCATTTTGCTGGAAATGGTCCCCGACCGCGTGTGCCAGATCATCACCGAGAAGGTGAAGAACTGCTTCATCATCAGCCTGGGATCGGGGCCACACGCCCACGGGCAACTGCTGATCTACCACGATATGTTCGGCCTGTATCCCAAGTTCAAGCCGCGCATGGCGAAAGTGTTCGGCAACGCGGGTGAAGTGATCCTGAACGGCCTGAAGGGCTACGTCGAAGAAGTTACCACCCACCAGTTCCCACAGCCGGAGAACTACTTCACGATCAAGGATGATGAATTCGCAGAATTACTAAAACTTATGGAGTAGACGGTAGACAGTAGACGGGGTTTCTCTCCCCCTGTCTACTATCTACCGACTACCGTCTACCTTCCCAAGGAGGTTATCGGATGAGCGAAGATTTACGACAGTTGCTAAAAATTCCCGTGGAACGGCTCGACGACCTCAATGCGATTCTTCTCGACCCCGATATGCGCGTGGTCAACGATTTTCTCGCGGTGGTTGCGAGGTATGGCACGCCGGATGAAATCAACCGCAAGGCGCGCCAGGCACGCGAACTCCCTGTGCTGCTTGAGCGCGTTAAAGCCGTGCGGCCCGAATTCCTGGCCGATCTCGAATGGCTGAAGGCGCAGCGCGACAAGAACGCCTTCATCAGCATCGCCGATTACCGGCGCAAGGTGCTCGGCGCGCAAGCCGACACGATGACTTTTGCCGACGATTTCGCCGTCACGCTGGAAGTGAGCGCGTGCCAGTACTTCCCGTGGGTGATCGAGGCGGCTACGCGCGCTATCGCCCAGGGGACGCTGATGCCGGGACGCTTCATCCGCGTGCGCAAGATGAAGGAGCAGGAGGCCGACGGCGACCTGCCGGCCTTCGCCGCCGCGATGAACATCATCGGCGCCAGCTACGTCGAGACGTTGGACACCAAGGGCACCGACGGTTCCAACGTCCACCTGGGCGGCCCGGCGACGATCACCGGCTACTTTGGCGGGGTGGGGCAGCCCAACGAGCACGCGCTCCAATGGCTTGACGAGTTCCTCTACTACTACACCGAGTATGGTGTCCGCCAGGTGTTGAACGTCAATTCTGGCACGGTGCTGCTCGGCTATTTGCTCTACCGCCTGGGGGTGGACATCGAGTTCAAGATTTCGGTGTTTGTGGGCAACGACAACCCCTATGCCGGCTTGTGGACGCTAATCGGCGCGAAGTTGTTCGCCCGCGACGACGGCACCTCCCCGTTGATCGGCTTCAACTGGAGCAACTCGATCAACAACGAGACGATGGAGATCACAGCGCAATTCCGCAAGGCGCTCGGTTTCGAGGACGTGGTGCGCTTCGAACACCACATCACCGAGACGTGGAAGAGCATCGTGCGGCAGCCTTATCTGCGCCGTGATGAATTGTGCGCCATCGCCGACCACGTCGCCAATATCTCTGCCAAGCACGAGGGCGGCGATCCCGATATCGAGCAGATGCGCGAACACCAGTCGGATATCCTCGACTACTTCCGTGATAAGACCGAGGTCATTGCTGCCGGGGATTGGGATAATCTGCTGCTCAACTTCCTGGACAAGATGGATGCGACGAACCGCACGGCCTGGGCGCTCACCGAGCGTGGCCTGTCCTTCGTCGCCGCACAAAATCTTCATAAGTAGACGGTAGCCAGGTTCTCTTCTCCCCCGTCTACTGTCTACCGTCTACTGTCTACCCCAAAGGAGGCTTTTATGGCTAAAGGGTTCGTCGTTATTGACGTTGATCGTTGTAAGGGGTGCGGGTTGTGTACGCACGTCTGCCCCTCCAATATCCTGGCGCTGTCGCGGGACGCGTTCAACGCGAAGGGGTATCATCCCGTCATCGTCACCGACGCGGAAAAGTGCATCGGCTGTGCGTCGTGTGCCCGCATCTGCCCCGACGTGGTGTTAACCGTCTACCGGCAGAAGCGCCAGACACAGCGCGTGGGCGTGCAGGCGGCGGTCGCCGTCGCGCCGTCGGCATAAAGGAGGCCCCACAATGACCAAAGAATTACTCAAAGGCAACGTTGCATTCGCAGAGGCGGCCCTGCGGTACGGGGTGCAGGCGTACTTCGGGTATCCGATCACGCCGCAGAGCGAAGCGCTGGAACACCTCTCCGAGCGGATGGTCGACGAGGGACGCGTTTTTCTGCAGGCCGAAAGCGAAGTCGCCGCCATCAACATGGTTTATGGCGCGGCCTGCGCGGGCGTGCGGGTGATGACGTCCACGTCCGGCCCCGGCTTCAGCCTGATGGCGGAAGGCTTTTCGTACATCGCCGGCTCCGAGGTGCCGGTCGTCGTCGTCAATATGATGCGCGGCGGACCGGGTTTGGGCAACATCCAACCCTCGCAGAGCGACTATTTCTTTATGACCAAATCAGCCGGGCACGGCGATTTCCACCCCATTGTCCTGGCGCCCGCCAATGTCCAGGAACTGATTGATATGATGGGTCTGGCGTTTGACCTGGCAGAAAAGTACCGCACACTCGTCTTCATGGCGGGAGATGGCGCGCTCGGTCAGATGATGGAGTCGGCGGAACTCCCGCCGATGCAGCCGGTGCGCACCGAGCGTCCCGACTGGGCGGTGACGGGCAACGCCGACCACGCTTCGCGGATCATTACTTCGCTCTACCTGGACCCCACGCAGCTCGAACAACTAAATCTACATTTACAGCGCAAGCTGGCGGTGATCAAAGCCAACGAGGTGCGCTGGCGGGAATACCAGACCGAAGACGCGGATTTGCTGCTGATCGCCTACGGGATGGTCGGGCGGATCTGTCTCTCGGTCATGCGCGAGGCGCGTGAACAGGGCCTCAAGGTAGGGCTGCTGCGCCCGCAGACGCTGTGGCCCTTCGCTGAAGCGCGCATCGCTGAATTGGCGGGAAAGGTACGCGGCATTCTGGTCGCCGAGATGAGTGCCGGGCAGATGTTGGAGGACATTGAGCGCGCGGTCAAAGGAAAAGTTCCCATCCACTTCCATGGCAGAATGGGTGGCATGATGCCGATGGTAGATGAGATTTTGGCGGATGTGTGGAAGTTGGCAGAAGAAGTCGGAGCAGGGAGTAGGGAGTAGGAAGTATGGGCATACAAGTGAATATTCCAGAAGATATGGAGCTGGTTTACAGTTATCCGGCGGCGCTGACGGAGCGGAGCACACACTATTGTCCAGGGTGCACACACGGCATCGTTCACCGGCTGATCGCGGAAGTGATCGACGAGTTGGGCATTCAGGGGCAGACGATTGGTATCGCGCCGGTGGGCTGCTCGGTGCTGGCCTACGACTACTTCGACATGGATTTCGTCGAGGCGGCGCACGGGCGCGCCCCGGCGATGGCGACCGGCATCAAGCGCGTCAGCCCCGGTAAGATCGTCTTCACCTACCAGGGCGACGGCGACCTGGCGGCGATTGGTACGGCGGAGATCATCCAGGCGGCCAATCGCGGCGAGCTGATCACGACGATCTTCATCAACAACGCCATCTACGGGATGACGGGTGGGCAGATGGCTCCCACCACATTGGAGGGGATGGTCACCACGTCGTCGCCCGGTGGGCGGGATCACCTCATCGCCGGGTATCCGGTGCAGATGTCCGAAATCCTCGCCGTTACGCCCGGCGCGGTCTACATCACCCGCGAGATCGTCGCCGACATTCCGAGCATCAACAAAACCAAGAACGCCATCAAACGCGCGTTTATGGCGCAGATCGCGGGTCTGGGATTCGCCTGCGTGGAAGTGCTCTCCACCTGTCCCACAAACTGGAATATGGATGCGTGGAAGGCGATGGAATGGGCAAAGGAGAACATGACGCAGACCTTCCCATTGGGCACATTCAAGATGACGGACGCGGTGAAGGCACTGAAGGCGTAGGAGGTCACTATGAAACATGAGGATATCATTTTCGCCGGGTTTGGGGGACAGGGCGTGCTCTTCGCGGGACAGTTGCTTTCCTACGCGGGCATGGCCGAGAATTTGCACGTGACCTGGATTCCATCTTACGGGCCGGAGATGCGCGGCGGCACCGCCAACTGCACCGTCATCCTTTCGGAAGAGGAAATCGGCGCGCCCATCATTCACCATCCTACCATTGCGGTCGTTCTCAACCTTCCCTCGATGGAGAAGTACGAACCGCTGGTCAAGCCAGGGGGATTGCTGATCGTCAACAGTTCGTTGATCCCGATGTCCACCGAGCGCCAGGATATACGCAGTATCAATGTCGCGGCCAGCGATATCGCCACAGAATTGGGTAACCCGCGTATGGCCAACATGGTCATCCTCGGCGCGTTGATCGGCGCGACCCAGATCGTATCCTTGGAGACGGTCGCGCGGCAGCTCGACGAACACCTCTCACAGCGCCAGCGCAAGTGGCTGGAGCCGAACATTGCGGCGCTCAAGAAGGGGGCGGAACTCGGCAAATAGTTGTTAGCCGTCAGCTATCAGCTATTAGCTTTCGGCTGACGGCTGATAGCTGATCGCTCGTCTTTAGGCAGTTTAAGCACGGCAAAACCCGACATTGCCGTGACCACACATCCCACATAGAAGGGCAGGTTCAACGAGCTCGCGCCCAGCCAGCCTCCCACTGTCGGACCGACGGCGTTGGAAAGCGACGAGGCCATCGTGTCCAGTCCATACGCGGTGCCGGCCTTCCCCTCCGGCGCGCAGCGTCCAATGTAGGCGCTGACGATAGAGAGCGTTCCACCCACTGCCAGCCCGATGAATACCTGCGCAATTAACAACATCCAGTACTTCGTCGCCAATGCCTGTATGCCGATTGCCCATGCCAATATAAATGTTGCGATCAGCAGCGGCGCGCGTCCGCCGTGACGGTCGCCCCAACGGCCTACGAACGGCGCGGCAATCGCGCTAAAGATGCCCGAAACCGTCGTCAGCACGCCGGCGGCTGAACTGAGGAACGCACTGTTCGGCAGCATATCCTGCACGACCAGAGGCAACAAAGGCGAAGAGATTTGTAGTCCCAGACGCAGCACAAAGCGCAATCCCAGCACCAGTCCCAACATCGAACCGGCCAGAAGTGTCGTCACTTCAAGGCGCGCGCGTTGCGCGAGCGACCCCGATTGCGGCGCGCGTTCCACCGGGGTGAAGTCTTCCTTCACGATAAAAAGCATCAGCAGTCCGGCGAGAAGTAGATAGCCCGCCGTCATCCAAAACGTGGCGCGGTAGCCGAACATATCGGCGACGAATCCGCCCGTGCTCGGCCCCACGAATTGCCCCAGGAAGATCGCCACCTGGAGTTTACCTAACGTCTCGCCCAATCGGTCGCGCGGCGTGGTGCTTGCCACGAGCGTCGTCGCCGCCGCCACCGTGCCGGTAAATACGCCTTGCAGCAGCCGCAGGATAAGGACGTGTTCGACCGTTTTCGCAAAACCGACCAACCCCATCAGCACCGCGCCGCCGAACATCGCGCGCATCACCATCACCTTGCGCCCATACCGGTCGCTGAGCATCCCCCAGATTGGTCCAAACACTGCCATTGTCATTGCCGGCGCGGAAATGATCAGGCCGCTCCAGCGAGCGACCGCGTCGCCGCTCACGCCGAGGTCCTGGATGTAGTAGGCCCACAGAGGGCCGGTGGCGCCAAACCCCATCAACGCTAAAAATTCGGCGAACCATGTGCCCCACAGATTCCGTCGCCATCGTTTCGTCGTCACACTATAGCTCCTGTGGATTAAGGTAAGAGCATGGTATGTTCACGGTGGGCATTATAGCATGAGTGGGGGCCGGGGAAACACGAAAGGCCAGATCGTGGGTGATCTGGCCTTTCGTAGCTAAGTTGGTAGACGCCAGTATGTGCTGTGTTTATTCCTCATTTGAGGTTTGCAGTGTGTCCCTCAGTCGATCAGGAACCTTGTTCTGCCATTTGTGCATATTTTTCCAGCCTGGCGCTCCAACTAAGGTCCAATGTTCGTTGTTATTCCCATTAGCTTATAACGTGCCTCCTGTTGACGAACTGGTTAAGGTGCTGTGAAAAGTAACCGTTGACCGAGTGTTATCTTAACTTTGCACCTCCTTTCCTGGAATGCTTTTGACTTTGGTTTACCTACGGCGTTTGTAAGCTTTTGCGTGATCCGCCGCCGTTGCCTTTGTGCATACTGTGTTGATGAGATACCGTCCGCCATGCTTGGGATAAAGGTTGCTGTGGCTGTGGGCGAAGGTTGGCCTGTATAAGTCGTGGCGGGGGAGGAGGATTTCGCCACAGACGCCTGGTGACGCCTAGACTGAGGATGATCAACGAGAGTCCGACGCTTGAGGCGACGATAATCGCTACGATATTGGCCAACCTGAGTTTGAGTGCTGCCATTTCCTGAGCCTGGCGAATTTCCTCTTCGTTCTTTCTCTTTTGCTGCTGCATTTCCTCGTTTAGCCGCTGAAGTTCAGCCTGGTGGAGTTGCGCTTGTTGTGCCATTCCCTCATTCAATCGTCGAATCTCGGCCTGGGTCTGAGCCTCACGCAATACCTCGTATTGCGTGACATCCACGGCGTTTTGTTCGTCGATGCGCTGTGTCTCAGATTGATACCGTTGAGCTTCTGCCCAGTTTGAGATTGGATTGATCAGATCGGATCCAACCAGCGCGAGGCCGATGATTAATCCGCAGATTACCAAGAATATTGCGATTCCTAACCAACCTTGTCCTGATGTCCCGCCATACATTTCAATCCTCCTTATACACATCGCTTCTGAACAATTATCGAATCACTTTTTTGCTGGTCACCCCGCCGTCCTGAATTGTCTATATCATACAAAAAACAAGGCGAACATTCTATGCGCGATGGGTGGTATTTTGGTCGGTATAGTGTGATGAATTTCAAAAAACCCCAGCTTATGTGACATTCCAAGTGTGAAACTGTGACAACAAAAAGGAACAGGCATTCGCCTGTCCCTTTACTATGTCAAAAGCAACACTTATGCGGCATCTAACATACCGAGTTCCCAGAGTTCGCCGAGGAGGTCTAATCCTGGTTGTCCAAATTGCGCCGCTAATTCCGCAAATGACATAGCGCCATCACAGGCGTTCATAACTTGCCACGCTTCACGCGCGACAGGGAGAATGTGTCCCTGACCGAGTAAAGCATATCCGAATTCTTCTTCGCGGATGCGGAAGTTTCTACGAGGTCGCACACTTGCCGGCAGTTCTTTGATTTCCTGCGGCGGTAAGTATTCGCTCAAAGGTTCGCCGCGCAGTGGGTCACGTCCGTCGGCGCGCAACTCCTGTACTGCGCGACATCCCCCGTGACAGACGGAGTACGCGGCGCAGGTCGTACATTCGGTAGGCATGAGGGCACGCCAAGCGCCCATCGCATCGCTGTGCCAGAGATCGTGTATCGAGTGTTCGTAGAGGGAGCCGATGACAGTAGGCGAGTGGTTGCAGGGACGGACGTTACCCCAGGGATCGATGGTGACGTAGGCGACACCAGCCAGACATCCCTCTGAGTTGTTGATGGCGAAGCATTGCGGGATGCCAATGCCATACTTGATGCGCGCATCCATCGATGGTAAATCTTGGATCATTCTCAGCGCCGTTTGCATCTCGTCCAAAGTTGGCTCGATGTCTGGTAAGGGCGCTCCCAGATAACGATTGAAGGCGACGCCTTGAACACCCAGGTCTTGCGCCAGTGCAACGACAGTCTCGATTTCGTTCCAGCTATGGTGGGTGATGATGGTGCTCAGCATTACGGCTATGTGGTTTTCTGTAGCCAGCCGCACATTGTCGACAGTCTCTTGAAACGAACCGGCAACTCGGGTAAAAGCTTCGTGGCTGGTGGGGGCGGCGCCATGAAGCGAGATCAATAATCCAACCGTGTCACGCCGCTGACTCAGAGATCGCACAAGCTGCTCGGGATCAGGCCAGCGCCCATTGGTGAAAATGGTGACATCGACGCCATAGGAAAGCACATCATCCAGAATGGCGAAGAACTCGGGATGCAATGTCGGTTCGCCGCCAGATAGACGCACTTGCACGGTTTCAGGCAGAATGCTTGTCAGCAATTCTACCCACTCCTCTGCCGTTTTCACCGCTGCTGGACGATGCGCCGCGTACACATTGCTACAGCCTGGACAGTGATTGTTGCATGCCGGCGTCAATTCCAGGGTGTAGATGGCCGGCACGGATAGACACAGCATTATTTTTGTCCTGTGCAGGCGCAGTCGCATCCCACAGAAATGAGCTTTGCCTGAAGATTCGTTATCGTCGTTTTGTCCAGAGCATTCGAAGATGTTGTGTAATGGCTCGTTTTGAGGACTGGTTGGGGAGAGGGGAAGTATTCTAAGCGAAATTGTCTGTGCCCATCGTGAACAGTACCACCGTTCATGGTAACCCTCCTTTATGTGACAATACCGTGACACCCTGACACAATAATATCACAAAAAGGAGGGTGATGTCAATAGAACGTTTGTTTTTTGGGAGAAAGTGTGATTCCTTTACTATCTCAGCTTTCGACCTGTAACTCAACCCCAAACAGTTTACTGATGGCTTCTACAAATGCTACAACGTCGTCGCCAAGTTTATGTGTGCTGATCCATGTATAGGCCCCGCGTACAAGAGTCTCCTGGCGCTCAATCGAAAGGCCCTGAAGATGTTTGTAGAGGTATTCTACCATAGTAGCCTTCTTGACAGCATCGGGGGAGAAGCGCATAAAATATGCATAGGCCAGAATGTTGCGCTGTAATCCTTCTTGCCATTCTCCTGCCGCAAAGGCCATTTGTCCGCGCAACATCTCCATTTTTCCTAACGGTTCGAAATGCTGGGCTGGCAAACTAGCTTCAGGCGTTTGTTTTCCGAGAATTATGAGGTATTCTTGCCCGATCAGTGTTTCGATTCTTTCCAGCTTTTCCAAGGCACCCTTCGAATCACCTAGATCGAACAGCGTTTCGGCCAGGTCTTGTAATGCGTCGGCTCTTTCGTCGATGCTCCATGCTTCTATATCCGCCGCCACCTGTAACTGCTGGACACTCTGCAAGAAATACTGTGCACCTTTGTCTGCCCCTTCCATTTTGCTAATCGTGCGTCCTAGCTCTCTGGAGACACGGCCCTGTTCGGCGCGTAATTGTGCATCCAGGGCGGTGATTGCGGCGCCAGCAACTGCTTGTTGTGCGGAATCCAAGTCTGCGCGAGCTTCTTCCAGCAGCCGGCGCACTTCTTCGATATTTTTACTCCGACCTTTCTCGAATTCATGTTTTGCTTTTCCGCGTTTGGCCTGAGCAATTCCCAGATACGCCAGGCCAATTCCCCGGAAATCACCCAGGTCCCGAAAGAGTTTGAGCGCCTCTTCACCATAGTCTAACGCCTGGCTGTGGTTTTCACGCATACGGGCAATTTGTGAAAGTGTGGAGAGCGTAAGCCCGGTGCTATACTCGCCGCCCCTTTCTTCGTTAAGCCGTAGGGCTTCATGAGCCAGAGGGCGGGCTAGGATCATTTGTCCTAGTTTGGCATAGGCAAAGGCTATATTATTCAATAACATCACGTATTCGTTCAGATAAAGCTCCTCCAACTCTTTCAAGCTCCTAAAAGCGGCCTTAGCACGGCTATAGTATTCGGTTGCTCGGTCCAGCATACCCCCGAGCCGGAATTGATAACCACATGCATTCAGGAGACGGGCTAACGCCGCAGTTTGTCCAGGTGTACACTGTTCCAAAGTGGGAAATCGCTCTAGCATAGCCCGCAATTTCTCTACAACAGATGGATCATAACCATGGAGCATGCCCTGTGCATTGGCCCAGAAGGCGTAAACATTTCCAACGAGAGCCAGGTCTTGTTCAGAGCATGTTGTAGCTTCAGCAGAAAAGTGGATGTAGAAAGTTTCAGGTTTCTCTAGGATATGTTCAGCCAGTTGGATAAGTTTACGATTTCGTCCCCACCAGAAAAAGCGCTCGACCCACATCCACGCACTTTCGCGCAAAATCACATCGTTTGTAATTCCAACTTCCTCGAATAGCGCACGCCGGTTGGGAATTACGGCGTTATAAAAGCGCAAGAATTCGTCCAGCAAACGCATCGAAAAACCGACCCAGCGGTGCCGATTGGCAAGATCGGTCAGACGCTTGTACTCCTCATATCCCTGATGCGGATTGACAACCAGCAGATAGTAGACCCGCTCCACTTGTAGTTTTTGCAATCGTTCACGTAGAGGGAGACGTTCTTCAGGGTTGCTCTTGGCCAGTTGCTCTTCCAGTTTTGCAATGCGCGGGTTGTAATAATTTTGCGCCAACGTATTGGCGATTCTCCGCTCATTCATACGCAAGTAGGGGACGATATTGCGAGAGGTTAACAGACGGTGAACCTCATCGTGCAAGAAGAGCTGTTCCCCGCGCAGTGGCTCAACGCCAGGAGGCGATTTGTAACGCTTGATGAACGACAGAGGCTCCAAACTGACCAGCAATTCTTTTGCTTCTTCGGGTGGCAGCCCCAGAGCAACGTTAAGTATTTCTGTGTCGACTCCCTTAGGCATTAAAGCGATGTTCGTCAAGTACCCGCCGATTTCCCCAGAATCGTTGAACATAGCGGACAAAATCCCCCGTTCAATATCCTGACGTGCTGTTTCCAGTCGTGGATCTCCTTCATCGACTTCCGCCAAATCCATATATCGATCGAACAACTGCAGAATTGTTCGTGATTCGAGTGCTAACACCGCTAACCAATCTACAATAAGGTGCAAGAAGATCGGGCGTCCGCCTGTCAAACGGTACACAATCTTGGTGTACTTTGCGGGGACAATTTCCTGTTCGGCCGCATCCTCGAAATATGCCAGAAAGCTCTGTGTTTCTTCGAAGCTGAATGGCTGCAACTCGACAATGGTCAAATCCTCGCGGAAAGCCTCCTGCATATCCGCCACTAAACGCACTTGTGGGTCAACTGTTTCATCTGGCGCGGGAAGTTTAGGGCGTCCAACAAAAACGACTAGAACGTTGAACAACTGCGCTAGCTTTTCGAGCAACCAGGGTTTGACCCGCGTGTCAGCGATATCCAGACCGGCCTTTTCTTCCACTATGGAACTTTCATATTGTAACAGCTCTATGGTGTCAAAAGCAATGATCAGTTTGTTCGCATTCGAGGCCATTTCTTTACAGCCATCGATGAACAGATTACCCAGTTTCTGACGACGTTCTTCTAGGATACCAGGATCTGTCCCTCGCTCTCGCAACAATTCGTAAGCTTTGCGTTCCTGTCGATAAGTCGCAAAGTAGTGCTCTTGAGGATCCAATCCCTCGACAATGATTCTTTCCAGATCGCTGGTGCTATGGGCGTCGGTGTGGTACAGATCGATAATAGTGCTGAAGTAGTATCGTGGCCCGGCTTCTATGACCATCCGCTCCAGTTCTTCGAGGAGACGAGTTTTGCCCAAACCGCCGCGCGCCCAATAGTAGACATAGTGGCGTTCGCTCCCTGGCGCGTGCAGGTATGTCCTGAGTTGTTCGATTTCCTTCTCACGGCCAATTAATGGGATCCGCTTACCTAGTTTTATGATGTTTTCGGTGTTCATTTTCTTGTCTCCTCAAGCTTCTGCAATCGCTGACGATAGATCACTGCTTCGTTTTTGAATTGTTGCGCGTAACTTTCTTCCTCGATGAATTCAGTCGCAATGGATTCAAAGGTCTCCGCTGCAGCCAGACACGCGCGCTTGTATCGCTCTACGTCCATCGTTTTGAGACATTGGCGCACGATATTCTGGATCAGCCCATGCAGCCGGTCGCCGCGTTGTTCTCGCCAGACGACCGTGTTGTGTGTGCGTAAATGTGCTATTTCGCGGATAAAGAAGTAATCCGGTTTCCCTTGCATCTCTGGCATAACCCGTTCGATGTATTGTTGCAAGATGGTTGGATCGAACCAGTCCAGGACACTGGCCCACCATAGAATCTCATCCCAAGGCGACTCGATGTCCTGGAATAAAGATTGTCTGACGAAGGGTGCCACTTCTTGATTACATAACTTTTCTTTAAACTGTACTAGCGGCTGTGTAGGCGGCCAGCGGTTGGCGACATACGCTGCCAGTTTTTCGGATAGCCGAGGATGACCGAACGAAAACTCTAGCACCATATCTATCGCCTGCGAGAGAGTTTCTACATCTTGCAATGCCGAGTTTCTCTGAAGTAGAGCCTGCTCGACCAAAGCGCGACTTGCCGCTACTGGTGTAATCGGCCCTAGTGGCAGCAATTTGACGGCGCGGCGTAGTTCGAAGCGTCGCCAGGCTACCGGGATGCGTCCGGCATAGATTTGCTTTACCCGCCCATCGACGACCAAAGGTTCGGTGAGATTCTGGTGCAACCAGTCCCAGAACGCACTGTCCTCTTGCAAAACCTCTGTGGTATCAAACATCAGATAGACAGGTGTATGAACGGCTAACACTCCGAGTTGTCCTACAATGACAGCCGCCACCTGTTCAACACTTTGCCAGATGCCGCTCACGCGCCCCTCTGCCTGATCAATCAAAGCACGCAACACCGCTGTGGGACGATCATCGGCATCTGCGAGCTTTTCTATATCGATCTGTAATACCAGTGCTGACGGTCCATCTCTCTCTAACTTATGCGCGGTTTCTAATAAGACTCTTGATTTACCTATGCCGGTTTCCCCAAAAACATTCACCAGCAGGCTTTGAGAAGCCGGGGCGCACAGTTCGGCCAATACCTCTTCACGATCCTGGAACTCAGCCATCACATTTCTCCTCCTCTGTCCAATACCGTTCAACAATTAGCTTGAGCTGATTCACGTCAAGACGTTTGACACGTTGATCCTTCTGAATACATGCGGCGACAAATTCATGCGCGAGTCTTAGTGCGTGAATTGGGGCATCGAATTTAGTGGATTGCGTATAAGCACGTAGAGCGCCATCGACAATGATCTGGACAAAGTCTGATCTGGCGTCATACGCTAAAGCACTGACTGGGATTTTGAGCCAGTAGGGATCGGTTCGTCCGAGATCGTTTATCAATTCACACAACTGGAGATAGAGTTGATCGGAGGAAGTACGAAGATCAGATAAGACGGATAAAAATAGAATGAGGACATTTTCACCTTTGGTGTTATAAAGTCTAAACAGGTAATCGCTAACAGCATTTACACGAGCCTGAAGACTAGGAGCCTCAGGCAATCCATAACGCCATCCAGCAATACGCGCATCGATGAAAACCGCGCTTAATTGCTTATCAGTCTCAAACTCAGGGCATCTAGATAGAACCTCGCGTAGTTTATTGAGAATGTCCGGAGGAATGCCTCGTTCCAATGTTTCTGCACCGTAAGTATGCTCACTACGACCGAGACGGGTGATTAAAAGATTGTACAGTTCCTCTGGACGCCACGGTGGAAGAGGATAAAAGAATCCGATGTCAGAAAAGTTAGCTCTATCAATTAAAGCTTCTTGATCCCGATTGATAAAAAGCTTAATATCTGGGATATCGGAAGACATCGCACATATACGTTGTAAACTTTGAATTAAGCCGGGAAATGTTTCGTCTGAAAGATCATCATCGCAATCCAAGAAAACTTCAATGGCTTTATAGGGCCACTCAAGTGAGGGCTTGCCGAATACATGCTCATATCCCGGAGGATGAACTATAAAACTACACAATTTGCGGAGAACATCGATAGATGATGTAATACTAGGAGAGCGCTCAAAAAATCTACGGTTTTCACAGTCTGATCTGGTACCACTAATCCGTTTTTGGGAGCGCAAGTGACAATGATACTGGAGACGATGAAAGGTGTTTACCCATTGTGGATTGGGAATAAGGTTTGACAGATGCGGGGTAATTTCTGTAGATGGAGCCAGTAATCGCTTCCGATAGGCCCTGAAAATATGATATGCCAAGAAACTCTCCAAATCTTGCTTGAGCGCAGTACTATTATTCAAAATCAGGCGTACCCGTAATATGTTCTTTGTCGATTTGCCTAGCGATTGCCATAGAATTGTCTTGCCGCTTCCGCTCTGCCCAACGATAACAATGCACCCTCGTCTCAAAATTTGACTGACGACGCCATCTCTTGGAACGTAAAACTGCTCGACGTTTTTGGAGGGGAGACAAACCATGAAAGGATCGTCAAGTGAATCGTTACTTTGTGTCCTCAAATACTGGTTCACAAAGTGGTAATATGCTTCATCAGGTAGACTATGGCGAATCCCACAAGCGATTGAGTTTGAACTCATAGAGCCTCTTTGCACTTCGCAATGACAAAAACCTCGCAAGGGTATACGCAATATCGTCTCTTGCAAGGGTACAAGCAGTCCTGGCCATAGTTCAAGGCAGCCAGGTAGCTTTCAGTACCAGAACACCTTTAAGCATAAAACAAAACTACAACGAGGTATATACGCGGGGGATGAAAATTGTGTGATAAAAGAGTGATATATAGAGTGGGAAAATTGGTTAAAGTGGCCAGAATGTTACCGAACTTTCAACCAATAGCCTCTTCCGCGTGCATTCTTCACGAAACGCACCTCGCCGTCCTCTCCGCCTACATCCAAGCGCCGCCGCAATCGTGAGACCAATTTGCGCAAGTTCTGTTCGCCGTAACTCTCATCTGTCGTCCATGTGGATTGCGGCCAGACACTCTCAATGAGTTCATCCTGCACTACAATGTGCGGTTCATGCCGGTAGAGTGTTTCCAGCAGCTTGAACTCCTGTGGGGATAGCGGCGGCGTCAATCGCTGACCATCAACCCATACATGCCCTCCACCCGCTGATACGTACAATCCTATTTCCGGCGGTGTGTCGGGTGTAGCGTCAAGTTGGAGTATTGCACTCTCCATAACGCGAGGTTGCCGCTCTGCTTCCAGTTGTTGGAGAAAATCTATCAGCGTGTTTGTCACATCCACGCTGTCGATTAACGTATCGTCGATGCGGCGCACATGATGGTGGACTAAAGCCTGGCACAGCCGCAGCAACGTGCGTGGTGAGCCTTCGCTGGCATCCATCAAACGATCCATCACCCGTGCTTTTGCCGCTGAGGTACAGATGTCCTCGAGTCGCTTTACCGTATCGCGACTGTAGTAGGCTAATCGCTGCTGCACCACATCGCGCAACGCTTCACGGTGCCACGAGATAGTACGCACGCACAAACGGTCTGGGCGCAAGTCCACAATTTGGCGCAACGTATCGCCCACATAGGCCGGGAGGAAGAACTTAAAAGCGACATGTGGTGCTTCAAGCACCGTCCGCTCGCTGACTAAAGGCCGCAGGAGTGTCGCGGCTGCTTGCACACCGGCGGACGTTTCATCCACACAATCCACCAAAATATAGAGGGATTTGTATGTATTCTGCTTCGTCTGGCCTAATTGCACGATCAACTCGGAAAGTGTATTCAACATTTCTAGCGGCGAGAGCGTATCCCAGTTTAGTTCAAGCGGTCGCGCGGGAATAATCTGTGTTAGTTTTAGCTGCGCAATCGGATCGCCGAAAGCCTGAGCGTAGCCTGTCAGAAGTCCGCGCTCCATTTCGCCTAGATGATCGAAATAGACGGCGGGGACGAGATCCGCTAATGACTTAATGATGGCGCGAATTACGCTGCGTAGATGATGGCGCACGGTCACCTGCGTTACGTCGCCTTGCACGGCCTCCAAGAGCAGCCCGAAATCATAATAATGCACTGGAAGTACCTGCCAGCGAAATTTCCCGTGGGTACATTCGTAGGTGACCATCTGCCGCGTCGCCGTCTTGCCATCACCGCGGCTGGCCATCAAGAAGGCGGTCTGGGGCGAAGCTGGTGTACCTAACACATCGTAGAGGTAAGGGCGATCGACGAAGAAGTACGAGATGTAATTATGCTCGCGTTCGGCCTCGTAGAGCGCAAAGGGATCATCTTCGAAGCCTAAACGCTCAAGCCAACGCCATAACCGTTGGCTGAACCCGTGCGTTTTTGAACTTGCCATCTTCCCCGCCTTTGACTGCGATGGTCACACTTTTATCACAGAATACCACAACTCACGGTCTCTGCAAGCGCTTGACAATTCACCGCTCCTGACGATAATATCAGTAACGCTCAATACCTTAAAGGCGCTGACGAGGAAAAGTACGCAGGTGGCAACTGCCAGGGAAGTGGAACCACGGACTGAGAGTTCCACTCAGCGAAAATCTGCCGAAGTTCGCCTCTGAGCCGACCGCTCAACGGATTGTTCAGTCCAAGTAGGCGGCTCCGCGAGCCTGGCGTTATCGAGGCTATCCATCGCCGTAAGGCCGTGGAGACAAAGAGGCCCTGGATTCACAGGGCAAGCGAGGTGGTATCGCGGGAGTCATGCGCTCTCGTCCTGGCAAGGGACGGGGGCGTTTTTGTTTTGCGGATTATGCACTTTTCCGTTGCATCCGTTAAATCCGTTGAGTTTGGAGGAGACCATGAATCTATTCGAAACATTAGAACAAGCCTATCAGAGCGCGCAAACGGCTTTGGTGGCAGCCGAGGACACGCCAACGCTCGAAGCCTGGTACGCCGACACGTTGGGGCGCAAGGGCGCAATCACGCTGCAAGTGCGCGCCGTCGGGCAACTGCCTGCGGAAGATCGTCCGGCGTTTGGCAAGCGCGTCAACGAGATCAAGCAGGCGCTCGAAGCGGCGTACGCTGCACGCGCGGAGGTTGTGAAACACGCTGAGATGACCCGGCAATTGGAAGCCGGTGCCATCGACGTGACGCTGCCGGGTCGTCCGGTGACGCCGGGACACTTGCACCTCACCACCCAATCGCTGCGGCAAATCTACAGCATCTTCGGGCGTATGGGTTTCGAGGTCTACGAAGCGCCGGACGTGGAACTGGAAAGCTACAACTTCGACCTGATCAACATCCCTGAATATCACCCGGCCCGCGATATGTGGGACACGTTCTGGGTGCAGCAAGTCCGCAACAGCCCGACGCGCCTGCTCCTGCGCACGCACACCTCGCCAGGGCAGATGCGCGCGATGCGCGAGCGCTATCCCGAGCCGATCCGCGTGATCCTGCCGGGCAAGTGCTACCGCTACGAGCAGATCACCGCGCGCAGCGAGCACCAGTTCTACCAGGTGGAAGGGCTGGCCGTGGGCAAGAACATCACGATGACCGACCTTATCGGCACGCTGACGCAGTTCACCAATATGTTCTATGGACCGGGGCACAAGATGCGCGTGCGCAGTTCGTACTTCCCCTTCACGGAGCCGAGCATCGAGGTCGATATGGACTGCATTTTCTGCGGCGGGAAAGGCTGCCGGGTCTGCAAGTACACCGGCTGGTTGGAAATCGCCGGGGCGGGGATGGTTCATCCCGTCGTGCTCAAGAATGGCGGCTACGATCCCGACGAATGGAGCGGCTTCGCCTTCGGTCCCGGCGTCGAACGGCCGGCGATGCTGAAATACAATGTCAACGACATCCGGTACTTCTACGGCAATGATTTGCGGTTCTTGCGGCAGTTCTGAGAGGTGAATGATGAAAATACCACTATCCTGGCTGAATGATTATGTAAGTGTGAAGGATATACCGATAAAAGACTTGCGCTCGCGTCTGGATTTAGCCGGCCTTGAAGTCGAAGCGATAGAGGCGATTGGCTATCCCGAAGCCGAACTGCCCTGGGACCCTGGCAAAGTCCTCACCGCGGAAGTGCTGGCCGTGCGAGCGCATCCCAACGCTGACCGGCTGGTGCTGGTCGAGGTGAATTACGGCGGCGCGGAAAACGAAATCGTTGTGACGGGCGCGCCGAGCCTGTGCGAGCGCAAGGGCGAGAGCGGGTTGCATCTCAAGGTGGCCTTCGCCTGGGAGGGCGCGACGCTCTACGATGGTCACAATGAGGGCTGGTCGAAGACCAAACTCAAGCCCACCAAGATTCGCGGCGTCCCTTCGCGGGCGATGGTGTGTTCTGAGAAAGAACTTGGCCTCGGCGAAGGGCATACGGACATCATCTACCTGCCCGACGATACCCCGGTCGGAGTGCCGCTTGTGGAGGTGTTGGGCGACTATGTCCTGGATTTCCAGATCAAGGGGCCGTTCGGTCACCTGCAATCGGTCTACGGCGTCGCCCGCGAGATGGCGGCGATCTTCCGCCGCCCGCTGAAGCGCGCGCCCGTCGAAGCCGTGCAGCGACTCGGCTTGCGCGTGGTGGAACAGCCCGACTTCGTCGATCTCGAAATCGCCGATCCCGACCTCTGCCCACGCTATACGGCGACGATGATTCGCGGCGTGCAGATCGGGCCGTCCCCGCTGTGGATGCAGATGCGGCTCAGCCGCGCCGGGATGCGCCCTATCAACAATGTTGTGGACATCACCAACTACGTGATGCTGGAATTGGGCCAGCCGCTCCACGCCTTCGATTACGCCGACATCCGTCCGCGCCCGGGCCAGGAACAGCCGGCGATTATCGTGCGGCGCGCCACAGAGGGTGAACAAATGGCGACACTCGATGGCGAACTGCGCACCTACGATGACGAGATGCTGCTCATCACCGACGGCGGCGGCCCGGTGGGCATCGGTGGCGTGATGGGTGGTCTGGACAGTGAAGTGAAAGACCACACCCAGGACATCTTGCTGGAAGCCGCGAATTTCAACTTCATCAACATCCGCCGCACCTGCCAGATGCTCAAGCTCGCCACCGAAGCCGGGTCGCGCTTCGGCAAGCGCGTGGATGCGGAGCTGGCTTTGGTCGCCGCGGCCCGCGCCGCCGAGTTGATGGTAGAACTCGCGGGAGCGCGCGTCGATACGGTTGCCGGCGATCTCTACCCCGGCAAGCCGGAACCGCGCGTCATCCACTACAGCCCGGCGCTCGCCGACCGCGTTCTGGGCGTCGCCATCCCGCCGGAGGACCAACTGCGCATCCTGGCGTCCCTGGAATTCCGCGTGGAGGTCACGGAGAGCCTGCCCATACCGGGTAACCCGGATCAGGGTGACGTGTGGCGCGTGACCGTGCCCTCCTATCGTCTGGATGTGAGCCTGCCGGTGGATCTGGTGGAAGAGATCGGGCGCATCTGGGGCTACGATCACTTCCCCGTCACGCTCATCGATGAGGAACTGCCGCTCTTACGCCGCAACGTCTCCCTGGAAGAGGAGGATCACGTCCGCGACATCCTGGTGAGCCTGGGACTGGATGAGGTGATCATCTACTCGTTGATTGATCCCGAGGACGAATCGCGCCTGCACTCTGATCCACAGGCGGCGCTCGAGTTGCCAGGGGAGCGCGTGGTGTTGAAGAACTACCTCTCACCGGAGCGTTCGCAGATGCGGCGCACGCTGCTGTCCGGCGCGCTGCGGACCGCGTGGAGCAACCTGCGCTTCATGGAACGTATCGCCATTTTCGAAGTGGGCCACGTGTATTTCCAGATGCGCGCGCCAAATGATGATACCGCCGATACCGGTGTGGACGAACCGCGCCGCCTGTGCATCCTGCTCACCGGCCCGCGCCAGGGCCGCTGGTACGCGCCGACGGACCGCGAGGCGATGGACTACTTCGATCTCAAGGGCATCGCTGAGGCGCTCTTGCGCTCGCTCGCGCTGGAGGATAAGGCACAGTGGGCCACGGGGCAGCATCCGTCGTTCCATCCGGGACGCTGCGCTGTCGTGACCGTGAACGATCGACCGCTCGGTGTGGTGGGGGAACTGCACCCGCTGGTCCGCGAGGCGTTCGATCTGCCGGAGCAGCCGGTCGTGCTGCTGGAATGGGACCTGGATGTGCTGCTCGATGCCGCGCGCCAGGCCGACGCCGAGAAGAAGATCGGGACGATTTCCAGCTATCCGCCGGTCTACGAAGACCTGGCTCTGGTGGTGGATGAGGCCATGCCCGCCGCCGAGGTCCAGCGCGCCATCCTGGATGCGGGCCGTCCGTTGGTCACGCAGGCGTTGCTCTTCGACGTGTACCGGGGCGAGCAGGTGGGCGTGGGTCGCAAGAGCCTGGCCTACGCGCTCACGTACCAATCGCCGGGCAAACTGCTGGACGAACACGACGTCGCCAAACTGCGTGAGCGCATCATCAAGCTGGTGCAGAAGCAGCTCAACGCCACGTTGCGCGGCGTGTAGTAATCCGGACTACAAAAGTCTCAGCACGCAGTCTCGTGAGACTTTTGTAGTCTATCCCGATTGGAGAGATTGTTATGGAACCAGGTTGTTTCTACCATATCTACAACCGTGGCAACAACCGTGAGGACATTTTTCGTGAGGAAGAGAACTACCGCTTCTTCTTGCAACGTTACAAACGCTATGTGACACGGTATGTGGATACGTATGCTTATTGCTTGATGCCCAACCACTTTCATTTTCTGATTCGTGTCAAGGATTCCGTCATAGGGAGCGAGGACCGTGAAGGAAGCGCGTTAACACCACTTGAAAAAGCGTTCCGGGATTTCTTCATCAGTTATGCCAAAAGTTTCAATCAACGGTATCACCGCACAGGTAGCTTATTCCAGTACAAATTCAGACGCAAAATCATCGAAGATGATGCGCATCAGATGCGGCTAGTAGTCTATATCCATCGTAACCCCGTCAAAGCAAGATTGTGTTCTGCGTTTGGGGATTGGGCTTATAGTTCGTATTGTGCTACCATTGGGACTGGTTCTACGTTGGTACAACGCGACGCTGTCTTAGGTTGGTTTGGCGGACGAGAGGGTTTCATTGTGGCGCATCAGGGAGAGGGAGACTGGGATTGGGAACCGGCTGACTGAAGATTACAAAAGTCTCACGAGATACTTTGTTTAGCAGGTATTGTGTTGAACGAGACCTGCCGTTAACCAGAGGTCTGCTGAGACTTTTACTGAAGATTACAAAAGTCTCGCGAGATACCTTGTTTAGCAGGGATTGCGTTGAACGAGGCCTGCCGTTAACCAAAGGTCTGCTGAGACTTTTGAAGATTACAAAAGTCTCACGAGATACCTTGTTTAGCAGGGATTGTGTTGAACGAGACCTGCCGTTAACCAGAGGTCTGCTGAGACTTTTGTAATCTAGACTTGGAGGGAGATCTGTATGCAAAAGCAAAGTCTCAACGAACAATGGCGTTTTCACTTTGGCGATCCGCACGAATGGTGGGGGTTTGTTGGTGATGTCTCCACCTGGCGCGTGGTGGATTTGCCGCACGATTGGAGTATCGAATTGGGGCGCTCGGCGGACAATCCAAGCGGCGCGTCCGGCGGCTTTTTCACGATGGGCCGTGGCTGGTATCACAAGACGTTCGACGCGCCGGAGACGTGGCGTGGGAAGAAAGTGTTCGTCGAATTCGAGGGCGTCTACATGAACGCCGAGGTGTGGCTCAACGGGACGTTGCTAGGCCGCCACCCGTATGGCTACACCAGTTTCGTGTACGATCTAACGCCGTATCTCAACGTGGGCGGCGAGAACGTGCTGCGCGTGATGGTGGATAACAGTCACCAGCGCAACAGCCGCTGGTATTCCGGCTCCGGCATCTATCGCCACGTGTGGCTGATGGTGACGGATCCTGTCCACGTAGTCGAGTGGGGCGTTTACGTCACCACGCCGGAAGTCTCGCCGGAGAGGGCGCTGGTGCAGGTGGAGACGTCGGTGGAAAACGGGACAGCGCTGCCATGCGACGCCGTCGTCCGCACGAGCGTCGTCGCGCCCGATGGCGCGGTGGTCGGCGCGGCGGAAACCGGGGTGATGCTAGACCCCGGCAGTACGCGCGTCTACCTGCAAAACATCGAGGTGGCACAACCGCACCTATGGTCACCGGAGACGCCGTCGCTGTACTGGCTGGAGACGATGGTGATGGCCGGCGACCGCATCGTAGACACCGCCACGACGCCGTTCGGCATCCGCAGCCTGCACTTCGACGCGCAGACGGGCTTCCTGCTCAACGGGCAGCCGACGCTACTCAAAGGCGGCTGCGTGCATCACGATAACGGCGTGGTGGGATCGGCGGCGTATCCTCGCTCGGAGGAACGCAAGGTCGAAGTCCTCAAGGCCAGCGGCTTCAACGCGATCCGCTGCGCGCACAATCCGCCCTCGCCGGCGTTTTTGGATGTGTGCGACCGGCTAGGGATGCTGGTGATTGATGAAGCCTTCGACTGCTGGCGCGTGGGCAAGAACCCCGGCGATTATCACGCCAACTTCGACGACTGGTGGCAGCGCGACCTCGACAGTATGCTCTACCGCGACCGCAATCACCCGAGCGTCATCATGTGGAGCATCGGCAACGAAGTCCACGAGCGCGCCGGAGAATCGAACGGCGTGGCGCTGGCGAGAATGCTGGCCGATCACGTGCGCGCGGTGGACCCGACGCGGCCTGTCACCTCGGCGATCAACGGCGGGCACACAGCCTGGCCCTGGGAACAGACCGATGGCGTTTTTGCGGCGCTGGACGTCGGAGGGTACAACTACTTGCAGCGCCAATATCGTCCCGACCACGAGCGAGTTCCGCAGCGGGTGATGTACGGCTCGGAGTCCACGGCGAAGGAAGCCTTCGAGCACTGGATGGACGTGCGGGATTTGCCCTACGTCATCGGCGATTTCGTCTGGACGTCGCTGGATTACCTGGGCGAGGCCGGGATCGGGCGGACGTTCTTCGAGGACGAGCCGTTTACGTTTCTCGGCAAGTACCCCTGGAACCAGGCCAACTGCGGCGACCTCGACCTGTGCGGCTTCAAGCGCCCGCAGTCCTGCTACCGCGACGTGCTGTGGGGCAGTGGCGACCCGCTCTACATTGCCGTGCATTACCCCATCCCCGAAGGTAAAACGCCGAAGACCACGTACTGGGGCTGGCCGGACGTGGATGCCAACTGGACGTGGCCGGGTCGAGAAGGCGAGACGTTCCAGGTGGACGTCTATTCCGCCTGCGAGCAGGTCGAGCTGTTCCTCAACGGCGCGTCGCTCGGCGTGCAGCCGACCACACGCGCGGAACGGTTTATGGCGACGTTCGCCGTCCCCTACGCACCGGGCACGCTCAAGGTGGTGGGGCATAAAGGCGGACAGCCGGTCGCCGAGCGCGAACTCTGCACCGTCGGCGCGCCAACCGGTATCCGGCTGACGCCCGACCGCGATTGGCTCAAGGCGGAAAACGGCGATCTCAGCTTCGTCACGGTCGAGGTGGTGGACGCGGAGGGGCGAATGTGCCCGCACGCCGATCCCCCGATCTTCTTCACGGTGATGGGGGTGGGGACGTTAGCCGCTGTGGGCAACGGCAATCCCGCCAGCGAGGAAGCCTACCAGGGCAATCAGCGTCGCGCCTATCGCGGGCGCTGTCTCGCGGTGGTGAAAGCATCCGGTGAACCGGGCGAAATCTGTCTGCGCGCTCAGGCCGACGGGTTGGCGGCGGCGGCGGTCGTTATACAGATAGGCGGATAACAGACTTTTGCTGTTTAGTTGCTTCCGCTGGATCACAATCCAGCGGCGGATTATGATCCGCCGCAAGCATGATATGAACGTAGCGCGGCCCTGCCGTTATAGCGGGGCCGTGTTTTTGTGTTTCACACGTTCTTGATGTGTGTCAGATCGCCATTGACGGCGGCTGCCAGTATTGGCCCCATATAGTCATCCACTCTATCCGCCGTGAGCGGCACGGGCATGTTCTGCAACTTCATCTTGAGCTGCGGGTCTTTGGCGGCGATGAGCGCCCGCTCGATGTGCGCTGGGGTGAAGCCGGGGATTTCGTCCAGCCGGGTGGGGAAGCCGATGCGCCGGGCAAAGGCGAACATCGCTTCGGCCACGGCGACGCCCAAATCGCGCCCGTGGAGGCGGCTCACGTCGCCGGTGATCAGGCCGGCGTCCGCGTAGATACGGGCCAACGTCCGCAGCGGCGCTTCGATGGCCGGGGCGAAGAAGACGGTGTAGTAGGGATTCATCAGAGCGCAGGCGCGCCCGTGGCTGAGCACGTCCACCAGCGAGAAGCTGGTGAGGTGCCCGCCATTCGTCCCGCCGAGCATGATGGCGTAGCCGCCCAGGTCGGTCGCCAGACAGAGCGCCTCGCGGGCCTCGACGTCGTGCGGATGTTCCAGCGCGCGCGGCAGATAATTCACCACCAGCCCGATGGCCGCCTCGGCGACGGCTTCGATCTGCGCATAGGTGGGCTTGCCGACCGCGCCGTATAGCACTTCCAGCGCGTGGGAGATGCCGTCCAGCGCGCCGTCGATGGTAAGGGTAGGGGGCGCGCCGTAGGTCACGGTATAGTCGAAAACAGGGGCAGCGGGGACGATCTCGTCATCCACGATGAGCTTTTTCTGGCCGGTCGCTGTATCGGTGATGTTGGCGTATTTGGTGAGGTGGGCGGCGGAACTGGCCGCCGTCTGGATGGCGACGTGCGGCGTGAGCGTCTTGCCGCTGGATTGGAGCGCCGCCGTCACCAACCCTGTGCCGAAGTAGTCGTCGATCTCGGCGCCGAGCGTCCGCAAGACCTCGGCGGCTTTCGTTGCATCGGTGGGACTGCCGCCGCCAAAGCTGACGATGACGTCGGGATTGAGCGCCCTGAACGCGTCGGCGATGCGGAACAAGTCCTCGCGGGGCGCGTTGGGCGCAGCGCCTGGGATTTCACCCGCCAGCGTCACGCCGGATTGGGCCAACGCCTCGCGGATGGTCTGCACGAAGGCGTCGCTGCCGGGGAACGTGCTGCGGACTAACACCGCGCGCTGTCCCCACGCCGCCGCAATTGCGCCGACGCGCGCAAGCACGCCTGTTCCAAAAAGATAGCGATCGCCTTTGAAGTCGCGCAGCAGCGCCCGCGCTTGTGCGAATTTTGGCATTGTAACCCTCCGTAAGTCTGATCGTCGTTAGCCGGATAGGTATAGGGTACACCAAAGGGGGAGTTTTTCAAGATGCGGCAATCCCCTATCTTCCCGGCCTTTAGGTCACATCCGCGAAAACTCGTTGACAATTATCGAATTACGTGGTATTATATGATTAGATATATATCTAATCAGATTTACAGAATTTAATTGAAAGATATTCACTCGCTGTAAGGTTGGCTGTGAGCGACAAACAAGGAGGTTGTAGAATGGATAACAGAATGCAGGCACAGAGTTTCCAGGACGAGTTCGATGCCATTCTCGCGTCTGATATGCCCGACATCGACAAGCTGGCGTGGGCGTTCGGACGGATTACGGATGACATCATCGACTACGCGCGCCAGGAGATCGAGTGGCGAACGCGCTGCACGATCAGGATGCCAGAATCCGCGTGCAGATCAAGCGAGATACGTTGAAGCACGCGCGGCACATCTTTGCGATGAACTATGTGCGGATTACGGGAAGGAAGGCGTGGGATGAATGAGACTTTAACCCCAGAACAAAATCTCGAAGCGCGGGCGGAGCTTTTCAAGGCACTTGGACATCCGGTGCGGCTGCTGATCATGAATCTGATCAGGATAAAGCCCCGGCATGGTGAGGAACTGGCGACGATCCTCACGCTCAACCCGGCGACGGTCTCGCATCACCTGAGCAAACTGTCCGATGTGGGGCTGCTGCGCTCGGAGAAGGATCAATACTACCAGGTCTATTCTCTGGCGGGCGCGGTGTTGGACAAGCCGCTGCGCGATGTGGTGTTCATGCCGCAGACAGGCGTTACGGCGCAGGTGAAGGAGGACGCCTATCGCCAGAAAGTGCTACGGACGTTCTTCAAGTTTGGGCGTGTCAAGGCGATTCCGGCACAGCTCAAGAAGTTCCTGATCATCTTGGAGCGGTTGGCCGAGGAGTTCGAGCCGGGGCGCAGGTATACCGAACGCGAGGTCAACCAGGTGCTCGTCGAGTTCAGCGATGACGTGGCGACATTGCGGCGCGGTCTCGTGGACGCCGGTCTGCTGGAACGGGAGAACAGCATCTACTGGCGGGTAATGGACGCTGGAACGGAAGCGTCACCTGCTGCTTGACAGCGCAAACTCTGGCAGAATCGCCGGGCGAAGTTATGCCCGGCGATTTCGTTAATCTTCCGCACGCAACCACTGCGAAACATTCGCTATGACGCGCTCCCGCTGCGCGAAGAACAGGAAATGATCCTCTTCGGGATAGACGATGGACTTCACCGTCACGCCACCGCGTTCCAGGCGTTTGGCGTGTTCGGTCACATACGCCACCGGGACGCGCTCGTCGGCCTGGCCGGTGACGATCAACACCGGGCGTCCCGCCCAGGCAGACTGAAACGTGGCCCGGTCGATAACTTCGGTCGCCATCACCGGTGAGATAAAAATTAGGCCGCGAAAGTGTTCGGGCGCGGCATCCGCCAGCAGCGAGACGCCCAGGCCGCCGTTCGAGAGACCGGCTAGATAAAGCCGGGTCTTGTCCAGTTCGACGACAGTCTGCGCATCTGCCAACGCCTTGACCACCGCATCCACACCGCCTAGTTCCCGCCAGTTGCCAAAGCCAAAACTTGGCGCGATGATAACGTAGCCCAGTTCCTCCGCCAGACTCGACCACACCCACGTGTACGTTTTGAAATTCCCCATGCTCCCGTGCAGGAAAACGATGGCCGGTAATGGGGTGGCAGGCCGGTTGCGGGGGATGTAGAGGTAGTAGTGCCCGGCGTCGTAGGGTTGCCCGAACAGATCGGCATAGGCCCATCCCATTGCCGAACCGAGCGCGCGGAAATCAGGATTCTGTTCCATTTCCCGGTACAAATCGAGCGTGAATCCTCTGACGCGCCTGGCCTGTTCGTGGGTGAAAATTGCGTCGAAATAGGGTATGACCACGAAGCCCAGGTTGATTTGTTCGGCTTCAGGCACGATGTTGCTGATGGTGTAACGCGGAAACCGGGCGTCGGTCGTGAAGCGCTGGCTTACCGGCGAGCCGAGGCCGGCGTCGCCGGAAGGGGTGGCGAGCAAAACGCCGGTCAGGGTGCTGATTGCCGCCAGCACTAGACCACCGCTGATCCATCCCCACAGCGGACGCCTGTGGTGTTGTGTGCGGCGGAGGGAAAGCGTGCCCGGCAGGCTGATCAATGCGAGACCGCCACAGGCTACCCAACGCCCCCAGGCCGTCGTGGCATAAACCAGTAACCACAGCGAGATGGCCAATCCCAGGAATGCCAGGCAACCGTAAAGCAGGAAAAGTAGATGCTTGAGGAATTTTGCCATCGCTGGACTCACTTGGGTCAGTCAGGGTTTGAAAACGACCTTGAACCGCTCGCAAAGCAGCGGCATATCCAGGCTGACTTCACGCCCGATAGACGCGCACTCTTCGGCGAAGTAGCGCCAGTGCACATCGCGCCAGTAAGCGAGGGAACGGTCGCCTTCACCTTCATCGTAAGCGAATTGTGCATCTACGTCCTGGTACGTGCGCATCTGCAATTCGGTTGTCTCGATGATACAAAGCGGTGTGCCGGCTCCGTCCAGGATGATGCTGAGATCACCGACCTGGGGAAGCGGTTCTTGTTCCGCCTCGTACATCCACATCAGGGAGCAGGTGGCGGTTTTGATACCACGCAATACGAGATCGCCCAACGCGTCGGCAACCTCGGCGGTGTGACCGAAGCCCCAAGCCGTATATGTTGTAGGGGGCGCGGCACCGGACGGCAGTGAAGCCAGATAGCTCTGCCAGAATGCATCAAGCAAGGGCTGCGTGTTCATTGACGCCTCTGTTTCAACCGTAGCGCCATGTTCAGGTGAACGAGGTTGTGGCGCGTGGGGGGCATCAGCAATAGTTCGGCAAGGGTGCGACGGCCCCAGTACTCGACGATGCCGCGCGCGGCTTCGACTACTGCGCCTTGATCCATGACTTGTTGCAGGCGGGCGGGGTCCACCTTCTGCCTGAACATCTCCGGCGCCAGCCCGGTGACGTTGGCGCGCGTCTCGCGCCCGACGGCGAGGCGGTATTCGCGCAGGGCGGCAAGGTTCAGCGCCGCGCTGAGGGCGGCGACCTCGTCTTGGGTCATCGCATTGCCTGTATCCACCACCGGCACGTTGAGCCGCGCCTGCCAATCCTCGCGCGTGAAAAGCTGCGGCTTTCCGGCGAGCAGCAGGTTCATCGTGATGTCTTCGATGCGAGCTAAATGCCAGATGTGCCACGCCACGGAGTAGTCACAGTTTTGCGGGATGCGGCGAATGTGCGCCTCGGTCATATCGTCCAGCACCTCATCCTCGAAGGACCAGGGGATGCCGGACGTCAGCTTCGCCGAATGGAGTGCGGCGTGTTGCTGCACGAACAACGCCATGGCCTGGTCATGCTGCTTGAAACTTAAGAGGGTGGTGTGGAATACTTTCTGCTGTTCGTTCCAGTGTTTGCGATCTGATTGCATAGTTTTCTCCTACAGTGTGAACATGAAAATGCCACCGCAACGTGACATCTGCTGGTACGTGGCGCGCAGCCCGGCCTGTTCGCACGCGGCGATGGATTCGTCGGCAGCCCAGTAGTACTCATCCTCATCCCACAGATCGCCATAGACCTGTTGCATCGCGGCCTCGCGGATGGCGACGCTCGGAAAGGCGATGTCGGCGACGAGGATGACACCGCCTAGCGCAAGGTAATGCGTGGCCCGGCGCAACACGTCGATTTTGGCCTCGAGGGTGAACTCGTGCAGGACGTAGGCGGAGACGATCCGCTCAAAGGGTGGGTGGATGTCATCGGGCCAGTCGACCAACAGATTCGCCTGCACCAGGTGAACCTGCGGCAGCTTCACCCGCGCCTTCGCCAACATCTCGGCGGAGAAATCCACACCCCATATTTCGCAATCCTGTTGCACAAAGCGCTGCGCCAGATTGCCCGTGCCGATCCCAAGGTCGAGAATCCGCATCCCTGGCCCGACGCCAGCCAGCGTTACCACTTCATCCAAGATGCGCTCGTAGCCGTCAAAGGGGAAATCGCCATCGATCGAAGCCAGGGAGGCATCGTAATGCTGCGCCCAGGTATCGAACAGCTGAGTGCGGTCGGGGTGTTCCATCTGTGGATCGCTCTCGTTATTCCAGGAACTTCTTCAACGCGCCAAAAGTTACCGAATCGTGGATGTCCTCGACAAACTTGATGTTTTCCAACGAGTCGCTGGCAATCGCGCTGCGTAGGATCACGGGCGTCAAATCCACATCCATCGCGCCCCGGTACGTGGACGTGATGCAGTACTCCGCGCAGAAGCCGGTGATGATGACGGTATCTACACCAAGATCCCGCAGCGTCTCGGTCAGCGGTGTCTTGTTGAAGGCATTGCCGTAAATTTTGTGAATGTGGACGTCCGACGGCAGGATGTGCAACGAATCCGGCACCTCGAATTTTTCCTGACCTGGAACCAGGTCGTCATTCTCATCTATGTGTTGGATGCAGATCACGGGCAGTTGTTTCTTCCGGAACAGCTTGATGGTGGGGTTGATGTACTCAATCGCGTCGTTGAGCGATTGGGTCATCACTGGATTGAGGCCGAAAAAGGCTTTTTGAACATCGATGACTAACAAAGCGGGTTTCATAGTTTTCCTCCTGATGATTATTGTCGAACCGTCTGTGGTTTCCGCACCATAGCCGTGTAGCGTGTATCGCTGTTGGGAAAGCTCCCTTCTTCGCGCGCTTCGAAGCCGTAGTGCGTGTAGATTTGCTTGTTTGGTTTGGTGTGTGTTTCCAGGTAGCAAGGCCGCCCTTCGGCATCCAGCCGGGCGAACATCGGGCGAAGCAGCGCGCTGGCGTAACCCCGGCCCTGGAACACCGGTTCCACGCCGATGACCGAGAGGTACTGGTGCGGGAAAGGGGCGTTGCGCGCGTGGACGTCCTCGATGTAGGCATCGGTCCCACTGATGTGCGCCGTGGTCTTCATCCCCAGGTTGAGAAACGCCGGAATCGCACCGCACAAAATCTGATCCCAGAGCGGCATCTTGGCCCGTTCCGAAGGCAGCCAGATGATAACGCCTTCCAGGTTTGGCGAGGTGGCGTAGCCTTCGCCGTAGCGCACGCCGTAGGAAACCATCAGGCGGAAGACGTAGAAGATTTTCCGGTGGCGGCGCTCGGCATCGGGGATGAAGTACTGCCAGAGCGGTTCATCGGCAAAGGCGCGCGCCAGGACGCGCGCGGCCGGCTTGATTTGCGCGCGAGTCAGGCGGATGAGGGGTGAGGCGGATTGTTCCATAGTTGACTCCTGTTCGATGTTTTTGTTAGTGCGGCAGTGCTGGGTAAATCCTCCGCAAGCGAAACCTGGCGCGTGTCGCGCGCCAGGTTCATCATACTACAGGGCGGTAAAGTTACAATCGCGCTTATGCGGTGGGATCGAGCACCCGACCCACAAAGAGCAGTGTGTCCGTCTCCACGTCGTGAATCAGGAAGATGAAGGGGCGATCTATGGTGATCATATTCATCGGCATCGATACGATGCCCACGACGACCCCCGTAGCTGCCGCGGCCTCGGTGCCTTCTTCATCCACGGCGACGTAGGCTTCGTGGATGACCGATTGGATGTAGAGATCGCGCGTGCCGTCCATCCCGGAGAAGTCGGCAATTCCGGCCTCGAAGGCATCTTCCATTCCTAAGCTGACGAGCGCGTCCCGCAGCGCGAAGCGCGCCTTGAACTCGAATTTTGGCATCGTCAACTGCAAATCGACGGCTTCCAACCTGGACATTATCTCCGCCAGCCGTGCTGCGTTAAGCGATACCTCGAACTTCTCGAATGTCCCGGCATCGGGTACGAGCACCACCATCCGCGCGCGGTCGCCTTTGTAATCCAGCGCGAGCGCCTCAAAGCCGTCACCGGCAAAATAGGGGGTGCGCGTCCGGCGGGACATTGCCGGTACGCTGATCTGCGATCCGTCGAGCCGCGTGAAATCGCCTTGCATATCGCCGTGAAAGGGAACGTTCCAGTCGGCCTTGAAGTAGATCGCGTTGAGCAACACCAGCCGTGCATCCGGCGTGAGGTCGCCTTCTTGCAACAGTTTCTCAATCTTCTGCTCGGTCTGCTCGCTGACCCAGGCGTTGATCGCCTCGCGGGCCTCCTCGCGGAGCGTGTCTTGCGTGAAATCGGCCAGCCGCATCCCCGCGCCGTAGTGGACGGACAGCATGTCGAGGTAACTCGGCAAAAACTCGTAACCCTCTTGCGCCCACAGCGCGTTGGCAACGTTCAAGCGAAAGGCCGCCGCGGTCTCCGGTGACATCAGGTCCAGATTGAGCGCGTTGAAGGCGGCGTGCAGGTCCTCGGGCGACAAGGCGAAGTGCAGCGTCTCGGCCATCTGGTGCTGCGTCTCACCGGTGGCGCCGGCATACGCCATCGCCAGCGCGGTAGAGATGCTGTGGGGTGAGTAGAAGAGATTGCCCTTCTGCCCGTGCAGCGCCCGGTACAGGTCGAGGGCAAAGGCGCGGTTCCCGGTGGCCAACGCTTCCTGTGCCGCGTCTGTGACTTGGGGCGCGGTCTCGCGCGGCAATTCCGACTGAACCAGCGAAAGGTGCGCGCCGCCGGAACCGGCGGGTTTGGGCGTTGCCGTGGCTATGGGTGCGGGCGTTTCTGACGGCGGCGTCACAGCGGGTGTCGCGGGCGCTCCACACGCCGAAAGCAACACACTGACCAGTACAACGGTCACGATTCCAGGTTTTATACGGTCGAACATCATTTTCCTCCTATTGAGTGACTGTATCTGCCTTTAAGACGTACAATCGAAGGCAGGAGTTCCAGGGGGAGACGGCAGATAGGGGGAAGTTCAGGCGTTGGGTACGATCAGAGCAAAGTGCGCCGGGACGTTGTGACGATTTATGGACTGACCTCAAGCCGGCCTCGAAACGTTCAAGGTCTTCGTCGACCCGCGCGGGCTGCCGGTAGGGTTGTATACCGGCACGCTCACTGTGACTGCATCGACAATGCAAGTCCCGCAAAGCCCGTTTACGCTGCCGGTGAGCGTCCGCATTGTGGACCGGTTGTACAAGGTGTATATGCCACTGGTGATGCGGCGGTATTGATCTTAGGCGGTAGTAAGGAAGAACAGGCAAGAGACAGGATACCGGCGTGCAGTGAGCGGCCCGATCGGCTAGTCACCGGAGGGCTGCTGCCGCGCGCGGAGGGAGTCGGCTGAGTGCACTGCGTCTACACTACGGCTAGTTCCTCAAGACGAGCGGAAGGTGAATGGTGTACTCGACCGGCCCGGCTCCGCCCCAGAAGCCGCCGGAAAGCGTGTAGCTGCCTCCCCTCAATACCCCAGCATCGGGTTGGCCGATTGTGCCGCGCACTGTGAACGTGTCGCCCTGGCTGGCGCCCCCACCGCCGTCCACGGTGTGCCAGATGGGGGTGTCCGCGCCCTGTCCGAACGTGACGATACCCAGGAGCAACGCCCCGACGGCGGCGATGGTCATCGCGATCAACAATCGCTGTTTCATGGCCCGCTCCTTTACCACATCTGATCCAGGAGCAGCTCGCTCTCCGAGATGGCCAGCCCGACGCGGTAGTCTGTGGGTGTGACGCCCAACGACCCATCCACTTGCAGGTAGTACGTCTTCCCCGGCACCAGGCCGCTGTGCACATCCGAGATCCCGCTGAGGATCACGGTGACCGTTTCGCCGCTGCCGGCAGCGCTCTTGGCCGTGCCTATCCATTGCCTCCTGCTGCCCACCCTTGCCGAGCCAAAGTTGTAAAAGCCCCCGTGCCGGTAAGCGACCACAAAGTCGATGGCAGACAGGGCGCCGACGGCAGTACCGGGCGTACTGGCTGTATTGAAGACCAACTCCGGCCCCCAGCTCAAAGCTCTCTTGCTGGCCGTGCCCACGATGGCTGTGCCATAGCTGGAATTGCCCGCGTCCCGGTAGGCGACGACAAAGTCGGTAGCGGACAGGGCGCTGACAGCGATATCGTAGGTACTGGCCGCATTGAAGACCGATTCTTCCCCGCAAACCATGTAGACCCCGTAGTCGTTGGCTCTACACATCTTCGCTGTGCCATAGCCGGAATTGCCCACGTCCCGGAAAGCGATTACAAAGTCGGTGGCGGACAAAGCGCTGATGGCGATATCGGAGGTATCGGCCAGATTGAAGAGACCTTCTGACCCCCAGTTCAGGATGTCTTCGCTGACCGTGCCCAACCTCATCGAACCGTAGCCCTCCTCCAGGTAAGCGACCACGATTCTGGTGGCAGACAAGGCGCTGACGACGATGGGATAGGTAGAGATTTGCTTGAAGACCGACTCTTCGCCCAAGCGTACATTTCCCACTTCGTCGATCCTGCCCACCCTCGCCGTACCGTAGTCGGAATTGCCCGCGTCCCGGTAAGCGAACACAAAGTCGGTGGCAGACAGCCGGCTGACGGCGATGTTGTAGGTACTGGCCGCATTGAAGTCCCGCTCCCATCCCCAACTCAGGGTGTTCTCGCTGTCGACCGTGCCCACCCTTACCGTGCCGTAGTATGAATTGCCCGCGTCCCGGTAGGCGACCACAAAGTCGTTGGCAGATAGGGCGCTGATGGCGATGTAACTGGTACTGGCTTCATTGAAGACCGACTCTGCCCCCCAGCTCACACTTCCCCCGCTGACCGTGCCGATGATCGCTGTGCCATAGTTGGAATTGCCCTCGTCCTGGTAGGCGATCACAAAGTCGGTGGCGGACAGGACACTGACGGCGATATCGGAAGTACTGGCTAAATTGAAGGTCGACGCCGGCCCCCATCCGTAACGTGAGCTGCCAACTTGGCCGTTCAGAAACCAGACCACGTCCCCGGCGGAGACGCTCTCTCCACCGGCCACGACAAAATCGTGCACCAACTGTTTCACCGTGGTGGCGTGCATGGCATAGGGGACGGGAGAGAGGGGCTGGCGTGGGGAGAGGGTGTCATAGTCGCCAACTCCGGCCGGGCAGCGCACGACCGGCGCCAACCAGCGCCCGCCGCCGGTAAAGACGTCGCCGAAGTCGAGGTTCACGGTGAACAGGCCAGCGCTGACCGGCACGGTGGTCGTGATCGCGCTGCCCACCTGGTTACCGCCGCTCTCCTCGTCGTAGAGGCGAAAGGCCATATCACAGTCGCCATTGACCGGCCCTCCGCTGCTGTCGAGCTGTCCCTGGTAGGTGAAGCTTGTGCTGAGTGCAGTCGAAGCGCCTGTGCCTACTCCAGCTTGCGCCATCGTGAAATCCTGGGGGCCAGGTTCCTGCGCCGGTAGATCAGCTCGAACGACGGGGATCATCAACAGGACAGATGTTGTCAGGATCACTGCCAGAACAATCCGCTGTTTGGTATGCATTTTCTCTGCTCCTTTCCGGTAAACCACAATGCCGAAAGCCCTGGGCATAAACACTGCCAGGGCACTGTTAGGGGATCAGATGAACGTTCGTATCAGGGTTGGGGGGTGAAGTCTATGAACTCATCGTATCAGGGTTGGGGGGTGAAGTCTATGGACTCATCGTATCATAGATTGAGGCATATTACAAGATGTTGTTGGAAAATCAGCTGCCATCAATCTTCTGTTGCGCCAACCAGTTTGGGATCAATCGAAACATACTCAAAATGGAATCTGTGCGATCATCCAGAAACTGACTCACCTGCGTGAACGGGTACACCGCGTTCTGGTTATCAAAAACGATTGCCCATCGTCCATCGCGAGGCTCCCACTTGCCACGATAGCAATGTCGAATGCACTCACCGAAGAATGTACCGAAATCCCTTACCACGGTCTCTCTTTCTTCCGGGGATATATCGGGTTGGAGCGTAGTGATGTACTCCTCCAACCAGGCGACCGAATTCTCATCATGGGTCAAGGTAACACCCTGCTTCGCTCGCATCTCCGCCACAAACAGTTCGGCTTCATACTGGATTCTACCCCCCACCCACTCGACATGGCGACTATCTCGAGCAGCGTAACGAGGCGCCAGACCTTTACTCCGCCATATCTCATCAATAGCCAGTGTCGCGGCCTGGCTCACCGTTCTACCCATCCAGTTCTTTTCCTCTCTATCCTTTTCACGCGCTTGTTCGAGCGCCGGTATCGCTCGTTCATCCCCCAGGTCGCCCAAGGAATCCGCAGCGGCAATGCGTTCCTCGAGCCTACGCTGCTGCAACACCTCGATCAAGGGTTCGAGCGCTCTACGATCCCTCAAATCTCCCAACGCACGCGTCGCCCAATACGAGAGGGCATGCTTCCTCACCGAGAGCGCGGCGACCAGAACCTTGACGACGCGCTCAACGTCGAGTTGTCTCATCGCCTTTACCATTGAGGCCCGCAGGTGACCACTCTCTGAAGAAAACACATCGGCCAACTCTTCAGTTTCTCCCAAACAGAAAAGCGCCATGGCGATGGCCAATCGCACGTCATCTGGCTCGTCATACAGCACATAATCGCCCCGCATTTCGTGCGCATAATAGGCCTTGGTCAGGGGGCGTACAGCGCGTGAGTCGCCCAGATCGCCCAACGCGAACGCCGCATTACGGCGCACCTGGGGATCGGTATGGGATAAATCGGATTTCAACTCTTGCAGCGTCGTCATAGACATTTAGCTCAGTCTACTTCTGGGAATAGAACCTACCCACACGCGAATCATGATGCTTTATACATCGCGATTACCTTCTCCGGCGCGATTTCGGCGAGGATGTTGTGGATGTTGCAGAAGACGTAGCCGCCGTCTTGATTCAGGTAATCGGTCACTTCGGCGACCTCGCGGCGCACGTCGTCTACGGAGCCGAGCGGCAGTGTGACCTGCGAGTTGACACCGCCGCCCCACAGCGCGATCCTACCCCGTGCTTTATCTTTCCACTCGCGGTACGAGTGCTTCCCTGCGCACCATTGCGCGGGATTGAGGACGTCGAACCCGCTCTCGATCACCAGATCAATCAGGTCGTAGATCGCGCCGCAGGAGTGGATGAACAGTTTGACCTGCGGGGCGATGCGGTGGCACTCGTCGGTGATACAACGATAGTATGGCAGGAACAGCTCGCGGTAGACTTTGGGCGAGGCGATAAGGTTACGCTGCGTGCCCCAGTCGTCGGCGGTGAGCATGATGATGTCGATGTCCTGGTGAATTTCAGGCAGCAGCGCGCGGACATTCGCCACGGCGTACTCGGTGACGATCTCGTGCAGCTCGGTCACGTAGTCCGGCTCGGTGAGGCAGAGCATCGGAAAGATCGCCAGCCCGCTGTGCGCGCCGATGCCGATATTTGCCTGCAACGCGCCATCGTTGAAGAACACGGCCCGGTCGCTGGAGTCGCGCACGCGGCGGCACAAACCACGGATAGATGCGACGCGTTCATCTTGAATAACGCCGGATTGCATAGATTGGCGGAGTTGCTTCAGATCGAGTTTCGGCAGGTCGGCGGAAAGGTCGAGCGGCTGCCCGCCGTGCTCCTCGTCGAAGACGTAGGACGACGACGGCATATGCTGATTTCGTCCTTGCCGAATCGTCCCATCCGGCAATGTGTGGAAGCTCTCCGGATAGCGTACGAGCGCCGGAAGCCGTCCGTTGAAGTCGTAGTCATGCCACAGCGCCGGCTGCTCGAAGGCGTTGGTCGCGCCGTCGAGGATGGCGATTACGTCGATGCCCAACGCGTCGAGCACGTCCAGGTCGGGCAAGGCCAGCATCTGCCCGGTATCTTCGACGCGGGGCAGGCGCGTCGGCAGGTCCAGTGCCGCCACCAGTTTGGGATACGCAAAGGCGCTGATGGACGTGGATCGCATCCCGCCCAGGTCTTTGGGTATCCGGTCGGGCGTCTGAAAATTCAAGGCTTGCAAAACACGTTCACGTGATGTCGTCATAGAAAGTTCCTCACTATAATGGAACCATGAATCTACACAAAGTCAGATAGCCTTCACGTATCCAAACAAACCCTCGCACTCGTCGATCAGCCGGGCAAGACAATCCTCTTCATAGTTCATCTCGTAGCCCCAACAGGTGCTCAAAACGTGCAAAATAAAAAAGGCGCTGGCGATGTTGTATTTACTCTCGCCCAACCGCGCCGCGAAATAAGCGACCGTGTCGTCAAGCATATCCCAGTGGAACACGTCGTCCTGGTCGATCACGTGGTTCTGGATAAAGCGCGCCGATTCCAGAAACGGTGCACCGATCACACCCTGGGGATCAATGACTTTCCACGTCCCATCTTGATGGCGCAGCATGTTCTCGTGGTGCAGGTCGCCATGGAGCAGGTAAAGGGGTTCGTCGCCGGGACAGATCTGGTCGAACAGCTCTGCGGTGGCAGCCATAACGCGGATCATCTGGGCGCTTGGCTGGTAGTGCGCGTGCGTGTTGGCTATGGCCTGGGTGATCCAATCCCTGTAGTAGGGCAGGCTGTGACGTTCTTGCAGCGGAATGGGCAATGTGGCGATCACTTCCGCGCCGATCTCCAGTTGCTCCTGTTTGTTGGGTAGCTTGCGCAAATCGTATCCGGGGATAACGCGTTCCAAGAGAATAGCGGCAATTTTCTCGTCAATGGCCAAACACGTACACGCTTGGCGGCCCGCATAGAGGCGCAGCGCCGTCATCTCCGTGAAACGTTCGGGGTGCGGGCCTTCGATTTTGAGCACGACGTCGCCATACAGTGCGGAGTGCGCATAGCACACCAGGTTGATCGACAGTTTGTCCGCGGGTACGCAGTCGGTCAACTTCCACTGCGCCTCACAGCGTGCCAGGAACTCGGGCAACTGTTGAATCCATCCAGGGCCGGCATCGCCAAATTGGCGTGCGGCCTTATGAAGAAAGTACGGTGGTATCTGCATTGCGAACGCTTTTCCCTTCAGCTAAGGCTTTGTTTAGATCGTGGGCGAGTTGTTCAAGATTGGGCGGTTTGAACGCCCAGCCGACGACGTTGGGGGGAACGGTCTCACGGGTTTCCTGGCTCAAAGGATGCCCGGTTAGCATCAACACTTTGAGTGTGGGATTGCGTGCTTGTAGGGCCTTGACCAGTTCCAGACCGCCCATCGTGGGCATAACCCAATCGCTGAGTACCAGGGCGATCTCGCCGGCGTGGACTTCGTAGAGGGCTAATGCCTCTTGACCATTGGCAGCCTCGATGGCTTGGTAGCCTAACGACTCCAACACATTCACCAGCGCAGCGCGCACAAGGTCGTCGTCTTCGACGACCAGGATGTTTTCTCCTTGTCCCTCGACAATCTTTGTCGCGGCATGGGGCAGAGGTTGCGACTCTATTGCCGGGAGCGCGGGCCAGTACAGGCGGAACGTAGTCCCCTTCCCGATTTCCGTCTCCACGGCGATATGGCCTTCGTGTTGATTGACCAGGCCATACACCTGCGCCAGTCCCAATCCGTGACCTAAAGGCGCGCGCGTGGTGAAGAACGGTTCGAAGATGTGCGAGAGAGCCTCGGGGGAAATGCCGCTGCCGGTATCGGCGACTGCAATTTCGACCCATTCGCCCCCGAAGACCGGCCCGCAATCCACGCAGTGGATGGTCTGCCCTGAGATTTTCGCCAGAAAGATATGGATTCTGCCACCATTTGGCATAGCATCGCGCGCATTGAGCGCCAGGTTCACAACGATCTGCTGGATACGTGTAGGATCGGCCTGGATGACACAATCTCCGGGTTCAAAGACCAGGTCCAATTGAATGCTTTCAGGCAGGGTACGTTGCAGCAGTTTGACTACTTCTTTCAGGAAGACATCTAATATCAACGGTTGGCGCTCCAGAACGGCCTGCCTGCCAAAGTCCAGGATTTGCTGGACCAGGTCTGCGGCGCGGTCGGATTGCTGGGCGATGACTTCCAGACGCTGGCGGAGGATCGCCGGTAATTCTGTACTGCGCAGCGACATATGCGTGTAGAGGACAATCGAAGCCAGGATGTTGTTGAAGTCGTGGGCGATACCGGCGGCCAATTGTCCCACTGCCGCCAGGTGTTCCTGGTGCATCATCTGTTTCTGTGTTTCGCGCAGTTCGGTCAGCGTTTCTTCAAGCCGTTGGTTCATATCGCGCAAGGCTTCTTCGGTCTGTTTGCGTTCGGTGATATCAAGCAGGATACCGAGTGAAGAGCGTGGCCGTCCATTATCATCTGGAATCTCGACCGCGGCATCCATTACCCAGCGCATTTGTCCATCACGAGTGTGGATGTAGTCGTCGCTCTTCCAGACATCGAGTTTACCTTCATAGGAGAGCTTCATTGCAGTGTTGCGTTCCAGGCCACTGGCTTTGTCCAGCATTACGGATTTCTGCACGAGTGATTCCCATAGGTCGGGCGTAATCTCTTTGGATCTGTAACCGGTTAGCTGGCGGATTCCTTCCCCTATGAAGGTGTAGGCGTTAGATGTGTATTCCAGATGATAGGGCACCGCTCCAATGACCTCAATGGCCCGACGATAGAGGGTTTCAGAGCGGCGCAGAGCTTCTTCGGCCATCCGACGTTCGGTCACATCGTGAACGATGGCATAGTACACTCTTTTTCCACCCATTTGCATTGTCCCGCCGTATACTTCCACATCGCGAATCTCGCCATCGGCGCGACGGTGCTTGAACAGAAAGTAGTTACGTCCTTCGCGGATGGCCGTCTCATTCTCTTGCACCACTTCTTCGGGCGTCATAGCATCAATATCGCGTATATGCTTTTTTGCAAACTCGTCACGCGACCATCCATAATAAGCGCAGGCCGCAGGATTAACATCAATGATTTGGCCTTCCTCTTTATCGAAGATCATCATCACGGCATGGTTGTCTTCGAAGATGTTTCTGTAGCGCGCTTCGCTTTCCTCTAACGCCTGTTCGGCTTGCTTGCGGACAGTCATATCACGCGCCGTTGCGTAGATCAGCTTGCCCCGTGGCGATGAGCGCCACTCGATCCAACGATAGCTGCCATCTTTACAGCGATAGCGATTCTCGAAATTTAGCACTTCATGTTGTTGATCCAGTTGGGCTATGGTAGCGAGGGTGCTTTCCATATCATCTGGGTGAACGAGATCGAGGAATCGGTGGCCCTCCAGTTCAGCCAAAGGGTAGCCAAGCGTCTTCTCCCATTCGGGATTCAGGCGGATGAAGTAGCCATCGGTATCGGCGATGCACAGCAGATCCAGACTGAGGGTGAAGTAATGGTCCAGTTCCTCGGTCTTCTCCCGTAGCGTCGCCAATGCGGCTTCTCGCCACCCAATCACCATGTTCAATGCCCCAACGGTGAGTACAAGGCTGAGTATAATGGTCGTCCAGCCGATCAAAGGATGAATGGGAAATATCAGCGGTGGGGCGTAGGGACTGGCCTGCAGGAGAATGATGGCGAGACCGGCAATCCCACACGCCACGATATGTATAACCGCTGCACGCTTGCCGAGCAGTACGGTGAAGATAGCGGCTCCGGCAACATAGAAAACGGCCATAACGCTTCGCGTACCGCCCGCAAAAGGCAGAAAAACTGAAAAAGCTAACCATAAGATAACAATAAAGATGATGCTGGCCAGCCGCATATGACCGCGCCGCATGATCCAATAATCGATGCCGAGCACTACCATGAGAATTGGAAGGCTGATTAAGAAGAACGTTCTTTCGGGGAAGGTAAATAGAGCCAGAACAACTTCCAGGATGATTAAGAAGGCAATTGTGTAGCACACTAGTTTGTGCATCACGTTAGCCATGTGGGTCTTATCTGCATCATCCTCAAAAACCGGAGGCGTTACAATCTTCTGAATATGTGAAAACACAATTCCCTCTCGAGCTACTGTATGAAAACACAACGATATTCGCTTTTCATCATTTGACCCTGCAAGCATTTCCTATCCTGGCGCGGTTTTGTCGATGACCATCACCCCGGATTGGAAGAGTTACGGAGCCTTTATGATAGAGGTAAGTATAGAGAAGATAAAGAAAGTTGCAACCGCAGCGATGACGACTGCGCCGGTGAGCGCCCGTGCGCCAACACTGCCAGCAGCAAAAGCATCATGTGGTACCTATCCGCCAATCCTTCTTCGGCTTGAACAACCGCTCCTTCTCAAATGAGAACTCAGACTTCAGATCGCAAACAACCGACAGGTGTTCTGTGTTGTGATCTTGGCAATCTCTTCGACGTACCTTGAGTTTACACCACAACTCCAGGAATGTATACTTTGAGTTGCCGTTCGCCGCGTGACGGTTATACTAGAGCCTATGTGGCGGCGATGGGTATTGATTCTGGTGACGATGAGCACCCTGTTCGGGTGCGGTCGTTTCACGTCCCCCGCGCCCGCCGTTATCCCGGAACGGACGTCGGTGGGCACACCCACAGCTCTCCCATTGATGATGGCCCCCCGTTCTCTTTCCACGCCTTTTATCGATCCATGTCCGGCGCGGTGCAATGTAGCGTTCCCGGCACGCCCAGAAACCTTCGACGAATACACCGAGACAGTGCGCACTTACCTGGCCGTAGGCGGCGATCCGAAACGCCTTCCTGCGTTGTTCGGCGGCTGGCAGGCGAAGGTCACAACAGGCGAAACCCTCGCCCGCGCTGATCTCAATAACGACGGCATTTCTGATACTGTCGTCGCTTTCGTCAACCCGACGAGTCAGGCCCCGGCAGATGAGTGGCATCCGTCGGAGGGTTTGCTGGCAATCTATACTTGCCGCGATGGAACAGTCCGCTCGCTCTACACCTATGCTCCTGGCGCGTGGTTCGGTCTCAACCTCATCGGTACGGCAGATGTGACCCAGGACGGCCAAGCAGATCTAGTCTTCACCGAAATCGCGTGCAGTGCGCAGACTTGCTGGCACACACTGCACGTCTGGTCGTGGGAAGATCGGGACTTTCAGGAGCGTGTTGCAGGGACATTCTCGTTCCCTGATGCCACTTTTGCCTTGCAGGACGGGCAAATCCTCGCCAGCAGTGGGGGGAACAACTCCGTCAATGCCGGCCCGCAGCGTCCGGTGACGACAACCCTGGCCTGGACCGGCGATGCCTTCACCGTTACGGCGACTATTGCCGGACCGGCAATCTACCGCTATCATGTCTTTCGCGACGGGGACGAGGCGCTGTTTTCCGGGCGTTATGCGCATGCAATCGATGCCTATCTACAAGTGCGCAACAGTAAAACGTTGAAAGCATGGGCCGTACCTATCAGCCATGACGAGGAGGAGCACTGGTTCGCGACGCTCGCCAACTGGCGATTGCTGTTGGTGGAACTTCAGTTGGAAAACATGCCGAACGCCCAGAGCTATTACAGTCATCTGCTGGACAACTTCCAGGCGGGTACTGACGGATACGCCGTCAGTGCGATGGGGCAGCGGTTTTGGGAGAACTATACCGTCCACGGGGATATGGCTATGGCCTGCGCCGAGGCGATTCGCGCGCCAGAGGCGCAGGACGTCTTGGATTTTCTCAACAGTTTCGGTTACGACAATCCGACGTACACCTGGGATGATTTGTGTCCGTTCACAACAGAAACCATCGGCGATTAGCTTCCAGCCTTCTGGCTGATCGCTGACTGCTGAAAGCTGACGGCTAACAGAGGTAAGATCAATGCCACATGATACCTTCAACCAACAACTACAGGAACTACCCGCCTTCCGTGCCTTACTGCGCGCGGTCGAGGCGGACTTCTACGCCGATCTTCCGATGCCCGCGCCGGTGCTCGATCTGGGATGTGGCGACGGGCATTTTGCGTCGGTTGCTTTTGCGCAGGAACTGGATGTGGGAGTAGATCCGTGGGAAGGCCCTCTGCGTGAAGCCCGCATCCGCGACGTTTACCGCATCCTCACCCACGCCGATGGTGCGCGGATGCCTTTCCCCGACGCCCACTTTGCCACTATCGTCAGCAACTCCGTGCTGGAGCATATCCCCGACGTGGAGCCGGTAGTGCGCGAGGTGGCCCGCGTGCTCCAACCGGGCGGCGTGTTCTACTTCTGCGTGCCGGGTCCGAACTTCCGGCGGTTTCTCTCCGTGGCGCGGGCACTGGACGTGTTGCGCCTGCGTGGTCTCGCCGAAGCCTACCGCCGCCTCTTCGACCGTATCTCCCGCCATCGTTACTACAACACGCCCGAGGAATGGACCGAGCGCCTCTCCCGCATTGGGCTGCGTGTGGAACGTTGGTGGAGCTACTTCTCCCCTGCGGCACTGACGGCACTTGAATGGGGACATCCGCTGGGACTACCCTCCGTCCTGGCGAAAAAGCTCACCGGGCGCTGGCTGCTCGTCCCCAAACGCTGGAATCTGGCGCTCACCGCTGCGCTCCTGCGCCGCTACTACGAGGAGCCGCTGCCAGAACAGGGGGCATACCTCTTCTTCATCGCCCGCAAGCTGTAAAGGATGCAAGAAGCAGGATGCAGGATTCTTGCTCCTTGCGTCTTGCATCTTGCCCGGCCTACTGTACAATCCCAGTGTGTTGAAACAATGGCGTGTGCTGGCTATTTGCATCGTCTGGGCAATATTCGGCGTGGCAAATCTGATCCGCGCGGGGATGTCGGTGTACATCGCCCCTGCACTTGTCGAATACCCGACGTCGCTGTCGCTGCCATTGTTGGGCGCAGTGTACGGGCTGTTGGGTCTGATGTTCCTCGCGGCGGCGATTATCACCTGGCGGCGTAAAAGCGCCGGCGGCGTGCTTGGCCTGGCGGTAGCGTATCAGGTCGTTTTGTGGATCATCAAACTGATCGGCTACCGCTCTGAGTATGCCCGCAGTCTGTGGCCCCGCGACCTGCTCCTGACCGTCATCTTCTTCGCACTTATCGCGCTCCTGACCGGACTTAAAAAGCGGCATAAATCAGGTTGATAAGTTGGTTTCATTATTCTGTCAACGGATTGAACGGATTTTAACGGATTTTTTCTTCTTAATCCGTTGCATCCGGTTAATCCGTTGACCATTTTCTTCCCAGGAGAATAGACAATGACATACACATCACAACGTTGGAAGCTGGATGACCTGCTCGCACCAGCCGGGACGCCGGAGATGGAGCAGTTTTTTGCGGACATCGAAATCCGGCTTGGCGAAGTCGAGGCGCTGCGCGACCGGCTCGCGCCGGATATGGCCATGGACGTGTTCCGCGGCATCCTTGCCCGCCTCGAGCAGCTTTACGCCGACGCCGGGCGGGTGATGGCCTACGCCTATCTCTGGTTCTCGGAAGATATCGCCAACCAGGACGCGCTGGCTTTTCGCGGACGCGTGCAGCAGTTCGGCGCGGACTTGCAGAATCGCCTGCTCTTCTTCGAACTGTGGTGGAAGGCGCTGGACGACGGCCCGGCGGCGCGCTTGATGGCGAACAGCGGCGACGTGCGCTATTACCTGGAAAACCTGCGCCTCTTCAAGCCACACACGCTCACCGAAGCCGAGGAGAAGATCATCAACATCAAGAACGTCAACGGCATCCAGGCGGTGAAGACGCTCTACGATATGCTGACCAACGCCTTCAAGTTCCACCTCACCGTGGATGGCGAGGAGAGAGAGTTGACGCGCGGGCAGTTGTCGTTCTACGTCACCAGCCCCGATCCCGACCTGCGCGCGGCGGCGTACCAGGAGTTGTACCGCGTCTACGAAACCCAAGCCGACGTGCTGGCCTACGTCTACGCCGCCCGCGTGCGCGACTGGCAGGCAGAAAACCTGAAGCTGCGCGCGTTCGCCAGTCCGATCAGTGTGCGAAATCTCGAAAACGACATCCCCGACGCAGTGGTGGAGACGCTGCTGGACGTCATCCGCCGCAATGTGACGCTCTTTCAACGGTTCTTCCGCTTCAAAGCGAAAGCGTTGGGCGTCGAGCGCCTGCGCCGCTATGATTTGTACGCGCCGCTCGCCGAGGTGGAAAAGACTTACCCCTTCGACGCCGCAGTGCGGATGGTGGATACGGCCTACCGCGCGTTTTCGTCCACGCTCGCCGATCACGCGATGCGCGTGCTGGAGGTCGAGCACCTCGACAGCGAAATCCGCCCGCGCAAGATGGACGGCGCGTTCTGCTACGGCCCGCTTCCGACACTCACACCCTGGGTGCAGGTGAACTTCCAGGGCAAGATCCAGGATGTTTCGACGCTGGCGCACGAATTGGGGCACGCCGTTCACGCGATGATGGCGGCGGACCATTCGCCACTCACTTTCCATTCGTCGCTGCCGATGGCGGAGACGGCGTCCGTCTTCGGCGAGATGCTGCTCAACGACAAGCTGCTGGCGGAGGAAACCGATCCCGCTGTGCGGCGCGCGCTCATCAGCACGCTGCTCGACGACGCCTACGCCACGATTGTCCGGCAGGGGTACTTCGTCATCTTCGAGCAGCAGGCGCACCAGATGATCGTGGACGGCGCGAAGCCCGACGACCTGTACGCGGCCTACCTCGCCAACCTGCGCGAGCAGTTCGGCGACGCGCTGGACCTGAGCGACGATTTCCGCTACGAGTGGCTGGCGATCCCCCACATCTACGATCGGCCCTTCTACTGCTACGCCTACGCCTTCGGCAACCTGCTCGTGCTGGCGCTTTACCGCAAGTACAAGGAACTGGGCAAGGCGTTCGAGCCGGACTACCTGCGCATCCTCGCCTACGGCGGCTCCGCCAGCCCGAATCACATCATCAGCGAGGCCGGTTTCGATATGACCTCGCCCGATTTCTGGCAAGGCGGCTTCGATCTGCTCGCCGAGATGTTGGGTGAATTGGAAACGGAAAACGGGAAATAGACGATGATTTTAACCGCGAATCGCGCGAATGTCTGCATTCGCAGAATCTTCGCCAAATTTCCTGATTCGCGTAAATTAGCGAGATTCGCGGTTTATACGTAGGGGTGAGGATGAAAGTACTGCTGACTGGCGCATTTGGACACATTGGTTCGTATACCATTGCAGAATTGTTGCAGCAGGGGCATGATGTGCGCTGTTTCGACATACGGAACGCGCACACCGAAGCCGTCGCCGCGCGTTTTGGCGACCGCGTCGAAGTGTTGTGGGGTGACGTGCGCGATGCGGCTGCTGTGCAAGAGGCCGTCTCCGGCTGCGACGTCGTCATCCACCTGGCGGCTGTGATCCCGCCGTTTAGCAACGAGCAGCCGGAACTGGCGCGGCAGGTCAACGTCGATGGGACGCGCAATCTGCTGGAAGCAGCGCAGGCCCAGAGTGTGCCGCCCAAGTTCCTGCTCGCCTCCACCTTCGACCTGTTCGGCCACACGCGGCACCTTCCGCCGCCGCGCCGCGTGACCGATCCGGTCGTCGCCACCGATCCCTACACCGAGCACAAAATCGCGTGCGAGACGATGGTCAAGGCTTCCCCGCTGACCTGGACGATTTTCCGCTTCGCCGACGTGCCGCACATCGTGCTGCGCGAAGCGCATCCCATTATGTACGAGATCAGGTTGGATACACGCTTTGAGGTCATTCACCCGCGCGATTTAGCTCTGGCGCTGGCTAACGCGCTTCACTGCGACGGCGTGTGGGGGAAGACTCTGCTCATCGGCGGCGGCGGGCGTTGCCAGATGACGTACCGCGAGTACCTGGGCCAACTCCTCACGGCAATGGGGATCGGCGCCTTGCCCGACGAAGCTTTCACCACCGCGGAATACGTCACCGATTGGCTGGACACGGAAGAAAGCCAGCGTCTCTTGCAGTACCAGCGCGCCAGTTTTGACGACATTGTGCGCGAGATTGCCGCGTTATTGGGCTGGCGCAAATACTTTGTACCATTGGCGCGTCCGTTCGCGCGGCGCTCGATGCTCAAGCTCTCGCCGTATTGGCGCGAATACCAACGTCGGCGCGCCTGAGACTGACCTGTTCTATAGAAATTTACGCTCAACGGATTCAACGGAATGTAACGGAGATTTTTCCGTTGAATCCGTTCAATCCGTTGAGACTGTTTTAAGGGAGGTACCTATGCCTATCATCCGCAATACCGAATCCGGTTCTACCAAGCCGCAATTCTCCGTCGGCGTGAACGTCATCCTCGTCGGCAGCAAGAAGATGACGGCAGCGCAGCAGGAGATAGCACTCGCCGTCGAGAAGGTGCGCATCCTCATCGTCGATGCGGATGACCCGGAGAACGTCCTCGTGGATGAAACCGCGCCCGCCCGCGAGTTCAGTACCGGCTCGGTGGGGTATGGGTTGAATGTGCGCAACGCGGAGTTTAGGAAGTAGCCGCAACTGCCGACAACGAATTGGGGAACGAATAAACGAATTCAAGCCTTGCGAAGATGCATGCACTTGCAGTGCGCATGAACCTTCGCAAGGCTTTCGATGTGAAGTGTCACTTGCCAATAGCCCGGGTTTTGCCGTAAACTGTGAGCATGGCAACAACCAGATTTTGCCTTTTGTAGATGGGTAAACTGTAAGCTACAGAACCGCTTGCAGCTTTACCCATTTTTTATTTCGATTCTACGGGGAGGGTATGTATGGCGCGATTGCACGAGTATCAAGGCAAGGCTTTACTCAAACAGTTCAAGGTGACGGTTCCCCAGGGCCGCGTCGCGACGACGCCGGAAGAGGCGCACGACATCGCTGCCGAAATCGGCAAGCCGGTGATGGTGAAGGCGCAGGCGTGGATCACGGGGCGGGCGAGCGTGGGCGGTATCCGCAAAGCCGCCACGCCCGACGAGGTGGCGGAGGCGGCGCGGGCAATCCTCGGCCTCAAAGTAAAAGGCTTCACCGTGGAGCAAGTGCTGGTGGAGGAGCAGATCGACATCGCCCGCGAATTCTACGCTGGCGTCATCGTGGATGACCGGGCGCAGGCGCCGCTGGTGATGTTCGCCAGCGTCGGCGGCACGGGCATTGAGGACATCGCCAGAGAGCACCCCGACAAAGTCGCCACGACGCACGTGGACATCGAGTTCGGCTTGCAGGATTACCAGGCGCGTGACCTCGTCCGCAAGACGGGCATTGGCGGGACGTTGCAGCGTGACCTGGGCGGGTTGCTGGTGCAGCTCTACGACGTGGCGCGCACCTACGAGGCGCGCGCCGCCGAGATCAACCCGCTGGCGCTGACCGCCGATGGCAAGCTCGTCGCCGCCGACTGCCGGGTGACGGTGGACGACTATGCCGTGTTCCGTCACAAGGATTTGGGCATCGCCATCGCCCGCGAGTACGACCGCCCGCCGACGAAACTGGAGAAGATCGCCTACGATGTGGAAGCGGGTGACTATCGCGGCACGTTCTACTTCATCCAGATGGCGGAGGATTTCGAGGCGGGCCAGGGGTACGTGGGCTTTCACGGCGCGGGCGGCGGCGGCTCGATGATGAGCATGGACGCCGTCCTGCGCCAGGGCTACAAGCTGGCGACCTTCGTGGACACCAGCGGCAATCCGCCTGCCAGCAAAGTCTACCGCGCGGCGAAAATCATCCTCGCCACCGGGCCAATCGATGGCTACTTCGGCTCCGGCTCCGGCGTCGCCAGTCAGGAGCAGTTTTACTCCGCGCGCGGGCTGTTCAAGGCATTCCTCGAAGCGCACTTGGATGTCCCTGTCGTCATCCGCCTGGGCGGGAACGCCGAAGACAAGGCCGTCGAAATCCTGGAAGCGCTCAACGGGCGTATCCCCGCGAAAGTTGAGGGCTACAAGAAGGACGACTCGCCGGACTTCTGCGCGGGGCGGCTGAATGCATTGATCAAAGAATCAGCGGATCAGCGGATCGGCGAAAAAGCGAGCGCCGTATCACGCATCGCGTATCACGCATCACAACCATACACTTTCGAGACTGTTACCGGTGGCACTGTCACCTACGACCACGCTATTTGCGCGACGTGCGAAAGTAAGGTCTGCATCGAGGCGTGTGCACGAAAGATTCTTACTCTCAATGATGCGGGATTGCCCGTGCTAAACATAACACCGGAAGCGGCCAAGAAAGGGCAATGTGTGGAGTGTTTAGCCTGTGAAGTGGACTGTTTGCTCTACGGCGCGGGCGGCGGAAAAGTCTCACTTCCTATTCCTGGGTTGGATGTGTAGGAGAAATACGATGTCAATTCTCATAGATCAGGCTAAACGAGTTCTAGTGCAGGGCATTACGGGCCGCGAAGGCGCGGCACGGACCAAGTTGATGGTGGAATACGGCACGCACGTCGTCGCCGGTGTGACACCCGGACGCGGCGGGGAGTCCGTCGAAGGCATCTCCGTGTACGATACGGTCGCCGAGGCGTGGGAAAAAGCCGGGCCGATCGACATCAGCGTGCTGTTCATCCCCGCGCCGTTGGTGAGGAGTGCGGCGCTGGAAGCGATGGACGCGGGCGTGAAGCTGCTCGTCATCGTCCCCGATCGCGTGCCGATTTACGACGTGCTGGCGATTGCCAAACGCGCCAAATCCGCCGGGGCGCGTTTCGTCGGACCGAACACCCTCGGCGTCCTTAGCCCGGATAAGGGCGTGCTCGGCATGATCGGCGGGCGGGCGGCGACGGCGAAATCGTGGTTCAGCGCCGGCCCGGTGGGCATCGCTTCGCGCAGCGGCGGGATCACGTCTTCGATGGCGTACTACCTGGCGCGGGCGGGCATTGGCGCGACCACGCTTGTCCACGTGGGCGGCGACGCGGTGGTGGGACTGCCGCATCCCGACGTGATGCTCGAATTCGAGCGCGATCCCGACACGAAAGCCGTCGTCATGTTCGGCGAGATCGGCACGAGCCAGGAAGAGCGCGTGGCTGATCTCATCGAAGCCGGCGCGTTCACCAAGCCGCTGATCGCCTACATCGGCGGCAAGGCGGCGAAGAGCGGCACGCGATTCTCGCATGCGGGCGCGATTGTCGAAGGCGGACGCGGCACCTACGAAGGCAAGGTAGCCCGCCTGCGCGAAGCCGGCGCGACGGTGGTGGAGCAATTTATGGATTTGCCGGAGGCAACGAAGGCGGTGTTAGCGAAACTGTAGACGGTACACGGTGGACAGTAGACAGGGCTTGCACTTCAGAAACCCGTCTACCGTCTATCTGAAAAGGAGACGGAGATGACTGAACAGACATGGACCCAACCGGTTACGAAGATCGAGCCGAACAAGGTGGCCGTGCGCGGCTACCGGATTGACGAATTGATGGGGCGCGCGTCGTTTGCGCAGGTCGTGTATCTGACGCTCAAGGGCGAGCTGCCCACGGAGGCGCGGGGGCGCGTAATGGACGCGATCCTCGTCTCCAGCGTGGACCATGGAGGCTCACCGCCCTCGACGTTGGCGGCGCGGACGGTGGCGTCCGGCGGCGCGCCGCTCACGGCGGGCATCGCGGCAGGCATCATGACGATCAACCGGCATCACGGCGGCGCGATTGAGGGCTGTATGCAGGTGCTGCTCGAAGCGGTAGCGCGACAGCGGGCTTCCGGCGAGGACGCGCTGACGACCGCCCGCGCGTTGATGGCGGACTACCGCACGCAGAAGAAGCGTGTCCCCGGCTATGGGCACCGGATGCACACGGACGATCCCCGCACAGCGCGGCTCTTCGCCATTGCCGAGGAAACGGGCGTCGCTGGCGACTACGTGGCGATGGCGCGCGCGCTCCGGCAGGCGATGAAGGAGACGCTCGGCAAGGATTTGCCGCTAAACGTGGACGGCGCGATTGCCGCGCTGCTGTGCGAGATGAATTTCCCGCCGGAGATGGGCAACGGCCTCTTCGCCATTTCGCGCATCGTCGGCCTGACGGCGCATGTCTTCGATGAGATCGTGAACCAACGTCCCATGCGGCAAATTTCCCCGACGGCGCACGAGTACAACGGGCCGGAGGAGAGAGGCTTATAGTTGAAAGTTGTTCTGTCAACATAGGCAACTTTCAATTTGTAACGGGAGGGTAGAATGCGCGAAGAATTACTCAACACAATCCCTGAGTTTAATTTGATCGGTGACGCGGATTTGCGGGAGAAGACGATCCAGACGTGGGAACTGGCGATGCGCGAGGGTGGGTGGACGTTGGCGGCGCTGGCGCGGATGCCGTTCTCGCTGCTCATCAACCCGTGCCCGGTGAACTTCATCGAACATACGCGGGCCGTGGCGCAAATGGCGATCAAATCCGCCGAGGTCATTATCGCGTTGTACGGCGAGCGCGTGCCGGTAAATATGGACATTCTCATCTCCGGTGGTATCCTGCGGGATGTGGGAAAGCTGGTAGAATATGAGGAACGCGAGCCGGGCGTCTTCGTCCAGACGGCAGCGGGGAAGATGCTGCGGCACCCGTTCACCGGCGTGGAATTGGCGGCGCGCTGCGGATTGCCCGTCGAAGTGCAGCACATCATCGCCGCCCACGCCGAAGAGGGCGACAAGGTGAAGCGCACGACAGAGGCCACCATCGTCAATCACGCGGATTTCATCAGCTTCCACGCGGTTTTACGGCTAGGGCCAGGCAAGAATCTTGAATCAAGAATCAGCGAATCGCAATCCCGCTGAGAACACAACATTATGTGAGCACCAATGGGTAGACCTGGGCGCGGACGCCGTCTACTGCTGGCGGCGGCAGTGCCGGCTTTGTGGCGCTGTTGAGGGGCAGGCGCACATGCTGGTCGATGCGGCGTACACCGTCGTTGGGTGCTGTTCGCACCCGTATGTGTGTGAGAGTTGCGGATACATTCCACAGTAATCGAGGGACTATGACATCGGATCAATTGAAAGACCTGAAAGAGCGCACCCTGGCTCGTTTCTACTCTTTGGGCGAGGAAATCATGAACGGCGTCACCCACGGGATCGGTGCGGCGTTGAGCGTCGCCGGGCTGACGGTGCTGGTGGTGTTGGCCGTCCTCTACGGCAACGTGACGCAGGTGGTGAGCTTCAGCATCTACGGCGCGTCGCTGGTGACGCTGTACGTGGCTTCGACGCTGTATCACAGCTTCCAGAATCCCAAGGTTAAGCGTGTCTTTCGCATCATCGATCACGCCTCGATCTTCCTGCTCATCGCCGGGACGTACACGCCGTTCTTGCTGCTCGGCGTGCAGAGCGCGTGGGGCTGGACGTTCCTCATTGTCATCTGGGGCCTGGCGATTTTGGGCGTGAGCTTCAAGGCGCTGTTCATCAACCGCCTACAAAAACTGTCCGTCCTGATGTACATCCTGATGGGGTGGCTGGGGGTGCTGGTGATCAAAACGATGCTGGTCAACATCCCTGTAGGTGGACTGGTCTGGCTGGCGGTGGGCGGTGCGGCGTACACGGTCGGCGTTATTTTCTACGCACTGAAGAAAATCCCCTACATGCACGGCGTCTGGCACCTCTTTGTGCTGCTCGGCAGCGCGTGTCACTATTTTGCCGTGTTGTTGTATCTCGCCCCGGCGCATTGAGGAAGAGAGTTATGGCAGGTCAAACGCTTATCCAGAAAATCTTCACGGCGCATACCGCGTCGGGCGCGTCGGTTAACCCTGGTGACATCATCTGGCTTAACCTGGACGTGCGCACAGCGCGCGATTTCGGCGGCGCGAACGTGGTCAAGAACTACCGCGAGCACTACGGCGATGCGCCGGTTGCCGACCTCGACAGGACGTTCTTTACCTTCGATCTGGTTGTGCCGCCGAGCAACATCCCTTACGCTAACAACCAACAACTGTGCCGCGAGTGGGCGCGGATGCAGGGAATCCGCATTTTTGACGTGAACGCGGGCATCGGCTCGCACGTTGCTATCGAAGAGGGAGTGGTGCAACCCGGTAGCACCTTCGTTGGCACGGATAGCCATCTCAACATCCTCGGCGCGGTGGGCGCGTTCGGGCAGGGGATGGGCGACCAGGACATCGCCTTCGCCTTCAAGACCGGACGCACCTGGTTTGAGGTTCCGCCGACGATGAAAGTGATCCTCAAAGGCACGTTGCGCCCGCCGTGCACCGCCCGCGACCTGACGTTGGCCGTCATGCGCGACCTCGGCTCCAGCGGCGCGTTGGGCCGCGCCATCGAATTCTACGGCACCGCCATCGACGCCCTCGACCTTGCGGGCCGCATCACCCTCGCCAGCCAGGTCACAGAAGTGGGCGGCATCATCGGCTTTCCAATCAGCGAATCGGCGAATCAGCGAATCGGCGAATCGTCCCTACTTCCTACTTCTTACTCCCTACTCCCTGACCCCAACGCAGACTACATCGAAACTGTCGAGATCGACATCGGCGATTTACCGCCGCTCATCGCCTGCCCGCCGAGTCCGACGAACGTGAAGCCGGTGCGTGAGGTGGCCGGGCGACGCATCGACAGCGTCTTCCTCGGCTCCTGCACCAACGGACGCTTCGAGGACTTTGCCACCGTCGCGGAGATCGTGCGCGGCAAGCGCGTCGCTCCGCACGTGATGGCGACCGTGGTTCCCGCGACACGCCGAGTCTATGCGCAGATGCTCGCCTCGGGTGTGCTGCAAACGTTGTTCGACGCCGGGTTCATCATCAGCAACCCTGGCTGCGGCGGCTGCGCGTCGGGTCATTTGGGGATGACGGGCAAGGGCGAAGTCCAGGTCAGCACGAGCAACCGCAACTTCCCCGGCAAACAGGGCGCGGGCGAGACGTACCTGGCAAGCCCCGTCACGGCGGCGTGGAGCGCGCTCAAGGGGGAGATTGCGTCGCCAGAGGAAAGATAGTGACAATCGGACGTTTCTACGGCGGCATCGGAGCCGTTATCTGGTCCCCGGAAAAACAGCGTTACTTGCTATTGCGCCGGGTGGCGAGCAAGGATTTCGCACCGGGCGTGTGGGAATGTGTGACCGGGCGCGTGGATCAGGGTGAGGATTTCGAGGACGCGCTGCACCGCGAGGTGCGTGAGGAATTGGGCGTCACGGTACGCGTGCTGTGCATCCTGGGGACGACGCACTTCTACCGTGGCGCGCCCACGGCGGAAAGCGAGCTGCTTGGCGTGGTCTATCTGTGTGCCGTGGATGATACGGATGCACTGCGACTCAGCTCTGAACATGACGCGGCGCGCTGGGTCACGGCACAGGAGGCCGGCGAGGTGCTCTCGGCGACCGATCCAAGCACAAGATGGATACGTCGCGTCATCGAACGCGCGGAGCTGGTGCGACAGCAGTTGCCAGCCGCCTTGCTACATTATTACCAGCAAAACGGATTCGAACTGGGGTAGACGATGAAACCGACACAGATAACAGGGCGTCTATGGGTGCTCACCACGCCTGATGGTGTGCTCTACGACGACATCGACACCGATATGATCTTCCACAATCGCTATCTGCACATCACCGACGTGGCGCAGATGGGGCAGTACGCGCTCGACAACCTGCGCGGGTGGGAGGATTTCGCCAAACGCGCGCAGCCCGGCGATATCGTGATGGCGGGCCGCAACTTTGGGGCGGGATCGTCGCGGCAGCAGGCGGTCGATTGCTTCCGCGCGCTCGGCATCGTGGCGATTATCGCGGAGAGTTTTGGCGCGATCTACAAGCGTAACGCGATCAACAGTGGTTTGCCGATTGTGAGCCTGCCCGGTCTGGCCGAAAATGCCGCTGCTTTTCACAGTGGTGATATCGTCAGCGTGGATTTTAAGACCGGAACGGTGATTCTCAACGGCGTGCAAACTTTCGCCGCGCAGCCGTTCTCACAGGTGCAGATGGACATTTACCAGGCGGGTGATCTGTTTGCCTACGGCAACATGCAACTTTCAACCCGAAACTTGGAACCGGAGTAAAACGATGGGACATACCTTTGCCGAAAAAGTGCTTGCCCGCAAAGCCGGGCTGGAAAGTGTCGTGCCGGGGCAGATTGTGACGGTGCGGCCCGACAAGCTGCTCACCCACGACAACACATCGGCGATTGCCGCCAAATTCCGCGAGATCGGCGTGGACAAAGTCGCCAACCCCGCGATGCACGTCATCGTATTCGATCACGTGACGCCGGCGGCTAACGAGACGTATGCCATCAGCCACAAGGCCACGCGCGCGTTTGTGGCGGAGCAGGGTATCGAAGCGTTCTACGACATCGGCGAGGGCATCTGCCACCAGGTTTTACCGGAGAAGGGGCACGCCTGGCCCGGCGCGGTGATCGTCGGCAGCGACTCGCACACGCCGACGCACGGCGCATTCGGCGCGTTCGCAGCGGGCATCGGGCGCACCGAGGCCGCCGCAGTGACCGCGACCGGTTCGATCTGGCTGCGCGTGCCGGAGACGCTGCGCATTGTGCTCCACGGCGCGTTGCCACCGCGCGTCTCCGCCAAAGACGTGATCTTGCACATCATCGGCAACCTGCGCGCCGACGGGGCGGACTACTGTTCTGTGGAGTTTGCGGGCGAGGCGATTCGCACAATGAGCATCGCTGGGCGGATGGTGTTGTGCAACATGGCCGCCGAGATGGGCGCAAAGAACGCCGTCGTCGAAGCCGACGAAACGACGCTGGCGTGGTTGGCAGGACGAACGCTCTGGGACACCGAGACGCTGCGCCGTTGGGCCGCCGAATTTCGTAGTGACCCAGATGCCGCTTACGCCCGCGTTATTGAGTACGATGTGAGCAACCTCGCGCCGCAGGTGGCAAAGCCGCACACCGTCGATAATGTCGCGCCGGTCACGGAGGTTGTAGGAACGAAGATCGACCAGGCGCTCATCGGCACGTGCACCAACGGGCGTCTGGAGGACCTGGAGGCAGCGGCGAACATCCTACGCGGCAAACACATCGCGCCGGGCGTGCGACTATTGGTGCTCCCGGCCTCGCGCGAAATCCTGCTGGCGGCCATCGAGCGCGGCGTCATCGTCGATTTGGTGGCGGCAGGCGCGACGCTGCTCAATCCCGGCTGCGGCCCGTGCCTGGGCGCGCACGAGGGCTGCATGGCGCCCAGCGAGGTCACCGTCTCGACGGCAAATCGCAACTTCAAGGGCCGCATGGGATCGAAGGAAGCCTTCACCTACCTCGCCAGCCCGGCGACCGTGGTCGCGTCGGCGCTGGCGGGGATGATTGCGGACCCGCGGGAAGTGTAAGTATGCCAGAAGACTTGACGCGAGAGTACGATATATCTATAGATTGGGAACAACTCGAATTGAGTGCGCGCTTATCGCCAGCAGAGCGGGTTTTGGCCGGGATGCGCGCCCAGGCCTTTGCTATGGCGGCCTTGCGTGGCACGTTACACTGTCGTTTTCCGGAATTGTCGTGCTCTGAGTTGAATATGAAAACACTCGCCTATCTGACGCCGCTGAGGATGAAAACACTATGAGCGCTATTGGCTTTTATCTACGCATCATAGAGGCGTTAGAGGAAATTGCCGCGCCGTACATGATTGTCGGTGCGTTTGCCGGGTTAGCTTTTGGCGTGACACGCGCCACCTTCGATGTGGACATCCTGGTCGATTTGCATGACGATGACTTCAACGCTCTGGCAGACCGGTTTCCCCTTCCGCGCTATTATGCCGATCCCGAAATGATGCGTAATTCCACCCGAATGGGCATCATGTTCAATATCATTGATACAGAGGAAGGCGTGAAGGCCGATTTGGTTCCGCTGACCCGTGAGCCAGGGTATCGCGTCGCTTTTGATCGGCGCGTGCGGCAGGTTTTTCAAGATGAAGAGGGCAACAGCTTCGAAGCATGGTGTGCTCAGCCGACAGACATTATCATCGGAAAACTCAAAGCCTGGGCCGAAGGCCGTTCAAGTAAACATCCGGCAGACATCGCCGCTATGTTGGCCTTTACATTGAGTGGATTGAGCGTCGAAACGATTGATACGCAGGTGATTGAAATCGAAGCTGCGCGACTGGGCATTGATGTGGTCAAGCTATGGCAGGATGTGTTATCTGATGCACGGGAAGCGACGCGTCGTTACAAGGAGAATCAGAATGCAGACTAAAATCACCAGCCGTGTCTGGAAATACGGCGATGACGTCAACACCGACGTCATCTTCCCCGGCAAGTACACGTACAGTCTCACCAATCCGGCAGAGATGGCGCAGCACGCGCTTGAAGACCTCGATCCGGCGTTTGTAACGAATGTGCGACCCGGCGATATCATCGTGGCAGGGAAGAACTGGGGCTGCGGCAGCTCCCGCGAGCAGGCCGTGGTGTGCCTCAAGGAGATCGGGGTGGGGGCGATTGTGGCGCGCAGCTTCGCCCGCATCTACTTCCGCAACGCGATCAACTATGCGCTGCCCATCGTCACGTGCGATGCCGTGGATAGCGTCGCATCCGGCGACGAAATCACCATCGACTTCACCGCCGGGACCGTCATCACACCCCACACCACTTACACCTTTCCCCCCTTCCCACCGGAGGTGCTGGCAATCCTGGAAGCGGGCGGCTTGATTCCGTATACGCAGCAAGCGTTAAAAGGAGTATGAAGTAGGGAGTATGAAGTAGGGAGTAAGCAGACTTTCTGCTCTTGTTTCCCCTTACTCCTTACTCCCTACTCCTTACTCCTCGTAAACTACAACACTGGAGGAGCAGAATGGCTAAATACAAAATCGCTTTGATGCCCGGCGACGGGATTGGCAACGATGTGATGGATGCGGGCCAGATCGTGCTGGACAAGCTCGCGCTGGATGCGGAATACATCCCCGCCGACATTGGGTGGGAGTTCTGGCGGACGGAGGGCGAGGCATTGCCGCAGCGCACGGTGGACATCCTCAAGTCGTGTACCTGCGCGCTGTTTGCGGCGATCACGTCCAAGCCCAAAGAGGAAGCCGAAGCCGAACTCATCCCCGAATTGCAGGGCAAGGGCCTGGTCTACCGCAGCCCTATCGTGAGGCTGCGGCAGATGTTCGATTTGTACGCGAACCTGCGACCGTGCAAGGCGTACAAGGGCAACCCGCTCAACTATCGTGACGACATCGATTTGGTGGTCTTCCGCGAGAATACAGAGGACCTGTATTCCGGCGTCGAGTTTCACCCGCTGCCGGAGGAAGTCCGCAGTGCGTTGGAGAAGCATAGCCCGCGTATGTCGGCCTTCAACGGCGTGGATTCGGCGGACATCGCGCTTTCGGCGCGCATCCTCACCCGGCGCGGCTGCCAGCGCATCGTGCGCCGCGCCTTCGAGTATGCCAAACAGTTCGACTATCCCACGGTGACGCTGGTGGAAAAGCCCAACGTCATCCGCGAGACCTCCGGCTTGATGGTGCGCGAAGCCCGCAAGGTCGCCGTTGACTATCCCGGCATCGCGCTGTGGGAGACCAACATCGACGCGCAGGCGATGTGGCTGGTGAAGAATCCGCAGGATTACGGTGTGATGGTCTCCAGCAATATGTTCGGCGACATCATTTCCGATTTGGCGGCGCAACTGGTGGGCGGGCTGGGCTTCGCGTCCAGCGGTAACATGGGTGACGGGTTCGCCGTCTTCGAGCCGACGCACGGTTCCGCGCCCAAGTATGCCGGGCAGTACAAGGTCAATCCCACCGCGATGCTGCTCTCGATCAAGCTGATGCTTGACTGGCTTGGTGAGGCCGATAAAGCGGCGGTGCTCGAACAGGCCATCGCTGCTGTCATCGAAGAGGGCAAAGTTCGCACCTACGATATGGGCGGCAGCGCGGGTACGTTGGATGTGGCGAAAGCCGTCGTAGAGCGGTTGTAACGTATGGAGAAACGCGGCGTTAGCCGTCGTAATACCTGGCTCTCGACTACTGGGTGGACCGCGATGCTGCTGATGGGCATTGCCGTCTTGAGTATCACCGAGTTTTACCATCTGCGCGGCCATATCACAATTGGCAATTTGGACTACTTCGGCATGGTAGCCCGCACCCACCATCTGTCGAGTGAGTTGTCCGCCTGGGTTAGCGGCCTTTATCCCGTAGGCATCCCGCTTTTGGCTAAATGGGGCTTATCCTTAGGGGTGGATGTGGCGCATTTTGGCCGGGTACTCTCGCTGTTTGGCGGGTGTGTCTGTGTCCTGGGAACGGCGGCGCTGGCGCTACACGTCACCCGTAGCCGTCTCTTTGCGCTGTTCGCTGCGGCATTTATGGTTGCCACTGGGACGCTGCTGTTTTATGCGGGCTTCGAAGGGACGGATATGCTCTCCGCCGGCTTGCAGGTGCTGGCGTTGGGTGTGCTGTCGCGCAACATACAGGATCGCAGGCTCGCGCTGTTAGCAGGGGTGATTACCGGTCTCGGATACCTGATCCGCTACACGGCGCTACTCACCTTTGTTGTTTGCACCTTGTATTGGATCATGCTGGCAGTCTTGCACAGGGACAGGCGACGTCTGTGGCCTGTCCTTTTTTATGGCGTGGGCTTTATCATCGGCGCTGCGCCGCAGTGGATTCCTAGTCTGATCGTGACCGGCAATCCGTTGTATATGACTCAGGCGTATCACATCTGGATCAAGTTGCACGGCGGCGACGATTTCATCGCCACGTGGGGCAGTGACCCGACCCTCGGCCTAACTCGGCTGATCATGCTCGATCCAGGGCGCTTCATTCGCAACTGGTGGGGAGAGTTTAGCAAGTTTTGGCTCAATCAGACCCCTGCCCTGGTCGATCAGCCGCTGTTGCAGTTTTCGCGGGCCGGATGGCTGTTGCTCGTGTTCGACCGCCGTATCCGTCCCCAATACCGGTTGCTTTTTGCATGGTATGCGGTGGGCATCGTCGCCGCTCTGAGCATCTTCACCATCGACACACGCTTTTTGCTCATCCTGCTTCCGATTTTCCTGTTGGGCGCGCTATACCTGCTCTGGCGTGTGATACCAGCCGTCTCAGTAAAAGGTATCAACGTGCCGCTGAATATCATCGCGCTCGCCGGGCTACTCGCTATAGCTTCTCCCACGATCTTGTCTTATGCACGCACGTCCGAAGGTGGCCCGCACGCGAATGTGATCGAGACGAGCAACCGGATGATTACAGCCGGAGCGCGTGGAGCACACGAGATTGTCAGCGCCAACCTTTATCACCAGGATGTGTCTTCGCCGACACGGGACACCTATCACAAGCTTTTCACCGTGGCAGAGGCCGATTCTTTGGCAGCATGGCGAACCACTGCATTAGCGGCTGGTATGCGGTTTGTCATCTATAACGATCAAGTCGGCCTTAATTATTACCCACAATATCGAGCGCTTCTGGACCCGTATCAGCGTGTGCCTGGGTATACACCGGTGTGGATTCCAGAAAATCAAGGGTTTGTCGCCTATCGGGTTGAGCCGGAGACCTTCGAACCACAGCACCGTATGGATAAGTGTTTCGAGAATGGCATCGAATTGTTGGGATACGACCTCGCTTCGCATACGTATCAACCGGAGGGAACCGGCAGCGCCATTGGGCTTTATCTGTACTGGCGCGCTTTACAGCCGGTGGACGCGGATCTCAAGGTCTTCACCCATGTGATGGATGCCCAGGGCCAACTGGTGGCACAGGACGATAGCGTCCCCGTCATCTGGACGTATCCTGTAGCGGCCTGGCAGCCTGGAGAAATTGTGGTGGATTATCACCACATTGCCCTTACGCCGGATAAGCCACTCCGGGCGCTGACCCTCAACGTTGGTCTCTACGACGCCGTCCGTGGCGAGCGGGTGATGGTATGCAATGCCGATGGTGTGCTCGCGGATGACAAGGTTACCCTCATAACGATGGATATACATATCTCGGAGTAACCGTCTTCTGCAGGCAGAAGCGTTGTGAGATGGGTTAGTGGATCTCTTCTACCGGCGCGGCAGGTTCGGGAATCTGCTCCGGCGGCACCAGTGACTCGATGACGATGTCGCCGAAGGGTTGGGCTTGCTGCGCCTGCACCGCACGTTGTTTGATCAATTCCAGAATCGCCTGCAACGTAACGACGGCTTCGACGCGTGTGGGGTGCTTGCTCAAGAGCGTGCGGTAGGTCACAGTGACAGCGCGGGTGGACGATTGCGCCCATCGGATAAGGCGTTGGCGAATCAGCCGGATTTGCTGCACGATGGAGATGCGCGGGCGTTGGATAGCCTCTTGCGGCTGTAGACCTTCAGCTGGGAACAGCACGGCCTGAGCGGCTGCGCGCAAATCCGCGAGCGTGACCCCAGATAGGTCGATGGTGAAATGCTGCGGGCGCGGCGGCGTGCCGACGTGGACGTAAGCGCGCAACCCTGCCTCGTCACGCTCACGGAGCCATTGCGCAGCCTCCTTGTATTGCCGGTAGGCGCGCAGTTGGCGGACCAGTTCGTCCCCGACGTCTTCTTCATCCCGTGTCAGCCGCGCCGATTCCGGCGGTTTGGGCAGCAGCGCCCGTGACTTGATCCACAGCAGACGCGCAGCAACTGCCAGAAAGTCTGCTATGACCTCGATCTGCATTTTCTCGCGCAGTACGTCCACCTGCGCCAGAAACTCGTCGGTCACTTTCGCCAGCGCAACTTTGGTAATATCCAGCTCATTCTTCTCGATGAGGTGCAACAATAATTCCAGCGGCCCTTCGAAGATGGGCGTGCTGATTTCATAGCTCATGGCTCTGCATTCCCTGTTCTCAAGATACGGCCTGCCCGCGCAAATTCTTGCCCAACGCGCAAGAACCGGGCGTCGAAGGCTCTTTTGATTCCGGTGTATTCGGTTCAGGCAAAGGATAATCGAAAAGTGGGAATCTACAAGTGGGAACAGGCGTGATACGTAAACCGTGATTCGTAATTCGTAACTCGCCATTCGCTTACTCGCCCATCTATGGTATCATTTGGGATTGTAGTTGGGATAACGATAAAAACCACTCCGGCTATCCCACTACGTTGAGGAAACTGTGGACGTCTTGACTCCGGTGTTGCTGTTGCTGGCGGAACTGTTCGTCGTCCTGGGGCTGTTGCTCTGGGCCGATCGTTGGTTGCATCGCCACCTCCAGGGCGTCATGTACCTCCTTAGCAATGATGAAGAAATCGCCATCTGGCTGTATGCCATTATCCTGTTGCCAGGCGTGCTGTTGCACGAGGTGAGTCACGCGTTGGCGGCGGCCATCGTTGGTGTGAAGATTGGCCGTATCAACATTCTCCCGCGGCGAGTGGGCAAGCGCATCCAATTGGGCTTTGTGCCGGTGCAGCAAACCGACTTCATCCGCGCCAGTTTCATTGGCGCGGCTCCGTTGTTTTGTGGTGGATTGGCCGTCGTCGCATTGGGGTACAAGGTCTTCGGTGCGCCGGAGGTGATTGTCGCGCTCGTGGCGCAAGACTGGCTGGCAGCGTTACAGGGTCTCACCGCGGCGTTCCAGGCGCCGGATGCGTGGATTTGGGCCTATCTGGTCTTCGCCATCGGCAACACGATGCTGCCGAGCCGCTCCGATATTCACGCCTGGCCTTTCATCGGCTTTGTAGCCGTTGTGCTGGCGTTTCTCGTGCTGCTACTTGGTGGGAGTGCCCTGTTGTTGGATGGCCTGGGGCAGTTTCTCACCGTCGCGGTGCGCTGGGTGGTGTTGCTCGGCGGCTGCACATTGTTGATCGATGTGCCTTTCTTTGTGTTGATTTTCGTTGCGCAGAAGGTGCTGGAGCGCATCAAAGGCGTTCATCTGGAATATCGCTAAGGATGCAGGGGGCAGGATGCAAGAGGTAAAGGGGAAGTTACGGGGGATCGAGGATTGGCCTGCGGTGGTCATTTTGGCGGTTTTTCTGATTGTGGGGACATTGTATACGGTCTACACGCCCATCTGGCAAGCGCCCGATGAACCCGCGCACTACAACTACATCCGCTCCCTGGCTGAGGGACGCGGCTTCCCGGTGATGGCGCCTGGCGATTACGATCAGGCGTACTTGTCACGCCTAACCTCCGAAGGGTTCCCGCCGGAGCTTTCGGTGGCTTCGTTGGAATATGAAGATCACCAACCGCCGCTCTATTACCTCCTGGCGGTGCCGGTTTATTGGCTCGGCGGCGGTGCGGTGATTCCCCTACGACTGTTCTCGCTGCTGTTAGGCGTAGTTGGCATCGCGATGCTGATGGCGATCCTGCGCGAATTCTGGCCGGAGCGCCCTGCGATGGCCTGGATGGGCGGTGGCCTCGTCGCCTTCATCCCCCAATTTGTGGCGATGATGGCCGCGATCAACAACGATGCGCTTACGCTCGGGCTGTTGTGGTTGTGGTTGTGGCTGGCGTTGCGTTATCTGCGCGGCGCGACGTCACCCTGGGTGTTGGGCGGCGTGTTGGGTCTGCTGCTGCTCACCAAATCGACAGGGTATGGCGCGGTTGTGCTGGCGGTACTGGCGATTGCGCTGCGCGCCCGGCGCACGGGACAATCGTTGCGCTGGAGCGCGCGCGAAGTGCTCATTGTCCTTGGTCCCGCGTTGGTGCTGGGAGCCTTGTGGTGGACGCGCAATGTCGTCGTCTATGGCTGGCCGGATGTGATGGGCTTGATCCACCACGATGCGGTCGTCACCGGGCAGCCGCGTACGATGGACTGGATCGCTCGTGAGGGCCTGTTCCCCTTCCTCGGGGGCGCGCTGCGCACGACATTCCGCTCGTTCTGGGGGCAGTTCGGCTGGATGGGGGTGGTTCTAGACGCACGCATCTACTTGGGTCTGGCGATTCTCTCCGGCTTGATCGTCTGGGGGGCAGTGTGGCGTCTGGCAACGACTCTGCGTGCAGGCATAGAAGCCCGACAGCGCGATGGCTTGCTCCTGCTGGGCACATCCGCGCTGATTACCGCCGCGTTATTCGTGGGATATAATCTCACGTTCGTGCAGCATCAGGGCCGTTACCTCTTCACGGCCTTGCCGCTCGTCGGATTGGCCACCGCTGCCGGACTCGAGCGACTCCTCGATCGCAAGCTGGCCGTGATTACGGCGTTGTGTATGCTGCTCGCGCTGATCGTAGTGGGGATTGTGGGGCTTCTGGCCGGCGACCTTCCGCTCTGGCCGATGGCGTTGTTCGGCGCAGCGATGGTGGCACTGCCGGTCGCTGCCTTCACACCGCAGCGCTGGCGCAGTCTCCTCGGCGGCGCACTGCTGCTTGCGTTGGCGGCGCTGGACGTCTGGTGCCTGTTTGGCTTCATTGTACCCATTCTGGCGCAATGACGTTGATTTTCGGCCTAGAGGCCAGGGGAATAGAAAGGGAGTTTTTGCGGGCGGGGTACCGCCCGCAAAAACTCCCTTTCCTCTCGATTTCTCTTTAAGGAAGGGCTATGCTCATTGAACCTGGATTGACCAACGAAATCACGCACATCGTTGTAGAAAGCGACACCGCCGTTGTTTATGGCAGTGGGTTGGCCCCGGTGTTGAGCACGCCGCACCTTGTCGCGTTGATGGAAAACGCAGCCCGGACGGCGCTTACGCCCTATCTGGAGCCAGGGCAAAGCTCGGTGGGAACGGGCATCGATATCCGTCACCTGGCCGCTACGCCGGTTGGGATGGCTGTTCGCGTCTGTGTAGAAGTGATCGAGGTGGCACTGCCGCGCGTGTGCTTTCGCGTGGAAGCCTGGGACGCGGTGGAAAAGATCGGCGAAGGACAGCACGATCGTTTTGTTGTGGACACTGCGCGTTTCATGGCACGAGTGACGCGCAAGAAAGGACTGTAGTCAATGATGTTGCCAGTATATGACAGTGACGATTTTCCCAAACAGATTTATCAAGAAGCGTTCGAGGCCATTTACACACACCTCGAGGAACGTTTGCGCACCGATCCGACGTTCACGCCGGAAGATATCCGGCAGTTCCTCAAAGATGCCTATGCGCGGCAGGGCGACAACTGGGTCGGACGTGGGGTGCTGGAAAATAAAAAACTGGACGCGGTCATCGCTGCGCACGAGTGTTTCCTCACTGAGTGGGAGACCGAAACGGAGTCAGACACATAACGCGCTCCCACTGGTAGTGTTTTATGCTACAAGACAAGCTTGCCTAACGTAAAGGGGATTTGGGTACGAAATTAGCCCAAATCCCTTTTTTTGTTCCTGCAAAGGCTTGACACGCCAAAAAACAGATGTAGAATAATAGTAGTTATTTTACTAACTCCTTAGTTATAGAGATAACTACTACGGAGGTGGAATCTTGACCACAGATGTGATCGATCGTTTGACGCGGTTAGGCTTTTCCGAATACGAAGCCAAAGCCTATCTCGCGCTGCTGCACGAGAGTCCCGTCACGGGCTACCAACTGGCGAAGCTGTCCAGCGTCCCCCGTTCGATGATCTACGAGGCGATGGGCAAACTCATAGCCCGTGGTGCGGCGATGACGTTGCGCGTCGAAGGAGGGGTGAAGTATGCGCCGGTTCCGCCGGAGGAGTTCCTCGCGCAACTGCAACGCGAGCAAGAGGAATTGATCGGCTCTTTACAAGAGGATCTCACAGCGCTTGGCGCAGCATCGGATCTGGACTACGTCTGGAACATCGAGGGCCACGAGAATATCCTCGCCAAGGCTGAAGAGATGCTCGCGCAGGCACAGGAGAGCGTCTACATCGCGCTATTCCCTTCCACATTCCCGGCGTTGAGAGATGCATTGGAGGAAACCGTGCAGCGCGGTGTGCGGGTCGTCATCTACACCACAGAAGACATCGACTTTCCGAGCTGCCGCGTGGTCGTCGCGCACGTCTCGGAGGAGACGCTGTCGCAGGCACGGGGACTCGGACTGATCCTCGTCATCGACGGGGAGGAAGTGCTCGTCGGCGAATGGCTGACGGCTTCCCAGGCGCGGGCGTCGTGGACGAGCAACTCGCTCCTGGTCTTCATCGCGGAACATCATCTCCGCACGGACCTGTATTTGCCGCAACTGCTCGCTATGCTCGGCGACCAGGCGCTGACCATCATCCAGGAAGAAGACCGGGAGTTGTTCGCGCGCGCGCTGGAGAGCCGGGTGGAATGTTAAAGAGTTCAGAATCGGCGAATCAGCGAATTGTAATCACGTGCGCTGATTCTCGATTCGCCGATTCTTAATTTGCTGATTCTCGATTCCAGTCAGGAGGTTCGCAATGAAAATCTTGGTTTATGGCGCAGGTCCGTTGGGGAGTGTGTTCGCCGCGCAATTGCACCACGGCGGGCACGACGTCTCGATTCTGGCGCGGGGGCAGCGTTTGGCCGACCTGCGCGAGCATGGCGTGGTGCTCCACAATCACACCGACGACTCGTGGATGACGGCGCGGGTCAACGTCGTTGAGCAACTTGCGCCCGACGACGAGTACGATCTGATCATGGTCATCATGCGCAAGAACAACGCGCTGGGCATCCTGCCGATCCTGGCGGCGAACACGCGCACGCCAAACATCCTCTTCTTGATGAACAACGCTGCCGGCCCTGATGCGCTGGTTGCGGCGCTCGGCAAGGAACGGGTATTAACCGGCTTCCCGGCTTCCGCCGGTTATCGCGACGGCCACATTGTCCATTGTTTGACAGGCATGGAAGAGCAACCTTACCCTATTCCCATCGGCGAAGTGGATGGATGTATCACCGAACGCACGGAGCGCATTGCCCGCGCTATCGACGCTGCACCCGGCCTCAAAGCCGAAATCCGCACAGACATGGATGCCTGGCACAAGTACCACGTCGCGCTGCTGATGCCCTCGCTGGCGCCGGCGCTGTACGCCTGCGGCACGGACCGGATGCGGATGCTCCGCACGCGGGATGCCATTGTGCTGGCGATTCGCGCCGTCCACGAGGGGTTCCGCGTCTTGCGAGCGAAGGGGTTGCCGCTGACCCCCTCCAGCTTGCGGATGCTTACCTGGTTGCCAGAACCGTTGCTGGTGTGGTTCCTGCGTAAACGCTTCGCTCACGAGCACATAGAGATTGCGATGGTGCGCCACGCCGAAGCTGCCCGCGACGAGATCAAGCATCTGGCAGACGAGTTCCGTACGCTCACGCAGACCACGAATGTTCCCACCCCCAATATCGACCGGCTCTACCCGTACTTTGACCCCGAGACGCCGTTGATGCCGGAGGGCAGCCAGGAGATTCCGCTGGACTGGCGCGGTGTGTGGATCGGCGCGGGCGTGCTGGCGGCGATCGTCGCCGCGGGGATTTGGCTGTTCAAGGGACAAAAATCCTCAATGGATTGAACGGAATCTAACGGGTATGGAAGCATGGAAGCAGCGGGCGCGACAGCTCAAAGCTGAAACCTATGCGCTCTACCTGGCCTACCGCGATCCACACACGCCGTGGTACGCACGGATCTTCGCCGCCATTGTCGCGGGCTACGCGTTCAGTCCCATCGACCTGATCCCGGACTTTATCCCGGTATTGGGGTATCTGGATGATCTGGTGCTTGTGCCGTTTGGCATCTGGCTGGCGCTCAAGCTGATTCCGCCGGAAGTGATGGCGGAAAGCCGGGACAAGGCGCAGGAAGTGCTGGCGAACGGCAAGCCCATCAGCCGCGCAGCCGCTGTGGTTATCGTCGCAATCTGGCTGTCGCTGGCGGCTCTGGGAATTGCCTTGGGGATAAAACTGTTGAGATAACAATCCGTTCAATCTGCTGACAAAAAAGGAGGAAACTATGGCAGACTTTATGCTGGAACCCAAAATCGCGAAGCTTTACCAGGATGTTCCTCCGGCGCAGCTCGAGCCGTATCGCCAGTTCCGCAATGAACACGACTTCAAACATGTCACGGTGGACGGTGTAACGTGGGAATACTATGACCTCGGCAGCGGTCCGGAGACTCGCCTGATGCTGACCGGCGCGCTCGGTGTCCCCTACTTCGATTGGCATCACCTGCTGCGCTTTGCGGAGACGCATCGCATCATCTCGCCGCGCTATCCCCCGGTGAATACGATGGACGCGCTCTGCGACGGTCTCGCCGGGATTTTGCGGCATGAGGGCGTCGAGCGCGCGCACGTCCAGGGCGGCTCGTATGGCGGTTTCGTCGCGCAGATTTTCGTGCGCCGCTACCCGGCAATGACGGCCTCGCTCGTCCTCTCGCACACGCAGCCGACGTATCCCGACGACGAGGGGACGGTGAAGCTGCAACGGATGCTGCGCCTGGCAAGGTTATTGCCGGCTGGCGCGCTGCGCTGGCTGATGAACCTCAGCCTGAGCAGGCTTATGCCGGAGAAGACGCCCGATGTGGCGCTTGTGTTCGCCATCTACGCCGAACTGCTGCGCGTTCGTCTGACAAAAGCGGACATCCTCAGCATCCTGACGCGTACCGTAGATTACGAAGCTCATCGCTTCACACCGGACGATCTGGTCGATTGGCCAGGTCGTATCCTGATCATGATGACCGAAAACGACCGCACGACACCCCCAGAAGTGCGCGAGGATTTCAAACGGCTCTACCCGCAGGCGCAAGTTCACCTTTTCGAGGGGACGGGACACGTGACGTCGTGGGAGCAGGCGGATGCATATCGCGCCGTCATCAATGACTTTCTCAACGGATTGAGCGGAAGCTAACGGAAGACGGCATGGGAAAACGACGGGCTAAACCTATCTTCGACGAGATTTACGCAAACGTGAAACCGGAGTACAAGGAGCGTCTGCTCAACTTTCGCGCTGCATATCCCTACAAGCGCATCACCCTCAATGGTGTGACGTGGGAGTATATCGCCGCCGGGCAAGGGGATGAGGCGCTGTTGCTGCTCGGCGGTGGGCTGAGTGTCGGCGAAGCGGCGTTCGATACGATTCTGCGATACGCCGAGACCTACCGCGTGCTGTCGCCTTCCTATCCTGCGGTGGGCACGATGGGCGCACTGGTCGATGGGTTGGTCAAGCTGTTGGACACAGAGGGCATTACGCGGACGCACGTCTTTGGGCATTCGATGGGGGCGGCAGTCGGCCATGTCCTGGTGCGCCGTTATCCAGAGCGGGTGGATAAACTGGCCTTGTCGGGTTTTGGCCTCTACACCGCGCGCAATGCCCGGCGCGCCAAACTGGGCTTCGCGCTGTTCAAGTGGATGCCGGATGGTTACATCCGCGCCGTCTACATGCCCAAGATTCGCCGGATGTTGGGCGACGTCAATCCCGACGAAAGCACGTTCATGACGGCATACTTCGAGGAGTTATTTGCGCTGCACCACAACAAAGCCTCGCTCGTAGGGCAATTCAACCTGCTGGCCGATATGGTGATCCACGCGGATGAGTATCACGTCTTTGAGCCGGTGGAAAGGCCGGGCAAAGTCCTGTTCATCGCCGCCGAGGACGACCGGGGCTTCACCGCCGAGGAGCGAGCCGCGCTCATCGCCACCTATCCCGGTGTGCAGGCGCACATTTTCGAGAGCGGCGGGCATTGGGTGGGCGTTGTCCAGCGCGAGGCGTATCACGCAGTGCTGAGTGAATTTCTACACAGGAGGACTGAGGGCTTCGTATGAATAACGAGACGATTTTTCGGATTATCTTCTTCACAACGTTTATCGCCGTCCTTGCCATCAGGTTTTACTTCGGTTGGAAGATACGGCAGCGGGATGAGAGTAGCTGGTTTGTTGAGAAAGAGGCTGTCAAGCGAGAGGGGTTGTGGAGCATTATTTTGCGGCTGCTCTTGTTTCTCTGGATGATGGCGGCGTTTATCTTATACACTATCAATCCCACGTGGGTGCAGCTCTTTGTTGTGCCTTTTCCGACCTGGATACGCTGGCTAGGTGCAGGATTGGCGATCGTGAGTCTGCCGCTGCTTGTCCGGGTCCATGCCACACTCGGCCGGCACTGGTCCACCAATCTACAATTCAAGGAATCGCATGCCCTGATCACAGCCGGTCCCTATCGCTGGGTTCGCCATCCAATGTACACTGTCTTATTCAGCTTTTTCATTGGACTTGGCCTGCTCTCCGCCAATGCGTTGATGCTTGGCCTGGTTGTGATTGCCGTCGTCGTGATTGGCGCGCGGATTCCCAAGGAAGAGGCGATGATGGTCGCGCAGTTCGGCGACGTCTATCAAGCTTATATGCAGCGTACCGGGCGCTTGTTGCCGCGTCTGGGACGACAATGACAGTTTAGGAGGGACAAAAAATGGTCAAGAAATCAGATGTTACCCGGGGTGTCGCCCGGTGGATTTTCAAGAGCATCGTCTACACGGTGGTTTTCGGCCTCGCGCTGTTCGCCCCATCCGGCGATTGGCGTTGGGGTATGGGATGGGTCTATCTGGGCATCTACATCATCAACCAGGTGATTCTGACCCTGATCCTGCCGCCCGATTTGCTCTCGGAGCGCTCCAAACCTCAGGAAGGGAGTAAGAGCTGGGACATCGTCCTCGCCAGCGTAGCGGCTTTGTTGGCACCACTTGTGGTATACATCGTCGCCGGATTCGATCACGGCAAGGGATGGAGTGGGACATTCCCGCTTGTGGTGCAAATCGTGGCGCTGGTCGTGATGGTTGGCGGCATCGCGTTGTCGGATTGGGCGATGGCGGCGAACAAGTTCTTCTCCGGGGTGATCCGCATTCAGGGCGATCGCGGGCACGCGGTGGAGACCGGCGGGCCGTACCGCTTTGTGCGGCATCCGGGTTACGTCGGCGGGATTCTGCATCACATCGCCGCGCCGCTGATGCTCGGCTCGTGGTGGGCGCTGATTCCAGGTGTTACCGGCGCGCTGCTGTTCGTCATCCGCACCGCGCTGGAAGACAAAACGCTTCAGAATGAACTGCCTGGCTATCAAGCGTACGCACGGCAGACGCGCTTCCGGTTACTGCCGGGGATTTGGTAATCCATGAAAATCTACTTCACGCGGCACGGCGAGAGCGAAGCCAACCTCCTGTGGGAGCACTCGAATCGTGGCTTCCGGCATCCTCTCACGGCAAAGGGCCGGGAGCAGGCGACGGCCTTGGCGCGTCACCTTGAAGGGATTGCCGTCACGCGGTTGTTCACAAGTCCGATTATGCGCGCTGTGCAGACGGCGGAGATTCTGTCGGCGGCACGCGGCGTGCCCTATGAGATTACCGATGCGCTGCGCGAGTACGATTGCGGCATCCTGGAAGGCCGGGCCGACGAGGCCGCGTGGCAACTGCACTTCGCGGTTTTCGACGCCTGGGTGCAACAGCAGGATTGGGAACGGCGCATCGAGGGCGGCGAAAGTTTTATCGAGATCCGCGACCGGTTCGTTCCTTTCATCGAACGTCTTGTTGCGGATTATGGAGAATCTTTGGCCAACATCGTGTTGGTAGGACACGGCGGTTTGTATCGCTGTATGTTGCCGCTGGTGCTGGCGAATGCCGATTCCGATTTTGTCTTGAAGCAGCCGATGGGTAACACCGCCTGCATTGTCGCTGAAACCAGGCCGGAGGGTCTGACATGGATTGAATGGGAGGGATAGAAGGATGGAACTTTTTCCTGAACTTAGATTTGGACTGCTCAACGGTTGGATTTTCCTGGGATTGCTCTGTCTGGTCGACGGCATCTGCTTCCTGGTTTTCCCTAAAGCCGTGGTCAAGCGGCTCTTCGACCGCTCCGGCTGGAGCCAGAAGCAGGTCGTTTTCACCGTGATCGGCAAAGTATGCGCGCTGGTGACCCTGTTTCTGATCGTCTTCACACCGCTGAAACTGGGCACTCCCGTCTTCATTGTCGGCGCGATTGTGGCCGGCCTGGGACTGGTGGGGTTGCTCGTTGCCCTGCTCAACTTCAAAAACACGCCCTTCGATCAACCGGTGTCCGGCGGTCTCTACCGCATCTCCCGCCATCCCCAGATCGTGATGGCTTCTACTGTGCTCTTGGGGGCTTGTATCGCGATGGGTTCGTGGACCGCGCTCATCGCGCTCGCCGTCGCCAGGATTCTCAGCCATTTCGGAATTGTGGCGGAGGAAGAAATCTGCTTAAAGCAGTACGGAGATTCGTACCGGGCTTATATACAACGTGTGCCACGATACTTCGTGTTCTTTTAGGGGGCAAAATGGCAGAGAAGCAATCTTCTCATACCAGGAACGATATGGCGCTCACCGGCGAGTGGAACGACAGCCTGGCCGGCGACTTTCTCTGGACCAACGCCAACTTCGCCGAGGCTATTTCCGACGTGATGACGCCCTGCACCTGGTCGATGTGGCAGATGTACATTGCCCAGGTCGTCCCCGTCCAACTCCCCGGTAACTACCCCTTGGCAGGCAATATCGCCGGACGACCCTACGTCAATTTGAGCATAACCGCCTCCTTTGGTCGCGTTTTCGGCCTCGATCCCAGGGAGGCCTTGCACCGCGCAGAAGGCTTGTTTGGACGTATCCCTGAAGATATTGAGATTCCCACCATCCCCATTTCTTTCGGGACAGTGCTCAAAATTTTCCTTTCTGGTCTGTTCACCGTTCGCAAGCAGATGCGAGATTATGTCCGGCAAGCCCAAACATTCCCGGATACGGCGGCCGAGTGGTGTAACGCCATGTACCAGCGCATCGAGATAACTCGGGACAAAGCGACTCTGGTCGCGTTGTGGCGCAGTGAACTGCTCCCCTACTTCCAATGCACCTGCCGTATGCTGCGCGCTGTGACATCACAGTTTTCCGGCCCAACTGGGGCGTTACGTCGCCAGCTCCTCGACCTGGTAGATGAGGCCGATGCCAACGCGCTGTTGTCTAATTTGCGCGGTGAGGGCGCTTTAGCCAGCCTCGGCCCGGCGATGGGACTGGCTAAGGTGTCGCGCGGAGAGATGACGCGCGAAGCCTATCTGCAACAGTACGGTCATCGCGGCCCGCGCGAAATGGAGCTATCCTTTCCGCGCCCGGCAGAGGATCCGGCGTGGCTCGACCGGCAGTTGGCAGACTTCGCCAAAGCGCCGGTGGACGTGGACGCTATGCTCGCCAGCCAGCGCGCCACTTTCGACGTGGCCTGGGTGCGTTTCGCAGCGCGTTTTCCGCGCAAAGCGAAAGTGGTGGAACGCCAGTTAGCGGAGATAGCGACGGCTGCGCAACTCCGCGAAGCGACCCGCTCCGAGGCCACACGCGTCATCGGCGTGGTACGCGCTTTTGCGTTGCGCGCGGGCGCGCTCACCGGCCTGGGCGACGATGTGTTTTTCTTGTCACTCGATGAAATCCTGGCCGTTCTCTCCGGCGACACAAGCGTGGTTGCGTGGATCCCTGCCCGGCGCGAGACGCACGCGCGCTACGCGGCACTGCCACCTTACCCTGCCCTCATCGTCGGACACTTCGATCCGTTCGCCTGGGCCGCCGACCAAAACCGGCGCAGCGACATCTACAATGCGCACGCTCTGCAACACGTTGCGCGCGCCGAGACCATCAAGGGCTTTGCCGGGGCTGCGGGTATCGTTGAGGGCATTGTGCGCAAACTGGAAACGCCCGAGGAGGGCGACCAGTTCCAGGCCGGGGAAATCCTCGTCACCATGAAGACCAACGTCGGGTGGACGCCGCTCTTCCCGCGCGCAGCCGCCGTCGTCACCGACGTGGGCGCGCCGCTCTCTCACGCGGCCATCGTCGCCCGCGAGATGGGCATCCCCGCCGTCGTGGGTTGTGGAAACGCGACGATGCGTCTCAAGACCGGCGACCGTGTGCGGGTGGATGGGGGAAAGGGTATCGTGGAGATTTTGTTACCACTCAAGCATTCTTCAGGGAGACTACAGGAATGAAAGGTTGCCCCCGAAGGATATTGTAGAGCGCCGTGATGATATTCATGTAAATAAGCAGAGAGCCCCCATCAGGGGGCTCTCTGTTGTATCACCACCCTGGAAAATACCACAAGTCACTATGGATCGGGCCAATGCGTTGGCGCTTTTCGGCGTAAATGCGGCGGTATTCGGGATGTTCGCGCAGGTCGCCCCAGTAAGCGTCGTTTTCCCACTTTTTGACATCGTACAGCGGTGGGTTTATCCAGTAGTTGAGTGCGCGCTGCAACGCATCGAACGCTTTGTCGGAATCTCCCGCTGCCGCAGCTTCGCGCGCGATCAAGTACCAACCCCACTTTCCATACTCGTCGATAGCTTCGATGCCGTTTTCATTGAGGGTACGCACCAGCTCCGGCGGCGCCGGTTCACCGCGTGTCGCGGCGATGTCGATGAGGAAACGGGCGGAAATCGGGTATCCCAGTTCCTCGATTGCCCGGTAGGCCAGTGCTTCCGCTCTATCGAGGTCGTCCATTTCGAGATAAACCCAAACGTTATACCGCAGCCAATCCCAGTGCGCGCGCAACCTCTTGGTCTCTTTGTTTTTGACTGTGCCCAGCAGTTCCCACGTTGCCTGTGCCCACGTGAGCAGAAGGTCCGCTTGTTGGGTATGTCGGAACGGCATACCAACTTCGTTGCTGAAATGATCCAGAACGTGCCAGGCTTGAGCGTTCATACACTGCTGTACCCATTCAAGCCAATCAGGGATCAAGGTCTGTGTGTCCTTTGTCCAGGCGCGGATAGCGAAGACCACACCTTGATCCTCCAGGCTATGTTCAGCACGGGATTCTGCTTGCGCGCGCAACGTCGCTGCAACATCATCCAGTAGCAATTCGGCCTGATGGAAGATGCGCAGCCACGTGGCATCGGCGCGTTTGTGCGGCTGATCGCGGTACTGACGCGGGATGGCGTTCAGGTCGCGGCAGCGCTCCCACGCCGTCTGCGCAACGTGACGGGCACGCGCCATCTCACCCGCCGACGCGAAGCAATCAACGAGGGCCTCTGCACCGTGTTGCACGACCTCCATCACGTCTTGGGCTTCGCCATCTTGCGATAGTGCTAACATCGCGTCCCATTGGATCTGTGCCTGTTCGTAGTCAGCGACGCAGCCCTTCGCCCAGGCCAGCATCGCCAGCCGGTCGATTTGTGCCCCTTTTTGAGAGATCCAACCCTCGACGAAGTCGATAGCCTCTGGCATCGCGGGCATCGCCAGCAGGGTACGGGCCATCTCGTGGTAAATGTCGTCGAGGTTTTTCGACGCCTCGTCATCACTGCCCGAGGCAAGGATGGCCTGCCCGTGTTCGACCAATTCCGGTAGCCGGTCCCAGCGTCCGGCATCGTAGACGCTGCCGCGCATCACGGCGCGGTTCAGTTCTCGCAGCGCGCCCGTGTGCTGGGGCGCTTTGCTCAACACATCGCGCAGTAAATCCTCAGCTTCGCCATATTGCCGCTGTTTGTTCAAGTCCGCCGCCTGCGCGACGGCCTGCGCCAATGTTTCCCCTGTGAAACTTTCCGGTAACGCATTGCTCTGTAGTGCATTTCGAACCATATCAAACATCCTCTCTTTGAGGCGTTGCCTCGACGTGTGGAGCCGGCTTTTCACCGTCGACGGTGACACGTCAAGGAACGCCGCGATTTCGTTTTGGCTATATCCATTGATGTAATAGAGCATGGTCACGGCACGCTGGTTCTCAGGCAAACCTTGCACGGCGGTTAACACTTGTGTCTGTATGTCACGTCGTTCAACCACCGCATCCGGGCCAGGCGTGCCAGCGGCGAGTTCCACCGCGACATCCAACGGCGCGATTGGGACACGCTTGCCACGCATCAGCCGGTCGCAGTGCTTGAAGACGATGCGCTTGAGCCATGCCGGGAATGCCTGCGGGTGTTCCAATCCTGACAAGCAGCGGTACGCTTCGATAAACGCTTCCTGCGCGGCATCTTCCGCCAGGTGGAAGTCGTTCAGTATAGTGTAGGCATAGCCATAAGCCATATCCTGGAAGCGTCGCACCAACTCCCCATAAGCAGCGTCGTCGCCGTTCTGTGCCTGTTTAACCAGTAATGTCCAGTTGTCCATGTTCTATTCCTGTGAAGGCCCTCTGTATATAGAGTCCCAAGTTTGTTTGAAACGGTTGATCACACTGTTATCAATGCTTTTGACAAACAACCTAATTATGCCACACTATACTCAATGAGAACATCTCACAACCCGCATGACATTCTGACAAAAGAAAGGTATTTTAACCTATGGTGCAAAGCCTTGAACTCAACAGAGCCTATTATCACGACTGTATCGCTCCAGTACTGAAAAACCATTGCCCGGAAATCGCGCAACGCTGTGCCACCGCACTGATTGGTTGGGGATCTGAGGTTCTGGGGAACGATGACGAATTTTCCAAAATCTACGGCTGGGGGCCGCGCGTGGTTCTCTTTTTGGCGCCGGAGGACCTCGCCCAATGGGGCCACAAAGTTGTGGATATGCTTCACAAGTACGTCCCCTCAGAAATTATGGGACAGCCCACGCGCTTCACCGATCCAACGACGGGACCGCCCACGCCCACAACAGAGCCGGGCGGCGTACTACAGATCCCCATCACGACGTGCGCCCGTTTTGCCAGGCTTTATCTCGGCCTGGAAGAAGCGGAGGTCGCACAATCTGCCCTTCCCGCACGGCGATGGCTGCTTATCCCGGAAGCGGGATTGCTGCGCCTGACGGCGGGCGAGGTTTTCCACGACAGCGTGGGGACGCTCACCCAACTGCGTGACACCTTCCACTACTTCCCCGATGACGTCTGGCGCTATCGCCTGGCCTACCAGTGGACGATGCTGAGTTGGAACATTGACCTCATCGGGCTGTGTGCGCATCGCGGCGATACGCTCTCCGCCAGAGTCACCCTGGCGAGATCCGTGGAAACAATCGTCGGGCTGATTTTCTTGCTGAATCGCGTCTACAAGCCGGGATATTTGAAGTGGCTGCATCGCCAGTTTTACAAGCTGCCGCACCTCGCTGCCGATCTCGGCCCGGATTTAGAGGCGCTCCTGGCGTCTGATGACGTGACGGCCAGCACCGCGCGACTCTACCCAATCCTCGACGCGCTCATCGCGTTCCAATGCCGCTGCGCCGATTTGCCGGCGCTGGATTACAAAAAATCGCCACACCTGGATCGCGGCTTTTTAGCCTATGACTTGCAGCCGATCATCGACACGCTCAGGACCACCATCCATGGGGAGTTGCACGAACTGCCCTTCAAAATCGGCGCGATGGACCAATGGGTCGGTGATCAGGATTTGTTGATGTGGCCGGTGCATCTTCAATCTCTGGCCGGTATCTATGACTGTGAAGACCCGGTGGCGGCGATCTTTCGACGAAACGACTTTGAACATTTCCTGTAGTCTGTATCAACGTTGAAGAAGAGAAAGGAGAGCATGATGTCTGTTGGTTTGATCCTCGTCGACATTCAAAATGATTATTTCCCGCGCGGCAAAATGGAGTTGGAGGGCAGCGAGCAGGCGGGTCAGGTCGCCGGGCGATTGTTGGACTTCTTTCGCGCGCGCGGACTGCCTGTGTTTCATATCCACCACCTCGCTATCCATCCCGGTGCGACTTTTTTCTTGCCGGGTACCACAGGCGTCGATATCCATCAAAGCGTCAGCCCCATCGATGGCGAGACGATCATCCAGAAGCATTTCCCCAACAGCTTCAGAGAGACGGACTTGCTGCAACATTTGCAGCGGGCAAACGTTCGACAGGTGGTAATCGCCGGTATGCAGACGCATATGTGCGTGGATGCCACGACTAGAGCTGCGGCTGATTACGGCTATGCGTGTCTGATCGCACATGACGCGTGCGCTACCCGCAGCTTGCGATTCGGCGACAGGGCCGTTTCGGCGGTGGACGTCCAGGCGGCGTTTCTGGCGGCCCTCGATGGTTCGTATGGCAAGGTCATGTCGGCGGAGAGCGTCATAGCTGAGTTGAGCGGTGGTCTGTAAGTTAAGTTTTTGTCGTATCGTTAAGCTAAAATCTAGGAGGTGAAAAGATGTCCCCTGTAGGTTTGATTCTATATCTGTTGATCGGACTCGCTGCCGGTTGGCTCGCCGGCCGCATTATGAAGGGCGGCGGCTTTGGCCTGGTCGGAGATTTGATAGTGGGCGTGGTTGGCGCTTTCCTCGGCGGCTGGTTATTCGACCTGCTCGGCATCTCACTCGGCGGTCTTCTCGGCTCGCTGGTGACGGCGCTGGTTGGGGCAATCGTACTATTGTATCTGCTGCGGCTGATCAAGAAAGCCTGACCGTTTCTTACTCCTCCACCGCGATGTAAAGCTCCTCGCTGTTCCAGAGTGTGCTGTACGCAGTGCCATCAGGGCGTAGACCGCGTACCTGTGGCCGCGCAATAAACCAGAAGGGTCGCCAGGTCAGGAAGACGGTGGGCAGATCCTGGAGCAGCAGGGCATCGGCTTCTTGCAGCGCTGTGTCTTGTTCGTTGATATCAATGGCCGATAGCGCGCGCTGGCAGGCCGCGTCATATGCTTCTGAGACATAGCCGCTGAAGTTTTCACCCACCCACTCTGTGTCTTCGGTAGGAATCCGACTGGAAAGCCAACCCCCGCACAGTTGCGGCAGTTCGGCGCGCCAGCCGAACAGCGCCATCTCGTATGTGCGCCCAAACAGCGGGCTGACAGCATCGTTGGCGTAGAAAAGCTGGGCTTCGGTTGGTTTAAGCTGCACTCCGATCCCACACGTCTCCAGATTGGTCGCGATATGTGCTGCCGTGACGAGATACTGCGGCGCAAGGTGCATTGTCAGACTCAACGGTGTGCCGTCGTCGAATTCTGGCACATCGTGTGCCTCACGGATGCCATCGCCGTCCTCGTCGCGCCAGCCGATCTCATCCAGTAATGCCTGTGCTGTAATGGGATCGTAGGCCGTCAGCGTCGCGACGTTCGGATCGTAGGCTGGATGTCCCGGCGGGACGAAGCCGCTGGCGGGTGCGAATGCTTGCCCGGAGAGTGCCTCGCTCAATGCGGTGCGGTCAACGCATTGCACCAGGGCGTGGCGGACTTGCGGATCGTGCAGTGGGGAAAGCATCTCCTCTGCCGGTTGCAGGTTGAAGTCGAGCCGTACCACTACTGGTTCTACATCGGCCCAGATCATCGCCTCGCCCTGCCCTAGCAGGTACATCCACGTCTGCCAGTCGGTTGACATCACCGGATCGGGCAGTAGCACATCGCACTTCCCGGTGAGCAGCAGGTCGCCTAATGCGTCGGGTCCCAATGCGGGAAAGCGGAAGATGATGGTTTCCAGCATGGGCGGTGTGCCCCCGTAGTGCGGATTGGGTTCGAGTCGCACCTCGCGCCCCGCCTCCCAGGCAACGATGTGGAATGGGCCGATCGCGGGCGGGGTGCGATCCTCCAGGACTTGCGGCAGGCTTTTGTTTTTCCAACGGTGGGCTGGCTGGGGCGGGAAGAGGAAGCCCGGATAGTCGGTGCTGAGATAGCCGGGAATCCCTTCCCAGCGTGCGATGTGCCGGTTCACGGCGACAAAGCTGGCGGTGCGCTCGACCAAATCCCGCCAGCGCCCATAGGTTTCAGAAGACTGCGCCAGGTAATACCCCAGAATGACATCGTCCGTTGTCACCAACGTACCGTCAGACCACTTTGCATCGGTTTTGAGGGTAAAAGTGATAACGAGTTGCGGCAAGAGCAGCGTCTCCTCGCTCTCGTTGGTCAGGATAGCGCCCGTCGTGTCGGCGTAACGTGTGCCGGGCGGAACGGGGACCGCGCGGGTAATCACGTCACCGGTGGCGACGGATGGCACGCGCTCTACCAGACGTGCTTCCCAACGATGGCCTACGCGCTCCAGTGGCTCCTCGTAGAACAGTGCCAGCAAGTCGTTGGCCGATTGTGAAGGAGTGAAGGGGCTGGCGTACTTCGGCTCTGTGGCGCATACCACGAGCTGCTGTGGATGCGGCGTAGGTTCCGGCGTCCATGTGGGGGCGGCTGTTAGCTCCAATGTCGCCGTCGGTGTGGGGACAGACGGTGTGGGGGACGGTGTGGGCGTCGGTCCGGCGCAGGCTGCCAATACAATGACGCCCAGACCGGCGCGCAGGATCCAGCGCAGGCGAATCATACGGCATCCTTTCGACTGAGATACAACAATAAGGCCAACGTTAATCCTCCTAGCAGCGCCAGGGCGACTAGTTTGTAAAGGCGTGAAGCCAACATCAGGCCCAACGCCCCAGCGATTGCACAAAATACCCAATAGCCAAAAACGATAATGCGGGTCGAATATCCGGCGTCCTGCAAGCGGAAATGCAGGTGGCGGCGATCCCCATGAAAGGGACTTGCCCCATGCCGCCAGCGATCCAGGATCGTCCACGCTACATCGACGATGGGGATGCCCATCACCAGCAGCACGGTCGCCACGCGTCCCCCGGCAATCAGGCCAAGCGCGCCAAGCAGATAGCCGACCATAAACGCACCGTTGCTCCCCATAAAAACGCGCGCCGGCGCAATGTTGTAGACCAAAAACCCCAACGCTGCGCCGAACAGCGCCAACGCCTGCGGAATCACACTGTATTGTTCGGAACGGAACATGTGAATGCTCAACACCGCTGCCAGAATCGCAGCGACGCCCGCTACCAACCCATCCAGCCCATCCAGCCAGTTTACGGTAACGATCATCCCAGTCATCCAAAACAACGTGAGCGGGATGTACAGCAGCGTGGGCAGGACAACTAACGTGTTAGTCAATGGGTTGTTGAAGCGTTCCAGAATAATGAGCGTGCCGATGGCGATCGCGGCAGCCAGCGCGTAGCCGCCATACTGTGCCCAGGGCGGCAGGTCGTAGCGATCGTCGAGCACACCCACGATGAACATCACCAGCGCGCCGATGATCAACCCCCACAGACGGCGAGTTTCGTTGGGGTCGGCGGTGGGGATGGCGTTGAGCCGCGAAAAGAGCAGCGCACCGAAGAATCCCACCGCAAGCCCCAAACCGCCGAGCTTGGAGACCGCGCCGCTATGCCGCCGTCTTCCGTCTGGAAGTGCGATAATATGAAAGCGGTGGCCGAGCCGTCCACCTAACGGTGTAGCAAGCAAGGCCAAGCCAAAACCTACCAGCACAATTAGCGCGTACTGACCCGCATAGTTCACGACAGTTCCTTAGCCTGTGCCAAACTGCCTATCTCCGGCATCCCCTAGTCCCGGCACGATGTAGCCAATCTCATTCAAACGCTCGTCCACCGACGCAACGTAAATATCCACGTCGGGGTGTTGCGTGGACAGTGTCTCGATCCCCTCCGGCGCGGCGATCAGCCCCATAAACTTGATGCGATGCGCGCCCCATGCCTTCAAAATCTCCACCGTCTTTACTGCCGAGCCGCCGGTCGCCAGCATTGGATCCAGAATTAGGCATACGGACACCGTCGGGTGAATCGGCAGCCGGTTGTAGTAAGCCACGGGGCGCAGTGTTTGCTCGTCCCGGAAGAGGCCAATGTGCCAGACTTCCGCCGCCGGAATCATCTCCCAGATACCCTCAACCATCCCCAGGCCGGAGCGCAGAATGGGAATCAAGCCGATAGGTTCTTTGAGTTTATAGCCCGTTGTGGTGGTCAGTGGCGTTTCTACCTTGGTGGGGGCGATTTCCAGGTCCCTGGTGGCTTCGTAGGCCAAGAGCAGCGTGATCTCACGGATCAATTCGCGGAACTTCTTGGGATCGGTGTTTTTGTTGCGCAGATGGGTCAATTTGTGCTTTACCAGCGGATGATCGGAAACGTATACCTTGGCCATGCCCCTCCTTCAAGTCAACGGATTTATCGGATTCAAACGTGATACGTGATGTGTAAAACGTAAAGCGTCAGGCGTGAAACGTGAAGCTGTTTCGCGCTGTGGCCGGTCTCCCGACCGCACCACCGTTGATGCCCGTTTTTGCCAAACAGAAGGCATTGTACACGGGCAAGGGTGATTGTCAATGGATGATAAGTCAGCACTAGCCATCAGCGATCGCCGGTAGCTGATGACTGTCACTGCATCCAACGGCGGGTCAATGCCTCTAGTTCACCGTTGGTCTGCATGTCCTCGATGATGGCGCCGATGGCTTCGACGAGTTTGGCGTCTTCTTTGCGCGCGGCGACGGTGTAGGGTTCATCGGTGACGAGTGGGGTCAACACGCGCAAGCCCGGCGTGTTAGCTAATGTCATCTGTGCGGTCACGTTGTCCAGGATGACGGCGTCCACGATGCCGGCCGCGAGCACGGAGGTGATGGTTTCGGGAGCATCACCGGTCATCAGGATGGGTGGCGTGGGCATCGTCTTTTCCCATTGCAGCGCGACCATGTGCGCCTCTGTGCCGAAGACCAGGGCGACCTGTTTACCTGCCAGATCGGGTACGCCGGTGATAGGCGAATCTGCGCGGACGATGAGCACCTCACCCGCGTTGAAGTAGCTGGAGCTGAAGACGAACGCCTGCATGCGGGCAGGATCTGGGTATAACGCGGAGATGATCACATCGGCGCGCCCCACGGTGAGCGCATCGTAGAGGGCGTCGTAGCCGGTGGTGACGAAGTGTGCCTCCACACCGAGCCGTGTTGCGATGGCCTGCGCCAGTTCTGCGTCCAATCCGGCGATCTGGCCTGCACCGTCCACAAATTCGAACGGTGGAAATGAAGGGTCCATCGCCACGCGCAAGGTACCCGTAGCCTGAATCCGCTTGAGGGCGTTGGTCCGCGAACCCGAACACGCGCAAAGCAGCAGTGCCACCACGATCACATGTGCTGCGCGTACACTGCGCCTCAGTCTGGCATGGAATCTATCAGACGGTGTCTGGCAAGTCTGCCGCGCCTTGACTGGCGTGTGGGTCTTGTGCATCGTTTTCTTTGGACTCCACATACATGTGCAGCGCGCCGTTGATCTCGTGCGCCAGCATATCGCTCATTAGCAACATATTGAGCAATTCCGCTTCCGTAAAAGGATCGTCGGACGAGCGTGTCTGCCACGCCGACTCCAACGCACTGCTCATATCCTCCAGGTGCGTGAGCAGGTCTTCCAGGATCAACGAGGGGAAAGTCATCCACATGCGCAACATCACCAATGGCCCGCTCCAAAAACCCTGCATCCGCAGCTCGGCCCGCAGGAGAGGAGTGAGCATCTCTAATGCCTCCAACCCCTCGATGATGACGAACGTCTCATCGGTCTCCACGAGATATTCGAACATCTCTGGGTCGATCCAGGCCATCAGCCCCTCGTCCTCCAGCGTGTTGTAGAGGTCTTCCAATGGGACCAAGATATGTGATGATTGCGCCAAGAGTTGCGCTGTGCGCGCGGTAATCGGATCTTTCATACAAGCTCCAGTCTGTTGCCTACTTGTTTGGTTTTCGCCTGCTTAGAAATTCCACGATACGTTGTTCGTAACCGTACCCCTTCGGCCGGTACCAGCCGCCGAGGACGCCGTCGGGCAGATAGTGCTGCGCCACCCACCCATTGGGATAATCGTGCGGGTATTTGTAGGCCGGGATTGTGCCCCGCTCTTCTCTGAGCAGCGTTTTCTGATCCCGCAGATAAGCAGGCGGCGGCGTGTAGCCGTGTTCTTCGAGATATTTCAGCGCCTCCCAATACGCGCCGGCACTGTTCGATTTGTGGGATGTCGCCAGGTAGAGCGTGGCTTCGGCCAAGTGAAACTGGCCTTCTGGCATTCCCACCCACTCGAACGCCTGGGCGCAGGCCATGACCACAGCAATTGCCATCGGCGAGGCCAGCCCCACATCTTCGGCCGCCGCGATCAACAACCGCCGGAAGATAAAGCGCGGATCTTCGCCGGCCGCGACCATCTTCGCCAGGTAGTAGAGCGCCGCGTCGGGATCGGAGCCACGGATGGACTTGATGAAGGCGCTGATGGTGTTATAGTGCTCGTCGCCCGATTTGTCGTACTGCATCGCGCGGCGTTGGATGGACTCTTCGGCCACGGCCAATGTGATGCGCTGCACGCCATCCGCATCGGGGGGGGTCGATTCCACGGCCAGTTCGAGTGCGTTGAGCGCCGTGCGGACGTCGCCATCGGAGAGGTCGGCCAGATGGTGCAGCGCGTCTTCATCGGCGATGATGGTGCGCTTGCCGTAGCCGCGTTCTTCGTCTTCAAGGGCCTGCCGCATCAAGTCTTCGATCTGCGTTTCGGTCAACGTCTCGAAACGGAAGATACGCGAGCGGCTGAGGAGCGGTGCGATGATGGAGAAGAACGGGTTTTCCGTGGTCGCGCCGATGAGGGTGATGGTGCCGTCTTCGACGACGGGCAGCAGGCCATCTTGCTGCGCCTTGTTCCAGCGGTGGATTTCGTCGATGGCGAGGATCGTGCGCACGCCGTACATGCCACGCCGATCCTTCGCCTCCGTGACCAGCTTGCGCAGGTCGGCGACGCCCGCCAGCACCGCGTTGAGTGTCTCGAAGTGCGCGGACGTGGTGTTGGCGATGACGGCGGCCAGCGTCGTCTTGCCCACGCCAGGCGGTCCCCAGAAGATGATGGATGAAAAGAGGCGGTCGCTTTCGATGGCGCGGCGCAGCAAGCGCCCCGGCCCGATGATCTGCTCTTGCCCCGCGAATTCATCCAGCGTGCGCGGACGCATCCGCGCAGCCAGCGGCGCTTCGCGGCGAATTTGTTCCTGGCGACTGTGTTCAAATAAGCTCATACGGGCCAAGTATACCCATAGTCGCCAGAATCGCAATCAACTCATTCATTTCCTCAAACTCAAACAGTAATGCTGCCTTTCGGCAATTCCATCCAATATCGCGTGCAAAACTTTCGATTTGTCTTTGACGCTCAATCCAACGGAATCTTTCCTCGCCTGCATCAACGCCATGTCCAATTCCTCAATTTCCAAGACAGTTGCGGCGATACAGTAATAGCGTTTAGAGCGGCCTTCGTTGAATTCTCCTAGCACTTCGGTCAGCCAACGTTCTCTCACTTGTTGTATTTCTACAAATGCGCTGATGCCATGATCCTCAATGAAGGCGATATTATCTTCGAGTTTTTGGTAACACACAAAAGAATCATGGTCCAGTCCGAGGTCTCTGTGCTTACGCCACTTTTCGCAGGTACTGCTTTCGGTGCATTGCCAACAAAATTCGATACCCTTTCTCTTGACTGCGCATGTGATAAACGGGCATCCAGCCGCCATACGATATTCGCTTTTGCATCCCCCACATGTGCTTTTGCCCGCTGTGTGGAAATTAGGGCAAAGCCGGCAAGACAATCCGCAGACGCCAACTTCTGGATAGTTGATGTGCATTGACTTCCTCTGTATTACAGGATTGGCGCAAGTTACCTGAATTTTACCGCCGAGAACGCAGAGAATTTATAGGTTCTCAGCGTCCTCGGCGGTCTCTACGGTGAAAAATAACTATGTCGGCGTAGGTCTTATCCTGAAAGTTTACGCTGCCGTTATCTCGATCGACGCTTCGAGCAGCGCAGCGTCATCCGAGCTAGGCCCGACCATCACCCGGTACATGCCCGGCTCCAGCCGCCACTGCTTGGCTTGCGCATCGTAATACCGCAGTTCGTCGAACGGGATCGTGATCGTTACCGTCACCGTCTTACCTGCCGGAATGGCGACTTTCTCGAAGCCTTTCAACAGCTTCTTCTGCCGTTCCACGCGGGAGTTTTCCATCCCCACGTAAACCTGGACGATTTCCTCGCCGTCCCGCGCGCCGGTATTGCCGACCTCGACCGTGATTTCGAGATGCTGGCCCTTTTGGACAACCCGCGCATCGCGGTAGGCGTAGGTGGTGTAGCTCAACCCAAAGCCGAAGGGATAGGCCGGTTTGAGACCCCACTTATCCAGCAACGTGTAGCCGTGGTACAAGTCGTAGGTAATCGTTGGATCCGTGCTGCTGAAGTAGGGTAGATGCTCGACGCTGGTCGGGATGGTGAAGGGCAGTTTCCCGCTCGGATTGACATCGCCAAACAGTAGGCGCGCCAGCGCTGTGCCGCCTTCCATACCGGAGTACCAGCTGTAGAGAATCGCCGGGACGTTTTCCGCCCAGTCGTCGATCATAATCATACTGCCGCATACCAGACAGACCACGGTGTGCGGGTTGATCCCGGCGACTGCCTGAATGAGCGCGGTCTGTTCCGGTTTGAGCGACAGGTTTTGGCGGTCGCCGCCGGGGGCCAGCCCTTCCAGACCTTGAGCATTGGGATGCGGCGATTTTCTCTTCATCTCTAGCTGGGCCGCTTCGGCTGGCCGTCCCATATTCTGATAGCCGATGACAATGGGATCGGGCCCTTCCTTGTCACTGGGTAATACAAATTCTCCCTCGTCGTTGAAGTCATTTCCGGCGACAACGATAACGCAATCTACTTCACCTGCCAGTTGCCGCGCCTCGGCAAGTTGGGTTTCGTCGCGGTGGAGGATTTCCACACCCGCGCCCAGATGCTTCTTTAGTCCTTCCAGTGCTGTGACGACGTAGGGCGCATAGACCCGGCTGGAACCGTGATCGCCCGTGTTCTCCTGAGTAGCCAGTTTGCCGAGAACGAGCACCCGCTTCACGCCCTTGTCGAACGGCAGTGCCGGTCCTTCGTTCTTGATCAGTGCCATCGACTTTTCGGCGGCCTCGCGCGCCAGGGCGACGTGTTCCGGGTTAGCAACCAGTTCTTTGGGATACGGCATCGGATCGGGCGTGTGCTCGAAAACCAGCAGCGTCCGCAGCACCCGCAAAACGGCCTGATCGACGACGCTCTCCGCGACCTCGCCATCCTCCACGGCCTTCAGCAGGTTTTTCTGGTAGTGGACGGGTAGCGGCATCTCCACGTCCAGCCCGGCTTCGATGGCCTTTTTGCCGTTCCGCACGCCAAAGATGAAGTCCGAGATGGTGAATCCCTCGAAGCCCCAATCCTCGCGCAGGATGTCGGTGAGCAGCAAGTGGCTTTCGCAGGCCTGATCGCCCCTGAACAGGTTGTAAGCACCCATTACCGAAGCCGCACCCGCCTGGACGATTTTCTTGAAGTGCGCCAGGTAGATTTCGTGCAGCGTGCGGTCATCGGCCTGGACATCGACGAAGAAGCGGCTATTCTCGATGTTGTTGAAGGCGTAGTGTTTGACGCAGGCCATCACGTTGTGCTCCTGGACGCCCTCCGCGAGTTTCTGCCCCATCTCACCCACGAGGAACGGGTCCTCGCCGTAGGTTTCCTGCGCCCGGCCCCAGGCTGGATGCCGGAGCAGGTTGACACAGACCCCGCCGAAATAATTGGCGTCCTGCGCGCGGGCCTCCTTGCCGATAGCGTCGCCAATCCGTGCTTCCAGCGCCCGGTCGAAACTGGCCCCGCGCGCCATCGACACCGGGAAGCACGTCGATTTCCCCATCACCACGCCGCGCGGGCCGTCGGTGAACTTGATCGGCGACACGCCAAGCCGTTCGACGCCGTTGGTCGCAATTGGCGTGGGGTTGTAGGCGTTGTTGTACTTGATTTGGTTGCCGACCATATCCCAGTTGCCGTTGAGCAGCCAGACTTTCTCCTTCAACGTCATTTGGCCGAGAAGTTCGTTGGCCTTTTGCTCGATTTCGGCGTGAGACAGCGTACACTTGGTTTCTTTCTTGAACACAATTACCTCCTTGAAATAGTTGAATAGTCGTTGGTCTTGTAGTCGGATGGTCAGAAAGTCTGACACATTGAGGAGTATAGCCCGATTGTGGATGGATAACAAGTGTTATTTTACAGTTTGGAACCGTTACCAAAGGCGGAAAGCATGTATGCAGAGCAGGGTCGAAATGGAATCGCAACACAATTGCAAGGCTGGATCGCCTTCTTCTATGCTAAAATAAAAGTGAGCTACGCCCTCCGTTTCCCGCCTCGACGTTCATGCACGCGTTGTACGCCTTCGCGCCTATGGTTGTTGTTGATCGAAAGGAGAACGATATGAAGACGCGAACACTCTTGACTGTGTTGTTGGCCTCTGGCCTGCTGCTCGGCGCGACGCTGGTTTTGGCCTCTCCTGCACCTCCTGCTGCGCCACAAAGCCCACAACCACAAATGCCGCTGACCAAACCTGCGGGCATCGACCTCGACGTGACCCACATCAGCCGCACGCCGCGCTACCACCGTTACGACGTTATGTACACACCACAGAACACGCCCTTTCTGCGCCCCGGCACCGAAGGGGATCAACGCTGGCCCGCGCATGGGGAGACGGTGACGTTCACCGCGCACATCGCCAACAAGGGCACGGTCGCCAGCGGCCCGTTCGATTTCGTCTGGCGCATCGACGGCGCGGACGTGCTCTCCGGGACGCATCCGGGCCTCGCTCCCGGCACGACGATGACGGAGACTTACGCCTGGGTCTGGGCGCACACGCTTGATGGGGAGCGACTTCTCGGTGAGCACACCGTCACCTTTGCCGTCGATCCCAACGATGCCATTGTCGAGACCTACAAGAGCAACAACACCCTCACCGACCGGACAGACGCGCTCGCCCTGGTGCTGGCCCTCACCCAGGAGCTTTACGACGCGATGGAAACCCCGGTCGATCCCGTGTGGCCCTTCTCCGCCGAGGACTGGCTCCAGAAGCAAATCGCCGCGATGAACGTCGCTTTCGCCGCCTCCGCCTATGCCTCGGCTCTGCAGGGCGCTACACAGCGGGTGCGGTTGGACGATATCCTGATCACGTCAGAATGGCCGCCGACTGATTTCAGCATCGACGGTTGTTTTTGGATGTCAGCCGACGACCGCTACGGCAACGCCTATTACCACGCTGAGACGGACGTGAGCGGCGCGCTGATCCACGAATTGGGCCACCAGCTCGGCCTCATCGACCTTTACGTCCTCGACGTGGCGCTGGAGATTCCCCAGGTGCTCGACGGGCAGGGAAAGCCGGTGCAGATGGAGTTTTGGAGTGGCTTCGACGGGCTGATGAGCAATCCGGGTATCTACCCCATTCGCTTTGCCGAACACACCACGCTGGCGCTCAACAGCAACCTGGGCTACCGGCGCGGCTACTACGGTGAGTATCTCTTCGATGTCCCTCTGACGACCACGGTGCGGGTGCTCGACAATCAGGGGAATCCGGCTCCTGGCGTGACCCTGCGTTTCTTCCAGCGCGCTTCAGGGCCGAACGTGAAGGGCAGCCTGCACGGCGTCATCGACGCCGTCCCGGAGATCACCGTGACGGCGGGCGCGGACGGTATGGCAGTGCTTCCCAACCGCGACGCCGGCCCGCCGGTCACGACGAACACCGGGCATACCTTGCGCGATAACCCCTTCGGCGTCATCGACGTGGTGGGGCGGAACGACGAATTCCTCGTGGGCATCACCACAGCCACTCACGAAGAGTTCCAATGGCTTACCATCACCGACTTCAACCTGACCGCCTGGCGTGGCGCGGACGTGCTCACGCTGACCACGCACGTCCCGCCGCCGGGCGCATCCCAGGGCGTGGGGCAGCTCCACGGCAAACAGGCTTTCGGCAACGTCAAATTGACCTGGGAGAGCGCTCCCGGTGCTGTGGCTTACAACGTCTACCAGACCGGCGGCCCCGTGTACACTTTGCAGCGCGTTGTCACCGGCGTCACGGCGCTCGAGGTCACGCTGCCTTACGACTTCAATCACCGCGCGGCGGGTTATGCCGTCACCGCCGTCGATGCGGCCGGGCTGGAGAGCGGTTTCTCGAACCTTTATTGGGCGCTGCGCCTGCAAAATCCCTCCGGCGTGTTGCTGCTGGACGACGGAAACCGTTTCGTGCTCGATCCACAGAACGGCTACGCCCTGCTCCTGCAATCGCCCGATGGGGATTACTTCGACACGTTGGGCAGCTTCGACGTGCATCTGGAGTATTCCCAATACCTGGCGTGGGATCCTTTCGGCCAGGTGTTGGTCTCACACCCCACCGATGCGTACTCCTCCCGGCACTCGGTCCGCATCCTCGACATCGAGGGCAGACAGCTCTTCGAGTTTGGGGAGACGGGTTCAGCGCCCGGCCAACTCCTCAATCCGGCGGGGATTGCCACCTGGCCCAGTCTCGATACCGATCCCTTCGACTTTGCGCAAGCGCGCACCCTCGTCGCCGACAGTGGGAACGATCGCCTGCAGGCCTTCACCCTCGGCGGCAGTTTTGTGACGGCTTATGCTGATCTGGATGATCCGCGTGGGGTGGCGGTGCTCTCCGATGATGTCGTCGTGGTCGTCGACCGGGGCAACGCGCGCCTGCGCCTGTTGAATTTCGACGGCGAGACCTTTACGCATCTCAGGGACATCACGGCGGCTTTCATCGCGCCTACTCACGTCACTGCTTACGGGCCGTATCTGATCGTGACGGACGAGGCTACGCACAACCTCACGATCCTGCATCGTGACGGCACGCTTGTGGACATCTACACCGGCCCCGATGAGGACGACGGCGGCCTCTTCTATCAGCCGCGCGGCGTGGCCGTGGATAATGCGGGGCGAATGATCATCGCCGACGCGGAGAACCGGCGCGTGGTCATGCTCTCCGGCGCGCTGCCGGCGCTCTCGTCGCTAGAGGTGACGCTCACCGGGCCGTACATTGGCTACAACGACGTCCCCTACACCTTCACCGCTTCCGTCGCCCCGCTGACCGCACTGCTGCCGCTCACCTTCACGTGGGAGGCGGCAGGCCAGACGACGGTCGTGCGCACCATCGCGGCCAATACCGACACGATGTCCTACGCCTGGCCCACCACGGGTACCTACGGTATCACCGTCACCGCTGCCGCCGTGGGAGAGAGTGCCCAGGTATGGCACAAGATCGTCATCAACCCGGAGAATCGCGTCTACGTGCCTCTGGCGCTGCGCGGTTACCCGCCCGGCCCGCGCATCAACGCCTTCCACGCCGATGTCGAGATTGCCGATCCCGGCCAGACGATTCTGCTGACGTGGACTTCTCAAGGGGCAATCAGCGGGACCTTGTACTGGCTGTTGCCCACGGGACAATTCGGCAGTTACTGGTCGGTGGCGCCAAACGGATCGATGCCTTACGCGATCCCGGAGACGTGGCGCAATTTTGAGCACTTCATGCTGTACGTGAACGATGCTGAGGGGAGAACAGATTCGGCCTACCTCAACATCCCGTTGACCTGTCCCGATACGTGGTTCTTCGAGCCGGCTCCGGACGACTGTCCCGCCAGCCCGCCGCTGTATTCGGCGGGCGCGCAGCAGCTTTTCGAACACGGCGTGATGCTCTGGGTGGGGGAGGAGGACCGCATCTACGTGATCTACGACGACGGCGGCGTGGGGGCGTGGAGCGCCTTCACCGACGAGTGGAACGAGGGCGATCCCATTGACGATCCGAGCATTGTGCCGCCGGAGGGGTTTTACCAGCCCGTGCGTGGCTTTGGCCTGGTCTGGCGCGAACAATTGAACGTTCGCGAGCGACTGGGATGGGCGACGGCGTTGGAACAGGGCTACGAGACCGCTGTCCAGCGCACCTCGCGCTGGAAGTACAACGACACCTACATCCGCGCCCTCGACGGCGGGACGTGGCGGCTCGGGCCGGAGGGCGGTTCCTGGGAGTATCTGCCTGCGCCGTGAGAGCCGGTCACGAATTTCAAACGAATAACCGAATTTAGCCAGGACCTAAATTCGGTTACTCGTTGCCCGTTCGTGGTCGGCAAGCTCGCTCGGTTGCCTAATACCGCAGAACCAATGGCAAGAAAACCCGCGCGTATAGATTCAGCCATACTCTTCCCTGAATTCGCCCTGCCGTGACCTCGACGTGCGCGCGCCCAGGTTTGAGACCGGCGGTAAACGTTGCTGTGATCAGGCCATCCCGCGTGTGCCCGCGCAGCGGGATTTCCGCAGAGCCGCTGCCGAACGTTAACGTCCCCAGCGTCGCAGTCAGCGTGACCGGCGTGCTATCCGCGACCGGATTACCGCCTGCATCCGTGACCGTAGCGGTGATGGCGGAAGTAGATTGCCCGTCGGCGGGCAATGTGGTTTGTTCCGCGACCAGCGTTATGGCATCGGGCGTATTGGGAACGAGCGCAATTGTGACCACGCCTGTCATCTCACCGTTGGTGGCTGTGATGACGGCCTGTCCCACGTCTAACCCGGAGGTCAGTACCGCCGTAGCGACGCCGCCGACGGTGAGGGTCGTGACCGGTGTGATAGTTCCCGATGAGGCAGTAAATGTGATAGGTCCATCCACCGCTGGCTTTAGCTCGTTCCAGTAATAGTGACCAACTCGCAGGGCCGTGGCGACTATGGTGGACGTAGCCACACCGTCGGCTACGAGCGTGGCGGGCTGCGCCGTCATCAGGATCGGCAGCGGTCCCAGCGTCCACTCGGAGAGCGCGGTAATGCCCTTGCCGGTGATGGCAAAAGGCGCGGCCTCGGTGAGCGTCAGGGGATACATCTGCCAGGATTCTTCCGCGCTTTCGCGATGGTAAAGCGCGCGTATGGGCGCGGAGGTGAGGTGGAGTTGGATGTCGTCGAAGACCTCGTCCAAATCCTCTGCACTGTCTGCTTGGCGGTGTAATCCACCGGTAGCGTCGGCGATGGCTAACAGCAACAGGATGTCGGCGCCTGATCCCATGCTGATAGAGTAGATGCGGATGCCCTGCTCGCGGGCGCGCATCGCCATAAACATCGTACACTCTTGTGCAGGCGTGCCGCCCGGATAGAGACTGCCTGCATGGCAGCCGACGTTGTCGGCATCCAGGGAGCCTAAGAGATGGGGTTCGCCATCGGTCATCAAAATGATAACCGGTAGTGCGCCGGAACGGCCATAGTGAGGTGAGTCGCTGCTCAGCATTTTGATGGCCTCCTCTAAGGCATCGGGGATGTTAGTGCCGCCGCCTGCGTAAGTCTGCCCACGATTCATCAACGGGTTAACCAGGGCATTTTCGATCACGTTCGTATCACATGCGACGCCGTCAGATTCAAGACACGCGAGTTCACTGACCGTGTCGGCAACACTCGAATATCTCACCAATCCGATTTGATGCTGCGCGATGTCCGTAGCGCGTATAAAGCGCGCCGTCGCGGCCGCAGTGCCTGCCAGTGCTTGTTCATCGTCATAGATATCGTCCAGGTAGCGATAGTTGTGCGGGTGATCGACAGGGAAGCCGGGGATCACACAGTGCGGGGGCTGGTTGCCGCCCGGCGCGCCCGGATAACCGCCGAAGCGCGCGTCGCAGGGATCGCAGGCCATACCGGTGCGGTTGTTGTCGTGGGCAATGCCGGTAAGCGTTGCGTCGTCGATGTCCCCGCTGTAGTTGGTGATGACAATCTGGTCAATGGTGAACCCTGCCGAGCCGGCCCAAAGGTTCAGGATGTGGGTTGATCCTGGGGATAATGCGTTGCCGTTGCCGCCGTCGCCGGTTTCCCCAAGTTGCAAGCGCCGCCACGTCCAGCAATCAGGATCGGCGCCATTGTACTTGAGCTGGCCGCCATCGGCATGATTTTGCGCGCCGCGTCCAAGCAGAACTCCATCCAGACCCCAAAACGCCCCTTGGCCGTAGTTAGGATCTGAAGTTGGGTCGCCTCCCTGCGCGCGAATCCAAAAATACCAGGTGTTGCCCCCGGTTGGGTTCGTGGGGACGGTAAATCCGTAGTCCGCTCGGGGCGCAGGGAAAGGCCCGCCGCGCGCAATGACCCAGGCGTGGCTCCGGCACATAAAACCGTTGTTGATATCCTCCCAGATGCAAGGAACGCCGACTGCGCCTGGATTGCCGTTAATCCCGACAGCATAGGGGAAATGGCCGATGTACGCGCCGCGTGTATCGCGCCCGCGCGCGCCCGCGTCTCCCAGATAGTCGGTATTCGGTTCGGTGATGGTTCCGTTGCGCTGCATCACCCAATAAGTAAGACCCTGTATGTATCCATCGCGGTCGTAGAAGCGGTTGCTATAGCTGTATTCCTCGGCTTCGATCAACGCGAAGGTATAATCGCCGCCGATCGTTTTGGTTTGCGGCTCGCTGCCCGCGCAGTGCGTCGGCGGCCCGTCGGCGGGGCCGTTCCAGGGCAACGGCCATCGGCAGCCTTCGGGATATTCTTTTCCACAAGATGTCCAGCAGCCGTAGCACAACGTGTTAAATTCCATCGAACCGGAGCTATCGAAGGCGATGACCATGTCGACGGGCCTGACCTGCGAATAGCCGAAGGTCGCCGTGACCGCGTAGTTTTCGGCCGTGGTGCTGATGAACCAACTGCGCGTGGTCGCGCCGCCGGGTGGCGGGTTGAGCGGCGTGGTCGGAACGAGCGTCACCGTGACCTCGCCGGATGCGCCTGGTGCGAACGTGAGCGTCACGTCCGTGTCGCCCATCGTCTGCGCCGTTCCCGGCTCGATGGTCGCGGATGCCGTCACCGGTGTGACTTGTGCTGCCGGGGGCATCCCTTCGCGCGGCGCCGCCAACAACTGCAATGCGCCTAGCATAAAAGCCAGGCTTATTCCAGCGACTAACAAAAAACGATACGTCGATTTCATGGTATCCCTCCTGGTTTTCGCTGTTTAATTGAGCAGATATTGAGATTTCGCCAGTTCCCTGTCGTGCGAAACATCTGTTGATTCTAGCCCCGGCAGCCAAAACGCGACGGTCAGGCCGCCGCCGGGCATCGGCGTGGCCCAGATGTGTCCGCCGTGCGCGAGGATGATGTGGCGCGCGATCGCCAGCCCCAGTCCCGAACCGCCGGTCGTGCGGCTGCGCGAGGGATCGCCGCGCCAGAAACGCTCGAAGATGTGGGGCAGGTCGGCCTCAGGCACGCCGGGGCCGTTGTCGGCGATGGCGACTTCGACGCCGTTCTGCGCGGCTTGTGCCGTCATCTGCACGCGACCGCCGGCAGGGACGTAGCGCGCGGCGTTGCTGAGAACGTTGCCGACCACTTGCGTGAGGCGTTCGTAATCGGCGTAGACTGCGAGTGGGGCGGACGCGGGGGTATAGTCGAGCGTCAGCCCGTGATCGGCCAACACTTCGCGGTAGGCCTCGGCGGCGTGTTCCAGGAGCGCGCCCATATCCACCGGCTGGCGTTCCAGGTGCAGTTCACCGGCGTCGGCGAGGGCCAGCGTGCGCAAATCGCCCACCAGGCGGTTGAGGGTGCGCACCTGGTCCAGGGCTGGTTCGATGTTGTCCGGCGTGGGTTCGTAGACGCCGTCGGCCAATGCTTCCAGTGTCCCTTGCAGGACGGACAGTGGATTGCGCAATTCATGGGCGATGTCGGCGGTCTGCGCGCGGCGGGCCTGTTCGGCGCGTTGGAGGCTGGCGGACATCGTGTTGAAGGTGTGCGCCAGTCCGGCGATCTCGTCATGGCCTTGCACCGGCGCACGCGCATCCAGGTCTCCCGCCGCTACCGCCTGCGCCGCTTGCGTCAATCGTCGCACTGGAGCAACGATGCCGCGCGTCAAGAGGCCGGCCAACAACAGCGCTGCCGCAAAGGCGACCAATCCGCCTATCAGTAGCGCCCCCCGTAGTTGATTGAGGTAGCGCTGCGCCGGTTCGTCCAGCAACGCTGCGCCCAGCGCCTCTCTGCCGGGCAACAGGTAGCCGACAATCGCTTCACCGTCTCTGATGGGCAATGCCTGCTGGCGTTCGGCCGTGGAGAGCTTCCCCGATGAAGCGCCGTCGGAGTCCGCAATGATGCGTCCATCCACGTCAGCGACACGAAAATCCCACATCGCTATGCCGCCGCTCATAGGACTGCCCCCGGTTGTGCCGCCACGCCCCTGACGCCGGCCGGGCATGGATACCAATGTTTCCATCTGCGCCTGGAGATCATCCCATGAACCGTGCTCGGTGTAGTAGGCGGCGAAGGTCTGTGCCAGGGTTTGTGCGCGGTTGCTGTAGAGGGTGTTGTAGGAACGGAAGTTGCTTTCGGCACGCTGTCCGACGAGGAATGCTACAGTCAGCACCGCGATCAGGATCACCACGGCGAAGGCTAACAACCCTTTTTGATACAGATTCATAGGTCTTCCAGCCGGTAGCCCACACCACGCACGGTGGTGATGTAGCAGGGATTGGCGGGATCGGGTTCCAGTTTGTGGCGCAGGTTCTTGATGTGCGCGTCTATGGTGCGCTCGTAGGCCTCGAAGGCGACGCCCTGCACGGCTTCCAGCAGGTCGGCGCGGGAGAAAGCGCGGCCCGGCGCATTCATGAGTGCCGCCAGCAGCTCGAATTCTGTCGGTGTCAGGTCAAGACGCTCGCCGGCAAGTGTGACCTCGCGGCGACTCTTGTCGAGCAGCAGGTCTTTCATTTGTAGAACTTCGGTGGGGGCGGGGGTGCTTTGCGAACGGCGCAGCACGGTGCGTACGCGTGCAACGAGTTCTCGCGGGCTGAAGGGTTTGGTCATGTAATCGTCGGCGCCCAGTTCCAGGCCCAAGATGCGGTCCACTTCTTCAACGCGCGCGGTCAGCATAATGATGGCGATGTCGGGCTGTTCGGCGCGGACGCGGCGCGTGAATTCAAGGCCGTCCATCTCCGGCATCTGCAAGTCCAGCACCACCAGATCGGGCTTCTCGTACCGGGCGATGAACAGCGCTTCCCTGCCGTTGGAGGCGGTCAGCACGCGATAACCGGCTTTTTCCAGATAGCTGCGCGCCACGCGTACAATCTGGAGTTCATCATCGACAACCAGTATCTTTTGCAGCATAGGTAGTCTCCGAACCCTTGCGAAGGTTTGGGGTAGAACCTTTGCAGGCTTACTGATCACAAAACGAGCCGTTCGTAGAGCATTTCCAGGCTCAAGGTGGGGTAGACTGTTTCATGGCAGAGGACGGTCTGCGTGGCGGCGGTGATGCCCAGGCGGACGGCTTCTTCTGGGGAGACATTTTCGAGCAGACCATACGCCACGGCGGCGGTTAGCGCGTCCCCTGCGCCGATGGGATCGATGATATCTACGGAGAATGCCGGTAGCCGCCCGCTTTCTTCGGATGTGGCGTAAAACAATCCTTCCGCACCGAGCGTGATGACGGCCAGTTGAACCCCCAACTGTACCAGGCGGCGTGCTCCAGCGCTGATGGCCTCTGCCGTGTCGAAGGGCGCGCCAAGCAAGGCTTCGGCCTCTTCCTTATCGGGCGTGATGACGGTGATATCAGGCAGGTAGGGGTGCAGGCGCGGGGCCAGTGCTGCGGTTGTGGGATCGACGCAGACGGGGATGTCGTAGCGACGGGTGAGTCGGAAAAGCGTTTCGAGTGCCGGGGTCGAGAGATTGGCATCCAGGCACACCATATCGACACTTTTTACCAGACCGCGTAGCCGGTGGATATGCCCCGGCGTGATTTCGCGCATCAGATCCATATCCTCGAAGGCCAGCCAAAGCTGTCTGTCGTTGTGGTAGAGCGCCGCGTAGGAGGAAGTTGATTTTTCGGCGACGATGAGGCTGGCGTCGGTGTGAATGCCCAAATCGTGGAGGGGGTGCAGTAACAGATGGCCCAATTGATCGTCGCCTACGGCGGTGATGAAGTGGACTTCGGCCCCCAGGCGCGCCAGGTTTTCGGCGATATTGCGCGCGACACCGCCCCATCCCCAGCGGATGACACCCGGATTGGAACAGGCCGGTTCCACCGCTTGATCGCGCGGGTAGATTTTGACATCCACACCTGCAGCGCCGAGGACCAACACGCGATGCTCTGCTCCATTCACGTCTCATCTTCCTTTCTTATTAGGATACGTGGGATGCCTGAAAAGATTTCATTTTGTTGTTCATAGGGTCCAAAAATGACCCGTCCGTCTGAATGGCGTACAAAAGGCATATCCCGGGTCAGTGTTACCTCGTCTGGCGGAGCAGGAGAGGTGGCTTCGATCAAGAGCATATCGCCAGCATGACTTTGGCGCATCAGTTCACCATCATGTGGGATTTTCAACGCCAGATAATGCGTATCAGGCCAGAGTTGAAAGAAGAGCGCTGCTTCGATGTCCAGTGGGACATAGTTGGCAGGAAGATATTGCCTGAGCGTCTCTTCTGGCAACTGCACCAGAAACGGCGTGATGGATAGCGCATCGATGAGGGTAAGTGTCTGATTGACCATCTCGTATGCGGGCACAATCATCGTGAACTCACCCGGCGATGTCTCTGATGCCAGCCCCTGTAGTTTCGATATCCAGCGAGCCAGCGTCCGGCAGTTGTTGGCGCGCGTGATGTTTTTTTCGAATCCCCAGAACCGTTCGCTGTCGACCAGAGCTTCCTGCGCGACATTGAAAGCTTGCAGGGCATCTTTGTCCGCACGCAAGATGAAGTGGAGCAGTCCCTCGAAGTACAATGCTACGGCCTTGTTGTAGGCTGCCACCTGCGTTACCTCGGCATGCAGCCAGCCCAATGCCTGCCGCGTGTGTTGCAGCGCCTCTTCCAAACGTAATAACCGATGCAGTATCTCTGCCTGGTACAGGTATACCAGGGCTTGGGCGTTTTGATCATGTGTGCCCCGTGCTGTAGGGAAAATTCGCTCGGCTGCCATAAATGCGGTATCGTAACGCCCGCCATCGATATCCTGACTGATTGTGCCGCTCAAATGATCGGTCAGCGAAGCCGATATGCCGCGCAGTGCCAGCAAACGGTGCGGGGTCAGCCCGACGGGAATCGAAACTAAGCGCATCGTATCACTCCAAGTGATGAAACCGGATTGCCCTACTGATCGCTGTTCAGGTTAGTCGATCCAGGTGGTAGCGCCGGCGTCGAGGCCGCTATGGCGAAAGGCGCTTTGTCTTTTTGGATGGCATTGATGATGCGCATCAGGCTTTCGGCCTGCTGGTACATCAATAGTTGCACGGCAGGGTCCCGGTCCGACATCGTGCGCAGAACATCCATGAAACTCATTACGATGAGCTGCGCCGGCACTTCACTTTTCTGTTCGTCCAAATCCTGGAGTTTGCTCAACATGCTGGTCACCAACTCAACCTGTGCATCGACGCTGGTTTTCTCCAGCAATTTGTGCCGCCGGGCGTCTTCGGAAAGGTTGTAGGCAGTCACTGGTCGCTGTGCCTTTGCTTGCCAGAATTCAAGCCACTGGCGTGAGATGGCTTCCTCATCCGGCAACACCGGCCCCAACTGTACCATATCCACGACAATGCCGCGGTCCGTGGCTATTCTTTTCATCTCTTCTTCGATTTTCGCCTGAATCTCGAGGAGTGCGATGGGCTTTTCGGGTGGGGGAGAGGCTTTGTCGATTGCGCCTTCGCTTCGCAGCGCCCAGTAACGCGGATTGAAGAAGTGATCGAGGCTGTATTTCTCGAGTGTGTCCCGGAGGAGACCATCCAATGCGCCGTTGACCAATCCAATCCGCCAATCCTGGACACGACCGGCGCCCTCGCGGCTTTTTACGTATTTCGATGTCGCCAGTTTGAGAATGAGCGCGGGATTAAAGGGATAGGGCTGTGCGGGAATATTTTCCTCGTATGAGTAGGCGAAATCTGTGTGGCCGGACCCGGCGACCTGGAAACGGATTTCCGCATCGCAATAGGCCGGAATCCCGTCCGTGGTCATAAACTCGACGCGCAGGCTCCGCCGCTGTGGACGCAAGTCGATGACGTCCCACACTTTCTCGAAAGGCTCGGCTGTGTAAAAACCGGGGCCGAGGACGCGCCGCAGTTTTCCCAGTTTTCCTGTGACGATGGCGCTGTCGTGCGCGACACTGAAATAACCCGGACCACCGACTTTGTCCATATACATCACGAGCGGGCCGTCGGGGAGGGTCTGGCCTTCCTGGATGCGCAACAGCGGGCGCTTCGGCGGCTCGACCGGTATCCCTGTGAGGAGGTATTGGATCAAGTGTCGGGCGTCTTCACGGGATAGATCGTAGAATTGTTCGGCAAATTGGGCCAACAGCTCCAATACAGTGGCAATCGCAACGTACAAATAGACGCCGAAGGCTGCGCTGAAAAGAAGCAGATTCAGTGGATGGAGATCGGCATCCTCGGGGAAGATTGCCGGGAAAAAAGCGACAAGCAGGGCCACTGTAAAGGCGAGGAATACGATCAGCACGATGGTAGATACGACAATCAGGCGTGGGGATTGATACTCATTTGTGCGCATCGCTCATTCTCCCTTTGTCAATTCCTGGAGTTGGGTCAGGGTGGGCAGGGCAGATTCGGGTAACAATTCCTTCACCTGTGAATTGCGTGCCAGATGGAGCAAATTTTCCAGCAGATGATGGGCTACATAACGGCCGGCATTCTCCTTATCCTCCAGCCGCATCGATGTTTTTTGCAGGATTTGGGAGAGCAATTCGACCCGTGCGTCGCTACGTATCCGTGAAAGGTCTTTGAGATTTTGGATTTGCGCGTCGGTTTCCCAATCCATCACTTTGCTCATCCAGCTTGCCTTCCAAGTTTCGACGCGCTGTTTGACGACATCGGGATTGGTTGGTACGATCTTATTACCGACGCCGCCGCCCAGGATTTGAAAACCGAGCGGTTCGACCGCAGCTTTCACGGTTTCACGTACTGCCGCACCGATCGTCGAACGTGTCAAATTGCCAGTCTCAGGGATGATTTTGCCGCTCGCGGGATCGACGGTGCCGCTGCCGGGGACAAGGCTGTAGAGCTGTTCCAGGCTGTATTCCGGGATTACCTGTTTGACGCGATTGATTGCAGCTTTGAGAGGAATGTCATCCCAGGGACGGACCTGGTGTGCTTCCAGCGGTGTTTTGCCGGTAGGATCAACTTCCTCGTAGAAGACAATCTGATAGATGTCGCGTTGGTTGCGATAAGGCCAGGGGTCCTGATTGGCCAAACTTTCCATGTTGATCGTTTTGTATCCCGGATCGGTGCGGAACAGTGAGGAGATGGGCAGGTTGACTTCGATGCCATCCTGCGTGCGGGCATCAATGCGTGCGACGCGAATCTGGTTACGCAAATCGATAACCTGGTACGGCGACTCCGTAGCCTCGGTAAACAGCATTCCAGGGCCTACGACACGTTTGATGTCCGTGCCGCCCTTGAGCACGACGAGATTTTCCGGTTCCGTCATTAGCCAACCGGGACCCACACCCAGGAAAGGATTGCCTTTGATCCGTGTCTTCACCTCGCCATCTTCGACTATCCAACTTGGCTTGGGAAACGTAGTGAAGAACCCGGCGAACTGCTGCAACAGCCGCAGTGCTCGCCTGGGTTCATCTGGGGTTGCAGGAATGATGTTGGGCGCGGCCCACATGACCAGTATGATGGCAAGGAGCGGGGGAATTGTTACAAATGCCAGGAAGACCATGAATTGCCAGAAAGGGAATGCGTAACGGACCAAGGTCAGAAGGATGAGCAGTGTGAAGAGGATGGAGAAAACGGCCGGAAGCCAGGAGGAGAACTTGTCGATCAGCGATTTTGATGGCAGTCCGAGAACACCTGCAATGGCGAAGAAAACCAGGAAGATATCAAGCGGTATGAGAAAGCTCAAAATGGCGATAATCAGAGCCGGGATAGGCATTGTTCCAATCCACATCAAGCCCGGCAAGGGCCACAGCAATAGCCCCCACATCCGTACCAGAGCCTGCCCTAGCCGTTCGAATTCGTAGATATGCTTACCTTCGAAGTGTGGAGGATGATCTCGCAAATACGCGCGTAGCGCAGAGAATGCCGCGACGTACCCCACCAGGATTATGAACCGTACAAGCATACTCATACCTCCTTGCATTATTGCTCTAGCTCACTTTAGCACGGAATTGCAAAAAAGGAAAGTATCTAGCATCGTTTTTGCTGTCTAAACCACACACGTCCGGGCCAGGGGCATCCATAATCAAAAATGCCTCAAGGCTGACCTGATCCGGTCTGCCTTGAGGCATTCTGTTTTAAGCAGGACTACTGGCTTATTTTTTGTTTTTGAGCACTAAGGGCAAGAAGATGTCGTAAGGATAGGGATCGATTAACACAATGGAGTTTGTCCACGGGCCGTAGCTGCCTGATTCTGCCTTTTTGCTGAAACAACCTGCCGGTGATGATAGATAGAAATACGTCTGCCCGCAGTGTCGTGGGGAGACAATTTCCCCCTGGATGAGCAGCTACAGTTGCGCAGTGATAGCTGGAGCGGCGGGGCGGCCCGGGTGATGACGCGCTGTGAGCTGCGGGAGCCGTCCTTTGAACAGGCGGCGGAGGGGTATCGGGGCCAGGTAAGTGGGGCCAGTGTCCGGCGGGTGACGCAAGGGTTTGGGCAACAAGTACGGGAACAGCACAGCGCCGAGGCCGCACGCGCGGCGCGTGTTGGCGCATTCGAGGAGTTTCCCCACGAACGTTGGTTGCCTCTGGAACAGTCCCTGATGGGCATTGGGAACGTCTACAGCGACAGTACGGTGATCCTGATTCGGGAAGAAGGGTGGAAAGAAGTGAAAGCGGCGGCGTTTTCGCAAGTGACAACATTGCCACCGCACCACCCAGACCGTCGCGCACTACAGCGCGACAGCGAACTCGCCGAACTTTACAGGTCCTCAACCTCGACCAAGATAGGTAATCCCGAGATCGTGCGACAAGCGCCGGGCTATTTCCAGGAGCGCATGGCCGAAATGCGCTATGCGGACTTCCGTGCGGCGGGCTACCCGATTGGTAGTGGCACGGTAGAAAGTGCAGCCCGCAATGTGGTACAACCCCGCATGCGGCGTCCTGGACGCGGTTGGGCGCGCGAAAAGGCTGCAGCGATGCTCATGGCCTTGGCTGAATTCCATAGTGGGCGCTTGCATTCGACTTGGCAGCGTGTCTATGCCGCGGGCTAGTTTCCCAATAATTTGTCCTATAACCGATCTGTTGACAGTGTTAAAACTTTGTCATATAATCAAATTCTCTACCGCACATTAACAACACTGCAACCGACCATCCACACATACGCTAAACAGGCAGCCAGTAACAAGCGACTTGAGCGCACCGGATCGGACAAATGGCTCTTATGAATATGAAATCCGTGGCTTTTTTGGTCGGAGAAGAAGGTTTCGATCCGAAAACGCCGCCGACAGAACCACGCGGACCGACTGACCGTGGGGACATTGGTAATCAAGAAGAGGAGCGCATCGTATTCTTGTCCCCACCAGACCACCAAATTAGCCGGTAACGCGGCGTGTTGGGTAAAGGCAATGTCGGGCAAGATGCGTAACCGCCCGTGCGTGACCGTTACCTCCCCAATCGGCTGCCAGGCCGCCCCGTCGTGGATCAACAGGTTGCTCGCGGTACGCAGCACGAACGCCCAGCCCGTTTTGGCCTGCACCCAGGCCAGTATCTCCGTGGTGTCGTACTCGGCATCGTCTAACAAGACAACCTCGGCGTTCTCCGGGAGCAGGGGGAGCACCTTTTCCAACACTTCAATGTGCCGCGCGGCGGTCGTATGCCCTTTCTTCCCTGGATACACCACCCACGCTAAGGGCAATAAACGTGAGCGATAGACCACTCCCACCATTAACACCATACACCCATGCCCCGCTTGACTCCCATCCATTGCCAAGACCAGGGCGCTATCCGCCAGACTCATCAGAATCTGTTGGGCAAAGGGCATATACGTCACTTCTACCTCAATGTCGTCATGTTTCACCCAGCGACGCATCCGCATTTCAATACTCTGGTCTTTCGCCGCGCTGGGAACTTCTTCACTCATTACGGCTAATCGCGCGTTACGACTCAGCACAATCCCGCTAATCATCATCGCTAAGGTCACCACATACTCTTGATGCGACATCTGTAACTGTTCTTTCAGCGTTTTCAACACTTTGCGACATACTTTCTGGCGATCAGTCATGATACCCTCCTGTTCTTGGTCGTGCTTGAACGCGAGTGTACCTCATGACTGATCTTTTTCCTAATCAATGTACGGTAGGAAATAATCGGATAAAAAAGGAATGTGCTGTTTGCATTTCCTGACTTGTCTCCATGTGATATCCTTTAACTATAGAACAGATAACAAGCTATTTAGGGAGGAGAAATGAAGACAGAAACTAAGCAGAAATATCTAAGGCTATTGGTCCTGGTGCCGGTGTTGACCCTGGTTTTGATGGGTGCCTTTTTTCTGGGGCTGACACGTTCGGTTCACAGCGCTTCGCTCGCGGCGCCTGAACAGAATGTCGTTGCGGAGTTAGAGATTACGCAGGCCGGGTCAGATGCAGCTTTTGCTGACGATCTGATCACGTACACGCTGATTTTGACTAATGGGACGTCGAGTAGTATCTCTGGAATCGTCATCAATGACACGTGGGCAACCAAGATGTCCCAGGATATCACCAAGTTATGGCAATATGGCATCTTGGCGCTTTATGAAGGATATACCGTCTCCCCGTCAAATGCCATCATTTCTATGACGTATCAAGTCAATTCGGTGAACCGGCGGGGTGAGGCGGTGTTTTATCTCAACCCTGTGGCGGCCGGCGGCGTTGTGGAGATTAAGCTTAACGCGCGTGTGCCAATCACGCTGCAACCGGCGTTGAAGAACTACGAACCGATTCCTGGACCTAACAAACGGGAAGAGATCGGGCCTTCCAGTGTGGAGAATACGGTGACTGCGGTGGTTCAGGGCACGGAAAAGTCCGCCGGTTTGGTCACAACGCAGATTGTTGGGCCGTTGTTGAGCTTGACCCGCAGCGCCGTGGGGGAAGTGGCCGGAGATGGATTATGCCGGGTAGGCCGACTGGTCACGTACACGATTGTGTTGGGGAACAGCGCAAGGAGTGCGCGTCCCGATTCTTACTCGGCCCGGCATTTGCAGGTGCATGATACGCTACCAACGCAATTGCAAAACACGTTTGTGAGTGCTGAGGCGAGTGCAGCCGGCGTCGGGGTCATTCAGGCCAACGGCGTGGTCACATGGACATTTGCCGACGATTTTGTCTTAGCTAGTGGTGAAAAGGTCACGTTGACCCTGGTGGGACGTGTGCCGCACGATGCGGAATATGGGCCTAGCTCAAAATATCTGACCAGCGAATGGGAGAATTTAGTAGCCCATGCCGATGCGATGCCTTTCCGGGATGCAGTGGCACAGAGTGATTACAGGGTGCGCATCCTCAGCCCGTTTGATAAATCGGTGTCGACGGAGTCGCCGCCGATCGGTGCAACTACAACCTTCCCCAACCGGGTTATCACTTATACGCTGACCTTTTATAACCCCATGTACGATCATGCCATCAGTGAGGTGGTGTTGGAAGATGGGTTGCCGCGGGCGGACGAGGTTCCCAATATCTTCACGTTCCGGCAGATGGTAGCCGGCAATTTGGGATCACCTGTCTCGATGGGAAATTCCGTAGTGCGCTGGGAGAATGTGACTGTGCCGGCTAACGGCGTCATTCAGGGAGTCTTTGAAGTCGATGTGTCTCCACAGACGCCGGTTGGAGATGGTTGCAAAGCAGTCAAGTACACCAATGCAGTCACCGGTACCGTGGAAGGACTTACCTATCCAGGGCATGACAGAAATAAACTGGCTGAAGTGTCGGTGACGCCGCAGTTGATTTTTAAGAAAAATGCTGACCCTGGCACGCAAATTGTGGGCAGTGAGATTACGTATACGATTAGCATTGAAAACGTGGGAGATACGACCATTTATCCACCCCTGATCCTGACCGACACCATGCATACCTCCCTGGAATTTGCCGGCATGGTCTCTACCCCGCCTAACCCACCCACGCTAGTGGGCGGGACCCCTGATATGGATATTTATCAATGGGATAATGTCTTGAGTGACCCGCTTGCGCCCGGAGAGACGGTCGACGTGATATACAAAGCTATGACTACGTGGATAGGTAAGAACTTTTTGAACCAGATCTATGGCTACAGTCCCGAGACTTCTATTTGCCTGGTCAACAAGAAAGTCAATGTGGATCCGGCAGTCCGGTATAACAAAATGGTTGTTCCTGAGCAGATTGTACAGGGAGATGTGCTGACGTACACGGTGCAACTCTTCAACATCTCCCCGTACAATGTGTTCACACTAACGCAATTCATGGATATTCTGGACAGCGACTTGAAAGGTACTACAGACTTCGTTGACGGCGACGGGGTCTATGAGTATACGTTACCGACACCGTTCCGGATGGAACCGCAGGGCACCGCATGGGAGCATCCCTTCCGGGCGCGCATGACAGGGTATGGGATTGGCGAAACGTGGTGTAAGAATTTGGAGACACCCAGCAAGGGCATCATCTCCCAACACGGAGACGATATCCTGACCTATGTTACGCCGCCCGGCGTGTGGGGATCAGGTAATAAAAATGACAAAGTCGCACCGATTTGTGTGTTGCCGAAATACTCTTTGTACCAAAAGGTCTACCCCAACCCGATTGCGGTGGGGCAGGTGTTTACGGTCGTATTGACCATACGGGACAATCGTACCGCACCATCTGGTGATCTGACCGGCGTGGAGCTAGAGTGGACTTTCCCGCTGGCGGAATCCATCTCCGGGCAGCCCATTGGCCCCTTTGTGGTACTCGATAGCAGCATAACCCCGGCGCAAATCGGCTCCGGCTTCTACATTTGGCGCAACCTGACCGTACCGGCCGGGGGGCACACCGAAATCACCCTGCATGTGCGCGCGCCGTTGTTCGAAAAGGATGGCTGGAGCAAAACCTACTCCGACAGATTTGTGGCCAGGGTGACTTCACTACCAGATACCAGCATCTGCATTCCGCCTGCGGGCAAATTTGTTGCGGACGATAGTTTCCAGACTTCCTGCAGTGGCTCGGCGTTGGGGCTAAACATGAATCAGGGGATTGAGCTAGATAAGACACCGACCCCTACCCAGGTGCCGCCCTTTGGGCTGGTGACGTACAAACTAACGGTGAAAAACCTGACCGGCGCGCCGGTCTCCAATGTGGTTGTGACCGACGTGTTGCCGAGCTTCAACAACATGTACTGGCAGTACGTCAGGATGGTGGATGGGCCAGAACCGCTCAAAACCGATCCCCTGGTGTGGCAGGTAGACAACGTGCCGGCGCTCGGCAAAGTGGAGCTGGTATTTACGGTGCGGGCACACCAATTTCTGGGCGATGAATACAACCAGATCACCGGTACGGCGACGATTCACGTAGGGTTGCATAAGGACTACCTCAAGCACGTTATGGTGCGGGTGATTTCCGGGATTGGCCTCTTCAAAGAGGCTTCCCCGGACAGAATTGAGACCGGTCAGCCAACTACGTACACGCTGACTCTGTATAATGGCAGTAAAGACGTCCTCACCCGTGTGTTCATTACAGATACATTGCCCACCGGCTTTACATTCACACACATGATCGCACCGGCCGATCTGCCGCCGGTGCAAATCGTCGGGCAGGATGTGGTGTGGAGCATTCCCGGCAATGTAGCGGTGAACAAAACTTACGAGTTGGTCTTTGGCGTGACGACCGACCCGGAGTTGTTTGACGGGTACTACTATAGCAATCTTTCTGCCACGGGTAAGAAAGCTGCGACCGGCGAGATGGTTGTGCTGCCAGCCTCTGAAGGAATCGCGCCAGTCTATGTTAGAGGCAAGCCGCAGGTGTTGGCCGATAAGTTGGCAAATCCCGACACCATCCACGCCGACGAGGAAGTCACGTACACGTTAACCCTGTTCAATGAGACAGACTCGGCGCAGCCGGTGGTGGTGACGGACACGCTACCGGCGGAATTGAACTTTGTCGCCGCGGTGGGGGAGACACCAGTGCCTATCATCATTCCAGGAGAGCGGGACTTGTTGGTGTGGCAAGGACTGGGAACTATCCAACCTGGGCAGACTATTACTTTGACCTTCCGCGCCATTCCCGACTATGACACAATCAGTGGCCTGTATTGTAATGATGTGCAGGTGAAGATGAGCGACAAATTGTTGCCAAAACGTACACCGGCTGGTGGCTGCGTGCGCGTGACCCAAATCCCGCGCGTGGATGTCCAGGTTAGCAAAAGCGATGGGGTGGTGGAGATCCTCGGCGGTGACACGTTGTGGTACACCATCTACTATACCAACTCGGCTTATTCTGAATCAGCGCTGGATACGATTATCATTACGGATACGATGTGGCCTTCAGAATATGTGACCCCGGTGGTCGGTCAGGACTGGACGCTGGTAGGCGAAAACTACGTCTTCCGGGGTGGCCCATTGCAGCCTGGAGAATCGGGGCAGCTTACTTTCTCCGCCACGGTTGCGGCGGAGGTCCCTCCGCAAGTGTTAGTAGTGGAGAACCGGGTTACCGTTGCCTATACCCATAGCGGAAAAACTATCGAAGTGGGACTGGAGGATAATCAGGCGGTGGATCGAGATTTCCTCAACGCTCCGGACCTAGTGGTGACTTCGGTACAGATAACGCCTTTGACAGAAATCGAAACTGGGGCCCCGCTGACGGTCACAGTGACGGTAAAAAACCAGGGCCGTGATCCCATCTATCAACGTTGGGATGGCTCGCAGAGCGATCCATATGAACTGTTCGCCGTCGAGGTTTACTTCAGGCCGCCCGGACAGCCACCCACTGATGTATTTGATCACGAGGGTGGTTGGGATCTCGGTGATGAGTATATTCTCTGGCTTGATGGGCGGCTGGCACCTGGTGAGTCGGACACTACACAATTCCACTTAACTGCACCGGAGAGAGGGGAGTACGACTTCTATGCGCGGGCCGACACTGGTATAGCTAACTCGGGAGGCAGTAACTTTATGGGACAACCCTGGGGATTGATTTGGGAACCGAATGAGGAAAACAACCTCTCTGCCGCTTATCCGTTGTCGGTTATTGGCTATGTGAATTTGTATTTGCCCCTGGTGATGCGACAGTATTAACCCACTTTAGGATTTGTACCTAAAGGCCAAATGCTAGGCCTGTGTTCGCGCGGGTGATGTTATCACCCGCGCAACATATTCCCTTGATCTGTTGTCTGTAGAGTTTCGTAAAGTCGTATTCAAGAAATGCAAAAGGTGAACAATTGCACTTGACATCTAGGCGAAAAATCCCTACAATGACGGTAAACTAGTTCATACGTGAACTTTCGAATAGGGTGCGGGCTTATGCAAAGATGTAAGGTGAATGCCCCCAATTCAATAGTTATAACCACACTGCGGGTCATCTGAAAGGATGTCACCCGCAGTGTGTGTTTATTGACCGATACCACATATCCCATACAAGGAGGTGATGTTCGCGTAGGAAGTTCTCTTACGGTTATAGTGGCACTTCGTTACCAGAAAATACCTATCCGTTTGGAGAAAGGAAAAGACTATGTTCGATGAAAAATCACTGAGAGAATTGGCTACAATCGAAGCCAATGGCCCGATTTTGAGCCTCTACTTGAATGTTGATCCCACCCAGCACGCCGCCGAAGAGTATCGGTTGGCGCTGCGTGAAATGCTTAAACAGGTTGAAGGTCTGGTCGATGACAGCGACATCAACGCTGTCAAGCGGTATGTCGATCTGGAGTACAACTGGTCCGGGCGGGGGCTGGTGTTGTTCTCGCGCCAGGCCGAGAGCATATGGCACGTCCTGCCTTTGGCGGTCCCGGTGCGCAATAGCATCACGGCGGCGCGCAAGCCCTACATTTCCCCGTTGGTGGAACTGGATGGTTTTTACGGGCGTTACGCTGTCGCCCTGGTGGACCGACAAGGCGCACGCTTCTTCTTGTTTCAGATGGGCGAACTGATCACCCAGGAAGGGTCGGTGGGTGAGGATGTTCGCAATGTTCGCCGAGGACGTGGTTCCTCGGTAGTGGGTATGCGCGGCGGTTCGCAAGCCTCGGGCCGCAAAGAGGCGGAGTTGGTGCAGCGCAATCTACGCGACACGGCAGCGGCGCTGGCCGATTTTTGTCAAGAGCATCACCCACGCCGTTTGCTGCTGGCGGGCGCCGAACACACCGTTGCACAGTTCCGCGATCTTCTGCCTGTGAAACTTCAGGAAATCGTCGTGGGGACGTTCAATGCCAATATGGAGGCCGGCGATATTGAGATTCGAGAGCTTGCTTTCGCGCGCCTCAAGGAGTTGGAGGACGTGCGCAGGCGCGAGTTAGTGGAAGCCGTTGTTACGGCGGCAGCTAAGGGGATGAACGGCGTGATCGGGCTGGATCAAACGTTGAGCGTCACGCACGAGGGCCGCACCCAGGTTCTGGTCGTCGAGCACGATTTTCATGCACCCGGCTATCGCTGTACCGGCTGCGGCTATCTGACGACGCAGCCAATCGAACAATGCATTTTCTGTCAGGGCACTGTCGTGGAAATCCCCGACGCTGCCGAAGCCGTCATCAGCCAGGCGGTGGAGAAGGGCGGCACTGTCGAAGTGGTTGATGATGGGCTGTTGAACGGTGCGCACATCGGCGCGCTGCTGCGCTATTAGCTGCGCCTGACATTCGAAAAAACCGGGATTTTACAAAATCCCGGTTTTTTAGACTTCGGAAAAGTCAATGGGCAAAGACTCGAATCTACCCACCGATATGCGCGCCTACCGCCGCCAAACCGAGCGCCGTCTGGCCATCGCGGTTGTCCTCACCTTGGTATTGATCGGCAGCGTCGTGATTGGCCTGGTCTACGGCTGGCCCGCCGTGTTCACCGGGCTGCTCTGTTTGTTGCCCGGCGCCGACGTTTTCTTGCTCTTGTGGATCGTGTTATCCGTTGTCGAGCGCCTGAGTCGCGATCTATAACCACCCGCGCAGCCGCATCGCCCGTTCGACACTGGCAATCGCTACCCAGTAGGCTGCGTCGCGCATATAGAGTTGCTTTTGCAGCGACATCTCCAGGACAGCCTTGAACGCCGAGGCCATTTTTTGATCCAGTTTCTCCAGCACTTCCTCTTCGGGCCAGTAGTAGTTCATATCGTTCTGTACCTGCTCGAAATAGGAGCACGTGACCCCACCGGCGTTGCACAGGAAATCGGGGATGACAAAGATCCCCCGCTCCTTGAGCACCGCATCGGCTTCCAGCAGCGTTGGCCCGTTGGCGCCCTCGGCGAGGATTTTCACCTGCTTGCTGATGTTGCGCACGTTTTCGCCGGTGATGACACCTTCCACCGCTGCCGGGATGAGGACGTCCACATCTTTGCTCAACCACACAGCCCCATCCTCGATGCTGTACCCAGCGACCTTTGCCTTCTCTTTATCCACCGTGCCGTACTGGTCGGTGATGCTTTGCAGGAAGTAGGGATCGATCCCCTCCTCTTTGGTGAACGTGTACGCCGTGCGGTCGTCGCGATCCCAGCACGACACGCTGATCACCCGCCCGCCGAGCATCTCGATGAACGTCCGCGCCACATACTGCGCGACGTTGCCGAAGCCCTGGATCGAAGCTGTTTGCCCGGCCGATTTGATCCCCAGGTGCTTCATTGCCTCGCGGACGGTCACCACGACGCCAAATCCGGTCGCGGCGGTGCGTCCCAGCGAGCCGCCCCCGCCCACCGGTTTGCCGGTGATCACACCGGGCACGTACTCGCCGCGCAGCTTGGAATACTCGTCCATCATCCATCCCATCATCTGGGCGTTGGAGCCTACGTCGGGCGCGGGGACGTCGTTGCGCGGGCCGAGGTTCTTCCAGATCGCGTCGATCCACTCGCGGCACAGGCGTTCTTTCTCGCCGGTCGAGAGCTTGGATGGATCGACCACCACGCCACCCTTACCGCCGCCGAGCGGGATGTTGGCCACGGCGCATTTCCATGTCATCCACATAGCGAGCGCGCACACCGTGTCCTGCGTCTCGTTCGCCGCAAAGCGGATACCGCCTTTCGCCGGGCCGCGCGCGTCGTTGTGCTGCACGCGAAAGCCGGTGAAGACCTTGATCGAGCCGTCGTCCATCCGCACCGGCAATTGAAAGCGGAACTCGCGCAGCGGCCAGCGCAGAATCTCCCGCACTGCCGGTTCCAGCCCCATCTGCTCGGCGACCTGATCGAACTGCGCCTGTGCTAACTTGAAAGGGTTCAATTCTTCATGTTTTGCCATGACACTCTCCTTAAATGTGATATATGTTATACTCTGGAGGTCGGCGTTCTCAGATGAATTGCCAGCTTCCAGATTTGGTCCAATATTCTGCTTGCGCGGGATCATAATCCCGCGCCCCGCTGTTCCAACGCCTGCTGCAACAGGCGTCGCGTATCCTGGGGGTTGGCTTTGCCTTTCGAGGCCTGCATCACTTGTCCCACCAGCCATCCCAGAATGTTCGTCTTGCCGTCGAGATACTGCTGTACCTGCGCCGGATGCGCGTCCAATGTGGCTTCGATGAGCGTCGTGATCACGCCGGCATCGGATATTTGCGTCAGTCCCAACCGCTGCACCACGTCTTCCGGTGACTCGCCCGTCTCGCACATCGCGTCGAGCGCCGTTTTCGCCGCCGTCACACTGACTGTTCCCCGCTGCACCAGCGCCAGCAGAGCCGCCAGACGTTCCGGTGTCGTCTTGCAGGCGTCGATTGGCGTGGCGGTGGCGTTCAAAATGCGGAACAGTTCCCCGCCGACCCAGTTGGCAACGTCCTGGGGGGCGATACCTTGCGCGCGCGCGATCCCGGCGGCGGCTTCGAAATAGTCGGCGACACGCCAGTCGCCCACCAACAGGGCCGCGTCATAGGGGCGGATGCTGTATTCGGCCATCAGACGGCGCTTTTTTGCTAGTGGAAGTTCGGGTACGTGCGCCCGCAGCGCCTCGATCCACTCCGGCGCGATTTCCAGCGGCGGGATGTCCGGTTCGGGAAAATAGCGATAGTCGTGCGCGTATTCTTTGCTGCGTTGCAGGTACGTGTTTCCGGCAACTTCATCCCACCCCAAGGTTTGTTGGGTGACGGTTCCGCCCTTTGCCAACACCGCCTTCTGCCGCTCGATCTCATATGCTACACTCGCCGCCAGCGCGCGAAACGAGTTGAGGTTCTTGATCTCCGTACGCGTTCCCAGCGTCGTCGCTCCCCTTGGGCGGATGCTGACATTGGCCTCGAAGCGCATCTCGCCTTTCTCCATGTCGCCCGCGTTGATGCCCAGGTAGATCAACACGTCGCGCAACGTCGTCGCGTAGGCCTGCACCTCTTCGACGGTGCGCATATCCGGCTCGCTGACGATCTCGAGCAGCGGCACGCCCGCCCGGTTGAAGTCCACCAGCGCCGATCCGTCGTCCTGGTGGTAGAGCTTCGCCGTGTCTTCTTCGAGATGCGCGCGCGTGATGCCGATGCGTTGCGTCCCCGCCTCCGTCTCTATCTCCAACGCGCCATTCACCGCCAGCGGCAGCTCGTACTGCGAGATTTGATACCCCTTCGGCAGATCGGGGTAGAAATATGACTTGCGCGCGAACACGTTCACCGGATTGATCGTGCAGCCGAGCGCCAACCCCGTCATCATACCCAACTCCACCGCGCGCCGGTTGACGACCGGCAGCGTTCCCGGCAGCGCCAGGCACACCGGGCAAACCCGCGTGTTGGGCGGCACGTCGCCTGTATCCGCCACCACCGGGCAGGCGCAGTACATCTTCGCATGCGTGTGAATCTGCGCGTGGACCTCAAGGCCGATGACGGCTTCGTATTCCATAGGATTCACTTTGTGCGTTGCACAAACCTGGCAATCCGCTCCAACGCGATTTCGAGCTTTTCGTAGGCCGTCGCATACGACATCCGCACGAATCCCACGCCGGACGCCCCAAAAACTCGTCCGGGGATTACGGCAACGTGCTCTTCTTGCAGCAGCCGTTCAGCGAACACGTTATCGTCCAGCCCGGTGTTTTCGATGTTCGGGAAGGCGTAGAACGCGCCTTGCGGCTCGATACACGCCAGCCCCATCGCATTGAGACTGTCCACAACCAGTCTGCGGCGACGTTCATAGTGCGCGTGCATCTCCTGGACGAACGGCTCGCCCACTTCCAGCGCCTTCAACGCCGCCCACTGCGACACCGTCGGCGCGGACATGATCAAGTATTGGTGCAGCTTGCGCATCTCGGCGAGCAGCACCCCCGGCCCCAATATGTAGCCCACGCGCCAACCCGTCATCGCGTAGGCTTTGGAGAAGCCCTGCAGCACGATTGTCCGCTCGCGCATCCTTGGCAGACTGGCGAAGCACACGTGTTCCACGCCGTAAACCAGCCGGTCGTAGATTTCGTCCGAAATCACCACCAGGTTGTGCTTTTCCGCGAGGGCGGCAATTGCAGTAAGCCGCTCGCGGTTGATGACGGTCCCGGTGGGATTGTTGGGCGAGGTGATAAATAACGCTTTTGTCTTGGGTGTGATCGCGGACTCGATCATCTCCGCTGTGAGTTGAAAACCTGTCTCCGGTGTGGTAGGAATGGGCACCGGCTTTGCCCCTGCCATGCTTGCTACTGGACCATAAGCGACAAAACACGGCTCTGCAAAGATGATCTCGTCACCGGGGTCCAACAGCGCCGCCATCGCCAGGTACATTGCCTCCGAAACGCCCACCGTCACCAAGACTTCCTGTTTTGGATCATAACTCAGCCCGTAGCGCTTCTGGGCGTGCGCGGAGATGGCCTGACGCAGCTCATGCAGGCCGGAGTTGGGCGTGTAGTGTGTCGCCCCGCGTTGCAGCGCCGCGATCCCGGCCTCCACAATCGGCGCCGGTGTGTCGAAATCCGGCTCTCCAATCCCCAAACTGATCACATCCTCCATCGTCGCCGCAATATCGAAGAAGCGGCGAATGCCAGAAGGCGGAATGCTCCTGGCGAGTTTAGAAACAAAAGTATCTAACTCCATTAAGTCACTCCTTAAAAAAGAATCGAGAATCAAGAATCAGCGAATGGCCTCTGGCTGATCGCTGAACGCTGACGGCTGACAGCCTACAACTCCACCGACGAGTCGCCGATATTCAACTTGCGAAAATGGCCGGCGAGATGCACCCAACGGCCGATAATCGACTCTTCCAGCATCACCGCCTCAATCTCCACACCCTCATCCACGATCGTGTCGCGCAGGATGCTGTCGCGCACCTGCACGTTCTGGCCGATCGATACATACGGGCCGATCACCGAGCGCTCGATGACGGCGCGCGGGTGAACGTAGACCGGCGGGATGATCGTCACGCCGGGGCGCGGCGTCTCGAAGCTGTTCTCGCAGCCGTTTTCCAGCAGATAGCGGTGCGTGATGAACGTTGTCTCCGGCTTACCGGTGTCTTGCCACACGCCCGCCGGGCGCACCTGGATGCGAGCGCCCTGTTCGAGCATCAGATTGATCGCGTCCGCCAGGTAGTACTCGCCCTTCGTCTGGATGCGCCGCGCCATCAGCTCTTCACACGCGCGCGCCAGCCATTCCCCTTCGCGGAAGTAGTACAGGCCGATAAGGACGTTCCTGTTGTCCATCGATTCGGGCTTTTCGACCAACCGCGTCGCGTACCCATCCGCGCCGGTCTCGACAACGCCAAACCGCCGCGGATCCTCCACCTCGTAAGTGTAAATGACGCCATCTGGCCCGTCGGCACCCAACCCGGAGAAATCGACGTCATCGAAGAGCGTGTCCACCCACATCGTAAAAACCGGGCCGGTGAGATGCTCGCGCGCCAGCCAGAAAGCGTGCGCCTGTCCCAACTGCTCCTTCTGCTCAACGAAGTGCGCCGGAATGGCGTAATTTTCGTGCAGATACGCCTCCACCTGCTCGCCAAGCCACCCCACCACGAAGACGTACTCCGTAATCGGCAGATCGCGGAAGCGTTCCAAAATGTGGCCGAGCATCGGCTTGCCGGCCACCGGCAGCAGCGGCTTCGGGCGCGTCCACGTGTGCGGGCGCATCCGCGTGCCCAGACCGGCCATAGGAATAACGAGTTTCATAGTTTGTGTTCCCCCCCTCATGAAAATAACCTCAACGGATTGAACGGATCAAACGGAGAAATATCTGCTAAACTCCGTTGAATCCGTTGAGATAATCATTTTGATATTGCTGGTCGCTGCATCCACCATTCTGTCGCCTGCTCATACGCGAACGCCGCGTGGAACATGCGCGTTTCTTGCAGCGCGGGCGCGGTCAGGTGCAGGCCCACCGGCAGGCCGTCCCTGTCGAAGCCGCACGGCAGGCTGATCGCCGGAATGCCCGCGAGCGCTTGCGACAAGGTGAAGATGTCCGCCAGATACATTTGTAAAGGATCGGCGGTGCGCTCGCCCAGCCGGAAGGCCGTGACCGGCGATGTCGGCCCGGCGATGATGTCCACCTGCTCGAAAGCCGCGTCGAAATCGCCCTTGATGAGCGTGCGCACTTTCTGCGCCTTGAGATAGTAGGCGTCGTAATAACCGGCGCTTAACGCATACGTGCCGAGCATAATGCGTCGCAGCACTTCCGGGCCGAAACCCGCGCCGCGCGTCTGCGCGTATAGATCGCCAATCGTCTCGAAGTTGCCATCGGCGCGATATCCGAAGCGCACGCCGTCGTACCGCGCCAGATTCGCGCTGGCCTCCGCCGGAGCGACGAGGTAGTATGTCGAAAGCGCGTAGTCGGTGTGCGGAAGGTGGACGTCAACCAGTTCCGCGCCCAACTCGACGAATACCTGTAGCGCCTCGCGCACACTGCGCTCGACATCCGGCTGCAATCCCTCGGTGAAATATTCGCGCGGTACGCCGATGCGCAACCCACGCACATCCGGCGACAGCGCCGTGCCGTAATCGGGGACCGGCTCAGGCCACGTCGTCCCGTCCTGGGGATCGTGGCCCGCCATGATTTGGAGCATCAACGCCGCGTCGGTAACGTCGCGGGTGAGTGGCCCGGCCTGATCCAGCGATGAGGCAAACGCGATCAGCCCATACCGCGAGCAACGCCCATAGGTAGGCCGCACGCCGACCACGCCGCACAGCGCCGCCGGCTGCCGCACCGATCCGCCGGTATCCGTCCCCACCGCCGCGAGCGCCGCGACCGCCGCGACCGCCGCCGCACTGCCGCCGCTGGAGCCGCCGGGCACGCGCGTCGCGTCCCAGGGATTGCGCGTGGGGAAGAAGGCGGAGTTCTCCGTGCTCGACCCCATCGCAAATTCGTCCAGATTGGTCTTACCCAGGATGACCGCGCCCGCCGCTTTGAGCTTGCGCACGATGGTGGCGTCGAAAGGCGGGATGTAGCCTTCGAGGATTTTGGAACCGGCGGTGGTCTCGATGCCCTGCGTGGAAATGTTGTCCTTGAGCGCAATGGGGACGCCGAGCAATGGCGCGTCTTTACCTGCGGCCCGCAGTGCATCCGCCGCTTCTGCCTGTTCCAGCGCCGCTTCGGGCGTCAACGTCAGGTAAGCCTGAAGGGTGTTATCGACGGCGAGAATGCGCTCCAACATCGCCTGCGTCAGTGCGACGGAGGTAATGTCGCCGCGGCGCAGCGCGTCCGTCGCTTCGTGGATGGTCAGATCGTAGAGATCGCTCACGCTTGTTTCCTTAGCGCACCGGTGGAACGACGAAACAATTGTCCCGCGTGGCCGGGGCGTTTGCCAGCGCGTCTTCGACTGGAAGCGTGGAGCCGGGTTCATCCTCACGCAAGACGGTACGCAGGGGCAGCACGCTCTCCGTCGGCGGTATGGCGTCCGTGTCCAGGGTTTGCAATTGCGCGGCGTGATCCAGAATCGCCGAGAGCTGTTCCTGGTACAGCGCCAGTTCCGCCTCGCTCAACGCGACATGAGCCAGCGCGGCGATGTGTTCGACGTCTTCACGGGTCAGTGGTGTTGCTTTGGTCATCGTCCTCTCGGTCAACGGATTTAGCGGATGAAACGGAAAAGCTGTCATCGCGCCTGGATTATAACACCCTTTTGCGTATCCAGTGACAAGCGAAACGCGGAAGAGCATCAATTCCTCCGGGCGAAAGGATGCTGGTCCTTCCGCCCGGAAGAACGTCAGTCCTTCCGTATCCTGCTCAGGCGGGTTTCACCTGTGGCTGCGACGTGGCTCCGCTAAACTTCATATTCTCTCCTACTATGCTATAATCGTTCTCTGGTTGGGCAAGTGAAGGCTCTCTATCTTTAGCATGACAAAAAGACTTCACTTGAACCCTGGCGAAGGTTTCTAACCCTTGCCAGGGTGGGGAAGCCGAAAACTAAAGGAAGACAAGTGAGCTTATGGTGACGTGGGCGCGCGTGCGGTATCGGGTCGCGCAGTTTTTTACGACGTTCTGGACTTCTTTTCGCCCGGTCGATGTCGCTTACGCTGCACGTTATCTCGATCCGGCCCTGCTGCGTCTCTTCCAGCGAATGTCCGGCTCCGAGCAACATCACGGGATCGCCATCTGCCGGGCGTTGGAAGCGCAAGGGTATGCCGATCCTGACCTGTTGGTTGCCGCGCTGCTCCACGACGTCGGTAAAGTCCAGGCGCCGCCGCGCCTGTGGGATCGGGTGATCGCCGTTTTGGGAGAACATTTCGCGCCGCAACGGGCCGCCTGTTGGAGCCAGGGCGAACCGCGCGGCTTGCGCCGTGGACTCGTCGTCCGCCGGGTGCATCCCGAATGGGGGGCGGCGCTGGCGGAACAGGCCGGCGCGACGCCGCGTTCGGCAGCCCTGATTCGTCATCATCACGATCCGGCGGGAGATGACGTCGAATTGGCGGCATTGCAGGCAACGGACAACTACTAAAGGATAAAGCGCGCCAGTCTTTGGCGCTGAACACAGTATGCCATCACAATCACGTCGCATTTTGATGATTGCCCCCACGTCCTTTTTCCTGGACTACGGCTGCCACATTCGCATCCTGGAAGAGGCGCGTGCATTGCAGGCGCAGGGGATGCAGGTGCGCATCGTCACCTATTACCTGGGCCGCGATATGCCCGACCTGGACATCGTGCGCTGCGCGCCGACGCCCTGGCGCTCCGACTACGAGGTCGGTTCCTCGCGGCACAAGATCGCCTTCGACGTGCTGCTGGCGTGGAAAGCACTGTGGACGGCGCTACGCTGGCGGCCTCACATCATTCACGGGCATTTGCACGAGGGCGCGCTGATCGGCAAAGTGCTCGCCACGCTGTTGCGCGTCCCGCTGGTCTTCGATTTCCAGGGCAGCCTGACAGGCGAAATGCTCGATCACAACTTTCTGAAGAAGGAGAGCGTCGGCTATTACTGGTGGCGGCGGCTGGAAGAGCGCATCGTCGAGATGCCGGATGCGATCATCACCAGCACCGTCCACAGCGCGGAATTGCTCAACGACGTTTTCAAACGCACGGAGGACGTGTACCCGCTGCCCGACAGCGTCAACCTGAACTTTCTGTTCCCCACCTGCATCACGCCGGAGGAGCGGCAGGCGCGACGCGCGGCGTTGGGCATCCCGCCGGAGCGCCAGGTCGTCGTCTACCTGGGATTGCTGGCCGACTATCAGGGCGTTCCGCAACTGCTGCAAGCGGCGGCGACGTTGCGGGCGCAGGGCGAGGCCGTCTCCTTCCTGGTGATGGGCTTTCCGCAGGTGGAGCATTATCGCCATTGCGCCCACACTCTCGGTCTCACCGACCAGGACGTGATTTTCACCGGCAAGATGCCCTACGAAAATATCCCCGCGCACCTGGCGCTCGGCGACGTGGCCGCCGCGCCTAAGATTTCGGCGACGGAGGGCAGCGGCAAAATCCTCAACTATATGGCGATGGCGCTGCCGGTGGTGGTCTACGACACGCCCGTGAGCCGCGAATATCTCAACAATCTGGGCCTCTATGCCTCACCTGTGGGCGACGCGGAGGCATTGGCGCAGACCTTGCGCGCGATCCTGCACGATCCTGAAGGCGCAGCGCGGCTTGGCGTGCGCCTCCGCGAGCGCGCGGATAAACATTTCTCTTGGAGTCGAACCGGACGCCAGCTCTTGCGCGTCTACGAAAAACTATGGCAGAGATAACTCGTACTTCCCAACGCAGTCCGTACTGGCGCGCCTCGATTTACTACTTCAGTTTGTGGGCTTCTATGGGCGCGCAGATGCCGTTCTTCAACGTCTATTTTGCCCGGCTGGGACTCAGTGGTTGGCAAATCGGCATCCTCTCAACCGCGTTCCCACTGATGTCGTTGTTTGTCGGTCCGGCGCTTTCGCTGCTGGCCGACCGGCGACGCTGGCAGAAGCGCATGTTGCTCATCTCCATTGGTGGAACGGGGGCGCTGCTTATCCTCTTCATCTTCCCACGCACATTCGCGCCCTTGTTAGTCCTGTCGTTGTTGCGCGCGTTGCTGTTCAGCCCGATGATGTCCATCGGCGACGGTATGATCGCGCGTATGGCGACCCGTCACCGCATCGACTATGGCAAGCTGCGCCTGTGGGGATCGTTGAGTTTTGCCATTGCCGCGTTGGTTTGTGGCGCGTTGTGGGAGCGTTGGGGCTTTCAGGCGATGTTCATCGTGACGAGCGTGCTGACCTTGCCCGTGCTGTGGGCCGCGACGGGATTGGAAGAAAGCGCCCCGGTGGATCGTCAGACGGCGACCACACCCGTCGCCGTAACTGCGGCTGCGCCTACGTTGCGCAACGTGCACCGGGACCAAGGCTTGATTGTGCTGCTCGTGGCGGTCTCGCTGGTTGGCATCGCAGAGGGGATGTACGGGACATTCTCCGGAGTCTATATGGATCAACTTGGCGGCGGGCAGTTCCTGGTCGGCGCGCTGTTTGGCCTTTCGGCGCTGGCCGAGTTGCCGGTGATGCAGTACAGCGGCGCGATCTTCCGCAAACTCGGCAAGCCGGTGAGCATCCTGTTGGCTTACGGGTGTATTGGGATTGCCCTTTTGGGTTACGGACTGGTACGACAGCCCTGGCTGATTCTGGCCTTCGCGATGCTCAAGGGCATGGGCTTTGCGCTCTATTTCGTGGGGAACGTCAGCCTGATCGACGAACGCGCGCCCGGATCGTGGACGTCCACCCTGCAATCGCTGATGAACGCGGCGACGCGCGGCCTCGCTCCCCTCATCACCACCCCACTCGGCGGTTGGCTTGGCGACGCCATGGGGTTGCCTATCGTTTTCATCAGTTCGGGAATTGCCGCGCTGCTGGCGGTTGTCGTTTTTTTCGTCGCCATTCTCGGAAAGCGGTTCGAGGCGAGGCCGTTGTTGGAGGGGGACATTTCGGAGAGCTAGGGCTTTACATCCGCATTACTTCATGTTACAGTTGATGTAGTGCAGTAAGCGGTGACTGATATCGTGATGCCATAGTGCGGTGACTTTGTGAACAGTGAAACATCACATCAACCATCTACAAAGCTAATGAAAACCGCCATGCGCGTGCTGGCGGGCTTGCTCGTCCTGATGCTCGTTATCTTCGCGATGACGGTGTGGCTGATGCTGCGCCACCCGGCGGACACGATCTTGCCCGGCGTGAGCGTGCATAATGTGGATGTGAGCGGCCTGACGGTCGATGAAGCCGTCACGGCGCTCACACGTGGGCTGCCCGCGCCGGAGACGGTGGGCGTGGACGTGCATGCCGCCGGCCAGACCTGGCACGTCACCTGGGTGGATGTGGGGCAGTGCTACGACGTCCGCGCGACGGCGCAGGCAGCTTACGCCGTGGGGCGTGATGCAGCCGGAGATGCGCCATTGTTCGCAGGATTGCGCGAGCACAATGAGATTGTCGCGCCGGTCATCGTTCCCGCGGACCCGGCGCGAGTGCGCGAGACCGTGGCGCGGATCGCGGCGGCGGTGGAGCGCGCGCCGGTCGATGCCAGCCTGACGTTCGACGGTGGGCGCGTCGTTGCGACGGACGGGCAGCCGGGCCAACGCCTCGACGTGGAGGATGCCGTCGCCCGCGTGCTGCGTGCTTTGACGGAAGGCGCATCCTCAGTCGAACTAACGCCGATCGCCGTCCCGCCGAAGGTGGCTACACCGGAACCCGCGCGCACGCAGGCGCAGGCGTGGTTGGCGCAGCCGTTCACGCTTGCTGTGGACGATCCACTCACGGGGGAATTGTTGGAAAACGAGTTGCCCGGCGGATACCAGGCCGAATTTGCCGCGCCGCCAGAGCGCGTCGCCGCCTGGCTTGAATCGCGCGCCGAAGGCCAGAGCATCAAGCTGTACGTGGACACTGCCGCAGTCAAGGTGTGGCTGGATGAAGTCGCACCGCAGGTGGGCGAAGAGCGACTGCTCGATATCGGCCCAACGCTGAAAAACGTGTTCACCGCGTTGTACGACGGGCAGCATCACGCCGAAGCGCACGTCCGCCATCCGGAGCGCATCTACGTGGTGCAGCCCGGCGACACGCTCTCGCTTATCGCCTTCGACCATCACATGCCGCGCTACCAGCTCGAACGCGCCAATCCCGACATCGATCCTGGCGCGATTGACGTAGGACAGGAGATCGTTATCCCCTCTATCGACGCACTGCTCCCCTATCCACTCACGCCGGGCAAGCGCATCGAGATCGACTTGCCGAAACAACGCATGTATGTCTTCGAGTACGACACGCAAGTGTATACGTTTACCGTCTCCACCGGCATTTCGCGCACGCCAACCATTCCGGGCCAGTTCCAGATTTTGTTCAAGGAAGAAGCAGCCTTCGCCAAACGCTGGCAACTCGATATGCCGTACTTTATGGGCGTCTACGAAGAGGATGAGGGCTTCTTCAACGGCATCCACGAGCTGCCGATCACCCACTACGGGACGCGGCTCTCGCGCGGCGTTTTGGGCTATCCGGCCTCGTTCGGCTGCATCATAATGGACGAAGGCGACGCCGAGACGCTCTTCCACTGGGCGGAAATCGGGACGCTGGTGCGCATCTCCGGCTACGCGCCCGGCACGCCCACCTGGCAGCAGACGCTCGCCGACCTCGCGCCACTCACGCCGGATGAGGGCGCCGGCGAGGGAACGTCTCCCTAGACCAATTGGTATCGTTTGACAATAGTATTGTTCCGTGATACCATGAAGTTATGATAGTCTCATTTGCCGATCCAGAGACCCAAAAAGTGTTTCAGGGTGTTGTCTCGCGCAAACTTCCACCCGACATACAAAGAACCGCTCGCCGCAAGCTCCTCTATCTTGACGATGCCGAGGATTTACGTGACTTGTTAGCGCCGCCCGGCAATCGCCTGGAAGCGTTACACGGTACGCGTGAGGGACAGTACAGTATTCGCATCAATGTCCAATGGCGTATCTGCTTCTTCTGGGATAGCGGGCAGGCGCGACAAGTAGAGATTGTGGATTATCACTAAAGTAGAGGTGCAAAACATGGAGACAGAGGAAAGATTACCCCCGGTTCATCCTGGGGAAGTGTTATGGGAAGATTTTATGCAACCGTTAGGTTTAAGCCAATATCGGGTAGCGAAGGATATTGGTGTACCCACTTTGCGTATTAGTCAGATTGTGCGTGGGCAGCGAGCTATTACGGCTGATACCGCCCTGCGTCTGGCGCGCTATTTCGGGACAAGTGCTGCCGTGTGGACACGGTTACAGGCGCGCTATGACTTGGAGGTGGCCGAACGTCAGATCGGCGAGCGGATCGCGGATGAAGTCAAGGTCTTGCAACATCCGCCGACTATGTTAACGCAGGGTGTATAACCATGTTTGGAGACAACCGTGGATTGTGGGTCCATATAGATCATCATTTTGCCCAGGCCGGCTTCGTGCCGTTGCTCAAGCACTGAACAGCCCTCAAGCAACATTCGTAGTTTCTTTTCGGAGGCGTGTATGAAAAAGCGGAAGTTCCCCATGCGTTGGATGTCGATTGTGCTGCTATTGGCCTTGCTGTCAACGGCGTGCCAGTGGATTACGGGAACTGAGACGCCGGTTGATCTTACGCCTACGCCGGCGGATACGCGAGAACCGGAAGCGTCGCCCACGCCCAGTGTGCCGTACCCGCCCCCGCGCTTGCTTTTCCGCGCGCCGGAGACCGGCGAAGCGCAGGCGCTCGACGCGCCCATCGAACTCATCTTCGACCAGCCGATGGATGCCGACAGTGTGGCGGAGGCGTTCGCTATTGAACCGTCCGTCAACGGGGAGCTGGATTGGGCCGACAGCCGCACGCTCCTCTTCAAGCCGGCGGAGCCGCTGGCGCGCGGCGCGAGCTATCGCGTCACCGTGGACCAAAGCGCACGCAACGCCGAGGGGATGGCGCTCGCCGATCCTGTCACGTTCAACTTCCAGACCGTGGGGCATCTGGTGGTCAGCGAGGTGCAGCCCGCGCCCGATAGCGAGGACGTCGCGCCGGATACGAGCGTCACCGTCGTCTTCAACCGGCCGGTTGTGCCGCTGACGACGATTGGCGATCAGGAAGGATTGGTCGATCCCCTGACCTTCACACCGCCGGTACAGGGAACAGGCGAGTGGCTCAACACCTCGATCTACCGCTTCCATCCCGAAGGCGGCTTTCTCCCGGCGACAGTCTACACTGCACGTGTGTCGGCGGGACTGAGCGATACGGGCGGTTCGCCATTGGCGGAAGACTACACGTGGACGTTTGCCACGCAACGCCCGCTCGTTCTCAACCGGACGCCGCGCACGGAAGAAGAACACATTGGCCCCAACTCGGTCATCAGCGTGACCTTCAACCAGCCGATGAATCGCGTCTCGGTCGAAGCTGCATTCACGTTGAGTGTCAATGACCAGCCGGTCGCCGGGACGTTCCGCTGGAGCGGCGGCGAGAATCCGTTAGCCGAAGAGACAATGATCTTCGTTCCCGCAGTGCCGCTGCCGCGCAACGTCCGCCCTTATGCCGTCCTCGCCAGCACGGCGCGCGCTCGCAGTAGTGATGTAACGATTGCGCAACAGTATGCGTGGCGCTTCTACACCGTCAAAGACCCCGGCGTCATTTCTACCTCGCCCATAAGCGGTGAAACGAACGTCAGCCCTTACACCGACATCGTGATCGATTTCGCCAGTCCGATGCAGCGTGGCAATTTCATGAACTACGTCCGCATCATCCCAGAGCCGACCTCGGTGTATACGTACTGGTCTGAGGCCGACACCGAAGTGCGTATCTCCCTGCGACTGGAACCGGCGACGGTTTACAACGTCACGTTGGACGGCGAAGCGCCCGACAAATACGGTATGTCGCTGGGCGAGACGCTGCACCTGCGCTTCACCACCGGCGACTTATCGCCTTATGCCACCCTCAACACCATCGGCGAACTGAGCACCTTCAACACCTACACGGACACGGCTATTTACGTGGGATATCGCAATGTCTCCAGGCTGGATGCCGAACTCTACCGCCTCAGTGTGGAGGATTTCATCCGCTTTTACGATTATCGTGATTACAATTTTCGTTACAACTTCCAGCCCGTGGCTGCCGACCTTGTGCGCCAGTGGTCTGTGCCGATGAATCCGCCTCGCAACACAAATGGTTTGCTCCGTCTGGATATGGTGGATGCGAATGCCGAGCAACTGCCGTCGGGTATCTATCTTCTCAAGGTGATTGCGCCTGAGGTGCTGCGCTACGACATCAACGCGCGTCCCGCGCAGCACGTCTTCATCCGCTCGCACGTCAATCTGACGATGAAGCAGACGCGCACCGAGTCGCTGGTGTGGGCCACCGATTTGGCGACGGGTCAACCTGTACCCAATCTGCCTATCCGTTTCAAGGGGCAGAACCTCGACTGGCATGGTGAAGGGCAAACCGACAGCGACGGCGTCTACTTGAGTCCTGCGCGGGATGAAACGGAATTGTGGGACAGCTACTTCGCGTTCTCCGGGCAGCCCGGCGACGCGGATTTCGCCGTGGCGTTCAACGATTGGGACAGCGGCATCCGCCCGTGGGACTTCGATGTGAGCGCCGATTACGGTTCGGGGCGTTATGCGGGCTATCTGTACACCGACCGGCCCATCTACCGGCCGGGCCAGACCGTCTACTTCAAGGGTATCGTCCGCGCCGACGATGACGCGAATTACACGATCCCGGCGGATCTCCGTGAATTGACCGTGCGGGTTGACGATCCCCAGGGCAAGGAACTGTACAACGAACGCCTGTCCCTGAGCGATATGGGCACGCTTTTCGGCGAGTTGACGCTCGACGAGGCCGCGCCGTTGGGGACATATTACATCCAGATGCAAGAGCCGGAGCTGGATTTCTACACGAGCGCCAGCTTCACCCTGGCCGAGTACCGCAAGCCGGAGTTCCAGGTCGCCGTGACGACCGACCGCGACGCTTACCTCAATGGGGAGACCATCCGTGCCGCCGTCGAGGCCAGCTACTACTTCGGCGGGGCGGTGGCCAACGCGCGGGTGAATTGGAACGTCCTCAGCGCCGAGTATGGCTTCAGTTACCAATGCCCGCGCGGCGGAAAATGTCCTTACTACAGTTGGACCGACTACGATTGGGAGCGCGAGCGGGACGGGTACGGCAGCTACGGGCGGCTCATCGCCAGCGGCGAGACTGTCACCGACGAACAGGGCCGCGCCGTGATCGACATCCCCGCCGACATCGCCGAGGAGTTGACCAGCCGCCGCTTCACCATCGAGGCGAACGTGACGGACATCAACGACCAGTACGTGAGCAACCGCACGACGACCATCGTTCACAAGGGCGAGTTCTACATCGGCCTGGCCCCGCAAGGACGCATCGCCAAAGCGGGCGAGGAGCGGGGTGTGGACGTCCTCACCGTGGATTGGGACAGCGCGCCAGTGGCAGCCGGGGAGCTGGAAGTCGTGTTCATGGAACATCGCTGGTACAACGTCCGCCAGCAGGCCGAGGACGGCAATTTCTACTGGACGTGGGCTGTGGAAGACATCCCCATCTACACAACCACTGTGACCACGCAGGCGGACGGCAAGGCGATGACAGCCTTCACGCCGCCGTCATCGGGCAGCTATAAGATTCGCGCCACCGGCAAGGATGCGCGGGGGAACGTCATCCGCAGCAGCACATACGTGTGGGTGTGGGGCGGGCGCGCGGCGTACTGGCGGCAGGAGAGCAACAATCGCATTGACCTGATCACCGATAAGGACAGTTACGCGGTGGGCGACGTGGCCGAAATCCTCATCCCTTCGCCGTACAGTGGCACGGTGAACGCGCTGGTGACGATCGAGCGCGGGCATATCCTCGAAACTGCCGTCATCGAACTGTACAGCAACAGCGAAGTCCTGCGCGTCCCCATCACCGCGGATCACATCCCCAACATCTTCGTCTCCGTCGTCATCGTGCAGGGGGCCGCGCAGTCGCCGGACGCGCTGGCGACGTTCAAAATGGGGACGGTGCTGCTGCCGGTTTCCACCGAGGAGAAGGAACTGACGATCACGCTCACGCCCGACCGGGCCATTGAAAGCGACCAGTACTACCGGCCCCGCGAGACGGCGATCTACGACGTGCTGGTGACAGATCACGCCGGGAAGCCGGTGGAGGCGGAACTGTCGCTGCGGATGGCCGATCTGGCAGTGCTGGCGCTGGCCGACGAAACCGGCCCGACGTTGCTGGAACGCTTCTGGAGCCAGCGCGGATTGGGCGTGCGCACGTCGGCGGCGCTGGCGGTAGCGATGGAAGCCTACAACCGCGAACTCGCGCCGGCGGCGAAAGGTGGCGGGGGTGGCGACGGCGAGGGCTTCATTCGTACCAACTTCGTCGATACCGCGTTCTGGGATCCCGTCGTGCGCACCGGCAAAGACGGTCGCGCGCGGGTGCAGGTGAAACTGCCCGACAACCTGACGACGTGGCGGATGCAGGCGCGCGGCATCACCGCCGAGACGCTGGTAGGCCGCAGTGACGCGGACGTGCTCAGCACGCTCGATCTGCTCGTGCGCCCCGTGCTGCCGCGTTTCTTCGTCGTGGGCGACCGGGCGGAGATTGCGACGATCGTGCACAACAACACTGGCGCGGCGGTCTCCGCTGTGGTGACGCTGACCGTCGAGGGGCTGACGCTGGATTATGATCCAGCGCAAGCAAGTCAAACAACGGTTGTGGACATCCCGGCCGGCGACAAGGTCAAGGTCGTGTGGCCGGTCATAGCTCTGCCGGGCGAGCAGGTCGTCGTGCGAATGGAGACTCGCGGTGACGGCTACTACGACGGGCGCGAGGACACCCTGCCCGTCTATCGTTATTCGACACCGGAGGTCGTGGGCACGGCGGGGCGGCTCGCCGGGCCGGACCTGCGCCAGGAGATCGTCCAACTGCCGCGCACGTTCGACCCCACGCAGGGCGAGTTGACCGTGCAACTGGACGGCTCGCTCACGGCGGCGACGGCGGATGCACTGACCTACCTGGAGCACTTCCCCTACGAGTGCGTCGAGCAGACTGTCAGCCGCTTCCTGCCCAACGTCCTCACCTACCAGGCGTTGGAGGAAATGGGGATCGCCCGGCCCGAACTCAAAGCGGCGCTGACCGAACAGGTCGGCGTGGCATTGCAGCGCCTCTACGCGCAGCAGAAGGTCGACGGCGGGTGGGGCTGGTGGCTGTCCGACGAGAGCAACCCCTATCTCACGGCTTACGTGCTTCAAGGAATGCTGGAAGCGTACCGGGCCGGGTTCACCGTGGATGTTGACGTGCTCCGCAAAGGCGCCGATTACTTGCGCAGCAGCCTGCTGTCCGTCACTGACAAGACCACGCACTGGCAAGCTAACCGTCTGGCGTACCAACTCTACGTGTTGGGCGAGTACGTCAACCTGGTGAGCGGCGCCGGAAAGAGCGGCGAGTTGAGCCGCGCCGTGCAACTGTTCGAAAAGCGGCATCTGCTGGATCACTACGGGCGGGCGACATTGGCGGTGGCCTTCGGCCTGCTCGACCCGGGCGAGCGCAGCCGTGTGGACACGCTGCTCTCCGACCTCAACGGAGCCGCCATCTACAGCGTCACCGGCACGCACTGGGAAGAGGCGCAGCCCGACTACTGGAACATGAACACCGACATCCGCACCACCGCCACCGTGCTTTGGGCGCTGGCGCGTCATAATCCAGAGAGCGACCTGCTGCCCAACGTCGTTCGCTGGTTGATGACGGTCCGCAAAGAGGGGCACTGGGGCACGACGCAATCGACGGCGTGGTCGCTCATGGGGCTGATCGCCTACATGCGCGCCACGGGCGAGTTGCAGGGCGACTTCAGTTACACGGTCACGCTGAACGGCGAAGTGCTGTTGCAAGGCGACGTCAACGCGGATAACATCACGGAAAGCCAGAAACTCACCGTTGCTATTGCGGAGTTGCTGGTCGAGGAAGGCAACCGTCTATTCATCGAACGTCTACCTGCATCGGGTGGGCAAACTGGCGAAGGCCAACTCTACTACACGGCGCACCTGCGCTATTTCTTGCCCGTTGACCAGGTGAAGGCGCTGGATCGCGGCATCGTCATCGCGCGGCAGTATAGTCCAGTAGACAATCCGGAAACCTACGTAGACGGCGCGCAAGTCGGCGACATGATCCGCGTGAAGCTCACCGTCGTCGCGCCCACCGATCTGTACTACGTCGTCGTCGAAGACCCGCTACCCGCGGGCTGCGAGGCGGTGGACGTCACCCTCAACACCACGAGCGTCGTCGGCGAGCGGCCGGGTGTGCGCAACCTCACGGTGGAAGAAGAGGACGATTGGTATCGCTGGTACGGCTGGGGCTGGTGGTGGTTCTCCCATTCGGAGATCCGCGACGAGAAAGTGGCCCTCTTCGCCACGTACCTGCCGCGCGGGACTTACGAATACAGCTACGTCATGCGTGCCAGCGTCCCGGGCACGTACAACGTGATCCCGGCGACGGCGTCCCAGATGTACTTCCCGGAGGTGTTTGGCCGGAGTGACGGCGGGCGATTTGTGGTGGAGGAGTAAAAGTTTCGGGTATGGTTGGGGCGCCAAAAGCGCCCCAACCATACCCGGATTGCTGTCTACAGTTCCATCGCCGCCAACATCTCCGCATTGTTCTTGAATTTGAACAGCTCCACACCCAACTCGGCGGCTTTCTGCTGCTCGATGGTTTCAAGCCGGCGCCAGTCATCTTTGCGCACCAGCGACTTGTTGAGCTGCGCCAGCCGCGCGTCGAGCCTCTCCGCTGCCCCTGCATCGTAGCCAGGCAAGTCGCCGATGTAGCGCATCACGGCTTCCGCGCAGTTGTAGGCATCCTTGCGTGCCAGTCCGACCTGGCCTTTGCTGGCCTTGCGCGCCCATCCGGCGACGAAGATACCTTCGATTGGCGCGTTGGCCTCCGGGTCGTAGACCTCGTAGCTGTCACCCTCGACCGGATAGCGCGGCGTTTCGCTCTTCACAAACTCATTCCACTGCACCGGCAGGCCGAAGCGGTTGCTCACCCGGTCGCCGATGCAGAAGACGACGGTGTCCACATCCAGCACGCGCTGCGTGTCCAGACGGCGGGCGCGCGTCTCGCCGTTTTCTTGCAAGACTAGTTCCGTGTCATCTACCTCTAGCCCGGCCACACCGCCTTCGGCATTGCCCAGGATGCGTTTGGGAGACGAGAGAAAGCGGAAACGGATGCGCGTTTCCGAAACCCGTTCCAACGGCTTGCGCGATAGCGCCGACAGGATAAAGTTTTTGGCCTCGTCCGGGTTCTGTCCCACCGCGCGCACCCGATCGGCCACCCGCGCGATTTCGGCATCCAGGTCTTCCAGGTCGAAGTTGTGAGCGATGTACTCCATCTCCTGCCGGGTGAACTTGACCTCCGCCGGGCCGCGCCGCGCCACGCCGATGATCTCGTCCACGCGCACGTCGCGGGTGAGCCAGTGGGCGATGTCGGCCATCACGTTGCCTACACCGACCACCGCCACGCGCTTGCCAATGGCGAATTCCTGTTCGCTATACGGCGGCAGATTGTTATAGTGGTACATCAGCGGCTTGGAGTGGTAGACGCCGCGCAAGTCCTCGCCGGGCAGACCGAGCCACTTGGTTCCCTGCGCGCCCACCGCGACGATAATGGCGGCAAATCCCATCTGCCGCAGCTCCGCCAGCGTCACGTCGCCATCTTCGGCCACGCGGACGTTGCCGTAGTAGGTGATGTCCGGCGAGGCCAAAATCTTACGGAACTGCTTGCGCAGCCCTTCCTTGATGCTGTACTTGTCGTAGTAGATGCCGTACTCGGCGAGGCCGCCGGGTTTGATGTCGCGGTTGAGCAGCACGACGCGCGCGCCTTGTTCGACGAGGCTGTTGGCCCCGAACAGGCCTGCCGGCCCTGCGCCGATAATAGCAATCTCTGGTTGTATCACTGTCGCCATATCGAGTCTCCTTCTCCTAAGTCTCAGAGAACTGTACGAAAGTTCTAGATGTCCATGATGCTATGATGAACCCGTCAAGTTTGGGAAAACCTGACGGGGCCGGAGTCTATTCTATCCTAAGTGTGCCGCTTTGCAACAGATCACACTTAATGAAGGGCTTGACAAATCTACTAACTTGTAGTATATTTTATCTATAAACTACTAATAGGTAGAGTAATTTATCAAATGTCTGTTCGTTATGCCTTACTTGGTTTGATTGCTCAGCAGCCGCGCCACGGATATGAGCTGCACGCTGCCTTCACTGCGCTCGTCGGTGGGCAGCATATTTGGGATGTGAAACCGGCGCAGATTTACTCGACGCTGGCGCGGTTGGCAGAAAGTCGACTGGTCATCGAGGAGTCTGTTGAGAAAGACGGCGGCCCGGAAAAGCGCATCTACGCTATCACGCCGGCGGGTGAGGCCGACCTGCACGCCTGGTTCAACAGCGGCGTACTCGATGCGCACCTGCATGACGAGCTTTACGTCAAATTGATGGTGGGTCTTGCGTTGGGCGAGGTGGACGCACGCAAAATCCTTCAGGTGCAGCGCACAGCCTTGTACCGGGAACTGCATCGCGTCACGACGCAACGACAAATGATAGACCCAAAGACTGCGCTGGCGCACATCTTGCTGCTGGACAAAACCGTGATGCACCTGGAGGCCGATTTGCGCTGGATCGAAATGGTGGAGGCCCGCCTGGACGAAGTGCAGCGGCAACCCTTGCCCCAACCGGAACCGAAGCAGCGGGGGAGACCACCGAAGAAGTAGACGGTAGACGGGGGGGAGAGAATGAACACGACTACACGACTATCTGACTATCTGACGAATGACTTAAACTTCAGACGAGGAGTATAACAATGTCACTGATACAAACGGAAAACTTAACCAAAATTTACGGCGCGGGGGAAACCGCGATTACGGCGCTCGATCATCTGAATCTGGCAGTGGAGACCGGCGAGTTTATCGCGGTGATGGGACCGAGCGGCTGTGGCAAGTCCACGCTCTTGCATCTGCTGGGCGGACTGGATCGGATGACAGAAGGCCGCGTGGTTTTGGACGGCAAAGACATAGCGGCACTCGACGATGCTGCATTGACCGAACTACGCCGCCGCAAGATCGGCTTCGTCTTCCAGTTCTTCAACCTTATCCCGGTGCTGACGGCGTTGGAGAATGCCGCGCTGCCCCTGATCCTTGATGGCGTCAAACCTGCTGCAGCGCACGCCAAAGCCACCGAATGGCTAAGCAACCTCGGTCTCGGCGACCGCACCAACAGCCGCCCGGATCAACTTTCCGGCGGACAGCAGCAGCGCGTTGCCATCGCGCGCGCTCTCGTCGCCGACCCGGCGCTCGTCCTCGCGGACGAGCCGACGGGCAACCTGGACTCACGCGCCGGCGATGAGATCGCCGGATTGCTGCGCCAGATCGCTTCGACCTGGCATCGCACTGTGTTGATGGTTACGCATGACCCACGCATTGCTGCCTACGCCGACCGCATCGTCTTCCTCAAAGATGGCCGCATTGTGGACGAAAGCCGTCTCAGCGGCGCCGGCGCTACCGAAGATGCGCAGAACGTGCGGACGAAAGTAGAGGCGTTATGAACATTCAATGGACTCTGGCTTTACGTTATCTTTCGGGCCGGAAACTGCGGACGGTGTTAACGACGCTGGCGGTGGTTTTCGGCGTGATGGTGTTGTTTGGGCTGGAAAGTATCCTCCCGGCCATGTTGCAGGCGCTGCGACAGAACATGCTCGCCAGCGCGGGCAAAGTGGATTTGACCGTGAGCAGCGCGGCGAGCAGCGTGTTCAGCGATGGCTATCTGGAACAATTGCGCGGTGTTGAGGGGATCGGGCGGGCAACCGGCTCACTGCAACAATCCATGATTCTCCCCCCAGCCTTGACCAAAGCGCCCACGCCCGCGCCCGGCGGTCTTTCCAAGCCGGGAATGGCGCCGGCAGGCGTCAATATCATCGTCGCTGGGCTGGATCCGGCGACGGCGCAGGAAGTGCGCTCATATCCTATGGCGGAAGGGCGTTTCCTCGCCGCAGGCGATGAATCCACTATCGTAATCCCAGAAAGCCTGGCGGTGAAGTTGGATTTGGCCGTCGGCGACACATTGACCCTCCCTGCCGCCGCCGGAACCGCCAACTTTGAGGTGATCGGCCTGGTCACCGCGCGCCCGCTACCCGGCGCAGCCGAGGAAGTCTACATGCCTTTGCCGGCGGCGCAGGCGCTCTTTGACCATCCAGGCGAAATCAACGTGATGGAAGCGATCCTCACGCCTGACGCGCAACAGGTGCAAGTGGAAAGCGCCGTGCTCGCGCAATTGGGGGCGGGATTCAAGATCGGCGCGTTGGAATACGGCAACGAACTGCTGGCGGCGCTGCAAATGGGCGAGTTTGCGTTCATCATCTTTGGGGTGATGGCGCTGGCGATGGGCGCATTCATCATCCTTAACACCTTCCGCACCATCGTCGCCGAGCGTCGCCGCGATCTGGGGATGCTGCGCGCGGTCGGCGCGTCGAGGCAAACCGTTATCGGCCTGATCGTGACCGAAGGATTGATTCAGTCGGTTGTGGGAACCCTCATCGGCCTCATAGCGGGATATGGATTGGCTGCCGTGATGGTGCTGGTCGTCAATCCCATCGTTCGGGGCTTCCTGCATTTTTCGATTGGAATGCCGATCATCACCCCGGCGAATGTGGCGCTCTCGTGCGCGTTGGGCGTCACCATCACCCTGCTAGGTGGATTACTGCCTGCGCGCGCGGCGGCGCAGGTGATGCCGTTGGAGGCGCTTCGCCCGCAGTCGGTCGCTGGCTACGAGCGCGCGGCGCGCAAACGCAGTCTGTGGGGCGCCGGATTGCTCATCCTGGCGGCGCTGAGTCTGCTCACCGGCAACCTGAGCCTGGCCGGACTGGGGACGCTGCTCTTTTTGGCCGGACTGGTGCTGGTTGCTCCGGCGCTGGTCATGCCCGTTGCCCGCACATTTGGCCGCTTGCTGGGCCTGCTTTTCGCCCGCGAGGGACAGATCGCCGAGGGCAACATCACCCGCCAACCGGGCCGCGCGGCCATCACCGCGTCGGCCATGATGTTCGGGTTTGCCACCGTCATCGCGCTAGGCGGGATGCTCTCCAGTGTATCCGACGGCTTTATGCGCTACCTGGACATCAGTCTGGGCGCGGACTTCCTGTTCATGCCGTCCTCATTCATCCTGGGCGGCGGGAACGTGGGCGCGGGGCCGGAATTGGCGGACGCTATCCGTGCCACGCCGGGCATCCGCAAACTCACAAGCCTGCGGCAGGGGACGACGACGATGAACGGCGGGCAGTTGCAGTTGGTGGGCATCGATCCCACGACGTACCCGGAAGTCGCCGGTCTGGAATTCAGCGCGGGCGAATCGGCGGATGCCTTTGCCGCGCTGGGCCGCGAGCGCGCGCTCATCGTCAACGGTATCTTCTCGATGCAGAACGGCGTCAAAATCGGGGATACGCTGACGCTGCAAACGCCGGAAGGCGCGCAAACCTACCGCGTGGTAGGCGTGGGGTTAGATTATCTCAATGCTAAGCTGGCGACGGCCTACATCTCGCAGGAAAATCTGGAGCGCGACTTCCACCAGACCGCCGATCTGCTGCTGATGGCCGAAATGACCGACGGCGCTGACGCGACGGCGACCCGGCGCGCATTGCAAGCGCTCGCCAACGCCTACCCGGCCTTCACTTTGCTGGATTGGACCTCATTCCGCGAAACGCAGATGACGACGTTCGACGCCGCGATGTCCATGCTCTATGTGGTGATGATCGCCTTTTCGCTGCCGGCGCTGATCGCAATGGTCAACACGCTTGCCATCAACGTAATCGAGCGGACGCGGGAGATTGGGATGCTGCGGGCGGTGGGCAGCACGCGGAAGCAGATTCGCCGGATGATTCAGGCGGAGAGCCTATTGCTGGCCGCGTTGGGGACGGCCTGTGGCATCCTGGCCGGGCTGTGGTTGAGCTACATCCTGGTGCAAGCCATGAACGCTTCTGGCTTTGTGCTCACCTACTACTTCCCTTACGCCGGCATCCTGGGGGCAATAGCCGTGGGTCTGCTGTTCGGCGTGTTAGCCGCCACCATCCCTGCCCGTCAGGCCGCGCGGATGGACATCGTGGCTGCGCTGCGGTACGAGTAGCGCGACGGTCAGAAAATCACGCGCCCCCATAGTCGATGTGGGGGCGCGTTTGCTGTACAATCGTTGCGTCAGCGACGAGCTATTTCAGCGCTCGTTTCGCCCCTGTGACCGTATTCTTCAACAACATCGCAATCGTCATCGGGCCGACGCCGCCGGGGACGGGGGTGAGCCATCCGGCGACCTCTTTGACCGACTCGAAATCCACGTCACCCACGAGCCGGTAGCCGCGCTTGGCGTTCGGATCGTCCACGCGGTTGATGCCCACGTCGATGACAACCGCGCCGGGCTTCACCCAGTCGGCCTTCACCATCTCCGCGCGGCCCACCGCCGCCACGAGGATGTCGGCGCGGCGGGTGATCGCGGGCAGGTCGCGGCTGCGCGAGTGGCAGATGGTGACGGTGGCGTCGCGCTTGAGCAGCAGCATCGACACCGGCAGCCCGACGATGTTGCTGCGTCCTAGCACCACCGCCTCTTTGCCCTTGATGGATAGTTCCAACCGGTCGAGCAGCTCGATCACGCCCGCCGGCGTGCAGGGCGCAAACAACGCCTCACGCCCCTTCATCGCCAGCCGCCCGATGTTGATGGGGTGGAAGCCGTCCACGTCCTTCTCCAGGCTGATGGCGCTGAGGATGGCCTCTTCGTCCAGGTGATCGGGCAGGGGCAGTTGCACGAGGATGCCGTTGATCGCCGGGTCGGCGTTGAGCTTCCGCACCAGCGCCTCGACCTCTTCCTGCGTAGCCTCGGCGGGCAATTCGTGGCCTTCCGAGTAGATGCCCACTTCCCCGCAACGCTTCTGCTTCATCCGCACGTAGGTCTGCGAGGCCGTGTTGTCGCCCACGAGCACCGTCGCCAGGCCCGGCGTCACGCCCCGTTCCTTCAACGCCGCAACCTCGAGGGTCAATTCATCGTGAATCGCTTTCGCAATCGCGTTACCGTCAATGAGTTGTGCTGTCATAGAAATCTCCTTCCAAAAATAACCTCAACGGATTGAACGGATTAAACGGAAGAATATCCGTTAAGTTCCGTTGAATCCGTTGAGAGAGTTTGCTGCTTTATGATAACCCTACGATCTTGCCGTCTACAATGTCGATGTCCATGAACACGGGACGGCTCGGCAGGCCGGGCATGGTGCGCATCTCGCCTGCCAGCGGGTAGAGGAAGCCGGCGCCCATGCTCGCGCGGATGTCGCGGATGGGGAAGGTGTACCCCTTTGGCACGCCCTTGAGCGCCGGGTCGTGGCTGAACGAGAGGTGCGTCTTCGCCATGCAGATCGGCGTCTTGTCGTAGCCGAGCGATGTGTAGAGCTTGATCTTCTCCTCGGCCTCCGGGCTGTAATCGACGCCATCCGCCCCGTAGACTTCACGCGCCAGGATCTCGATTTTCTCCTTGATAGGCTGCGCCACGTCGTAGAGGAAGCGGAAGTCGGATGGCTCGTTGGCCGCTTTGACCACTGCCTCGCCCAACTTCAGCGCGCCTTGCCCGCCATCGGCCCAGTGCGTGGTGACGACGGCATCGGACGCGCCCGCGCGCAACGCCGCCTCGCGCACGATGGCCCACTCGGCCTCTGTGTCGGTGTGGAAGGCGTTGATGGCGATGACGACAGGGATGCCAAACTTGCGCGCGATCTTGATGTGCGCTTCCAGGTTGGCAACGCCGCGATGCAGCAATTCCAGGTTTTCGGCGGTGTACGCCTTGTCCAATGCCCGCCCGGCGACGACCTTCGGCCCGCCGCCGTGCATCTTGAGCGCGCGCACTGTGGCGACCATGACCACGGCGTTGGGGATCAAACCGGACGTGCGGCACTTGATGTCGAAGAACTTCTCCATGCCGATGTCGGCCCCAAAGCCGGATTCCGTGACCAGGAAGTCGCCTACCTTCACGCCAATCTGGTCGGCGATGACCGACGAGTTGCCGTGGGCAATGTTGGCGAATGGCCCGGCGTGGACGAAGGCCGGCTGCCCTTCGAGCGTTTGCAGCAGGTTGGGCATGATGGCATCCTTCATCAGAACGGTCATCGCGCCCGCCACGCCCAAATCCTCGGCGGTGACGGGGTGCTTCTTCGTATCCGTGCCGATAACGATGCGCCCGATGCGCTGCCGCATGTCGTCCAGACCGGTGGTGAGCGCGAGGATCGCCATCAGTTCGCTGGCGACGGCGATGTCGAAGCCCGTCTGGCGCATTGGCCCGTCTTCGATGCCGCCCAGGCCGACGATGATGTTGCGCATCACCCGGTCGTTCATATCCACGATGCGGTTCCAGGTGATGGAGTACGGGTCGATGTTGAGCCGGGTCAGCCCAATTTTCTCGAAATAGCTGTCGCTCCAGCGGCCTTCGTGGTGCAGGCGCGCATCGATGGCGGCGGCGCAGAGGTTGTGCGCTACGCTGACCGCGTGGATGTCGCCGGTGAGGTGCAGGTTGAAGTCCTCCATCGGGATGATCTGGCTGTAGCCGCCGCCGGCCGCCCCGCCTTTGATGCCGAACGTCGGCCCCATCGAGGGCTGGCGGATGGCGGCGATGCTGTTGTAGCCGAGCGCGCCGAGCGCCTGCGTCAGCCCGACGGTGGTGGTCGTTTTCCCCTCACCGAGCGGGGTGGGGGTGATGGCGGTCACGTCAATGTACTTCGCGTTGGGCCGCGCCGCGAACTTCTCGCGCACGTCCAGGTGGACTTTGGCCTTGTATCTGCCGTACAGTTCCAGGTCGTCTTCCGTCAGCCCCAGTGGCGCAGCGATCTCGCGGATGGGGCGGATCGCGGCGGCCTGAGCAATGTCGATGTCCGCAGGGACGGTTTTCTTGTCAGTCATAGATGTCCTCCAAAATAGTCAAATAGTCTTTAGCCGAATAATTGTTCGTCAAGTGGTTTGATTGTATATAGAAATGGGGGAAATGCGCAAGTGGCAAAACTCACGTTCGGCAAATCAAGCCGTCACAATGAATGTGTAACTGAGATTGACAGGACGTCCCCTTCGGTTATAGTTACCGGTGTGGTCTACGGCTCACTTGAGAGCAGGAGGAAACCGTATGGATGCTACATCTGCGCCGGTGATTCGGATTCTGCTGGTCGACGATCATCCCTCGACGCGCCGGGGGATACGGACGATGCTGGAACAAGCGCCCGACATCGAAGTCGTCGGCGAAGCGTCCGACGGCGCAGAGGCGCAAGACCTGGTGGCGCAATTGCGCCCGGACGTCGTGCTGCTGGACGTCGAGATGCCCGGCCCGCGCGCGTGTGAGGTCGAAGCCTGGATCCGCGAGAATTACTCCCACACGATTGGTCTGGTGCTCTCGGCGCACGACCGCGACGCTTACCTGGCGCAGATGCTGGACGCCGGCGCGGTGGGCTATCTGGACAAACAAATCCCCGCCCCCCGACTCGTGCAGGCAATCCGGCGCGCCGTGCAAGGGGAAAGCCTTTTCAGTGTCGAACAATTGCACCGCGCGCAGCGTTGGCGCACGGACGTGCGAGACCGTTGGAATAGCTTGACGCCGCGCGAGCAAGAAGTGCTGGGGTTATTGGCGCAAAGTGTCACCATCGGCGAAATCGCGCAACGTTTGCGCATCAGCCCCCGTACCGTAGAGACGCACCTCCGCAATACAGTCCACAAGCTCAAGGTAGACGATCGCCTCGAGGCCGTAACCTGGGCCTGGGTCAATGGCATCATCGAGCGACCTTCACCGGAAAAATAATCCGCTTACCATTCCACAAGCATAAGGGTATGTTTGTGCTTTTTCGTTGACTATGCGCGCCTGTCTGCTGCGGCATCTACTGGAAATCAGTAGTTGAACTACTGATTTCCAGTAGATAAGGATACCTGAAACTCGGTATTGCAGGCAGGATTCCCTTGTGCTAATATGGATTTGTGTTTCAGTTCTCAGAATTTGAAATCCATTACTAAGGAAGAGAAAATGTTCGCAAAAAAGATGATCCGATTAATTCTGGCAATAGGAAGTTTGATGCTTGTCGCGGCTACCCCGACAACTTCCTCATCTAGTCATACTCAAATAGAAAGAACAGAAGTGGAGCAGCGGGTTTATCACGATTCTCGCTTTGACTTCTCATTAAAATATCCCACTTCTTACACTATTGAACCACGAGATGACAAAATAGCTGGTTCGGTGTTAACTTTTCGCCAATCCTATTCGCACTCATCTGACGAGACTCAAGCAGTAACCGCACGGTTTGTTGTGGGAATGTATTTTGTCGAATGGACTGGAAAGGAAACAATTGCAGAATGGACAGAAAAATACTATGATCTTGTTGGTATAGAACGCAGGTCAGATAGGAACGAGAGTATAAATAACCAGCTAGTTGATGGTATTCAAAGCCTCAAGGTCATAGACCAAAGCCAACGAGCGGCCTACCGATATGTCAATGTGCCTCGTGGTAACGTTGTGTGGTTTATATGGGGCAACAGTGCAGTAGATGCTACTACATTTGATAATGTGATTATCAGCTTTCAATTTGGCGCCAATACTCCCCAAACATTACAAGAAATTTATGGACAATCTTTTCGTCCCTTATCAATAGATAGAGATAGGGGTCGGCAAGAAGAGTTATTGGTAACACCAGGTTATCTTCGTGTCCCTTTGTCGGGTAGCGCTTCTTGCAATTCGCCCGCTCACACTGGCGCATCACAGTTTGCAGTTGATGTTTCAACTCCGGTGGGAACCGCAATATACGCTTCACAAACTGGCAGTGTATTCTATGGTTGGTATCCGACTACCTGGGGCAATTTGCTCATACTAACTACAGAACCTTGGGCAGGCTCATACAAAGTTTACTATGCACATTTAAGTGGCTATGACGAAGCAACTTTACATTCAGGACCACCTTTCTTCTACGCCTATAAAGATGAGCGGATTGGATGGACAGGCAATACGGGCAATAGTACCGGGCCACACTTACATCTTGAAGTGCGAAACTCTGCGGGTAATGGGATGACACTTGTTGGTATGTCAGGATTTTCCGCAACAACTTCCTACCCGACGGGAACCAACTGCGGCACTTTGACCCGCTGAATGATATGTCAGACCATCGAAGCTTAAAAGCGCTAGGGTTAGTTTTTCTCATGCTCATTGCGCAAGGGTGCGCGCTGGGTACCAGGGTTGCCACAACGCCGGTTAATGTTACGCCAGGTTACGGAGCTTTGGTGGATGATGAACTATCACGTACCGGGATTACCACAACGCCTGTTAGCGTTATGTCTGTAATTGATAATCCCGATTCAGGTATGTTTGTTTTCGACCAAATCAAAGCAAGCCTTGGATGGTTGTCTTTTGATGGGGTAAAGTTTCAACCCTTACACAAATTGCCAAAGTTCGATGCAACCAGTCTCGAATACAGTTTGTTCACCGAACAATCTGGTTATTACATTTCGCCTGATGGTAAGTGGATCGGCGCCATAATGGGATATGATCAATTAGTCCTCGTTGACGCCATAACCGATCAACGTCACATTGTTGCCCATATTGGTACCGGCACTTGGTTGAATTGGGCCCCCGACAGTCGTGTATTTGCCTACCGTGAAGGAAATAGTAAAGTTTGTTGGTACAGGTTGAGCGAACAAACGACGCACTGCATGGATGAATTTGAAGGCAAAGTCATCGCCGGTTCTTGGTCATTGGATAGCAGTATATTGGCTTTATCCATTGCCACACAGGCGGAGTTGTCAACGTCAGGAACGGTCGATGGTACGGTATGGCTTGTCAATAGCATAACTGAGCAGGCTCAATTTGTTACGAATCAGAACTTACCATTGGGTAGCCCAACAACCGACCACCTCCTGTTATGGACAACAAGCAGCTTGATTGTCAATCGTACATCGAGTGACGAGCTGGCGATTTTGTTTGACGCAGACCATAAGATCCAATTACCCGCCAATGCGGTAACGGTTTCCCCCAGTGGAAATTACGTTGTTTACGAAAATGGAAATGTCGAACGGGTTCATGATAGAGTTGTCTTGAGCCATTTGCCAGTTTGTCCTGCAACGAAAAAGCAATCACTGCGCGTTGTTTGGCCCTATGATGAAAGTGGTCTAGCCTATACCTTGCATTGTATGCCGGACGACACGATGCAATTAGGGCTTGTTCGCTTCGACAGCGAGAATTCTACCTGGACTCGTGCAATACCTGACACACTGAGGTTGATGGGGTGGTCTTATGACAATGATGACTTGGTCTTCCGTCGTATGCCCGACAACCCACAATTGGATGGATATAAGATAGAACGTCTTGGAACCGGCGTGGATAGTACATTCGAGCAAGTGGCCGACTCTGTCTTTCTCATTGACATTCTATCGCGGGGAAGCGCCAGGTAGTTCCCTATTAGGCTCTCCAGATTTGTGGATTTAAGTCGGGACCTGACACACATTGCGAAAATCGGTAAGCGAAATTGTCAAAAGTGAGACTTTTTGATATGAGAAGCCAACAGTTTTTTCTACAGTAGCAAAATTAGCTAGAGAGCAACTCCTCGAGCCCCGCTAGATACAACTCAGGATCACGGCGGAAACGGCGCTGGAGCACGCGGCTGTGCCGATGCTTATCCAGCTCACCCCGCAGTGCCA